>ERZ1370068.727-contig-10665_pt1 | contig 28254 bp, 35 predicted proteins | sample MGYA00561227_ERZ1370068 | MGnify/ENA primary metagenome ERZ1370068 (study PRJEB38410, sample SAMEA6850437) | metagenome | study: Metagenomic assessment of the ecological functions of the soil: analysis of the soil microbiota associated with the...
TCTCGCGGGCGTGCACGTTGCTGATGTGCACCTGACCAACGGCGCACGCAGCGCGGCGCAGGCGTCGCCGAGTACGACCGAGGTGTGCGACCAGCCCCCGGGTTAAGCACGACGGAGACCACATCCTCGGCGGCCTCGTGCAGCCAGCCGAGCAGCTCGGCTTCGTCGTCGGTCTGACGCACCTCGACGGACAGGCCGAGCTCGATGCCGGCCCGCGTCCAGAAGTCGCTGGCTCGGCGTAGCCAGCGCTGCCGTACACCTCCGGCTCGCGGGAGCCCAGCCGTCCGAGACTGGCGCCGTTCAGACCAGGGACGCGGGGCGGGCTCAGCTGCTGTCATCGCTCACCTCTTCATAGGCTCGCGCCAGGAACCTCGGGGTCGACGTCGTCGGCTCGGCCGGGTTTGGCCAGCCCATCCAACACGACGAAGCGGATGTGGTCGCCGCGCGCCTCTGTCCAGGCCGCATGATCTCCAGCAGCTCGGGGAAGACACCCGCGGCGTAGCGGGTGGGCAGGCCGAGCGCGGACGAGCACGGCACGGTGCCGGTCCGCGGTCGGGCCGTCCAGCCGACCCAGGGCGTGACCCAGCGCCGCGGCGTACACCAGCCCAACCGAGACGGCCGATCCATGCCGCCAGGCATAGCCTTCCGCGCCGTTCGATTGCGTGCCCGAGGGTGTGGCCGTAGTTGAGGATCTCCCGGCTCCCCTGTTCGGTCAGGTCGGCGCCCACCACGTCGGCTTCTGACCCGGACGCTGCGTACCACGACGTCCTCCTCGACGGGGTTGCCCGAGCGCGCGGCGCTCACCGGGTCGGTCCCGATCAGCTCGAGGATCACCGGGTCGGCAATGAAGCCGCACTTCACCGCCCTTCAGCCAGACCTGCCCGGTAGTCGTGGTCGGGCAGCGTGGCGAGCATGTCGAGATCGCACAACACGCCCGCCGGCGGATGGAACGCGCCGACCGGCAGATTCTTACCGTGGTCGGAGTTCACGCCGGTCTTCCCCCGATGGCCGCGTCCACGCATGCCGGCCAGCGACGTGGGCACCTGGACGACCCGGATGCCGCGCAGCCAGGCGGCGGCCACCCAGCCAGCCAGGTCGGTGGTCGAACCGCCGCCCAGACCCAGCACTGCGTCCGACCGCGTCAGGCCGAGTCGGCCGAGCACGTCCCAGCAGTAGCCCGCGACCTGCAGCGTCTTGGCCGCCCGGCGTCGGGCACTTCGACGGTGTGGGCGTCAAGCCCTGGTCGCGCAGGTCGGCGCGCATCGACTCAGCGGTGCGGCGCAGCGTCGGCGGATGGACGATGGCCACACGCTGGGTAGAGCGCCGGCCACGGGAACCCGAAGCAGCGGTGCGAGCTCGCCACGCAGCTCACGTCCGACGACGACGTCATAGGGATGCTCGCCCCTGACCGTTACCCGGACGAGGCTCACGGGCGGTCCGTCGTGCCCGCGCGGTCGTGCACGACGCGGGCGATCCGCGCGGCCACCCTGCTGGCGGTCCAGCCCATCGGTGTGCACCGTGAGCGTGGCCACCTCGGCGAACAGCTCAGCCCGCTCTGGGCGAGAGGTGGCCAGCCGGCCCTGGACGTCACCGGCGAGCAGCGGACGCCGGGCACCGTCGCCGACCCGGCGCTGCAGCACCGGCAGCGAGGCGGTGAGCAAGGCCACGACCGTGCCGTGCGCCGCCAGCTCCAGTCAGCCCGCGCTCGGGTGCCGTCGTCGAGGACGCGCCGCCGCCCAACGCGAACACCCCGGCGAAGCTGAGTCGAACACCTCGGCGACGACGGCCGCCTCCTGCGCCCGGAACGCCGCCTCCCGTCGGTGCTGAAGATCTCGCGCACGGTGCGGCCCACCCGCTGTTCGATCGCGTCGTCGGCGTCGAGGAAGTCGACGCGCGAGCCGGTGGCGAGCGACGCGCCGCCCAACCGTGGTCTTGCCGGCACCTGCATCCCACGAGCAACAACACAGGGGCCTGTGGGCATCAGCGTCCCTGCGCGAGGATTGCGCCCGCGAGCCGCTCGAGGTAAGCGCGGACGTTGCGGCTCGTCTCGGTCAGCGAGTCCCCGCCGAACTCTCCAGCGCTGCCTCTGCCAACACGAGCGCCACCATCGCCTGGCCACCACGCCTGCGGCGGGCACCGCGCAGACGTCGGAGCGCTGGTTGATCGCCACTGCGGCTCGCCGCTGGCCACGTCCACGGTGGCCAGCGCGCGCGGCACCGTCGAGATGGGCTTCATCGCCGCCCGGACCCGGAGCACCTCTCCGGTCGACATGCCGCCCTCGGTCCCGCCAGCGCGGTGGCTGCGGCGACGGATCGTGCCGTCCGCGGCGCGCTCGATCTCGTCGTGCGCCTCCGACCCGAGGGCGGCAGCCACGGCGAAGCCGTCACCGACCTCGACACCCTTGATTGCCTGGATGCCCATCAGCGCGGCGGCCAGGCGCGAGTCCAGCCGGCGGTCCCAGTGCACGTGGCTGCCCAGACCCGGCGGGACGTGGTGAGCCACCACCTCGACTACGCCGCCCAGCGTGTTCCCGATCCGGCGGGTGCGGTCGATCAACTCGATCATGGCTTCGGCGGCCGACGCGTCGAGGCAGCGCACCGTCGGACTTGTCGACGAGCGACAGGTCGTCCGGCCCGGGACCGTGCCGGCAGGAGCGCGCGCACCGTCCCGATGGCCACCACGTGGCTGAGCACCTCGACGCCGAGCGCCTGCCGCAGGAACGCGCGCGCCACCGCGCCGAGGGCCACCCGGGCCGCGGTCTCGCGGGCGCTGGCCCGCTCCAGCACCGGCCGAGCGTCGTCCAAGTCGTATTTCTGCATGCCCACCAGGTCGGCGTGGCCGGGGCGCGGCCGGGTCAGCGGCGCGTTGCGCGCCTGGTCCTCGAGGGCGTCCTGATCGACCGGATCGGCGGCCATCACCGCCTGCCACTTGGGCCATTCGGTGTTGCCCACCCGGATGGCCACCGGACCACCCATCGTGCGTCCGTGCCGGACCCCGCCGGTGAGCTCGACCTCGTCGGCCTCGAACGACATGCGCGCGCCGCGGCCGTAGCCCATGCGACGACGCGCGAGGTCGGCGGAGATGTCCGCCGTGCTCACCTCGACGCCGGCCGGAATGCCCTCGATGACGGCGACGAGCGCAACACCGTGCGACTCCCCAGCAGTCATCCACCTGAGCACGCGGTCAAGTGTTCGCAGACCGGCCCGATAGGCCGATCCAATGTTTCAGACCGGACCGTGCCGGGCTGCCACGGCGAGCGCGCCCACCATCAACGCCGGGCCGAACGCGATCTCCGTGCGCCACCGACCACGTCCGCGCACCACAGCCCAGATACCAATCACCGAACCGAGCAGGAACCCGGCCGCGAGGCCGGTGACCACCTCCTCCCACCCGACCCAGCCGAGATAACCGCTCAGCAGGCCGACGAGCTTGACGTCACCGAGGCCGAGACGGGGAGCCACCAGTACCGCGAGCGCGAGCATCCCCGCGAACGCCGCGACGGCGGCGAAGCCTGTTCGAGCCAACCGCCCCGGCTCGCCCTCGACGAGCGCCGCAGCCGTCAGCGACGCGGCTCCGCCCACGTAGCCCATCAGCAGCACCCGGTCGGGCAGGCGGTGCTCGGTCATATCCACCCGGGCAAGAACTAGCAGCACCCCGGTCAGACACCACCACGCCGGCAGCGCCGGCGTCCAGCCGCCCGCCGCACACCCAGCACCGACGAGGATGAGATCCGAGGGCGAGAAGCGGCACCCAGCCAGTGTCAGGCGTGCGCGGGCAGCGCGGCGCGCATCGCAGTCAGCGGTGCATCACGGCCGGTCATCAGTTCTGAACTGACGCGGCCTGGTGCAAAAGCATGTCGTGGCCGCTGGCCACCCGCGCGCCGACGGCCAGGTATGGCCGGGCCAGCGGGGTCGGCCAGGGCTGGTACACCATGTCGAGCAGCGCCTGGTCCGCGGTCACGTGGAGCCCCACTACCCGCGCGGCAGCCTCCGCGGGCAGCGCCGAGACGACCAGTGCGGCGTCACGCACGACGTACGGCGAGAGGTCGGCCAACCGGACCGAGATCTTGGCGCGTCGCGCGGTGCTGACCAGGTCCGCCGCCCGGGCCGCCGAACGGACCGCCACCGTCACCCGCCGCACGCCCAGCGACGCCAACGCCACTATGGCCGCCTGCGCGGCCCGCCGGCGCCGAGCAGCACCACCGACCCGCGGGCGGGCTCGATGCCGCGTTCACGCAACGCGGCCACGATCCCGGCCACGTCCGTGTTGTCGGCCAGCCAGCCGTGCCCGCGTGGCAGCAGGGTGTTCGCCGCGCCGGTCACCTGCGCGAGCGCGACGTGCGTCGAGTCGCCGCGGCGAGGGCGACCCGCTTGAGCGGCATGGTCGACCGAAAGCCGGCACACCCGTCGCCGGCGCGGCCGAGCACCGGTCGAACCGCTCCTCGGTGCAGTCGATCGCGGTGTAGGTCCACTCGACCATGCCGAGCGCCCGGTAGCCGGCGTTGTGCAGCGCCGGCGACAGGCTGCGTCGGACCGGGTGACTGAGCACGGCCGCCTTCATCACCCGCAGCCCCAGCCTTCGGCCTTGCACTTCGTCTTCGCCCGCAGGAACGCCGCGTAACTGCTGGTGAAGAAGAGATGTCCCTGGGCGTCGGCGACGACGTAGTACTTCCACGGTCCGATAGCCGGGTGGATGGCCGCGTCCATCGCCGCCTCGCCCGGGTTGTCGATGGCCGTCGGGGGCAGGCCGGGACGCTTGCGGGTGTTGTACGGCGAGTTCTCCGTGTAGCTGATGTTGCGCGGGTCCTTACCTTGCAGCCGGGCCTCGTAGACGCTGGTCGCATCGATGCCCAGCGGCTGCGTGGGCGGCCAGCCGGTTGTAGATCACGCGGGCCACCTTCGCCCGGTCGGCGTCGAACTTCGCCTCGCCTTCGATCATCGAGGCGATGATCAGCGCCTGGTACGGCTTGATGCCCAGCGCCATGGCGGACTCGTCGAAGTTGAGCTGCTTGTCCACCGACTGGTACTGCCCGACGAGCTGCTGCAGGACCTCGGCCGCACTCAATCCCGGATCGAACTCGTACGTCTGCGGGAACAGGAAGCCCTCGACCGACTTGGGGCTGTACCCGTCCGGGATCCCGAGCTGGTTCAGCTGATTCGCCGCCGACTGTAGGTCCGCGAGGGATATGCCCGTCGCCGCGGCCAGTTTCGGCAGCACGTCGCTTGACGATCATGCCCTCGGGCAACGTCACCTGGCTGAAGACGCGGTTCTTCGGGTCCAGCAGAAGCGCCACGGCGTCCTTGGCCGCCATCCGCTCACGCATCCGGAAGAAGCCGGGTTGGAAGTCTCCGGACCGGCCGCTGGACTTGGCCGCCTTGACGAACGCACGGCTGGAGGCGACGACGTCGCTTCGCCTACCAGGGTCTTCCCGATCTCGTTGGCGGCTCTGGCCCTCGCGGACCTGGACCAGGAGCGAGCCGCTGCCGGGGCCGGGGTAGTCCCTCGCCTGGAAGCGCTTGAGCCAGTGCGGCACGATGACCGCGCCAGCGACGAGGAGTCCGATGACCAGCAGGAACGCCAGGATCGCGACGATCAGCGCCCGTGTGGCGGCGCCGGCGGCCGTGGCGGCGGTCGGACCGGCTGTGGTGCGGGGGCGGGACCTCGGCCGCGCCAAACAGGGCGACGACACCGGTGTCGGCGGTTGCCCGGCCTCTCAGGATGGTCTGCGGCTGCGTGCCTGGCATGCCGACCAGCTTCGTAGCTCAACCTGTCTCCGGGCCTGGGGTCGATGACCGTCGAGCCATCCCCGCAGGATTTCGACGGCCGCGGCGGCGTCGATGATGGCACGGCGGCGCCGCCCACGCACACCTCCTTCAGCGAGTCGACGTCCGGCTGTCACCGTTGTAAGGCGTTCGTCCGATAGTTCCACGACAACCGGTGCGACGCGATCAGCCAGCTCTGCCGCGAACTGTTGCGCTGCCTGCGCGGCCGTGCCCACCTCGCCACGCAACGTCCGGGGCAAGCCGACGACGACGCCCACCGCGGCGTACTGGCCGACGAGATCCGCGAGCTCACCAAAGTGCCGGTCGCTCGACCGATCCCGAGTCACCGGTGCCCACCGCGGTAGCCAGGCGGCCGTCCGGGTCGCTGCGGGCCACACCGATGCGAGCGGCACCAAAGTCGAGCCCGAGCCAGACGCCCGGTTCCCACGTCACCGTTTAGCGACAGATTGGCGGGCGGCACCGGAACGCGGCTACCAGATTCTCCCGGCTGCCTCCCGCGCCCTGCGCCAGGTCGCGCCTTTGCCGCCGCCGCGCGCGCCCGAGGGCCGGTGCGAACGCCTTGACGATGTTGCCGGCGTGCAGCCCGGCGGCCTGACCCGCCTCGTTCACCGCGACGACGAACTGCACGACGCCCTCGACGTCGCTGGCCAGCACCACCACCGCCGGCCGGGCCGCGAGCAGCCGGCCGCGCACCTCGGTGGCCAACCGGCGTAGAGTCCGTGCCGCCGAGCCCGCCGGCCACCTTCGCGGGTGACGACCTGCGCGTCGCCGACAGTCTCTGCCTGGGCAGCCAGCTCCGGAGCGACCGCCAGCAGCTCGCCGGCCCGCAGCCGCTCCACTTCCTTCTCCGCCATCCGCACCCGCTCGGAGCAGAGCCGCCACCCGGTCGGGAAGCTCGTCGGCAGCGCGCGCGCAGCGTGTCCGACAGCTGCATGACCAACGCGCGTTCCCGGGCCAGGTACTGCATCGCCTCGAACCCGGTGTAGGCCTCCAGCACGGCGCACACCGGAACCCACCGACGACTCCCCGATCAATGTGACCGCGCCCACCTGGGACGAATGCGCGACATGCGTGCCGCCGCACAACTCCCGGACCACGCGCCGCCGATCTCGACCACGCGCACGGTCTCGTCGTAGGTCTCGCCGAACAGTGCCAGCGCCCCGATCTCACGCGCCTCGGCCAAGGGCATGTAGCGCACGTCGACGGGCAGGTCGCGGCGCAGCGCCTGGTTGGCGACGTCCTCGATGTCCTGCTTGGCGCGCGCGTCCAGGGCCGTGCCCCAGGCAAAGTCCAGCCGCAGGTAGCCGGGCCGGTTGTACGAGCCGCTCTGCAACGCGGACGGACCGAGCACCTGACGCAGCGCGGCGTGCACGATGTGTGTGCCCGAGTGCGCCTGGCGCGCAGAGGTGCGCCACCCGGGTCAACCGCGGCCTGGACCTGGTCGCCCTCGGCGATCTCGCCCTCGATGACGTCCACCTTTGTGCACGATCAGGCCCTTCACCGGGCGCTGCACGTCGAGGACCCTGAGGGTGGCGCCGGCCGCCGACGTGATCGTCCCCTCGTCGGCGATCTGGCCGCCGGACTCGGCGTAGAACGTGGTGCGGTCGAGCACCACCTCGACGACCTCGCCCTGGCCAGCGGCCGCTCTGACGCTCGCCGTCGCGCACGATGCCACGCACCGTCGCCTCCGTGGTCAAGGCCCGGTAGGCGAGGAACTCTAGCCGGACCCTGGTCACGCAGCGCGCGGTACACCGGCGAGTTACGGTGGCCGAGCTTCTTCGAACGGCTGTCCTCGCGGGCCCGTTCGCGCTGCTCGCGCATCAGCCGGCGGAACTCGACTTCGTCCACGGTGAGGCCCGCCTCGGCAGCCATCTCCAGCGTCAGGTCGATCGGGAAGCCGTAGGTGTCGTGCAGCAGGAACGCGCTCGTCGCCCGGCAGCTGCGACGCACGCCTGCTCTTTGGCTGCGCCGACCGCGAGTGTCCAGGATCGTCGTGCCCGGCAGCGACGGTGCGCGCGAACGCCTCCTCCTCGGCGTAGGCGATCATCTCGATGCGGTCGAAGTCGGTGCCGAGCTCCGGGATACGACGGGGCCATGCAGTCACGCGCCACCGGCATGCAGCTCGGGCAGCGCGTGCCCGGCGTCGCAGCCGAGCAGCCGCATCGCCCGGATCGCCCGGCGGATGATGCGGCGCAGGACGTACCCGCGTCCCTCGTTGGCCGGCGTGACGCCGTCGCCGATGAGCATCGATGCGCGGTCCGGACGTGGTCGGCGATGACGCGCAGCCGCACGTCGTCCGGGTGCGACTCGGCTCGCGCCGTGGCCCGACTGCGCGCCGTACGCGCTTGCCGGTGAGCTGCGCGGCTCGGTCCAGGATCGGGCGGCGCTCGTCGATCTCGTACAGGTTGTCGACGCCCTGCATGAGTCGTCGCCATGCGCTCCATGCCCATGCCGGTGTCGATGTTCTTGCTGCCGGCAGGTCGCCGAGCGATCGACGTAGTCGCCCTTGTGCGACCGGTCGACTCACCTCGCTCGTACTGCATGAAGACGAGGTTCCAGAACTCCATGAAGCGGTCCTCGTCGACGGCCGGGCCGCCCTCCGGCCCGTACTCGGGGCCGCGGTCGTAGTAGCAGCTCGACTGCACGGACCGGCCGGGCCGGGGATGCCCATGCGACCACGTAGTTGTCCGCCTTGCCGCGGCGCACGATCCGCTCCATCGGCACGCCGATGACGCGGCGCCAGATGTCGATCGGCCTCGTCGTCGTCGCGGTAGACGGTCGCGCCAGACGCGCGCCGGGTCCAGGCCGAAGCCCGCCGTCGTCGAGGGACTTGGTGGACAGCTCCCAGGCCAGCGTCGATGGCGCCTTCCTTGAAGTAGTCGCCGAAGGAGAAGTTGCCGTTCATCTGGAAGAACGTGCCGTGCCGGCGTGGTCTTGCCGACCTCTTCGATGTCCTGGCGTCCGGATGCACTTCTGCACGCTCGATGGCGCGCGACCACGGCGGGGCCTGCGCACCGATGAAGTACGGCACGAACTGCACCATGCCGGCGTTGACGAACGAGCAGGTTCGGGTCGTCGGCGGGCAGCGGGACGCTCGGGACGACGGTGTGGCCGTTCTCCTCGAAGTGCGTCAGGAACCTGCCGCTTGATCTCAGCGGATTTCACCGGGCCGCCGTCCCTCCCGGCACTCCGGCCGGCGGTGCGGCGTCGCCGGCATCCAGGCCAGCCCCCTCGCGCAGCTCTTGACCTCACGCTCGCGCATGCCTTCGCGCACTTCGGCGGCGAGAGTCCTGGATGGCCTGACTGAGCTCGGCCAGCGCCGAGCTGGCCGACTGGAGCCATGTTCTTCGGCGCCATCCGCTGCGCGGTCCGGTTGACCTTGCGGAACACCAGCGCCCCGACCGCCAGGCCAGCGCCCAGCCAGAACAATGCGCCGCATGAACTAACTCCTCTCCGCGAGGCCCGGTGCCGCTGCTTCGCGGTCCGCTCCGCCTCGGCTGACCGGCGCTTGGAGATGGTGCGCCGCACGCCGTAGCTGAACGCGGCCGCCTTGATCAGCGGGCTGCCGACGGTACTGACGCGATCGAGGTCAGCGCGGCGGCGTTGGCGGTGATCGAGCTGACGCCCCTGGTCACGCCTTCCAAATCGTCCAGCTGGGCGTTCACGGCCTTCACCGTGTCCTGTGCGCTGATCAGGATCGGCGTGGCGCCCTCGCGGGTCTGACGGGATCGTCAGCGGTGGTCTCGTCGAGCGTCTTGCCCAGCTTCAGCAGCGGAACGGCCAGGAAGATCACGAGTAGCACCAGGCGCCGGCGGCGATCAGCGCCGCGATCCCTCCAGCGGACACGCCGTCCTCCTCGTTGATTCGGCGGGGCCCCGAACTCCGGCACGTGACTCTATCCGGTGCCGCGAACCGCGCCGGCCGAGATGTGAACGATGATCGTGCCATGCGCGACCTGCAATGGGACGGGTGTGTCAACGTCCGGGACCTCGGCAGCCCGCCCACGATGGACGGGCGGCGGCTCGCGTCGCGGCGCGGTGGTGCGCTCGGACCACCCGTCGAAGCTGACCGCGTCCGGCTTGGGCCGCGTTGCGTTGACCACGGCGTGCACACGATCGTGTCGCTGCAGACCGAATTCGACCGATCCCGGCCCCTTTGCCGTGGCCAACCCCTCCGCTTCGAGAGTTCCTACTGGCCGGGCTGGACCGCCGTCGCTCGTCTACCTCCATGGACGGCGACGACGCGGAGTTCGCCACGCGCTGGCTGGGCACCGGCCTGACGAACACGCCGGTCTCTCTTCCCCGACGCCTTCGCGCGCTGGCCGGAGCGCTGCGCGGCAGCACATTGCGAGCCGATCGCCAGCGCGCGACGTCGGCGGCGTGCTGGTGCACTGCGCCGGTGGCTGCGACCACTACCGGCGGCGTCGTGCTCCTGCTGCTGGCGCTACTCCGGCGTCGCAGCCCGAGGCCATTGCCGCGGACTACCTGCGCAGCCGGGACCGGGTTCGCGCGCACGGATCCGGGTACATCGAGACGGCGGACCGGGCGCTGGCTGACGCCGGGCGTCGACCTCGGGCGCGTTCTCGGCCGAGTTGCTGGATGGCCTCGACGCCGAGAGCGGTGGTGCGTTCGGGTGGCCTGACCGACACTCGAGATCGACGCTCTCCGGGACCGGCTGCTGTGACAGCGTGTAGGCACCGCCCGGCTGCACGTCAACGGCGTTCATCGGCGCCCGGTCCCTGACGATCCGATCGATGGCGTCGGGTCGTCCTCCGCGCCGCGGATGATCTTGGCGCAGCGTTTCGAGGCGTTCGGCCACGGCCCGTTCATTGCCGTGGGTGGTTGGGTGTGTAGTACTCGCGGCCGTGCAGCCCCTCGGGCATGTGTTGCTGCGTGACAACGCCGGCCGGATCGTCGTGCGGGGTAGCGGTAGCGAGAGGCCTTGGGCACCTTCTCTGCGCCCGGGTAGTGGGCATCGCGGAGCGCCGTGGGCACCGAGCCGCCGCGGCCGGTCGCGCACGTCGCGGGCAGCGCAGCCTCGATGGCGGTGATCACGGCGTTCGACTTCGGCGCCAGCGCCAGGTGGATCGTGGCCTGGGCCAGGTTGATCCGTGCCTCAGGCATGCCGATCAGCTGGACGGCCTGGGCGGCCGACGACGGCCGCCAGCAGCGCCGTCGGGTCGGCCATGCCGACGTCCTCCGACGCGTGGATCACGAGCCGTCGGGCGATGTAGCGGGGGTCCTCGCCCGCCTCGATCATCCGGGCCAGGTAGTGCAGCGCGGCGTCGACGTCGGAGCCGCGGATCGACTTGATGAACGCGCTGATGACGTCGTAGTGCTGGTCGCCTTCGCCGGTCGTAGCTGACCGCCGCCTTGTCGACGGCGCTGCTCGACGGTGGGCAGGTCGATGCCCGTCTCGCCGCATCGCCTCAGCCGCGCCCGCGGCCGCCTCCAGCGCAGTGAGGGCACGCCGGGCGTCGCCCCGCGCCAGGCGGACGACGTGCTCGCGGCGCCTCGGCATCCAGGGTGAACCGCGCCGTCGAGACCGCGCGGGTCGGCCAGCGCGCGGTCGACCAGCGCGGCCGACGTCGGCGTCGGTCAGCGGCTCGAGGGTGAGCAGCAGCGCTGCGTGACAGCAGCGGCGACACGATCGAGAAGAACGGGTTCTCGGTGGTGGCGGCGACCAGCGTGATCGGTGCGGGCCTCGACCGCGGCCAGCAGGGGCGTCCTGCTGGGTCTTGGAGAAGCCGGTGGACCTCGTCGAGGAAGAGCACCGTCTCGGACGGTCGTGGTAGGTCAGGTCGCGGCGGGCCTGCTCGATCGCGGCACGCACCTCGCGGACCCCGGCGTTCAGCGCCGACATGGACCACGCAGCCGGCGGTCTGCCGGATGCCGAGACGATGGAGGCGATGGTCGTCTTGCCGGTCCCGGGCGGCCCCACAGGATGAGCGACATCGGCTGCGTCGCCCTCGACCAGCTCGCCGCAGCGGCGAGCCGGGGGCCAGCAGGTGGTCCTGGCCCACGACTTCGTCCAGCGAGCGCGGCCGCATCCGGCGCCGCCAGCGGCGCGGTTCATGTCGACGGCGGACAGCGGGCCGTCGGACGCCCCGCGTCGAACAGCGTCGGACCGCTCACACCATCGAGCCTAGGAGGCTGCGCCGACGAGGCCGCCGCTATTCCGGCTTTCTGGCGTCGACGCCCGCCTCGCGCCGCTGCTGGGCGGTGATCGGCGCGGGCGCGCCGGTCAGCGGGTCGTAGCCGCCGCCGGTCTTCGGGAACGCGATGACGTCGCGGATGGAGTCGGTGCCCGCGAGCAGCGCGCGTGATCCGGTCCCAGCCGAACGCGATGCCGCCGTGCGGCGGCGCCGCCGTAGGCGAACGCGTCGAGCAGGAAGCCGAACTTCTCCTGCGCCTCCTCCGCGTCGAGGCCCATCACCTCGAAGACCCGCTCCTGGACGTCGCGCGCGGTGGATACGGATCGACCCGCCGCCGATCTCGTTGCCGTTGCAGACGATGTCGTAGGCGTAGGCGAGCGCCGTAGCCGGGGTCGGCGTCGAAGTTCTCGATCGACTCGGCTTCGGCGAGGTGAAGGCGTGGTGCACCGCGGTCCAGTGCACCAGTGCCCGACGGCCACGTCGCCGGCTGGCTACGGCTCGCCGGTCGGCTCGAACAACGGCGCGTCGACGACCCAGACGAACGACCATGGCCGGGCTCGTCGAGCGAGGCCGCGTGCGGCGACCGATCTCCAGCCGGGCGGCACCGAGCAGCGCGCGGGACGTCTTGACCGGCCCAGCGGCGAAGAAGACGCAGTCGCCGGGCTGGGCGCCGACGTGCGCGGCCAGGCCCGCCCGCTCGGTCGTCGGAGAGGTTCTTGGCGACCGGCCCGGTCGAGCTCGCCGTCCGCGCCGACCAGGACGTAGGCCGAGCCCGCGGGCGCCCGCGCTGCTTGGCCCACTCCTGCCAGGCGTCGAGGCTGCCGCCGAGGCTGGCTGGCGCCGCCCGCGCATGACCACGGCGCCGACGTAGGGCGCCTGGAACACCCGGAACGCGCGTGTCGGCGAAGTACGTCGGTGCAGTCGACCAGCTCCAGACCGAAACGCAGGTCGGGCTTGTCGGTACCGAAGCGGCGCATCGCCTCGGCGTACGTCATCCGCGGCGATCGGCGTCGGGACGTCGTAGCCGACCAGTGGCCCACAGCGGCGGCGAGCGACGGCCTCGGCCACGCTCGATGACGTCGTCCTGGTCGACGAAGCTCATCTCGATGTCGAGCTGGGTGAACTCCGGCTGGCGGTCGGCGCGGAAGTCCTCGTCGCGGTAGCAGCGGGCGATCTGGAAGTAGCGCTCCATGCCCGCCGACCATGAGCAGCTGCTTGAACAGCTGCGGGATCTGCGGCAGCGCGTACCAGCGAGCCCGGCTGCAGCCGGGCCGGCACCAGGAAGTCGCGCGCGCCCTCGGGCGTCGACCGGGTCAGCGTCGGCGTCTCGATCTCGACGAAGTCCGCGGTCGTAGAGCACCTCGCGGGCCGCCCGGTTGACCTCGGCTGCGCAGCCGGATCGCCGCGCCGGGCCCGGCTGCGGCGCAGGTCGAGGTAGCGGTAGCGCAGCCGGACCTCCTCGCCGACCTCGGACACGTGCTCGTCGATCGGGAACGGCAGCGCGCCGACTCGGGTTCAGCACCTCGAGCGCGGCTGGCGTCCACCTCGATCTCGCCGGTGGCGATCAGCTCGGGCTGGCGTTGCCCTCCGGGCGCAGCACGTCACCTCTCCGACGACCTGCACGCAGCACTCGCTGCGCAGCTCGTGCGCGATCGGCAGTCCTCGCGGATCACCACCTGGACGATGCCGGAGGCGTCCCGCAGGTCGATGAACGCGACCCCGCCGTGGTCGCGCCGGCGGGCCACCCACCCGGCCAACGTCACCTTGACGCCGGCGTCCTCGGCGCGTAGCGAGCCGGCGTCGTGCGTTCGAAGCACTATCCGGATCTCCCTCAATACGGTGGTCAGGTCGGTCAGCGGCACCGCCGACTGCGCGCCGCTGACCATGTCCCGGACCTGGGCCACGCCGGCCTCGATGTCCCGGTCAACCGAGCACCACCGGTACGGGCCGCGCCGGACCGGTCGGCGCCCTTCATCGCGCCTTTCATGGCCGCGGGTGCCGTAGGACATGTCGACGCGGACGCCTGCAGCGCGCAGCTCCGCGGCCAGCACGACGCACCGCGCCCGCGCGGCATCGCCCAATGGGACCAGGTACACGTCGACGCGTCCGCCCGGTCCCGAGCTGCCGTCGCTCTGCCCGGCAGGCCAACAGCGTCCGGTCCACGCCGAGGCCGAACCCCACGCCGAGAGCGGCGGGCCGCCGAGGGCCTCCATCAGCCCGTCGTAGCGACCGCCGCCGCCGATGCCGGACTGGGCGCCAAGACCGTCGTGGACGAACTCGAAGGTCGTCTTCGTGTAGTAGTCCAGGCCGCGCACCAGCCGGGGATTGAGCTGGTAGCCGATGTCCAGCGCCTCGAGATAGCCGCGCACCTCGGCGAAGTGGAGCAGCGCACTCGGCGCACAGGAAGTCGAGCATGACGGGCGCGGCGTCCAGTTGGGCGCGTACCTCCGGGCGTTTGTCGTCGAGTACCCGGAGCGGGCTGAGCTCGGCGCGCCGGCGGGGTGTCGGCGTCCAGGTCGAGCCCGGCCAGAACTCGGCGAGCGCGGCCCGGTACGCGGGTCGGCAGGTGTCGTCGCCGAGCTGAGGTCAGTTCGAGCCGGTACTGGCGCAGACCGAGGTTCGCGGTAGCCGCGATCGGCCAATGCGATGAGCTCGGCGTCCAATGCTGGGATCGTCGACGCCGATGGCTTCGGCGTTGACCTGAGTGAACGTCCGGCCGCGGCCGGCCTGCGGGCCGTTCGGCGCGGAAGCACTGCCCGACGCTGAACAGCTTCACCGGCAGCTGCCCGCGTTCCAGGCCATGCTCCAGCACGCCGCGGATGACTCCGGCGGTCAGCTCGGGGCGCAGCGCGAGCGACCGTCCGCCCCTGATCGGTGAAGGTGAACATCTCCTTGCTCACCACGTCGGTCGACTCGCCGACCCCGCGCACGAACAGCTCGGTGTACTCGAAGGCGGGCAGCTCCGCGGGGCATAGCCCGCGGCACGGATCGGCGCGAGCAGGGCGTCGCGCACCGCGTCGAAGCCGTAGGACTCCGGCGGCAGATACCCAGCGCTCCCGCCGCGGCGCCTCCGTATCCGGCCGCTCATCGAAGCGTCCTGCATGGAAAGCGGGATTGTTCTGCAGCTCGCGTCCGATGGTGCTCGACGGGCCGTGCCTGGGGCGGACCAGCGCGTCCGACGGCGCGGTCAGCACGGTCCTCGCGCAGCGACTCGCGCATCCGCTGCTCGTCGCCGCCGGGCAAGTCCATGCGCCCGATGGAACCAGCGAAGAGGAAGTCACCGGTGAACATCGTCGGGACGCCGTCCGCGGACACCGTGTAGACGACCGAACTCCGGCGTGTGCCCAGGTACCGACGTCACCTGGACGACCAACGCGCCGAGCGCGAGCGATTCGCCGCCAAGCAGCTCGGTGACCTCGTCCAGCGCCGCCGGGGTCACCGCGCCGAGCTCCGGTACGACAGCTCCGCGCGGCAGGCCGACGCCGGCCCACGGTCGTCGAGCTGCCAGCGGTCCGCGGTGTGCAGGTACACGCCGACGCCGTAGGTCAGCACTCACCTCGGCTGCGGACATGGTGTGATCGAAGTGCCCGTGCGTGATCAGCACTGCGGTCGGCGTGAGCTTGTGCTCGTCGACAAAGCGGGTCAACCGGTCCCCCAGGCCACCGCCCGGGTCGATGATCACCGCCGACTCCCCGTCGGCCGGAGCGACGACCCAGCAATTCGTGGCGAGGACCTGCGCCGGGATGGACTCGACGAGCACGCCTCATCCTCTCGTTCTGTCCGCGCCGGCCTGCTCTGGCCCCAGTCCGAGCCGTGCCGAGCCTAGCGCGCCGCTGAGCTGGGGCTGCGCTGAAGGCGGGCAGCACGGCGCACCGGACACAAGGAACGTTTGCGTAGACTCAGCCGCCGACCGATGACCGCGCCGCCCGCGTCGCTGCCCAGGTGCTGCGCTCAGCCAGCAGGTTCCGCCACGGAAGGATGCGCCCGCGTGCCGACCAATAAGCAACGCCGAGAGGCTGCCCGCCGCAAGCTCTCGAGCGCCAGCTGCAAGCTCGGGTCGGCGCGCGAGAAGCGGCGCCGCCGCACCATGGCGGTGCTCACCGGCGTGGGCGCAGTGGTCCTCATCGCTGCAGTGGTGACATTCATCGTCGCGACCAACAACGACAGCAAGAAGTCCGCGAGCAGCTCGAGTTCGAGCTCCTCCCGAGCCGCGCTGCCGTCCCGCAAGATCACCGCCATCCCGGCTCGGGCCCTGCAAGACGACGACCGGGCCCTGCAAGTACGCCGAGACGAGCGCACTCCTTGACCGGCGGCACGCCTACGACGTCGGCCTCGCCGCCGGATCCGAAGCCGACCCCGAAGAAGACCCTACACCGTCGACTTCAACACCAAACCAGGGGGCTGATCACCGCACAGCCGAACGGGGCCGAGGCGCCCCGCAACGTGCAGAGCATCGTCTATCTGATCGGCAAGAAGTTCTACGGACAACACCGCCTGCCCGCGTCTGGTCACCTCGGGCATCTACGTCCTGCAGTGCGGCGACCCCAGCGCGACGACGAACGCGGGTGGGCCGACGTATCAAACCAAGGTGACGAGAACCTGGCGAAGGCGAAGCACGCCACCGGCATGATCGCGATGGCGAACTCCGGGAAGAACACCAACGGCAGCCAGTTCTTCTTCATCACCAAGGACAGCACCACCCTGCCCAAGAACCACACGGTGATCGGCAAGGTCACCAAGGGCATGGACGTGCTCCAGAAGGTCGCGGCCGAGCGGCCCGACAATGCGACCGGTGACGGTGACGGGCGCCCGAACCCTCGACACGATCTTCAAGACCGTCCGCCTGGTGAAGTCGGAGGCCTGACGGGAGACGTCAGTTGCCGGAGCACACCCGGTAGACGTCGTAGATCGCCTTCGACGCCGCGCACCGTGCGGAGCAGATCGCCGAGATGCTTCGGCCGCGGCCATCTCTGAACGTGAACTTGCTGACTGCGACCCGGTCACGGTTGGTGTTCACCGACGCCGACAGAATGTTCACGCCGGTGTCGGAGAGCACCCGGTTGACGTCGGAGAGCAAAGCCGGCGCCGGTCGAGCGCCTCGACCTGAATGACACCACGAAGACGGAGTCCGGCACGCGGGCGCCCAGTCCATCTCGACAATCCGGTCATTCTGCTCCAGCAGCGGACCGGCGTTCGTGCAGGACCGGCGGTGCACCGACACGCCACCGCTGCGGGTGACGAAGCCGAGGATGTCGTCGCCGGGCACCGGGGTGCAGCAGCGCGCCAAGCTTGACCCACACGTCGCTGGCGCCGCGCACCACCACACCGGAACCGCCGCCGTGGCCGAGCTTGGGCCGGCGTGCGCGAAGGCAGCGCGACCTCGGCGAGGTCCTCGACCGCGCCTTCCTGCCCGCCGAGGCGAGGCCACCAGTTTCGACACCACGGACTGCGCGCGAGATGTGCCCCTCGCCCACCGCGGCGTACAGCGCGGCCACGTCCGCGTAGTGCAGGTCCGTGGCTAACGTCACCAGCGCCTCGCCGCCCAGCAACCGCCGCAGGGGCAGGCCCTGCCTTGCGCATGGCCCGGGACAACTGCGTCTTTGCCGTACTCGATGGCGCTCGTCGCGGCGCTCCTTGGCGAACCACTGACGGATCTTGGTCCGGGCCCGCGGTGAGGAGACGAAGTTCAGCCAGTCGCGGACGGGCCCGGCGTTCTCGGCCTTCGAGGTGAACACCTCGACGGTGTCGCCGTTGCTCGACGGCGTGCTCTCCAGCGGCCACCAGGCTTGCCGTTGCACCCGGGCGCCGACTGCACATGATGCCCGACCTCGGTGTGCGACGGCGTAGGCGAAGTCGATCGGACAGTGATCCGGCGCGGCAGCGAGAAGACGTCGCCCCTTCGGCGCTGAAGCACGAACACCTCGCGGAGTTCAGCTCGTAACGGAGGGTGTCCAGGAACTCCTCCGGCGCCTGGGCCTCGCGCTGCCATTCCAGGAGCTGCCGCAGCCAACCCATCTCGTCGGAGACGGCCGGCAGGCTCGGCGGCGCCGGCCTTCGTCCTCCCTTGTACTTCCAGTGTGCGGAGATGCCGTACTCGGCCGTCCGGTGCATGGCCTGGGTGCGGATCTGCAGCTCGACGGGCTTGCCGGCCCGGCCCGATCACCGTGGTGTGCAGCGACTGGTACATGTTGAACTTCGGCATCGCGATGTAGTCCTTGAACCGGCCGGGCACCGGCTGCCAGTTCGCGTGGATGACGCCGAGCGTGGCGTAGCAGTCGCGCACCGTGTCGACGAGGACGCGGATGCCGATCAGGTCGTAGATGTCGGCGAACTCCCGACCCCGCACGATCATCTTCTGGTAGATCGAGTAGTAGTGCTTGGGCCGACCGGTGATGACGGCCTTGACCCTCGCCCGCCTTCAGCTCCTCGTCGACCTCGCGCGACGACACCGGCGCAGGTAGGTGGTCGCGCGACGGCGCGCGATCGGCCACCAGCCGGACGATCTCCTCGTACCGCTTGGGATAGAGCGTGGCGAAGGCCAGGTCCTCGAGCTCCCACTTGACCGTGTTCATGCCGAGCCGGTGGGCAAGCGGCGCCAGGACCTCGAGGGTCTCGCGGGCCTTCTGCTCCCGCTTGTCCGGCGGCAGGAAGCGCAGCGTGCGCATGTTGTGCAGCCGATCGGCCAGCTTGATCGACCAGGACGCGCGGATCGCGCGACATCGAGACGATCATCTTGCGGATCGTCTCCGACCTTGCGCCGCCTCGCCGAACTTGACCCCGTCGAGCTTCGGTGACGCCGTCGCACGAGATGGGCTACATCGTCGCCGGAACTCTGCGTGGATGGCGTCCAGGCTCAGGCCGGTGTCCTCGACGGTGTCGTCAGGAGAGCAGCGACCAACGTCGTGGTGTCCATGCCGAGCTCGGCCACGATCATGGCCACTGCCAGCGGATGGGTGATGGTACGGGTCGCCGCTTTCGCGTAGCCGCCCGGCATGCTGGCGGGCGGCAACCTCGTAGCCGCGCTCGAGCAGCCGGGTGTCAGCCTTGGCGTGCGCCTCCTTGTGCATGGCCAGCAGCGGTTCGAGCTCCGGACGGACCGATCCCTCGCGGGGAGACGATGCGGCGGGCCAGCCGATCGCGGACCCGTTGGCGGTGCGTGGACGTGCGCTCGGCGGCCTCATCGGCGTCGGCGGCAGGCCACTGCGGGCTCGGCGAGAGCCGGCCCGGCCCCGCCGCCGGAGGGTGCCGTCGGCGTGCCGATCAGGAGCCAACGGCGCCGATTCCGGGCACAGGTGACGGACGAGTCCTCGGCGACTACCTCCGAGGACCCGCCGGTGACGATGTCACTGCTCAGCGCTCACCTCCGGGGCGCGCAAACTGAAGCGTTTTCGGCTCCGCCTCGCCCCGCCGATACTACGCGCCGGTAGGGGCTCCCCGACGGTCAGGAGAGCCTCGAGCGGACGTGGCGCGAGCCGGAGCCCGGCCGCCGAGAAAGGCCAGTTCGACCACGACGCCGATGCCGGCCACCTCGGCACCGGCCTTCTCGAGCAGGTCGGCGGCCGCGGACATCGTCCTGCCGGTGGCCAGGACGTCATCGACGAGAAGGACGACGGTGGCCGTCCAGGATGCCGACCGGCACCTCCATCTCGGCCGAGCCGTACCCAACCGGTACTCGGCGTGCACGGTCGGCGGCGGCAGTTTGCCCGCTTTGCGTACCGCGACCACCCCGCACCCCAGCTCGTAGCCGACGGCCGCTGCGAAGAAGAAGCCGCGGCCTCGACTCCGGCGACCAGATCGACGCCGCCCAGCGCCTCGACCCTGCTCGGATAGGGCCTGTACGACTGCCCGCATCGCGTCCGGAGTCTGGCGAGCAGCGGGCTGATGTCTTTGAACAGGATGCCCGCGCTCAGGGAAATCGGGGACGTCACGCAGCCGGGCGGCGATCGCCCGGCCGAGCGCGTCGCTCATCGAGGGCGCTTTGCGGGTGGGGCCTGTCTTGCGCTCGCTGCGTCCCGCGGGGCGGCTCCCCGGGACCCGGACGGAGACGTGGGCCGGGCGCCGGGCTTCGGGCGGGCGCGGGCGCACCGCGCCGGTCACCGACGGCCGCGGCGGCGAGCTCGCGGTGGGCGGCGAGCTCGGCCTGGCGCGCCCTCCCACTCGCCCCGCTTGGCCGCCACCCGGCCGCGCCAGCGCCTGGTACTCGGGCCGCCGCTCGGTCAGGCTGCACACGATCGGAGTGGCCAGAACAGCGAGGAGTACGCCCCAGCGGCCAGCCCTACGAACAGGATGAGCGCCAGGTCCTTTATCGTGCCTACGCCCAGCAGCCCGGCTCCGACGAAGAGCAGGCCGGCCACCGGCAGCAGCGAGATCAGCGAGGTGTTGATCGAGCGCATCAAGGTTTGGTTGACCGCGAGGTTGGCGCCCTCGGAGTAGGTCATCCGGGAGCCCGCGGTGAGGTCCTTGGTGTTCTCGGCGACCTTGTCGAACACGACGACGGTGTCGTAGAGCGAGAAACCGAGGATCGTGAGCAGGCCGACCACGGTGGACGGGGTGACCTCGAAGCCGACCCAGGCGTACACGCCTGCCGTGATGATCAGATCGTGCAACAGCGGAGACGAACGCGCTCGACCGCCATCCGGGGTTGGAACCGGATCGCGATGTAGATGGACACCAGGATCAGGAAGACCACTAATGCGCCTGAGAGCCTTCTTTGTGACCTCAGTCCCCCCCACGAGGAGCTCACCGATGCCTGGCTGATCGACTTCCGGATGGAGGTTGCTGAGCGCGGCCGGAGGCCCGGTTGATCTGGACGGTGTTGAGGTCCCTCAGTACGCACCACGACCCGGCGCGTGGACGCGGACCCAACCGTCTCGGGCGGCGCCCGGCACCGGGATGCCGGTCGATTCGATGGCGTTCACCACGTCGGTGCTGGTGATGCTGGTGCCGGAGATGCCGACGGTGAACTGGCTGCCGCCCTCGAACTCGATGCCGAGGTTGAACCCGCGCACCACCATCCCGATGATGCACAGGGCGATCAAGATGCCGGAGGCGATGTACCAGCGGCGGCTGTTCTTGATGAACTCGGATATTCGTCTCGCCGCGGTAGAGGCGGCGGAAGAACGACACCAGGCGATGCATCGTCACTCGCCTCTCTTTGCTGGCCGCGCGGGCCCTGATCCGGGCGCGCCGGCGTAGCTGCCGTGCCGCGGCACCGGTGAGCTCCGGCTCGGGCTCGGGTGCGGCTTCGGTCGCGTCCGCCGAGACCTCGGGTTCCGGTTCCGGCACCGGCTCGGCGCTCAGGTTCGGGCTCGGATGCCACCGGCGGCTTCGGCGCCGGCGCGGGTGCGACGTCCTCGGTCTCCACAGGGCGCGTCGGGTCGGGTTCGACGGAGCCTTCCGCGTTGCGCTTTGCGGCGCGCCGCGGCCCGCTCCGCGGCGGTGGCACCCGTCGCGACTGCGTGGCCGCGCCGCTGGCATCCGCCGGCCTCGGCCTCGGCGACCGCTTCGGGCTCGGCCTCGGCGTCCTCGGCTGTGTCGTCGGCCAGGTCCTCCGCCGTGTCGAGCGTGTCAGCGGCGACAACGTGCCGACGGCCGAAGAACCGGCGCTGCTTGCGCTCGGGCTCCGGCTCGCGGCATCGATGACCTCGTCGTCCGCCTCGTCTGACTCGGGCCCGGGCCCGGCCGGAGGGTCCGGCCGCGACGCGCGGCGGCCCGCTCGGCGGCACTGGCACCGTCCGCTGTGACCGAGGTGGAGTTCACCGCGCCCGCCGGCTCCGGGTTCGAGGTCCGGCGGCAGTCGTCCCGCGCCGCCACGACGAGCGGCGGGCCTGCAGCGACTGCCGCTCCGGCGTAGGCGAGCGCTGGGGCTCGGCGCACGACGTTGAGCCCGTGAACCGGGCGAGCCGAACGTGGGACTGCGCGAGAGCAGGACTAGCAGCGGGTGAGGAACAGGTGAACAATACCGGCCGACCGTGTCGTAGAGACCGTTGACATGCCTCAGGGTGAACGCGCGAAGCCGCAGCACGATCGCCGCGGCCAGGCAGTAGGCAGCACCGCGCAGCGGGCGAAGGTGAAACGACACGAAGTTTTACGGCAGATGATCGTGCGTCGCGGGCCACGTCCAGGGCACGCGGTGGCAGAACGCCCAGCTTTCGCGGAAGCGACTCCGCCGTCGTGGCACTTCTCGTCTTTTTATTCGTTCGAAGAAGACGACGAACGAGTCGGCGGATGCCGATAGCGACGATGAAGCCGGCAATGCCGGCGAGGGTGAGCGTGAAACCGATCTCCCGCCCGAGGATGACCAGGGCTGCGTATGTGAGTGCGCCGGAGACGAGCAGCGAGTAAGCGACGGTCACGCAGCCGAGCCCCCGGTGGTAGAGCAGTGTGAGCGCAGCACGACGAGCGCCAAGCCGATGCTGCCGGCCAGCAGGCTTCGGACTTCAACCGGCTCGAGCCCGAAGTGTCGGCGCGACATCGTTCTGCGTCGGCTCCTGCACGAAGTCCAGCGGCAAAGGCGCCGTACTTGAGCTGGTTGGCCGGCTGGGGCGGTCTGACTCTGCGGTAGCTTACCGCTGCCGACTCTCGGTGCGTCGCCGGTGATATAGCGCTCTCCGGCTGCGCGGTGGGGCTGCGGGATCACCTCTGCGTGGTCCAGGGTGAACGCGACGAACTCAGCGCACGGCGTCGAGTCTCGGCCCGCAGCGCTGGTGATGTCCGCGGACTGGGCCTGCGAACTGCGCGCCGCCGTGTATCACTTTCGCCCACGTCGTCTGGGCGCCGCTCTGCAGGCTGAGCCGGACGGTCCATCTCGAGCCGTCCTCGGCTCGGGGCTCGGCGTGGCTGGGCGAGCGGCGCCGTGAGACCCGCTCTTCGCCGGCGATCAGAACCGATCCGAGGCAGGTATTTCGCGGTCCCGGTGCGTCGCCGTGACGCCACCACGCCCCGGTGTGGATTGTCGACGACCGGGGTCTTGCAGTCGTAGATGTTCGCAGCGCCCGGGTCAGCGCTCCTGCCGCTGCCCCGGGCTGAGAGCTTCTGGAACTCAGCCTCGGACGTGGGCAGCGGTAAGCCTTTGCCGAAGCAGTCGAATCGGTGCCGCAGGCCGTGCCGACCGGCGACGTCGGCGCAGCGTGCCGGCCAGCCGGAGGACGAGCTTTGCCGGGCTGACTTCGCCGGGAGTGCTTTCGCTCGGCTGCCACGTTGTCCTGTGGCGGGAGGCAAAGCCTCCCGGCGGATGACGCTCGCATCCGTCGCCGTGGAGCTGGACGCCTGCGGCGCCGGACTCGGGGAAGCGCGCAGGACGTGCCGGACCCCGTGGCCGTGCGGGAGCGGGCGCGGTCGGCGCTCAGTGCGCGGCAACCACGGCGGCGCCACCACGGGACGGAAGTTCAGTCTGCGCCGCTCCGCCTGATGCCGGCCAGGGTCCCGGTGCTCTTGCCCGGAACGGAGATCACGATCCGGTCGCTGCCCTGCTGGACGACCTGCGCGTCGGAGACGCCGTGGCGCCGTTGACCCGGTCTGGCGGCAAAGATCTCGCTGCGCGACCTTCATCGAGCTCTTGCTCGGCGCCTTTCCCGTTCGTCGTCTTAGCGCGGAAGATCTTCCGCGCGCCGCCCTCGGGAGGTCCACAGCCTGAGCTGAAGTGAGTGCGAGTGGCCAAGGCGCGGAACACCGTAGGCCGTAGAGCGCCACCAGGACTGGGGAATGAGCGACAGGAAAGCACCGGCCGACTCGCAGCGTTCCGGGTGACTGTGCCGCATCGCGTCGATCTCCTCGTTACATCAGCGGCACGAGACGGCGGCGCACCGCAGCCCCGTGCCTTGACGGCCCGCCACCGCAGCACAGCGCGGACCAGGTATCGGTGAGTGTGAGACGTGACGTCCACACCGACCGCTCAGCGTAGGCCATGAAGGCTGGCATCTGGCACAGAAAGCCCTGCAATTCGGCGGCACGGATGGCACGATCGGCACCGAACGCACCTCCGGCGGCGTCCGGCGGCTGAGCCAGCTGCAGGCGGCACCGGTACCGGTCCGGCAACGATCTGGCATCGCGCAGAGCCGCGAACGTCCACGCACGGTGACTCCGGCGCGATCTCCCAGCTCGACGATGTCGCTCGATCATCGATGGACCGGATGACCCGCACAGCCCGGAGGTGGTCATCGCTCGACCGATGTGGGAGCTGGTCCCGCAGGCCGCCTCCCTGCGCGGCGGCGCGCTGCCGCTGTCGAGAGGTGAAGAGCATCGCCCCTGCCGAGCAGAATGAGGATCGCCACGAGCGGGAGCCAGTTCACCCGGCGCAGTCTATTCGTCGAAAAGGGTCGGCGGCCGGGGTGGCGAGCGTTGCGTCATCCCGAGGTGCTCCCAGGCCGCCGGCGTGGCTACCTGCCCACGGGCGCGCGTGCGAGCAGACCTGGCTCGCACCGAGGAAGGGGTCAGGCCACTCTCCACCGTTTCGACTTCCTCACCCACCGCGACGGCCAGCGTGCCGACCCCCGACCGGGCCGCCGTTGAACCGTCGTACCAGCGCGTCTCAGCACGGCCCGGTCCAGCCGGTCCAGCCCCAGCAGGTCGACGTCGTAGACGGCCAGCGCTGACTTGGGCGATGTCGCGGGTGATCACGCCGTCAGCGCGCGGACCTCGGCGTAGTCCCGGACGCGCCGCAGCAGGCGGTTGGCGATCCGCGGCGTGCCGCGGGAGCGTCCGGCGACTCCTCCGCGCCTGGCGTCGGTGAGCTGGATGCGAGAGAATGACCCGCCGAGCGATGCAACACGCGGTTGATCCTCGGCTGGTGTCAGAAGTCCATGTGGGCGGTGAACCCGAACCGGTCGCGCAGCGGTCCGGTCGAGCAGACCCGACTCTGGTGGTCGCGCCGACGAGGGTGAACGGCGCGAGGCTCGAGCGGGATCGCAGTGGCGCCAGGGACCTTTCCGACGACGACGTCGACGCGGAAGTCCTCCATCGCCATGTACAGCAGTCTCCTCGGCGGGCCGGGCGATGCGGTGGATCTCGTCGATGAACAGCACGTCGCCCTCGCCGAGGCTGGAGAGCATGTGCCGCCAGGTCGCCGGCGCGCTCTATGGCCGGCCCACTGGTGACCCGGATGCGGCGATGCCCGAGCTCGGCGGCGATGATCATCGCCAGGCTGGTCTTGCCCAGGCCGGGCGGTCCGGACAGCAGAGGACGTGATCCGGCGCGCCGCCGCGGCGCAGCGCGCTCTGCGAGCACCAGTTCCAGCTGCTCGCGCACTCGCGCTGGCCGACGAACTCGGTGAGGCTGCGCGGCCGCAGGCTGGCTTGACCTCGCGGTCGGCGGGCCTCGAGCAGTGGCGAGACCGGGTCGGTCTGCTGGTCGCTCATCGTGCTCGTCCCAGGACCTGGATCGCCTGCCGCAGGAGCACTGGGACGTCGGCGGCGCGTCCGCGGCGCACGTCGAGCCTGTCGATGGCGTCGGCGGCCTCCTTCCCGCTAGCCGAGCCCGGCCAGCGCGTGCCGAGCTGCTCGCGCCACGCTGGGGCCACCGCGACCGACTGCCGGAGGCGACCGCGGCGTCGTCCACCGAGCCGATCCGGTCGCGCAGCTCGATGACGAGCCGTTCCGCGCCCTTCTTGCCGATGCCGGGCACCTGCGTGAGTGTGGCGAGTGTCACTGGTGGCGACGGCCTGGCGGACAACCCGCGGCGGGTGCACAGCCAGGATGGTCTGGGCCAGCTTCGGGCCGACGCCGGCGGCGGTCTGCAGCAGCTCGAACAGAGCGCGTTCGTCGTCGTCCGACGAATCCGTAGAGGGTCAAGGAGTCCTCGCGGACGACCAGGCTTGTGGCCAGTCGGGCAAGCTCGCCGACACGCAGCCGCGCCAACGCGGCGCGAGCAGGAGACCGCCGAGTCCCACGCCGCCGACTTCGACGACGGCGTTGTCGGGACTGAGCGCGGCCACGACGCTGGCGACGCTGGCGATCATCGGCGTCCTGCACCGCCCTCGCCTGGGCGGCGGCGAGCGCCAGCCGCGAAGACTCGATCTGGTCGTCGGGCAGTTCCAGCTCCTCCCGGATGGCCAGCGCCCGGGCGAAGAGCTCCTCGGCGCGGACGTGGTCGCCCCCTGGTCGTAGAAGTTCATGCCCGCATGCTGATAGGTGAACGCGGCGACCACGGCACCGTGATCGGTAGCCCGGGCCAGGAGATGGCCGAACATGAGGTTGGACGTCCCGTAGTCGCCCTGCCACTGCACCACGTGCGCGAGGCGGAGTTCGGCGAGGTGCTGCTGCGCTGGGGTGCCCACCGCCCGGGCCCGGTCAAGGGCAGCAGCGGCGCCTCCCGCGCGGCCTCGTCGAGGCGGTCCGCGCCGCGTAACAGGCTGACCAGCTCGCCACGGGCCATCAACTCCGGTCACCCCGTCGGGCGGGTTGGTCAGTTTCGTCCGCAGCTCGGCGACGCGTGCGTCGAGCGCGACCTGGTCGCGGCATACGCCTGCGCAGCGTCTGAGGGTCGAAGGACGCGACGGTTCGAGGGTGCTCATCGGAGCACCGCCGCCGCCCGGTCGAGAACGCCTCACGTGCTGCCCCCCGCCAAAGGTGGCAGATCGCCAATGCCAGCGCGTCGGCGGCGTCCGGCCGGAGGGGCACGTCGGCCAACCGGAGCAGCCGACGGACCATCTCGCCCACCTGCTGCCTTGCCGGCGCTGCCGGACCCCGTCACGGCGGCCTTGACTTCGCTCGGGGCGTGCCGGCCACCGGAATCCCGGCCCGAGCGGCGACGAGCATGGCGACTCCGAGACCTGGGCGGTGCCCATCACGGTGCGTACGTTCAGCTGGCTGAACGACCCGCTCCACAGCCATCACGTCGGGACGGTGCTCGGCGACCCGGGCCTCGATCTCGTCAGCGATGCGCCGCAAACGCTCGCTGGAGGTGAGCTCAGGCGGCGTCCGGAGGACGCCGACGTGATCAGTGGAAGGTGGCCGGCCCGGGGCCCCGTCCACCACGCCGAGCCCGCACCGGGTCAGACCCGGGTCGATGCCGAGCACGCGCAACGCCGCGCCTCCTGCTGACACCGAACGAACGTTCGATGCAGTCTACGAAGCGGGCCGCGAACGCGACACGGAACCTCGCCCCGCGTGTCGCCGATCAGCCGACAGCGGCCATGACCTCGTCGCTGACGTCGAAGTTGGCCCAGACGTTCTGCACGTCGTCGCTGTCCTCGAGGGCGTCGATCAGCCGGAACACCTTGCGGGCGCCGTCCTCGTCGAGCGGCACCTGGACGGTCGGCAGGAACGACGCCTCGGCCGAGTCGTAGTCGATGCCGGCGCTCCTGCAAGGCCGTGCGCACCGGCGACCAGGTCGGTCGGCCTCGCGAGACCACCTCGAACGCCTCGCCGAGGTCGTTGACCTCCTCGGCGCCTGCGTCCAGAACGGCGGCCAGTACGTCGTCCTCGGTGAGCTCGCCGGTCTTGGGCGACGATGACGACGCCCTTGCGGTTGAACAGGTACGACACCGAGCCCGGGTCGGCCATCGTTGCCGCCGTTGCGGGTCATCGCGGTGCGAACCTCAGTCGCGGCCCGGTTGCGGTTGTCGGTGAGGCACTCGATGAGGACGGCCACACCGTTCGGTCCGTAGCCCTCGTAGGTGATCGTCTGCCAGTCGGCGCCGCCGGCCTCGGCGCCGGAGCCGCGCTTGACGGCGCGGTCGATGTTGTCGTCGGGTACCGAGGTCTTCTTGGCCTTCTGGATGGCGTCGTACAGCGTCGGGTTGCCCGCGGGGTCGCCGCCGCCGGTGCGCGCGGCGACCTCGATGTTCTTGATCAGCTTGGCGAACATCTTGCCGCGCTTGGCGTCGATCGACGGCCTTCTTGTGCTTGGTCGTCGCCCACTTGGAGTGGCCACTCATGACGCTGCCTCGCTCACCATCTCGACGAAGTACGCGTGCACGCGCCGGTCGCCGGTGAGTTCCGGATGGAAGGACGTGGCCAGCAGGTGCGCTGACGGACTGCGACGATTCTACCCGGCCGCGCGGTCGATCGACCCGCCCGAGTAGCACGTCGCCCGCGGGCCGACCGACTCGACCCACGGCGCACGGATGAACACGGCGTGGAACGGTCCGCCGGCGATGCCCGTCGATGCCGATGTCGGCCTTCGAACGACTCGACCTGGCGGCCGAAGGCGTTGCGGCGCACGGTGACGTCGATGCCGCCGATGCGTCTGCTGGCCGGCGACGCCGTCGCGCGATCCGGTCGGCCAGCAGGATCATGCCCGCGCACGAGCCGTAGACCGGCATGCCGGCCCGGATCCGCTCCCGGATCGGAGCAATACGTAACTGAACGTTGTCATCGA
>ERZ1370068.8646-contig-7483_pt1 | contig 28253 bp, 33 predicted proteins | sample MGYA00561227_ERZ1370068 | MGnify/ENA primary metagenome ERZ1370068 (study PRJEB38410, sample SAMEA6850437) | metagenome | study: Metagenomic assessment of the ecological functions of the soil: analysis of the soil microbiota associated with the...
GGTAGCCACTTCGTTCAGTTACGTATTGCTCGGCGGTCTTCGCGCCGACGTAGTAGACCGGAGTTGCCGACGCCGGAGGCGACGCCCTTGATGATGTCCGACGCCTTCGCGATGCCGAGGCAGAACACGTTGACGAGCGGGTTGCCCGCGTAGCGACGGCTCGAACACGATCTCGCCGCCGACCGTGGGGATGCCGATGCTGTTGCCGTAGCCGGCGATGCCGCGCGACCACGCCTTCGAGGATGCGGCGCGTGCCGGCGCGTCGAGCGGGCCGAAGCGCAGCGAGTTCGAGCAGCGCGATCGGCCGCGCGCCCATCGTGAAGATGTCGCGGATGATGCCGCCGACGCCGGTCGCCGCGCCCTGGTACGGCTCGATGAACGACGGGTGGTTGTGCGATTCGATCTTGAAGACCGCGCGCCAGGCCGTCGCCGATGTCGACCGCGCCGGCGTTCTCGCCCGGCCCCTGCAGCACCGCGCGGCCCGTCGGTCGGCAGCGTCTTCAGGTGGACGCGCGAGCTCTTGTAGCTGCAGTGCTCGGACCACATCACCGAGAAGATGCCGAGCTCGGTGCAGGTTCGGCTCGCGGCCCAGCAAGCGCGACGATGCGCTCGTACTCGTCCGGCTTGAGGCCGTGGCGCTCGAGCACCTGTGGATCGATCATCGCGATCGCGCGGTCGCTCACGACAGGCCGACCGCGCTGCAGCGCGCGACTCCGGCCAGCGTCGCACGATCGATTCGAAGATGCACGCGGCCGTCGGCGCTGCCGAGCAGCGGCTCGCACGCGCGCTCGGGGTGCGGCATCATGCCGACGACGTTGCGCGCGCTCGTTGCAGATGCCGGCGATCGCGTTGACCGATCCGTTCGGGATTCGCCGCGTCGGTCGACGCGGCCTCGCGCGTCGCGCGTAGCGGAAGACCACCTGCCGGTTGCGCTTCGAGCCGCTCGCAGCGATCGTCGGGCGGCGCGAAGTAGTTGCCTTCGCCGTGCGCCGATCGGCATCCGCAGCACCTGGCCGACTGGACGCGCGCGCGCGTGAACGGCGTGTCGGTCTGCTCGACGCGGACGTGGACGTGCTCGCAGCGGAACTTCAGGCCGCGTGTTGCGCAGCATCGCGCCGGGCAGCAGCCCGGCTTCGAGCAGGATCTGAAAACCGTTGCAGATGCCGAGCACCGGGCCGCCGCGCTCGGCGAACGCGCGACACCTCGCGCCATGATCGGCGAGAAGCGCGCCATCGCGCCGGTCCGCAGATAGTCGCCGTGCGCGAACCCGCCGGGCAGAATCACGACGTCGGCGCCCTTCAGATCGGTGATCCTTGTGCCAGAAGTATTCGGCACTCCTGCCCGAAGACGGTCTTCGGCCGCGTAGAAACGCGTCCTCGTCGCAGTTGCTGCCCGGAAAGACGACGATCCCGAAACGCATGCTCGGCTCCTTACCGCCTCACGGCGCCGTTGCCGGCGGAGGCCGGCGGCACGATGCCGTTCATTCGCAGGTCGACGACCAGCTGCCCGTAGTGATCTGTCGCGTGCCAGACCGCCAGCGTCGCAATCCCGAAGCCGCGTCACGTCTTGCCGCCGTGCGACCCTCGACCGGGTCCAGGGCGTTGGCCGGCGTCAGCGGCGCATGACCTGGCCGGCATAGGCGAACGACTCGCGCAGGTGCTGCATCAACTCGGCCTTGGTTTTCGCGGGGCTCGGCCTCCGACCTGCAGTTGGCGGCGGTTCCTTGTGCTGGACCTCGTTGAAAATCCGTAGTTCGCGCACGCGACGTACTTCACCTGCTGGGCGAACGTGCACGCCTTGAACTCGCCGTCCTGGCGCGAAGGCCCAGCGATCCGCGGGCATCGCGTCGGCCAGGCTCACAAAGAGATCGCTCGACCATCGTGAACCACGGCACGACGCTGTCCGCCATCGGGTCGACGCGATCCTGGGCCGGCGGCGGACGCCGGGCCCGAGCCATCCGGCGACGACGATCGACGTGATGATGGCGGCGCGCATGTGCGGTCCTTCAGTCGACCTCGATGCGATAGCTCTCGATGACCGGGTTGGCGAGCAGCTTGTCGGCGACTTCGGCGGCGAGGACGCGCGCCTGCGCGGCCTCGGTCGTCGCCAGATCGAGCTCGAAATTACTTGCCCTGCCGCACGTCCTCGACGCCGGCGTAGCCGAGCGAGTGCAGCGCGTCGGCGATCGTCTGCCCCTGCGGATCGAACACCGACGGCTTAAGCGTCACGAACACGCGCGCGCGCATGGTTACCTCCACGACGGTCAACGCAGAACCCGCTGAACACAGAGCTTTCTCCGTTTCTGCGAGTTCTGCGGATTCCGCGTTCAACGTCGTGCCGAAAACTCTGTCGAAAATGTCGTCGACGTGCTTCAACTGCTCGTCGAGGTCGAACGCCCGCTCGATCTCGGCGGCGGGCAGCGCCCGCGTGACGTCCGGATCGGCGAGCAGCAGCGCCTTGAAGTCGCGGTGCTCGGCGAACGATCGCATGGCGTTGCGCTGCACCCACTCGTAGGCCTGCTCGCGCGAGACGCCTCTTCGCGCGAGCTCGAGCAGCACCGTCCCGGAAAACACGACGCCGCGCGAGCGGCTCGAGGTTCTCGCGCATCCGATCGGTATGCACGACCATGCCGCGCGACGATCCGCGTGAAGCGCCGCAGCATGTGATCGAGCGCGATGAAGCTGTCGGGCAGGATGACGCGCTCGACCGACGAGTGCGAGATGTCGCGCTCGTGCCAGAGCGCGATGTTCTCGAGCGCCGCGTGGCAGTTGCCGCGCAGCAGCCGCGCCAGGCCGACGATCTGCTCGCAGCCGATCGGGTTGCGCTTGTGCGGCATCGCCGACGAGCCCTTCTGCCCCTTGCCGAACGGCTCCTCGACCTCGCCGATCTCGGTCTTCTGCAGGCCGCGGATCTCGAGCGCGAACTTCTCGAGCGACGCGGCGGTGATGGCCAGCGCCGACAGCAGCTCGGCGTGGCGATCGCGCTGGATGACCTGCGAGGCCACCGGCGCCGGCTCGAGATCGAGACGCCGGCAGACCGTCGGCCTCGATCGCCGGCGGCAGGTGCGCGAAGGTCCCGACCGCGCCCGACAGCTTGCCGACGCTGATCGGTCGCGCGGGCGCGGCGCACGCGCTCGACGTCGCGCGCGACCTCGGCGTACCAGAGCGCCAGCTTCAGGCCGAAGGTCATCGGCTCGGCGTGCACGCCGTGCGTCCGGCCGATCATCGGCGTCCGGCGGTGCTCGAGCGCGCGGTCGCGGATCGCGCTCGAGCAGCGCGTCGAGATCCGTCAGGATCAGGTCGCAGGCCTCGCGCATCTGCAGCGCCTGCGCGGTGTCGATGACGTCCGACGAGGTCAGCCCGAAGTGCAGCCAGCGCGCCGACGGCCCGACGTTCTCGGCGACCGCCGTCGTGAAGGCGATGACGTCGTGCTGGGTGGTCTGCTCGATTTCTTCGATGCGCGCGATGTCGAAGCCGCCGCGCTCGCGGATGTCGCGGGCCGCCTCGGGCGGCACGATGCCGGCGGCCGCCATGGCGTCGGCGGCGGCGGTCTCCACGAGCAACCAGGTTTCGTAGCGCCGCTGGTCGCTCCAGATCCGCCCCATCTCCGGGTGGGTGTAGCGAGCAATCATCTAGTTCGAGGTCGAGGCGCTCAGCCGGAATCTGCAACCCGTTGACGTTTCCCAGCACCGTCGCCGCAAGCGATCCGTTGCTGGAACAGGTCCGCGGCGACGCGCTGCACGTCGGCGGTCGGTCACCCGCTCGATGCCCTGCAGCGTTTCGTCGAGGCCGAACTGCCGATCGAAGTAGATCTCCTGACGCGCCAGATGCGACATGCGGCTCGCGGTGTTCTCGAGGCTCAGCATCAGGCTGCCCTTGAGATGATCCTTCGACGCGCTGCAGCTCGGCGTCCGGCACCGGCGCGTTCTTCACGCCGCGCAGCTCCTCGACGACAGAGGTCGATGACTTCCCCGACCGCTTCGTTCGAGCAGCCGGCGTAGATCGTGAACGAGCCGGCGTCGCGATAGGCGCTCAACCCGCTGAACACGGCGTAGGCCAGCCCGCGCTTCTCGCGCACGTTCTGAAACAGCCGCGAGCTCATCGAGCCGCCGAGCAGCGTGTTCAGCACGTAGCTCGACGTAGCGGTCGTCGTGATTCTGCGGATAGCTGCCGACGCCGAGGCACAGGTGGCTCTGCTCGAGCTCCTTGTTGCGCACCGAGAATCTTCGGCACCACCTGCGGCGCCTCGTCGCTGCGCCGCTCGCCGGCGTCGGCCGAGCGACCCGAACTTCTCCTCGACGAGCTCGCGCACCCGATCGTGCTCGAGGTTGCCGACCGCCGCGACAATCAGGTTCTTCGCGGTGTAGACGCCGCGGAAATAGTCGCGCAGCAGGTCGGCGTTGAACGACTCGACGGTTTCCTTGGTGCCGAGGATCGGCCGGCCGAGCGGGTGGTTCTCCCAGAAGCCCTGCGTGAAGAGCTCGTGCACGAGGTCGTCGGGCGTGTCCTCGACCATCTTGATCTCTTCGAGGACGACCTTCTTCTCGCGCTCGATGTCGTCGGGGCTGAACGCCGGGTTGCGGACGATGTCGGACAGGATGTCGATGGCGAGCGGCAGATGCTCGTCGAGCACCTTGATGTAGTAGCTCGCGTATTCCTTGGCGGTGAACGCGTCGAGCTGGCCGCCGATCGAATCGATCGCCTGCGCGATGTCCTCGGCCGATACGGGTCGCCGGTGCCCTTGAAGAGCATGTGCTCGACGAAATGCGCGATGCCGCCGCGCTCGGCCGGTCTCGTGGCGCGAGCCGCGCGTCAGCCAGACGCCGATGCTGATCGAGCGGACCTGCGTCATCCGCTCGGTGAGAATGCGGAGGCCGTTGTCGAGAACGTCTCGAACGATTGGTGAATTCAAGATGAAGCCTGCAGCAGGAGCGTATGTGCCGGAACCGGCAATGCCGTAAAACAATATGCTACCATCGAAAACTGTAACGCGCTGAGAAACGACAGAGATAGCGTGGGCACCTCTGCGCGAACGGACCTCGCCGACCTGGAACGTCCTGCGCTCGAGGTGGCGCTCGAAGCGCGCGGGCACCAGCGCTTCCACGCGCGGCAGATCTTCCGCTGGATCTACCGCCGCGGCGTCACCGACGTCGAGGCGATGACGGATCTGTCGCTCGAGCTGCGCGCGGCGCTGGCGCGCGAGTTCACGCTCAGCACGCCCGCGCTCGCCCACCGCGAAACCTCGATCGACGGCACCGAGAAATTCCTGCTGCGGCTCGCCGACGGCCGCCAGATCGAATCGGTGTTCATCCCGGATACGCCGGCGATGACCTTCTGCATCTCGACCCAGGTCGGCTGCGCGATGGCCGTGCGCGTTCTGCCTCACCGGCAAGATGGGCCTGGTCCGGAACCTGACGGCGGCCGAGATCGTCGGGCAGGTGCGCGTGCTCGCCGCGCGCGCTCGACATGCGCGACACGCGCTTCAACATCGTGCTGATGGGGATGGGCGAGCCGCTGCACAACTACGACGAGACGATGAAGGCGCTGCGGATCCTCGCCGACGAGCACGGGTTCGGCGATGTCGCCGCGCCGCATCACGCTGTCCACCGTCGGCCTGCTGCCGGCGCTCGAGCGACTGGCCCGGCGAGCCGGTGATGCCGAACCTGGCCATCTCGCTGCACGCGCCGACCGATCTTCAGCGCGGCGAGCTCGTGCCGATCAACAGGAAATACGGCGTCGGCGACATCATCGCGGCGTGCAGGCGGTTCCCGCTCAGAAACGCGCAGCCGCATCACCTTCGAGTACGTGCTGCTGGCCGGCGTGAACGACTCGCCGCAGGACGCGCGCGCGCCTCGCGAAGCTCGTCGCCGGCGTGAAAGTCGAAGGTGAACCTGATCCCGCTGAACGCCGCCGCCGGCATCCCGTTCGAGCGGCCGTCGGACGAGGCGATCGATCGCTTCGCGCGGATCGTCTCCGAGCATGGCGTGGACGTGTCGGTGCGCAAGAGCCGCGGCCGCGACATCCGCGCGGCGTGCGGGCAGCTGATCGTCGAAGGACCGAAGAAGTCAGCCGCTCAGCAGCTCGCCGTCATGATGTGAGGTCAGCCTGAGGCGCACCCACTGGTTGCGCGCCGCCCCGGCGGGATCCGCACTTTCAGGTAGTTTCCCGTCACCGCCAGCGAGCCATCCTCCAGCGTCAACGCGCGGTGCGTCGTCCCGACCTGCGACTCGTGGAAGCGCTCGGTCAGCCGCCGCCCGATGCTCGCGAACGCGGCGCGCGCGCTCCCGCACGACGGTGCCGGGCACCTTGTCCGCCATCGCCGACGCCGCCGTTCCCGGCCGGTCCGAGTACGGGAAGACATGGAGGTGCGTCAGCGGCGCGCCCTCGAGATAGCGCGGCCAGCTGCTTCGAACTCGTCGTCTGTCTCGGCCGGGAAGCCGACGATGATGTCAGAGCCGATCGAGGCGCCGGGAATCCTGGCGCGGATCTCGTTCGACCAGGGCCGAGTAATCGCGCGATGGTGTAGGGCCGCCGCATCGCCGGCGAGCACGCGATCGCTCGCGTGCTGCAGCGGCAGGTGGAAGTGCGGCGCGAAGCGATCCGAAGCGGCGACGAGATCGACGATCTCGCTCGAGCAGTCCATCGGCTCGAGCGAGCTGATGCGGAACAGGACGTCCTGACGCTCGGCTAGAGCCTTCCGCCTGTCGTGTCCACTTTCACGAGCTTCGGCGGACAGGTCGCGCTCCGGTCGAGAGCTCCAACAGGCCGATGAGCGACGAGGGCGACTCGAGGTCGCGGCCGCATGAGCCGAGATGCACGCCGGTCAGCGCGACCTCCTTGAAGCCGGCGGCGATCACGCGCTCGACTTCGCGAAGCACGGTCATCGACCGGCACGCTGCGCGGCGCGCCCCTCGTCGTCGGGATGATGCAGTAGCGAGCACGGCTCGGCGCAGCCGGTCTGCACGCGAAGCGTGAAGGCGGTGCGGCCGGCGACGCCCGGCTCGATCGCCGCGCCGCAGCTGCCATCGCCATCGCCGAAGCGCGTCGGCCGTGTCGTCACAGCGGTCCGGCAGCTGCCCGCCGAAGATCCGCCGCCACGATCGGAGCGGCGGCGGAAGCTGATGCATCGAGGGAATGAGGCGCGGCTTGTCGTCGTTGTGCACGACGCGCGCGACGTTCGGCAGCGCCGGCGAGTTCGTCGGGCCGCGCGAGTCGCGTAGCAGCCGGTGACGACGATCTTCGCGCCGGGATTGGCCCGCGCCACCCGGCGGATGGTCTGACGTGCGCCCTGATCCGCGCTGGCCGTCACCGAGCAGGTGTTCACGATCACGAGATCCGCGGCGTCCGGCGGCGACGGCGGTCGCGCCGGCCGCGCGCAGTTCCTCCTCGAAGCCGAGCGAGTCGGCCTGGTTCACGCGACACCCGAACGTGATCACGGCGTATTTCATCTCGACTGCAGACTTCAGACTTCAGATCTTCGCTCACGCAGCGCTTTGCGACCGATGTCGTGGCGGTACTGCATGCCGTCGAACGAGATCTGCAGCACACCCGCGTAGGCGCGCGGCGATCGCTTCCGCGAAGTCGCCGCCGCGTCCGACGACCGTCAGCACCCGCCCGCCGGCGGTCACCAGTTGGCCGTCGCTGCTGCGCCGTTCCGGCGTGATACACGGCGACGCCGGGAATCGCTTCCGCGGCGTCGATCCCCGCGATCGGCCGCCCCGACTCCGACCCTTCCGGATAGCCGCGCGAGGCGAGCACGACGCCGGTGAAGCGCTCCGGCCCCAGCCGCACCGACGTCTGATTCAGCGCGCCGGCCGCGCCCGCGACCAGGAGCGGCAGCAGCGGCTCGTCGATGAGCGGCAGGACCACCTGCGTTTCCGGATCGCCGAGGCGGACGTTGAACTCGATCACCTTGGGTCCGCTCGCGGTGAGCATCAGGCCGACATAAAGAAAGCCGTGAAACGGATGATGCCTCGGCGGCCATCCCGGCGATCGACCGGCCGGACGATCTCGTCGCATGATCCGCGCCTCGAGCGCGGCGTCGACCAGCGGGCTCGGCGCGAACGCGCCCATGCCGCCGGTGTTCGGGCCGCGATCTTCGTCGAAGATTCGCTTGTGATCCTGCGCCGTGCCGATCGGCACGGCGCGCGTGCCGTCGCAGATCGACGAAGAACGACACTTCGGGGCCGCGCAGGCATTCTTCGATCACGATGCGATCGCCGGCAGCGCCGAATCTGCGCTCGCGCATCGCGCCGGCAATCGCCGCTTCGGCGCTCGCCTGATCTTCCGCGATGACGACGCCCTTGCCGGCCGCGAGGCCGTCGGCCTTCAGCACGACCGGCAAGCCGAATTCTCCGGCGCGCACCGATTCGGAGCGCCTCGTCGAGCGATTCGCACGTGCGGAAGCGCGCCGTCGGCACGCCGTGCCGCGCCATGAAGCGCTTTCGCGAAGGCCTTGCTCGATTCCAGGCGCGGCGGCGGCGGCGGTCGGGCCGAAGAGCAGGCGGCCCGTCGGCGGCGAAGCGATCGGCGATCCCCAAGCTCAGCGGCAGCTCCGGACCGACGACGGTCAGGTCGATCTGCTCGCGATCCGCCAGCGCAAGCGCGGCGTCCGGGTCGGCGGGATCGACGGCGGTGATGCGGGCGAGGCGCGCGATTCCGGGATTTCCGGGCGCGGCAGACCAGTTCGCCGACGTCCCGATCGACGGCCAGCCGGGCCACCAGCGCGTGCTCGCGCGCGCCGCTGCCGAGGACGAGAACTCTCATTGTACGTATGGCTTAGGGCGCTTCACCGGGTTGCACGATGAGCCGGACGGCGAGCGGGACTATTTCGGTTGACCTTGACGGGGAGTTACGCCTAGAATCCGCGTTTACCTGTGATAGCCTAGCATGATTTGCGTGTATCTGACATTTCGTCATCTGTTACTCGCCACCCGAAGGGGTGTTAGTCGCGTGGCTGAAGTCAAGATCCAGGAGGGCGAATCGATCGAAAGCGCTCTCCGCCGGTTCAAGCGGAAGGTCCAGCAGGAAGACATCATCAAGGATATCAAGAAGCACTCCTTCTACTTGAAGCCCGGTGACAAGCGCCGAGCCAAGCAGGCGCTGGCGCGGAAGCGGAACCGCAAGAAGCTCCGGCGCGAATCGGAGTAGACCGACCCCGACGAGGTAGCGACCGATGGAGTTCCAAGACAGGATCCTCAGGTGCGTGGATTGCGGCACGGAGTTCATCTGGACGGCGGGAGAGCAGCAGTTCTTCGCCGACAAGAACTTCAAGAACGAGCCAAAGCGTTGCAAGGCCTGCAAGGGCAAGCGCGCGGCCCGTCCGGCCGGCGGCGGATGTCCCGCGAGCGGGTGGAAACACATGACGACGTGCTCGGCCTGCGGCAAGGAGACGACGGTGCCGTTCAAGCCGACGCAGGGGCGCCCGGTGTTCTGCAAGGAATGCTTCCAGTCCCGGAAGTTCGCCGGGGCTGGCGGCGTCTAGACAGCCGCTCCATCGCTCATTTCGACAATCGAGCATCACGCGCGAGCGCGTCACGGCGGACGCGGCGCGAGCGGCCGTCGAGGCCGGTAGCATTGCGCCGGGCGCAGGTGTGTTAAGCTCACCTCGCGATTTTATCTGGAGTTTCCATGCAGATCGAGGAACGGGCCGTCGGCGACGTGGTGGTGCTCGACCTGAAGGGCAAGATCACCTTGGGCGAGGGCGACGAGCTGCTCAAGGACAAGGTCAACAGCCTCGTCAACCAGGGCCACAAGAAGATCGTGCTGAATCTCGCGGACGTCCCGTACATCGACAGCGCGGGCCTCGGCGAAGTCGTCCGGACCTACACGACCGTCAGCCGGCAGGGCGGCAGCCTCAAGCTGCTGAACCTGACCAAGCGCATCACCGATCTGCTGTCGATCACGAAGCTGCTGACCGTGTTCGAGACCTTCGACTCGGAGGACGAGGCCGTCCGAGCTTCTCGGCGTCGGCCAAGGTCTAGCCACGTCACCCGCGCTAGATGGCGCGCAGCACTTCATCCCCGTGGCGGCGCCCGGTGCTGCGGCATCCCGCGGTGCCGGGCCGCTCGCGTCGCCCTCCAGCCTGCTCCTGCTCGCTGCGTCCGGCCCAGTGGACCAAGAACCTCATCGTCTTCGCCGGCCTGCTGTTCGGCAAGCGCCTCTTCGATCGCCGCCGCGATCGGCGACGCCGTCGGCGGCGTTCGCCGTGCTTCTGCGTGCTGTCCGGCGTCGTCTACCTGATCAACGACATCGCCGACCGCGACAGCGATCGCCGGCACCCGCTCGAAGGCGCACCGGCCGATCGCGTCGGGCGCGCTGCCGGTCGCGCGACTCGCCGTCCAGCGCGGCGCTGACGCTCGGCGGCGTCGGGCTCGCCGCGGCGTTCTGCTCGGCCGCTCGTTCGCGCGCCGTCGCGGCCGGCTTACCTGGCGCTGCAGGCGCTCTACTCGGGCCCGCTCAAGCACATCGTCATCATCGACGTGCTGACGATCGCGATCGGCTTCGTGCTGCGGGCGGCCGGCGGGCGCGGTCGCGATCGACGTCGCAGATCAGCCACTGGCTGCTCGGTCTGCACGATCCTGCTGGCGCTGTTCATCGCGCTCGGCGAAGCGGCGGCACGAGCTGCGTGCTGCTCGCCGGACGGCGCGACCAGCCACCGGCCGATTCTCGAGCGAGTACAGCCCGTATCTGCTCGATCAGATGATCGCGCGTCGTGACCGGCGTCGACGCTGATCGCCTACATGTTCTACACCGATCAGCCCCGAGACCCAGGCGAAGTTCGGCACCGACTGGCTCGGGTTGACCATTCCGTTTCCGCTCGTACGGGATTTTCAGGTACCTGTATCTGGTGCACCGGCGCGAGGGCGGCGGCAGTCCGGCGGATCTGCTGCTGACCGACCGCCCGCTGCTGCCGTGCGTAGCGCCGTGGGCGCTCGTCGTGGCCCTGATCATCTACCGGCGCCTATGAGATTCGCTGTTGCTCGCCGCCCTCAGCGCGCAGCCGCAGCCGGTCAGGCCCCGGTGGCCGGGCGTGGCGGCTGACAGCTGAAAGCTGAAACTGTCTATGCCCGATTTCAACGTCCGATCCGACTCGGTGAACGTCGAGCAGATCATGGAGCAGATCCGCGCGCGGATCCGCGAGAAGCGCGGCGTCGACTACACCGAGCAGCAGATCCGCGAGCTCGGCGGCGGTGAAGCTCGAGAAGTTCCTCGACCCGCACGGTGTGCGGTCCGATCTGCTCGATCAGTTCCGCGAAGGCGCAGCCGGCCTACGAGCCGCCCGAGCTGCCGAACTATCGCCTTCGAGGACGCGACGCTCTTCGAGTCGCACCGCGCGCCGATGCGGTGGATCCGCAAGCTGCTGCTGCCGTTCCTCAAGCTGCTCTTCAACCCGAACCCGCTGATTCAGGCGCTCCAACATCCAGTCGCGCCTGAACACGATGCAACGCCGAGCGCGAAGCGCGGCGCGAAGCCGCGCGCCGCGGCGATGGATCAGCTGTACTACGAGCTGATTCACAACCTGGTCGTCGAGACGACGCGGCTCGGCATCGACAACAAGAACCTCAAGATGCGCCTCGAGTCGATCTCGAGCCGCCTCGAGTTCAACGAGCGGCGCGCGCGCGCGCTCGAAAGCGTCAGTCGTCTACAAGGCGCGCGGAGCCGGAAGAGCGGCCGGTGCAGCGAGCGCCCGCCGCCGCAGGCCCAGCATCGATCCGCGCCGCAGCCTTCATATCCGTCCCAGACGCCGCCGGCCCAGGCGCGATCTGCGCCCGCCGCCGGCGCCCGCGCCGCCAGCGCCGCTCGCGCGCCGCGCCGCCGCCGAGCGCAGGCCCAGGAGCCGGACGCGGCCGGCCAGATGCCCGCCGAAGGTCCCGGACAGCGCAGCCGCCGGCGGCGGCGGCGGCGCGGTCGCCGAGGAGGCGGACCGGCAGCCGCCGATCATGGGGGCGCCCGGGATCCGCCGCGGAGCCATCGACGCTCGCGGACTCGACCGGACAGATGGACGCGATGGATCGGATGGACGACGACGGGTCGCCCGAATCGGAAGAGGCGCACGACGTTGCGGTCGAGCGCGTCGAGCAGGCGCTCGCACTCCGGCCGAGAGCGCCGATGCCGCCATCGACGCCGGCGCCGCGGCGGCAATCGACATCGCGCCGAACCCGCCAGCCGATGCGGCCGACGCGTCGTCCGATGTCGCGGAGCACGCGCCTCCTGCGGTCACGGAACAGCGCTCCCGCCGTCTGGAACAGCGCCCGCCCGTGGTCACGAGCAGGCGCCTGCTGAGGTCACCGAGCAGGTTCGACCGGCGGTCACGGCGGAGGCACCTCCTGCAGTCACGGCGCAGGCTCCCGACCCTGGAGAGTCCCGGCCGACCAGCGCAGGACACGCCGTGCCGACCCGACCCGCAGTGAAAATCGCGGTCGTCGTTACAGCGCTACGGTCAGGCGATCAACGGCGGCGCCGAGCTGCACGCGCGCTACATCGCCGAACGTCTCGCACGCCACGGCGACGTCGAGGTCGCTGACGACGTGCGCGAGCGACTACGTCACCTGGCGGAACGAGCTTCCAGCCGGCGTCGAAGCCGTGAACGGCATCCCGGTCCGCCGGTTCCGCGTCAAGCACGAGCGCGATCCGCAGGTGTTCGGCAAGCGCTCGGAGCGCGTCTTCGGCAGCGCCACTCGCTCGGCGACGAGCTCGACTGGCTCGACGCCGAGGGCCCGACCAGCCCGGCGCTCGTCGACTACATCGCGAAACACGCCGCCGACTACGACTACTGCCTGTTCTTCAGCTACCGCTACTATCACGCCTACTACGGCGCGCGCGCCGCGGGGTCGCGGGCGATTCTCGTGCCGACCGCCGAACGCGACGCCACGATCGGTCTGTCGATCTTCCAGCCGCTGTTCCGCAGCGTGCGGGCGGTCATGCACAACTCGCCCGAAGAACGGGCGATGATTCAGGCCGTCTCCGGCAACCAGCGCGTGCCCGGCGTCGTCGTCGGCGTCGGATCGGACGTCCCGAACAGCCCGCAGGCGGCGCGATTCCGGCAGAGAATACAAGCATCCGCGGGCCGTTCGCGGTGTATGTCGGCCGCGTCGATCAGAACAAGGGCTGCAACGAGCTGTTCGAGTTCTTTCAGGGCTATCTGAAGGATCCGGCCGGCAAGCTGTCGCTCGATCCTGATCGGCAACTCGCTGCTGCCGGTTCCGGAGCACCCGCGGATCCGCCATCTCGGGTTCCTCAACGACGCGGACAAGTTCGACGCGATGGCGGCGGCGCGATCTGCTGATCATGCCGTCGTACTACGAGAGCCTGTCGATGGTCGCGCTCGAAGCGTGGGCGCTCGGCCGCCCGGTGCTGGCGAACGGCAAGTGCGACGTCCTCAAGGGACAGTGCCTGCGCAGCAACGCCGGGCTGTATTACGAGACGTTCGGCGAGTTCGTCGGCACGCTCGAGGCGATCGAGCAGAACCGGTGGCTGGCGGGACGCTCGGCCGCAACGGCCGCCAGTTCTTCCGCGACCAGTACGACTGGCCGGTCATCGAGCGGAGCTACCTCGAGATGTTCGACCGGCTGAAGAAGGAAGCGCCCGCGGCGGCGAGCGATCCGCTGCCCGGCTGGTTCGACCGGCGGCGCCAGGATCTGCCGGCGGCGCGAGGACGTTCTGGCCAAGCTGCCCAGAGGCGCCGGCCGGGAGACGCGCTTGACGCGGGTCCACCAGGTGCTGGCGACCCTGGGCTACGGCGACGCGATCGGCCACGAAGTGCTCGGCATCCAGCGGGTGCTGCGTCGACGCCGGCTACGAGTCGGAGATCTTCGTCGAGACCGCCGACTACCGGCTCGAGTCGCTGACCCGCGACTATCGCGAGCTGGTCGACTTCAGCCATCCCGACCAATCTGCTCCTGCACCACTTCTCGCTCGGCTCGCAAGGCGTCGCGCACCGCCTATGCGCTGCCCGACCGGATGGCGCTCATCTACCACAACATCACGCCGCCGGAATACTTCGTCGGCATCCACCGCACGCTGCTGCGCCAGTGCTTTCGCGGCCGGCGCGAGCTGCACGCCTACGTCGATCGCTGCGACCTGGCGATGGGCGACTCGGAGTTCAACCGGCAGGATCTCGAGGCGCTCGGCTTTCCGCGCACCGCCGTCCTGCCGGTGGTTCCCGACTTCTCGCATCTCGATCGCGAGCCGAACCGCGCTCGTCGCGGGCGACTTCGACGATGACTGGACCAACGTCGTCTTCGTCGGCCGGGTGATCCCGCACAAGAAGGTCGAGCGATCTGATCCGCTTCTTTCACGTCTACCAGACGGTCTTCAACCCGCGCTCGCGGCTGCTGATTGTCGGCGCCCAGAGCGGGTTCGAAGCGCTACCTGGCGACGCTGCACTCACCTGGTGCACGACGCTCGGCACGTCGCACGTCCACTTCATCGGGCACGTCTCCGACGCCGAGCTGGTCGCCTTCTACGACGCTCGCCGATCTCGTTCCTCTGCGCCAGCGAGCACGAGGGATTCTGCGTCCCGATCGTGGAGGCGTTCTACAAGCAGGTGCCGGTCCTCGCCTACGCCGCCACGGCGGTGCCGGCGACGATGGACGGCGCCGGCGTGCTGTTCGAGACCAAGGATCCGCTGCATGTGGCGAGGCTGATGGATGCGATCCTCTCCGACCGCGCCTTGCAGGACGCGGATCGTCGAAGGCCAGCTCGCGGCGGTCGGCCGCCTGCGCGCCAGGGACTTCGCCGGCACGCTGCTGCGGTTCGTGGACAAGATCCTCTCCGGGCCGCGCGCGCCGGCGCCGAAGGTCACGTTCGACTTCTGGGGACAGTTCGACGCCGCCGAGGAGATCGACGAGCTCCGCCTGCACCGCCCGGCGCTGTATCAGGCGCTGCCGCAGGAAGGAGAATCAGGAAGTAAGCGATGATCATCAACCAATGGGTGCCGGCCGCGCACAAGGGCGATGCGATCGGCGACAGCGCACGCCGCGTGCGCGATCTGCTGCGGGCCATGGGGCACGAGTCGGAGCTCTACGCGCTGACCATGGACGACGCGGTGCGCCACGAAGTCCGGCCCTTCAGCGATCGCGGCGGCGAAGACCGGCGACCTGACGATCTTCCACTACGCCCTGCCGTCGCCGATGACCGAGGCGTTCGCCGAGCTGCCGGCGGGACGCGTCCTGCAGTACCACAACGTGACGCCGGCCTCCTATTTCGCGCCCTACGATCCGGCGCTCTTCCGCCTGGCGGCGCTCGGACGCGGCGAGCTCGCGACGCTCGCCGGACGTGTCGACCTGGCGCTGGGCGACTCGGAGTTCAACCGGCGGGAGCTCGAAGCGCTCGGCTTCGAGCGCACCGGCGTCTTCCCGATTGCGGTCGACACCTCGCGGATCACGCAGCCGGCGCGGCGCCCGGCGCTCGACCGGATCCTGGACGATGGACTTCGTCAACTTCCTGTTCGTCGGCCGGATCGCGCCGAACAAGAAGATCGAGGACATCGTCAAGCTCGCCGAAGTCTACAAGCGCTACGTGGACGACCACGACCGCTTCATCTTCGTCGGCCGGTTCGACGTCGTGCCGCGGTATTATTCGATGATTCGCGCCCTGATGGTCGAGTATCGGCTTCCTCAACGAACGCTTCGTGTTCACCGGCCCCATTCCCGACGAAGAGCTCGCCGTCTACTACCGCCACGCGGCGGTCTACGTCTCGATGAGCGAGCACGAAGGATTCTGCGTGCCGCTGGTCGAAGCGATGGCCGCCGACGTCCCGGTGCTGGCCTACGCGGCGGCGGCGGTGCCCGACACGCTCGGCGGGGCCGGCGTGCAGTTCGCGCCGAAGGATCTCGAGGTCGCCGCCGAGCTCCTCGGCGACGCTGACCTTCGACGACGCCGTGCGCGCGAAGGTGATTGCCGGCCAGCGGCGCCGGCTCGCCGATTTCGGCGACGCACGGGTCACGCGCGATCTCACCGCCCTGCTGCACACACTCTCGTGAAAATCGCCTTCATCGTCCAGCGGTACGGCGCGGAAGTGCTCGGCGGATCCGAGCACCTCTGCCGCCTGGTCGCCGAGCGCCTCGCCGGCAGCCACGACGTCGAGGTGCTCACCAGCTGCGCGCCGCGACTACGTCACCTGGAAGAACGAGTATCCCGAGGGCGCCGACCGCATCCGCGGCGTGACGGTGCGGCGCTTCGCCACCGCGGCGACGCGCGACATCGCCGCGTTCAACAGCATTCTCGGAGTGGATCTACGACAGACGCCGCACGGCCGCGGCGACGAGATGGAGTGGCTCAAGCAGCAGGGGCCGTGGTGCCCCGGCCTGATCGAGCATCTGCCGCCGCCAGCACCAGCAGTACGACGTCCTCATCTTCTTCACCTATCTCTACGCGCCGACGGTGCTCGGCCTCGAGATCGCGCCGTCGCGCAGCATCCTCGTGTCGACCGCGCACGACGAGCCGGCGATCCGGCCTGGACATCTTCAAGGACGTCTTCCGCAAGCCGGCCGCGCTCTGTGCTACCTGACCGAGAGCGAGCGGCGCTTCGTCCAGCTGCCAGTTTCCGGAGCGGCCGCTGCTCGAGGAGGTCGTCGGCGTCGGCGTCGACCTGCCGCAGGAGCATCCCCGCATGCCGCGCATGCCGAGCGCGATCCGGCGCCGACGGCACGCAACGCCTCGCGACGACCGCCAGTCGAGGACGAGCGGCGCCGGCGCGACGTGTCCGTCGCACCTGCTCGCGCGCGGCGCGGTCTTCCGCCGCCGCCACCGGCTCTACGGACCGATCGCTGCTCTACGGCGGGCGGATCGATCCGGGCAAAGGCTGCGAGGAGCTGATTCAGTACTTCAGCGAGTACGTGAAGGAGGGCGGCGACGCGACGCTCGGCGCTGATGGGCGTCAAGCTGATGGCGCTGCCGGAAGAGCCCTTCATCCGCTTCGCCGGCCGGCTGTCCGATCGCGAGCGCGCTCCAGGCGCTCGAGGCGGCCACCGTCGTCGCGTGCCCGTCGCCGTACGAGAGCCTGTCGCTGCTCGCGCTCGAGTCGCTGTCGGTCGGCACGCCGGTGCTCGCGAACGCGCGCAGCGCCGTCGCTGGTCGAGCACTGCGTGCGCAGCAACGGCGGCCTCTACTACGCGGACCGCGACGAGTTCGTCGAGGCGCTGAAGCTGCTGGTCGGCGACGACCGGCTGCGCGCGGCGCTCGGCCGCAACGGCCGCGACTACGTCCGCAGGAACTACCGCTGGGATGTCGTGCTGGGCAAGTACGAGCGGCTCTTCGCCAGGATCAAGAACGCCCGCTGAGCGTCAGCGCTCGTTCTCTCGAAGACCGGCGTCAACGGCTCCAACGGTCGGCCACGCCCGGCACGGGCGCGGCGGAACCGCCACCGGCGCGGGCGGTGCGGGCACGGCAGCCGGCTCGCCGCCGTTCCCGTTCATCGTGCGCTTGCGGCGCGGCCGGATCTCGTAGCGCTTGATCATCTCGTTGAGCGTCGTCGGCTTGATGTGCAGCAGCTCGGCGGCGCGCTTCTGGACGCCGCCGGCGGCCTCGAGCGTCGACTCGATGAGCCGCTTCTCGAAATCGGTGATGACGTCCTTGAACGAGATGCCCTCGGGCGGCACGACGAACTGCGGCATCTGGAAATTCGGCGCCTTGCGCACGTGATCCGGGATCAGCTCGATGCCGATGCGCGTGCCCGGCGTCAGCACGACGGCGCGCTCGATGACGTTCTCGAGCTCGCGCACGTTGCCCGGCCAGTCGTACTCGGTGAGCAGGTCGAGCGCGTCCGGGCGTCAGCTCGAGGCCGGTCTTCTGGTTCTCCTCGCCGTACTTTCGAGGAAGTGGTGCACGAGCAGCGGCACGTCGTCCTTGCGATCGCGCAGCGGCGGCAGCTGAATCGAGATGACGTGCAGGCGGTAGAAGAGGTCCTCGCGGAACTTGCCCTCCTCCATCATCTGGCGGAGGTCGACGTTGGTCGCCGCGATGATGCGGACGTCGACCTTGATCGTCTCCATGCCGCCGAGGCGCATGAAGTCGCGCTCCTGGATGACGCGCAGCAGCTTGGCCTGCGTCTCGAGCGGCACGTTGCCGATTTCGTCGAAGAAGATGCTGCCCTTGTCGGCGAGGTCGAACATCCCCTTCTTCGGATAGACCGCGCCGGTGAAGGCGCCCTTGACGTGGCCGAACAGCGTCGACTCGAGGAGATCCGGCGGCAGGTTGCCGGAGTTGACGGTGACGAACGAGCGCTCCGACCGCGACGAGTTGGCGTGGATGGCGCGCGCCACCAGCTCCTTGCCGGTGCCGCTCTCGCCCTGGATCAGGATCGTCGATCGGCTCGGCGCCGCCTGGATGATCAGGTCGAACACCTGCCGCATCCGCGGGCTGCGGCCGATGATGTTCGCGAACTTGTGGTAGCGCTCCTGGATGTTCTGCCGCAGGTTGCGGTTCTCGTTGAGCGAGGCGCCGCCGCTCCATGGCGTTGCGGACGACGACGAGCACTTCGTCGTTCTTGAACGGCTTGGTGATGTAGTCGAAGGCGCCGGTCTTCATCGCCGAGATGGCGCTCTCGACCGACGCGTAGGCGGTGATGATGATGACGTGCGAGGTCCTCGTCGATCCGCTTCAGCTCGTCGAGCGTGGCAATGCCGTCGAGGCCGGGCATCATGATGTCGACGATGGCGGCGTCGAACGGCAGCGCGCGCGCCATCTCGAGCCCTTCGGCCCCGGACGCGGCGACGCGCACGTCGTAGCCCTCCCGCGTCAGCAGCGTCTCGAGGATCTCACGCATGATCTCCTCGTCGTCGACGACGAGGATGGTGCCGTTGCGTGAAGTAGCCATAGGTTCAGTTCGCCCGGCGCGCTCGCGCGCCGACGGCCTGCGCCAGCGGCAGCGCGAGCGTGAAGCGAGTGCCCTGTCCGACTGCGCTGTCGCAATCGAATCGTGCCGTCGTGCTCGCGAACGATGCCGTAGGTGATCGACAGGCCGAGGCCGGTGCCGCGGCCGATCGACTTGGTCGTGAAGAACGGATCGTAGATGCGCGCGATCTGCTCCGACGGGATGCCCGATCCGGTGTCGGCGATCTCGGCGATCACCCGATCGCCCTCGACGCGCGTCGACACCGACAGCCAGCCGCCGCTCGGCATCGCGTCGCGGGCGTTCAGGAACAGGTTCAGGAACACCTGCTGGAGCTGGTGCTCGATGCCGAGCACCGCCGCCGCCGACGGCGACAGCTCGCGGCGGACCTTGATGCTGCCGACCGTCGAACTGGTGCTCGAGCAGCGAGAAGACGTCGGTGATGACCGCGTTCAGATCGACGTCGATCCGTTCGTTCGACGCCGTGCCGGGACGCGACAGGTTGAGCAGCCCGTTGACGATCTTGGCGGCGCGGAACGTCTGCCGCTCGATCTTCTCGAGCAGCACGGTCTTCGGATCGTTCGGATCGGCGCCTTCGAGCAGCATCTGCGTGAAGCTCGAGATGCCGGTCAGCGGCGTGTTGACCTCGTGCGCGACGCCGGCGGCGAGCAGGCCGATCGACGCCATCTTCTCGGAAATCTGCAGCTGCTCTTCGAGGCGCACGCGGTCGGTGATGTCCTCGATCAGCAGCAGCATCCCGACCACGGCGTCGTCGCCGCCGACGAGTTCTGCAGCGGGACCTCGGTGGCGTTCACGAGCAGGCGCGGCGTCGTCGTTCTCCGCGCGACAGACAGCGGCACGCGGTAGAGCGTCGCGCCGTAGGGATGATCGTGGCGCGCGGCGCGCAGCGCTTCGACAAACGGCGGGTCGAAGATGTCGCCGAGCAGGCGGCCGATGGCGGCGTCGCGGGCGACGCCGTAGAAGCCTTCGAGCGCGCGGTTCCAGCGCACGATCCGCTCGTCCGCGTCGAACACGACCAGCCCGTCGTCGAGCGACTCGAGGATGTTCTCGTTGAACTCGCGCATCCGGCCGAGCTCTTCGGCCTTCAGGTGCAGCTGGCGGTAGAGCCGGCCGTTCTCGATCGCCGTGGCGACCTGGCCGGCGACCGCGGTCAGCAGGCCGAGGTCCTCGCTGTTGAACGGCTCGTCGGTTTCCTTGCGGCCGAGCGCCAGCACGGCGATCGTCCGCCCCTCGAAGACGCACGGCACGAAGTAGTAGGTGCCGGCGTCGCGCCAGAACTCCACTTCCTCGGCCGCGAAGCGCGCGCCGGCGATCGGGTCGTCGAGCGCGATCGAGTGGCCGCCGTCGAGGCGCGCCATCATCGACGAGGTCGCGCGACAGGCGTGGCACCGGCTGCGCGAAGCCGTAGTCGCCGATCGAGACGAACTCGCCGGCCTGATCGCTGTCGCCGGGGCGAGCATCAGCGCCATGCGATCGACGCACCAGCGTCTCGACGATGCGCGCGACCAGGCGCTGGCTGAGGCGGACGACGTCGAGGTCGCTGTTCAGGTCGCGCGCGAAGGCGACCAGCGCGCGGCGGTAGTCGTAGCGATCGCGGTAGAAGACGCGATCGAGCGCGTTCTGCACCGCGTCCTTGACCGGCCGCGCCAGCAGCACGATGACCAGCGTCGCCAGCAGCGCGATGATCCAGTTGTGCTGGTCGGCGTCGACCGCGAACACGAAATCCGTCAGCTTGCAGCAGCGCGATGTAGAGCGCGACGCTGGCGGCGAGAAACGCCGTGTAGGCGAGGCCGCGCTTGATGATGACCTCGACGTCGCGCAGCCGGTAGCGCACGATCGCCGACGCGAAGGTCAGCGGCACGAGGCCGAGCGGAATCGCCGGTCAGCTGCAGCGCCAGCGGCGGATTCGACGCCGAGCGCCCAGGGCAGCGCGTAGCCGAACGCGAACGGCCCGACGCCGAGCGCGGTGCCCCAGGCGATCCAGCGCAGCTGCCGGCGCGCCGGTCACCGACGTGATGTGCGCGGAACGCCGCGCACCAGCACCGCCAGCGCCGCGACCGCACAGACGAACAGATAGACCGGCTCGCTGCGATCGAGCGTCTCGAGGATGCGCGAGAACGCCGGTCCGGACAGGCTGCCCTGCGACGCGCCGCGCGACCGCCACGACGCGCACGCCGCCGAGCACCAGCGCCGGCGCGTACATCAGCAGGACGAGCAGCCGGGCGGACGCCGGAGCTCGCTCGACGACCCGCCGTCCGGCCGCTGCGGGAAGACCATCGTGAAATGCAGCAGCAGCGGCGGCAGCAGCGCAAACGCCGACCGCGTCACCCCAGTAGAAGATCCAGTCGAGCCGATCGAACGGACCGTTGAAGGAAAAGGTGAAGACGCCGAAGAACGCGACGCACAGCCAGAAGAAATGCAGCGTCGCCTGGTCGCGAGGGCGGCGCAGCCGGACCGACGCGCCGACGAGCAGGGTGAAGAGCCCGACGGCGGCGAGCACGAAATAGATCGAGCTGCCGCGCGTCGCCGGCGTCAGCGAGATCTGCAGCGCCTGCTGCGTGCCGAGCCGCAGCAGCGTGTAGGCGAGCCGCGTGCCCTCGTGACTGCGGTGCTGATACTCGACGACTTCGGCCGGCGTCTGCACCGGCGAGCCGTTGACCGCCAGCAGCACATCGCCGCGCCGCGATCCCTGCGTGCGCCGCCGACGATCCGGGCAGCGACGTCGACCGCCGTGATCGCCCTCGGCTGCGCGCGCCCAGAGGACGCCGTCCTCGACCTCGTGCCAGCGCGAGTACATCGCGACGTTGGCAATGCCGAGCCCGACGAGCACCAGGACGATCGGCCACCGCGAAGACAGACCGCCCCCAGACCAGCCAGCGGGCTTCGACGGGGTCGGCGTGGTTCAACGATGAGTCGCCCATGTGCTGTCGATTGACGCGAAGTGGCTCTCGACACTTCGCCGTCCGCCGAGGTAGCAAAGGCTCATACCCTGATTCTGCGGCTACGACGGGTCATCTAAACTACTGAAAAGTCTAGATTTCTCCGTCGAATCTGCACGAGAAGAGCCGGCGGACGCTCCAACAATACGGAGCGTCAATTTCAATATTATGGATCGGTTGAGGAGACGGCCGAGCGCCTCAGAACTTGAGCGTCAAGCCGCCGACGATGCGCTTGGGCGGCCGGACGACGAGCAGCTCGTCGTAGATCGACTGATCGGCGGCGGTCTCGCGGAAGAAGTTGCGGACGGCGACGAGCATCTCCCACTTGGCGGTGCTGAAGTCCATGAACGGCAGCGACTGCCGGACCTGCACGTCGAATCGCGAGTCGAGGCGACGGCGGCCTGCGCGACGGTCGAGTGCTGACCGGGCGCGCGAACGCGTTGCTGACGCGATAGAGCACGACGACACGCGTCGACGTTTCGGGGACGTCGGTCTCGATCGACGTCGAGACGTCGTGAATGCGTGCCGGCTCGGCGCCGACGGCCGACGGCGCGAACAGCAGCAGGAACGCGGGGTTGTCGGGCGAAGCGGTCACGGCGCGCGTCAGCGAGTACTCGATCGACGCCGTGGACGCGGCCGGCGATCGCCGTGCGCATGCCGGCGCTGAAGCCGGTGCGCATCGACGTCGCCGGCGTTGCTGACGAAGTAGTGGCCGAGCGCCGACGGCGCGCCGGGCATCTCGACGCCGAACAGCGTCGACGAGCTGATCGCTCGACGTGCTGCCGGAACGCGCGCAGCGAGACGGTGGCCGACGCGACGTCGCGTTCGACCTCGAACTCCGATGTGATTCGTGCGCTCGGCTTCGAGCGGGCTGGCCGGTCACCAGCGACGAGAACGTGCGCTGCGGCGGCAGCCAGATGCCGGTGTCCATCCGCGGCATGAACTCTTCGGCGCCCGGCGCGACGGCGCGGCTGCGACAGCATCGTGCTGATGCGGAAGTGTTCGGCGCGGCTCGACCGTCAGCGCGACGCGCGGGCTGAGCAGGCTGCGCGCCTTCGAGGTAGTCGTAGCGCGCGTAGCGGCCGCCGTAGGTCAGCGTCAGGACCGGCGTGATCGAGAACGTGTCGAACGCGTAGAGCGCGCCGGCGTTGCGGCTGCCGTCGGTGACGTCGCGCAGCGCGGCGAAGTTGCCGCCGTCGTAGCGCTGCGTGCTGTAGGACAGGCCGATGTCGTAGCGGTGCCGCGCCGGCGCGCGCGTCGTGTACTCGCCGGCGACGATCCACGACGCGATGTCGCCCTGCGTCAGCGCCGCGCGCGCGGTCCAGTCGGCGTGCTCGCCGACCGGCGCGCCGAGGGCGAGATAGGCCGTGCTGTGCGCGAAGTTGTCGGCCGTGAACAGCTGCTGCGGCGAGTCGAACGATCCGGTCGTCAGCAGGTTCACCTGACCCGAGAACGGCGTGTCGGCGAAGAAATTCGTCGCCAGCCGCGCCGGCGACGCGCCGGACGCGGCCGAGGATGTTCGGCCGTGTCGAAGCTCGCGTCGGCCGGCGTGTCGTCGGCAGAGATCGTCGTCGGGCAGCGGTGACGTCCTTCAGGATGCCGCGCGGCGCGCGTGACGCAGCCGCCACGCCAGCTTCGCTGTGATCGTCGTCGACCGTGTGCTCGTCGGCGTGTCCGCGTCGTGCGCGTCGGCTGGCGCCGCGGTCGATGAGCGGCGCGGCGCGCGCGACGCGCCCACTCCGGCCAGCAGGATCGGATACGACGGCGCCGGCGGCTGCGCGCGATGCAGCGCGATCGACGACGACGCACGCGCGCTCGGACGCACGTCGATCGACCTGACCGCGCGACGCGACGAAGCCGCTGAGGTGCGCGCGCGACCAGATACGGCCCCGGCGACAGCGTTCGCATCTCGAACCGGCCGCTGCGATCGCTGACCGCGAACGCGGTCGACGACGCCGAGCGCCGACACCATGGCGCCGGCGACCGGCGCACCCTGCTCGTCCTGCACGATGCCCTGAATCGAGCCGCGGCGCCATCGACGCGACGTGCGTGACCGGCGCGGACGCTGAGGCGCGTCTGCGCGCGCGGCGACGTCGCGACACACAGAGAAGCACCAGACCGCCGACGACGCGCGCCGACGCCTGTCATTCTGGACCGGAGCTCTCATGTGCACTCCGGCACTCTGCTCGACGTCTACGACGGACTGACGGTGAACGTGATTTCGCGAGTCAGCGTCTTGTTCGCGATCTTGTCGGTGACTTTGATCTCGAGCCGATACTCGCCCTCCGGGAACGACGCCAGCGGCACCGCCTGCCCGCTCTGCAGCTGATGGCCGGCCGCGAGGTCGAATTGCGGCGGCAGCGTCTGCGCGTTCAGGTTCTGCGGATTGGTCTTGTTGAAGAACTTCTCGCGGCTGCGCCGCTGCCGACGCTGTCTGGTAGAAGTTGTACTCGACGCTGACGTCCGGCTTGTTCGCGCTGTCGACCTTCGGGTTGTAGATCAGCATGAAGGTCGACAGCTCGGACTTCTTCGTGAACTTGGTCTCGAAGGTCGGCACGATTTCCATCATGCCGAGCGCGTACGGACGGTCGGCCTGCTGCTGCGGCGTCAGCGGCGCGGGCAGCGGATCGATGCGCTGCGCGACGATCACCGAGCTGGTCGCGAGCTCGCTGTTCCAGAAGTCGGGCACCGTTGACCGTCTGCTTGATCGCCGACACCTTCGGCGGCGGCGCGTTCTTCGGCGCCTTGTCGGGCGTCGGCTCCTTGGCGACGACGAACACGTCGTAGGCGCCGGCCGGGCACGGTGAACGAGCGCGAGATGCGCATCGGAGTCTGGCCGGCGGTCACCGGCACGAAGCTGATGTCCTCGTAGCGCGTAATCCGGTCTTCTTGCCCTCTTGTCCTTGTCCTTCTTGTCGTCCTTCTTCGGCGTTCGGGTCCGCGGGCCGGCGCCGCGGCCGCGGCGTTCTTCGAGCACGACGCGCCAGTAGAAGGCGACGTTGCCGCCGGCCACCTTCGACGGATCGAGCGTGCACCGTGAACGGCACGTACTCCTTGTTGCCCTGCGCCTTCAGCACGTCCTCGCGCAGCCACGACAGCCCGAGGTCGTTCGGCGCCGGCTGTCCGGCGCGTGAGGTCGTCGACGATCTTGACGATGTTCTGCGATTTCTCTTTTCTGCGCTTCGTCCTTCTTCTTGTCGTCCTTGTTCTGGCGCAAGCGAGCGGTACCGACGATGCGAAGCAGCGACGAGCGATCAAGAGCGCGAGCACGCCCGCGCCGCTGCGTCATAAAGCCTAGTCTCCTCATACAGAAGATAAAGGTTCCAGTCGAACAGCCAATAATAGGCGTCGGCCTCGCGGTCAAGTCAAACCGTTCTGGCCGCGGCACTTCAGCCGGGCTTTGGGGCTCGGACGCTATGCTATCATCCGGCTCTTGCCTCGTCCCATGAAGCTCATCGACGTCATCGGTGCCGCTCGACGCCACGCTCCCGACCTACCCGGACAACACGCCGTTCAGCCTCGAAGCCGATCAAGCGGATCGGCCGGCGGCGACAGCTCGAACGTCTCGACGCTGCACATGAGCGCGCACGCGGGCACGCACGTCGACGCGCCGCGGCACTTCTTCGACGACGGCGCCGGGCACCGAAGCGCTGCCGCTCGAGATGCTGCTGATCGGCCGGGCGCGCGTCATCGAGGTCACGTCGCGCACAGGCATCGCGGCCGAGGATCTGGCGCGATCGATCTCTCCGGAAGACATCCGGCGTGCTGATCAAGACGCACAACTCGCGGCTCGTGGGGCTCGCCGAGTTCCACACCGACTACGTCGGCGTCACCGAAGTCGGGCGCGCGAGCATCTGGTCGAGCACGGCATCAAAGTCGTCGGCGTCGACTACCTGTCGGTCGAGCAGTTCAGGACGCCGGGCGCGCCCGCGCACCACGTGCTGCTCGGCGCCGGCACGATCGTGATCGAAGGGCTCAACCTGCGCGACGTCGAGCCCGGCATCTACGAGATGTCTGCCTGCCGCTGCGCGATCGTCGGCTCCGACGGCGCGCCGGCGCGCGTCGTGCTGCGCCAGAGCTGACGCGTCCGATGTCGGCGCTGCTCGACGACAGCCTGGTCATCGTGCTCGCCGGCGGCGCCGGCGAGCGGCTCTATCCGCTGACGAAGGAGCGCGCCAAGCCCGCGGTGTACTTCGGCGGCCCGTACCGCATCATCGACTTCGCGCTCAGCAACTGCATCAACTCCGGGCTGCGCCGCATCTTCATCGCCACGCAGTACAAGTCGCTGTCGCTCAACCGGCACATCCGCATGGGCTGGAGCATCGTCTCGGAGGAGCTCGGCGAGTTCGTCGAGATCCTGCCGCCGCAGAAGCGCGTCAGCGAGCACTGGTATCAGGGCACGGCCGACGCCGTCTACCAGAACCTCTACTCGATCATGCGCGAGAACCCGCGGTACCTCGATCGTGCTGTCGGGCGACCACGTCTACAAGATGGACTACGCGCGCATGCTGCGGTTCCATCAGGAGCGCGAGCGCCGCGGTCGACGCTGGCGACGATCGAGGTGCCGATCGCCGACGCCAGCCGCTTCGGCATCATCGCGATCGACGAGAACGAGCGCGTCACCGGGTTCCAGGAAAAGCCGAGCAAGCCCGACGCCGATTCCCGGCTCGCCCGATTTCGCGCTCGCGTCGATGGGCGTCTACATCTTCGACACCGACGTGCTCGTCCGCGCGCTCGAAGCCGACGCGACGCAGCCGACCGACGCACGATTTCGGCAAGGACATCATCCCGGCGCTGATCCATCAGGCGCCGGTGTACTCGTACCGCTTCTACGACGAGAACAAGAAGGCGTCGAAATACTGGCGCGACATCGGCACGCTCGACGCGCTACTTCGAAGCCAACATGGATCTGTGCCAGGTGAACCCGGAGTTCAACCTGTACGATCCCGAGTGGCCGCTGCGGACCTATCAGCCGCAGGCGCCGCCGGCGAAGTTCGTCTTCGCCGAAGCCGGCAGCCGCTGCGGCCAGGCGCTCGATTCGGTGATCTCGCCCGGCTGCATCGTCTCGGGCAGCACGCATCTCCGGCAGCGTGCTGTGCCCGAACGTGCGCGTCCACAGCTTCTGCCACATCGAGCAGTGCATCCTGATGCCGGGCGTGCGCGTCGGCCGGCACGCGCGGATCCGGCGCGCGATCATCGACCGCGACGTGCTCATCCCGCGCGGCGCGCTCATCGGCTACAACGTCGACGAGGATCGCCGCCGCCACACCGTCACCGACTCCGGCATCGTCGTCGTCACGACCGACGACGAGCCGCTCATCGGGCCGCTCAGCGAGGAGGCGCTCCGGTTCGAGGCGGAGGCGCGATCGACGCGGCGGCGGCGGTAACGCAGAATCAGCACGAAACAGACGACGAATGTCGTGTCAGTCTCGTGATCTCGATGCGACGGAGCTCGTGAAGATCACGCAGCGTGCACGGCGCGCGAGATCCTGGATTCGCGCGGCAATCCGACGGTCGAAGTCGACGTCACGCTCGACGGCGGCGCGTTCGGGCGCGCCGCGGTGCCCGTCGGGCGCGTCGACCGGCGAGCGCGAGGCGCTCGAGCTGCGCGACGGCGACAAGTCGCGCTACGGCGGCAAAGGCGTCGCGCAAGGCGGTCGCCAACGTCAACGGCGAGATCGCCGAGCGCGATCGTCAGGCCGCGAGCTCGACCAGCGCGCGCTCGACGCGGCGATGATCGCGCTCGACGGCACGCCGACCAAGAGCCGGCTCGGCGCCAACGCGCTGCTCGGCGTCTCGATGGCGGCCGCTGCGCGCCGGACGCGGCGGCGAAGCAGCTGCCGCTCTATCGGCACATCGGCGCGCTCTACGGCAGCGAGCGCGTTACACGCTGCCGGTGCCGATGATGAACATCCTCAACGGCGGCGCGCACGCCGACTCCAGCGTCGACTTCCAGGAGTTCATGGTGATGCCGCTCGGCGCGCCGTCGTTCGCCGAGGCGCTGCGCGATGGGCGCCGAGATTTTCCACGCGCTGCGCGGCATCCTCAAGGCGCGCGGCCAGTCGACCGGCGTCGGCGACGAAGGCGGCTTCGCGCCGAACCTGAAGTCGAACCGCGAAGCGCGTCGAAGTCGTGCTCGAGGCCGATCGGCAAGGCCGGCCTGAAGGCCGGGCCAGGACGTCTTCATCGCGCTCGACGTCGCGTCGAGCGAGCTGTGGGCCGGCGGCGGCAGCGCTATACGTTCAAGAAGTCCGGCGAGCCGGACCGCACGTCGGACGAGATGATCCGGCTCTACGAGGACTGGATCCGCCAGTATCCGATCGTCGTCGATCGAGGACGGCCTCGCCGAAGGCGACTGGGACGGCTGGAAGCTGCTGACGCGCGCGCTCGGCGACCGCGTGCAGCTCGTCGGCGACGATGTGTTCGTGACGAACCCGGAGATCCTGAAGAAGGGGATCG
>ERZ1370068.503-contig-10458_pt1 | contig 28252 bp, 42 predicted proteins | sample MGYA00561227_ERZ1370068 | MGnify/ENA primary metagenome ERZ1370068 (study PRJEB38410, sample SAMEA6850437) | metagenome | study: Metagenomic assessment of the ecological functions of the soil: analysis of the soil microbiota associated with the...
CCAGTTACGTATTGCTCACGATCGCGCCGGGACTCGATCTCGCCGACGGCACGTTACGACCTCCGTCGGGTAGAGTTATCCGATCACGTCCGGCACTTCTGGAGAAAGACGATACGCGACTGAACGTGTTGGAAGGTCTCGATCGGGCCGAGCGCATAATGCGCGGGCGCAAACCGTTACCCTCCTGGCGCCGCGCCCTCGACGGGAATGCTGGTGGCAGCGCCTGAATGTCGACGAGCCCAAACCAGAATTGACGGATGCCGCGTTCCTCAGTCCGCCGGCCGAAGCTCGCCGAGGCGCCGCTTGCGCTCGCCGAGTGGAACCGTCTCGCGCCGTTACTCCACAAAGCGCAGCAGAAGTGACCGATGCGGATCACGGCGCGCTGCTCGCCTTTGTGCCTGGAATGGGCGCGTTACCTCGATGCAACCGCGCGCGTGCGTGAAGCCGGCTTAGTCGTGCGAACACCGAATGGGTGCACCTGATCCCGAATCCGTTCTTGTCGATCGCTTCACGCGCGCTCGCCGGTTGCACGAAGCTGTGGCCCGAAGCTCGGGCTTACGCCGTCCAGTCGATCGCGCGTCGGAATGGTGCGCGCACCCGACGAGAACGATCCGTTCAACGAATTCGATACGCCGGTCCCGCTCGGCCCGCGGCCGGTCCCAGTTGAAACCGCAATGACGTTCACCAAAGGCGAGCACGTGTTTGTCACCCTCGGCGGGCGCACGAGTCCGAAGCGATCGTGGGCACTCGTGACCGCGCGCGGCAACATCGGCGCGGTTATGTTCGATGATGCAATCCTCGGCGGGTATGTCGGGCTGATGCCGGTGTTCGAGCCCGCGGACGGCGCCGATCCAAGCCGCGCGTGATCGTGACCCGGACAGCGTGCCGATCGGATCCGGTGTGCACGTGCAGATCACATGGATTCCTGAATGACGTGGCGCCGCGGCATGTAATCGGCACGCTGCGCGCGCGACGCTCCGCGCGGGCGCGTTCCCGCCGGCAAGTATCATCGCCTCGCGTGCGAGCGGCACGAATTCGATCGATCGCGCGAGGGCACCCGCGCGTTTCCGTATGTGCTCGACACCGAGCGCGCCGATCGTTCCTGCGCTTCGGCGAGCAGTTGAAACACTACAGGGTTGAATGGGCGCGTCAGTTCATTTCGCTGGGAACCGCATCAAGCCTTCCGCCTCGGTTCGTTATTCGGCTGGGGTTGACGTCGAGAGCCGGAAGCTGCGCCGCTTCCGTCAGTCGTATAACGAGCTCCCACGCAAGAACGGCAATCGCTCCGAGACGCCGTGGTCGCGGTGTAATACGGCTTTCTTCGACGGTGAGGAAGGCGCCGAAAGAGCACTGCGCCGCGACGAAGAAAAGACCAGGCGCGGATCGTCTTCAACGATGCGAAAGCGGTTAGTTACTCACGAGCAGGTTGCGTGCGCGCAGTCGCCGTCCTGGTCTCGGAAACCTCTCGCGCGAGGCGACCGCCTGAACTCGAACCGCTCGGCGCCGACGAGAATCGGCGTTAGACGGGCTCAACATCCACTTCGTCGGTCTCGATGAAATCCACAAATACAAAACGCGCGGCATGATCGGCGTCCTCGAAACGATCGACGGCTCGCAGCGATCAGCCGATCGATCTTCAAGATCACGACGGCCGGCGGCTAATCCCGAATCGCCATGCGGACACGAGCACGCCTATGCGTGTCGGATCCTGAGCGCGTCTTGGTTGACGAAAACGTGCTTGCGTTCATCGCGCACGCGGATCCCGAGGACGACTGGACGTTAGAGGCGACGGCGCGGAAGAGCGAATCCGAATCTCGGCATTCTCGGTCAAGCCCGATGATCTCGCCGCGCTTCGTGGTTCAAGGCGCAAGGATTGCCGACCGCGGCCGCGGCAGTATCAACAGAAGCGACTGAACCTGTGGGTTGAACACGCTGTTACCGTGGCACGTCGCTCGACGGCTGGCGGAACGGTTCAGACGCGCGGGTTGGGATCCCGAATCAGTCCGCGGCGAATCCTGTGTCGTCCGGCATCGACCTCGCCTCAAAGTTAGACCTGTGCGCGATGACCGCATTGTTTCCGCCGACGCATCGCGCGCCCGCACTGGCGCCAGTGCTGCGGTTGGGTGTGGACGCCGGCTCGATACGCTCGAAGATCCGCGCGCACCGCGATCGCGCGACGATATCAGCAATGGGCGGATGCCGGCACTCTCATTCCAGTTGCAGGACGCGCGTCAATCACGAGGATCATTCGCGAAGGCGTTAGTCGGACTGCGCGAGCTCGCGACGATCGAGGCGATTGGATTCGATCCCTGGCACGCAGACCAGTTTGAAATCACGCTCGCGGAAGAGACGGATTCGAGGCCGGATCGGATCACCGAGGTCCTGCAAACATGCGCAGGCATGTCGAGCGGATGCAAAGAGTTAGAGGCCGAAGTGCTCGCGGCCAATGTCGACGCCGGCGACTGTCCGTTAATGGCGTGGTTGCGTCAGTAGCTGCCGTTGGTTGCAGCGCGACAACAAGAGACAACATTTACCCGGTTAAGCGGCAGTCGCGGCCCGCATCGATCGGTGGTTCGCGCTCGCGATCGCCTGAATCTATACCTGCGCCTCACCGTCGAGAGGCCGCGGCCGAGGATCCAGACTTGGTTGGTCGCGTGAGAGCGGTTGCGATAATGCCGCGCATGAAGCGGCGCGACTTCCTGACGCTCGCCGGTCTCACAACCGCAGCGCCGGCCGCGGCCGCGGCGACTCGCGTATCGCCATTGGGTGCTGGCACGATCACCGTCGAAGGACACCGCGCCGCACGAACATCTCACCGGCGAACATCTGCACGTCTTTGTCGGCAGGTTTCGACGTCACGCACGGTGTTACGAAGCGAAGCGACGATCGACGGATACGCGCTCGTGTTCTGCACCGATCAAGTGAATCACCGCGACTACACCGCGCGGCGGCGCCATCTCGCGAGTGGCGGACATCACGCCTGTAAGATGCGCCTGACCGGAACGTGGTGATCGAGCCTGGACCGAAGCCCGATCGATGAAACCAGGACACGGCACTGTCACCGTGCACGTCGACACACGCGAGCTCGATGCCGCGGAAGCGCGCAGGCTGCTCGATGCCCTCGATCGTCTCGATCGCCACGCGCTGACCGCTGGCAGCAGCTCGCGATCGCGGCCGGCGCCGCCGTTGTGACGACACCGCACCCGATCTCGCGGCGAGGATTGCTCCGGCCTTCACTCTGGTTCCGCGGTCGATGAAACCAGGACGCCCGCGTATCGATCCCGTGATGACTCCGCGGTGAAGTCTGGTCTCACCATTCCCGCCCGCCGCTACGATCAGGTTCTGTTCCGACGCGCGCGCGCGCCGACGGTCTCAGTGCTGGAGTGTTACGGCGATCAGCCTGGCCGCAGCCGATCGGCAGCGCCGCGGCGGCGACGAATAGATATACAAACTCGACAATCGCCCGCCGGTCAGGTGATCCTCGCGCGCAATGTGGTTAGCCGTGGCGCCCGCCGTTCCACCTCCGCAAAGTCATCGTCAATCTGAAAGACGACCCGAGCACCGCGCTTGAGGCGCGATTGGTCGACCCGCGGCGCGTCGGTATGTCCTGCAGTGTGACGCGCAGGTCCTGACGCGCGAGTCCGGCGTGCTCAAGCCGATCAGTTGGCGAATTGATCAGTCGAGCGCGCGAACGTTGACTGTATTTCCGAGATGCAGTAATGGCGGTTGATGCGAACGCTCGACAGCTTACGCTCGGCGCAAACGCGCGCACTGTTCTGCAACCGAACCGACGATCTCTCAGGCGTGCGCCTACCTCGGCGCGGCGCGCGATGATCTACGCGACACAACCCAACGTCCGGTAAGTTGCGTCGACTTCCTCGCGCGCAACATTGCCCATGTTGGCTATCGCGTTCCGCCGCGGTCGTCCGATACCGATCGCGTGCGCTTGACGGATTACAGTTAGCGCAATGGTTGAACAGCCGAATCCGTGCACGAGCCGGGTATCGCCTGTTTGAGATCACTTTGCCGCGGATCTCGCCCTCTACTTCAACGCGTGCTGGTTGAAAGTCCGCAGAGCCCGATCGCATTTGCCTCGATGCGGATCCCGCCGCCGTCGATGCGCGTCGAGGCGAGCTGTTACCCGCGCTTTGTCTCACGATCAACGGTCGGTCGACGCCCTTCGAAGCCGTCAGGTTCGTCTACGCGAGCAGAGTTAACGCCCGCTCAACGCGCTCATAGGGTTGTCGCCGATCGAAGCGCTTCGCGGTCTGCTCGCACGCGAAGGCGGCGGACGATCATCGCAAGCGGTGCTGGCGCAATGCGTCGCTTGCATGGAAGGCGTTATCGAAGCAGCCGAGGATGCGCCGAAGTTGAACGCCACGCAAAAACAAGCGTGGCGTGAGCAGTGCAAGCGCGCTATGTCGGTCCACCGGAGCGTCGGTCAGACGCCGGTCCTCGAGACGGGGATGACCTGGAGCTGGATCTCCTACTCGGTGAAAGAGTCCGACTACGTGCAGGCGCGCAAGTTGAGCGGCGAGGAAGCGGCTTCCGCTGTGGCACATCCCGCTGCCGCTCGTCCGGCTATCTCGATCACGCGACGTTCAGCAATATCAAGGACAGCACAAACAGCTGTACGCGATTGCCTCGGACCGTGGCTCAAATGATTTCGAAGCGATCGGGATGCAGTTGATTCCCGAGGCGTCCGATTCGACGAACGTCGTGCGGCGAATTCAACATCGCCGAAAACTCAAGAGCGGTTTCAGGAACAAGCCGACGCGCTGCGCGTCGTTGGTCAGGCGCCCGGTTGATGACCGCGAACGAAGGCCGCGCGCGCGGAATCTGCCGCGCGCGAAAAGCGATCCATCGTTGCGATGAGGGTCCGCCGCACCAACAAGAGCAGGCCGGCGACGTCCTACACGGTTGAAACCGACACCGAATGCCACCGCCGCGGTCGAAGGATGGATTGCGCGCATTGACGCGTCGGATCCTCGCGCTTAGCGCGATCTCAGTCGAGTCGCGCGAACGCGCCGAAGCTCGGAGATCGCGCTGCATTAGCGAAGCTCGCCGCGGATCTGCGCCGTTACTCGATCGCGCCGAGGCCTGGACCTACGCAGCGCGCGTCACCGGCGCAGCACGTACGTTACTGCTCGAAGGCCGCGAGGCCTTCAGCGCCGATCGCACGGATGCGGTCACCGGAGAATCGTTATGTCGAAGCGGCGTGATGCTACGCGCTACGAACACTAGGTCGCGTTCGCGCTCGAACATCCCTGGGCGGTCACGCCACTCGATGCGCTCGATCATCGCCGGCATTCTCGCGCGCCGCATCGCCGGCGGGATCCCGGCAAAGGCGATCGCGCTCGCCATCGAAAGCGCGCGAGACCCGATCAGCTACCCCGTGCAAAACGGGGGCGTGGTTGCCGTCATTCCCATGATGCGGCGTCATCGCGCCGCGCATGAATCTGCTCTCCGATATGTCAGGCGGGACGTCCCTTTGGATCACTCAGTCCGGCAGTTGAATACCGCGGTCAGGTGATCCCAATGTAAAGCGATCCCGTTCGGCGATCGACAGTCCCGGCGGCATATGTCGCCGGCGCCACGAAATTCGCGCGCGAGGTCCATGAAAGGCGCGGACGCAGGAAGCGCAGTGATCGCGCAAGCGCAGCATTTGATGGCGAGCGCGGCATGCTGGAAGCGATGTCCTGTGCGACCGGGGTGATCGCCTCGCCCTCGTCCTGCGAGTTAGGCTCGATTGGCGATCCTACGCGCCGCACAACGACATCAGCGACCTGCTCACCCCGGATGGGCGATCAAGCGCGAGGTTCTTCCAGTTGCAGCAAATACAAAGGCGAGGCGTCGACGGCAGAGCCGCTCTCCGACGACGCCGCGCGCACGTCCAGGCGATGATCGATTCCCTTCTATGGTTCGCGTTTGTCGGCGATGTCGCCAAAAGGCCGCGGCGTCACGCCGGCCGCGGTCCGCAAAGGTGCGGCGAAGGCCGCGCCGTCGGATGCCGATGATGCGCTCGCCTGTGGGTTGGTCGATCGCATTTGCCACGTTTGCCGAGGACGCTCGCCCGTGCGAGCTCGCCGACTGCCGGCGGCGCGCGCGCTGCGCTGGAATCTCAGTCCTCGACCAGTTGACCAGGAGCCGGTGCGCCGGCCACGTCCCAGGTCGCGCGCGGCGATCGGTGCGTCCTTTGTCGGGTGCGGCGGCGAGCTCTGGTGCTCGCAGGAAAGGACTGGGATCGCGAGATGTCTTACAGTTGGAAAAGGATCTGCGCGCCGCGAAAGAGAAGCGCGCGCGCTCATCGAGCCGACCGCGCGCGCCCGTCGGTCGCATGTATGGTTCAAGCGGCGACCGCGACCACGCCGGCGATCACGGGTTCGGCCGCAATGACGGACCGAGGAACGCACCGCGATCGATGCCGCCTTGTCCGAGGCGGAAGGGTTCAGTCCAAGATCGATCGCGCGGCCGGGTGACGCCTCGATGCTCGCGCGTCTCGACAGGATCACCGGCAGCGCCCGGTGCGGGTCAGAGCGCCCGCGGTCGAGCGGCACGCCGGCGGATCCGCTCAGGCGCGGTCAGTTCGATCGGCGCCCAGTTCGTGCGGTCCGCGGAATTCCAATCGGCGATCAAACACCGCATTCACCGCGGTTGCGAGAACAGTGGTCATCAGGCGTGGTCCAGGATGCACCGGCCCGGCGCGCGATGCACGCCACCACGTTGACCGGGATGCGGCGTCGGGCGGCAGAGTTAGTTGGCCCCACAGTTATCTGCCCGGCATTCAACCGCTGCAATTCCAAGCGGTTGGTCGATCGCCGGTTTGATCGCGGTCAGGCACGACGGATTCAAACGCGATCATCTACATGGTTGGGCTAGGTCTTCACGAATGCCGCGGCCGCGGTCGCCGAGGCGCGGCGAAGCCTGAAAGCGCGCTGGATCTTCGATCAGAAAACCGATCCGGTTCTGCAGGATCGCGCACTGGATTCCAGGTTGACCGAAGAATTGCTGGAAGACCGATGCCGGCGATTCAATCCTCCACATCGATACGCGAGTTGCGTCTCGGTGTCGCGCTCGCCGGGAGAGACCAGTTGCTCAACGGCAACGGAACCCCGCCCAATATGATAGGGATCGCCAGATCGATGCAGGTTCTCCGCAACCGCAGTCGCGCACAATAGCGCCGCGGCGCCACCCGGGACGAACGCCGACGCGATCCTGCGATCGGATCACCGCGATCGCCACCACGATCCTATATCTATCCCGATGGCGTCGCCATCAATCCGATGAACTGGTTCGCGATTCACAAGTGTCGAAAGACGCGAATCGGAACTATCTCGGGAAGCGGCCCGTTCACGACGTTACCGGCGACCGCGCTGTTGAAGGGCATCTCCGTCCGCACCCACACCGTCGGTGGTTGTTAGGCACCGCGCTCGTCGGCGCGTTCTCTACACCAGGTCGCAATTTTCCGCAAGGTCGGACTGCGCGTCGAGGCCTCGAACGGTCATCAGGATTTCTTTGTCCAGAACCTGAGTTTACGGTTCGCGCCGGGAACGTAGTTGCGCTCGCAGTTATTATCAGCCGAGCTCATTCGGCAAGTCACCGGCCTGACATAGAACGTCCGGTCACCGGCCTGGGCTGGAGGAAGCGCCCCATGCGGAGCGAAAACGGAACGCGAGCGGATCCGAAAAGGTGTGCCAGGCGTCACCTGGGTTAGGTTAACAGCCCGCCGGGACCAGAACCCGAAACGCCGCCGGCGATCGTCACCGTCACCCGCCACCCAGGTTGGAGTTAACGCGGCGCCGCCGGAACCGCCGATCGTGCCGGCGACAGGGTTGCGACCGCTGACGCGCCAGGCACCTGGACCACCGAGCGGTTGCGACCGCGCCGGCCGAACTTCACGCAGATGGACACGATCACGGCCTCGCCACGGACCGGCGTGGACCAGCAGCCCAGCATGTGATCCTCGGCGGCGACTCGCACGCCTACCGGGAATATCGCGTGGACGTCCGGCGAGGCGCCCTGACGTGTTCTGGTTAAACCGGATCCCGGTCCCTGCATCGTCTGTGACGCACCGCACTGTCAGTGCGTCGGTCCTGACTATGTGTGCCGCCGGTTGACTGGGCCGGCGGCATCCTCGGCGTCGACAGCGTTACCGCCCTCAGCAGCGCCGCCGGCGTCGAGCACGTTCACCACGAAGACCTACAGGCGCCCAAAGAAATAGGCACCGTGGACGAAGCTCATTCCCTTCGGCGTGCATCCCGTCTCGATCATTGACGGTTCCGGCGACTGCGGAACCGTTATCGCTTTCGAGCAGGGAAAACTCCGCGCCGGCCTCGGCTGGCCGGCCGCGGATCCGCGCGATGACCTGATGAAAGGTTTCATTGCGACCGCGCCGCGCGGAAGTCGAGGCGGATGCGTCCGTCGCGTTCCTCACGCAAACGCGCGAGCTCTATTACGACGCGATCGGCTTCGTGTTGCAGTTGCCCGATCCGTCCGCTGCAAAGCGCGATCGTTACCGCGGTTGCTCGCCGATGGCGGTGAAGCGGATCATCGATCCGGCCGCGTATGTGCTCGGTTAAGTAGCCGGCAGGCGCCTCGCTTCCTCGGCTGCGCCCGCAGCGCGAAGCTTTGCGATCGTTTCAACCCTGGGTCGATCAGAGGTGGATTCGCCGGCTATGCACCGATCGGGACCATCCCGCCCGAGCTCGTGCATCTCGTCCGGCGTGGTGGTCGCGCACTACGCGACAACCTCGGCCGCGATCTCGCGAGCATCGATCAAACGTTCGACATCCCATGCTGGATACGAGGATCTCATCGCGCCAGTGGCGTCTCGGGGTCCTGCCATGATCAGGATGCGCGTTCCAGTCGCGGCGCAGCCGCACTGGGTGTTGTGTAGAAATCCCGGCGAGCCGATGCACGATGGCGCCGGCAGGTTATACCGAAAGCTGGACCGCGCGATCCGTCCCATCTCTTTGTCCGGGATCGAATCGGCGAGCGCGGACGCAACCAGCAGAGTCGCCCGCAGGCACGGTCATCACCTCGGCGACGCGCTTGGGTGGCTGGGTCCGTTTCATCGGCGTTGACGACCGGGACGCGCATCACGTTTGTCGACATCAGCGGGCGCACGCATTTCTACAACGATCATCGGCTTCCGCAATCGCGAACAGCGCGGCGTCGACATGGTTGCTCACCTGCGAGGAACGCGTCTCGTGAGCGCGGACAATCGGATCCACTTCGCCGGCCTGGACGCGCTGTTTGGAGCTTCTCCCGCACCGCGCCCGAGCGGATTACCGGCTAAGGCCGCCGGACATCATCAGGAACACGACGGAGCTCACCCGATCGAGGTCTCGTGCAGGGTTACCCGCGCAGGCGAACCGGCAATCTGCGCGCCGGGTCCAGGTGGAGTGCCAGCACACGCGCTTCGGCAGTGCTCGGCCGGAGTTGGTTCAGTGGGTCGCCGCACGCACACCTGGTAGGAATTCGGTGCGGTCAATCGTGAGACGGCGCTCGGTGGAAGCGCGGCGCGGCGCCGCATCACAAACCGCAGGGTCTCGTCCCGATCGCCGAAGCGCAACCGCAAGCGGATGATCGCCGACATTGTCGGCGTGCTGCGCGCGGAGCTTCGGAGTTGACGGTTGGCTTTAGATTGGCGGCGATCAGGCTCGCACTGCAAAGCGGCCTTACGAAGCCGATGCCGCGCTCAGATGCGCTGATGCCCGATGGCGTGTGGTTAGGATCTCGCGAAGGCCGGGAGACGCGCGTGGATCATCATCAAACTGATGCACCACGAACCGACCGATATGTTTGGCGCCTGTGCTTTCGAGGAAGCCTTGTATCTCGTGAAAGCGGTTCGACTTCGATATCAGTTGCCGTCAGAGCGCGCGATGCGGCGAAGCGGATCGACGCGCTGTTAAACGGTGGCACGCTCGCGGTCCCCGGCTATGTGGTTGATACGGATTCAATTCCAACGAGGAGTGCATTACGCCGAGCCCGATCCCGCGAATCCCGAAGGCCGCGTCAATCACTGGGGCGGTGCGTATCGCGTGACAGGTCTCACCCATCAGTGAAAGTGAGGATCGATGGCTCGCATCCACGGTGGAACAGCCAGGGTGAAAATGGATCCGACAGGCGCCGGTTGGCGTCAGGCTCCCTGGTGGTCGGGGATCTACGAATACACTGGACGCTCGACATACGAGCACAAGCGAGGGTCAGAGGTGGCGGCCTTCGGGATACGAGCGATCAAGCGCGTGTCAGGTCTCCTGAATTTCTCAGGGACCATTTCAGGCTGGATTGGAACAAAGACAGTTCGCCCGCGTTGTTTGAGGGTGGTTGCTCGGCGACGTCCGCCGCGCTGCTCAATCTCATTCCCGGCAAAAACGATCCGACGTATCTGTTTGAAGGCCTCGCGAACATCGACGGATCCGTCAATGTCCAGTTACGACAGGTTGGCGTCTCCATCGCAGGCAAGTTGGGACGCGTTCGACAACTGGTTCGATGGGAACCGCCGGCCGCGCTCGGGGCGCGACGAAGGGCGCGACAAGCGGCGCTGCCGCGTGGGGTCGTGATCGATCGGCCGCTCGATTACCGGCGTAGGTCGGATCACATCAAGTGGGGATGGGAATCCGGCCGCGGCGATCAACGGTTTATACGGTGACGGTCACGAAGCACGGCGTCTGGTCGTTGCGCGCGACCGTCATCAACGCGAAGCTGCGCTTCAATCTCACGCAACGCCCGCTCGTCTTTGTCGCGCCGCATGAGAAGGCGAGGGTGGAGTTGTGGCACCTACGCACGGTGCGCTTTGATCGACAAGTAACGGATTCACGACGACGATCCCGCGCGCCCTTTGCGCTGCACGCCGAAGCTCGCCGCGCCCGGACTTAAAAACAACCAGGGTGATCTATGTCGGAAGCTTATTGCCGGTTCGTTCAGCCTGAAATCGTGCGCGTCTCAAACTCTCGAATGGCGATTTCCTCGAGCGTCAAGCGCGAGCTCAACGCCGGCGAAAGGTCGGCGCCGATCTTCGCTGGATGGTCCGCGGCAGCGTGCGCCCAGGCGAGGTGACGGTTGCTCGATCCCGAAGCAGGTCGGCGTCCACGCGCGTGATGGCGTACTGCTCGCGTGGTCGTTTGTCGATTACCGAGGCACGCCGGTCCAGTGTCAGAGGCCGCGCTGCTCAATCTCGACAACGGAGTTTTCGCGAGGGTGGATCCAACACGATCGACGCGCACGGGAACGAGCAGGACGCGCGCCGCAGCTCGCCGCGAAAACCAGAATGGCGCAGGAGTGGATTGAGGAGCGATCTCTTGGTCCGCTCGCGCCATGTCCTGGCAGGTACGAATAGGTTGAGGAATTACCGCAGTGATGTCTACGACGATCCTGATCAGGATGCTCAACCGGGAAGCGGACCGAGCAGCAACGGCTCGCCGGCGAGGCCGATGGCTGTTAACGCCACATTCAAAGCGGACTTCAGTTCGTTTTACGACGCCGTTCTGGAAGGCGGATGCCTCGATAGCCGTCTTCAACGGCGACGTGATGAAAGGTTCGAAAAATCGCTCAACAAAACTGATCGATGAGGTTCTCGGGGCGGAAGGTTGGCCGAACGAGGCCGCACTAATGACGCGCGCGATCGGCGAGCTCGGCGGCGCCTCGACGCTCACCGAGGAAGAAATGCAGCGCGTCAATGCGGTCCTGACCGAAGCGATCGCCAAGTGCGACGCGCCTTGGTTGAGCAGGCGCCCGAGGATATGAAAGCGCTCGCCGAGGCGACGAAAGGCGATCGCCGGCGCCACGAAGGGACGCGCAGGCCGCGGATCGAGCCGACAACGGGATTCTTCGCGAACCTCAGTTCAGAAATCACGAAGACGGCCGCGAGGCTTTGTCAGTTGCCCAAGCGGTTGATCGGCGCGGTTGTCGACAGGCTTCCGCCTGTTGACCGAATTTGATCGGCTCGTCCATCACGGCCTTCGCGGAAGCCGAAGCCACGCAAACGAAACTCACCACGGCGTTACGCCCGGCAGAGTACGCGGCGCCCGAGCTCATTGGCCCAGTGCAACGAGCTCGCGGCACGGTTCCGGACGACGACGAAATACAGCGCGGGCCTGATCAACGAAAATGGAAGCGCTGTTGGTTCAGGTCGGCGATGTCATGCCGTCAGATGGAGCGCCTTGAAGGCCTCGACGGATCTCGCCTCCGGCGCTTAGGGTTCGATCTCCAGACCCGGCCACGGCGTTGAGTCGCGAAAGCGGCCGCAGGCCACACCGAAGCCCTCGGCAAGTGCGGCATCACCGATCTCGAAATCGGCGTTAGGACCGAAGGATTCAGCGCGGTTGCTCGACGGGATCAATCGTCAGTTCGAGGGCGAGCCGCGGCCGCGGTCGGCACGTGCGGGTCGCCTCCGAGCGGATGTCGAACAGTTGGACAGCGATCAAAAAGAGGCCGTCGGCAAATTCATTTATTGACCGAGCCGATCGCGGTGCAGGTCATGCGCGAGGATCCAAGAGCGCGCGCGCGCGGACAATCCGCCTCGGAGTCCGGCGCGACCTGGGCCAACCTCGTTGACAGTGATCGCGCCGGGTGCGGCGATCACTCACGCTCGTGGCGGAAGCGCTCATGCAGCCTCGTTGAACAACGCCGCGGATGCGACCGCGCGCATCAACGCGATCCCCAGTCCGGGTTCCAGAAACTCGCCGGCGCGAACGCACTGCCGGCGATCACTGACAGCGTGAAGATTTTCAATAAGGAAGTGGCCGATCACACACGCGAGGTTGAAGGCCGGCGAAAACCGCGCTCGCGGCGTGGACCGACGCGATGGTCGGGATCAACGCCGTCGGCGGAAACTATGCGGGCACACTCGGCACGATCAACGGCAGTGTTGGATCAGAAGCGATCAGATCACTACCTCGCGGCCGGCGTCTCACAGAAAACCCTCGCGGACGCATACGAGCTCACCGCCACACAGGTATCGAGCGATCGCGGAGGCGCGCAAACAGGAAACCGAGGAGATCAAATTCCTGGATGACTTCACGAAGAAAACGCACGGGACGGCGATGCAAGCGCAGAAGGCCGAAGGCGAGGAACGGGCACGCCAATTGGCGATCCGAAACAAGGCGGAGGTCGACGGTCTGACCGCGCAATCCAGGAAACTCGAACAAGACCCACGCCGATTTCGTTGCTGAAGAGCACCCTGTCAGAGACCGACTACAAGAAAGCCAAAATCGGCGAGGTGGGATTGGACGCGTCGATCAAATCCTTCGGTCTGACCGGCGCCGCCCTCGATCGCTACACCGCGGCCGTTCGTCAGTCGGCCGAGGACCAAAAGGCGGCATCTTCGCCGCACCGCTCACCGAGGCCGAGCGGCATATGAAGGATTTGGAAAAGGCCGCGGTCACCACGTTCGCTGTTATCGGCAAAGGCGCGAACGAAAAGCCGACGTCGAGAAAAGCGCCGCGAAGACGACCGCGGATATGGTGACCAGTGAACTACGCCCGACAGGACCGAAGCGTTTGAAAGTTTCAAAGGCGTGGTCGTCCGCCGGGTACGGGCTCGATGGTCGTCACGAGCGAGGCACTGCGGAACGTGATGAATCAGAACATGCAGAGCCTCAGTGATTGCATCGAGCGCGACTATCAGATGCAACAAGCGCAGCGGGACCGCGGCGAATTCTTCGTGCCCGGGGATGTCGACGCACCCGCAACCAGGCCTCACCGGATTCCGCGCGAGCGGCGGGCCGGCCGGGTGCCGGCCGCAGTTACGTGGTCGGCGAGCGCGGACCCGAGCTCTTTCGGCCGGCGAGCCGCGGGCACCATTCCCGCCGAATGGCGCCGGCGTCACCGGTGCGGAACACGATCTATGTCAACGGCTCAGTGAAGGACATCGCGCCGCAATTGATCCAGGAGCTCACCCGCCTGATGAAGCAAACACGTCAGTGGCCGGCGCCTGATATGTCGGTCTTGTTCTATGTGAACGGTGCGCCCGCGGAATCGCGGGTGCGCTTTCCGTCCGTCACTCTCAATGACGTGCTCGGCGCGCAACCGAATACGGGCGCGCTCGTGTTTCGATACCGTCGCGCCCTCGATCGGCGATGCGATCGCGATCGGCCCGGATCGACGGCGCCTCGAGAACCTGTTATTTCGGCGGCGAGATTCAGCACATCGAGGCGACCGTACCAGTCGGACGCGCGCAAGCCCGAGCTCGCCGAGTGGCCGGTCGATCTCATCGATCACGTTCGCGCTCACCAAGCGTCGCCCATTCATGTCGGTGATCGGCGATGTGTTTGCGTCGGAGAGTGGCGATCGCGCTCATTTACACTTACGCGCCTGGATTCACCTGAACCATGTGCAACCGATCAACATCCCGATCCGGATCAATTTCGACGGGCATTCAAACGGTGTCGGAGTGTTTGAACGCTGTCGCGCAAATGGTCGGTGCGCGCATGAAGGGTGGACTATGCGCGCGACCTACATTTCTTCATCCCGCCGGAACCGGGCTTAGTCCAGCCCGATCCGATCGGCTTCAGAATCCGCCGCTCAATACTCCGCCGATCCGTTGGTCGGTCGATCTCTCGCAAAGGTGCGGACCGCGCGTCTGGCGTGGCCGCGGGCACGGTGAGCAAATCCCGTCAGACATCAAGATCCGGCGAAACGATCCTACCCGTCGACGACATCGTATTCTTTAATCCCGCGGGCGGGCGCGCGATCCGCAGAGTCTCACGTCAGATGGATTGCACAGACGCAACCGTTGACATACGCCGGCACGCAAGGTCGGTTGGCGTCGGTAGCGTGGTTGGTCCTGGCGCGAGCGCCGAGCTCCGCCGCCGACTGTTATTCCGGCATACAAGGATCCGGTCTTCTCAACGCCGGCTGTGTGGTATGGCTACAGTTGGGTCCACCGCGCTTGGTCGAGACGCTCGTTGGTCCGTTTGGCGCGGTTGCGGTTGCGGACCGCTCGCGAATCCGGCGATTCACCCGGCATTGAGATCCGCCGGCGATCGGACCGGGACCGGATGCCGGTCTGCACTATTACGGCTATTCATTCGTTAGTGGCTAGCGGTGACACGCTCGCGCTGGCCAGTTACGAATGCCGTGACGACCCAATAACAACGCGCCCGCGCTGCCGGGATATTGAGTAGCTCGCCAATACTTGCAAAACGGTCCGTTCGCCGGAATGCTCTACGCGATTGCCGCGACCTACGTCACACGCGAGCGGTTGGTGAGAGCGCGCTCGGCGCGCCGATCTACGGTCTGCAAGTTGGGCAAACGGGGACCGGCGTTAACGCGACGTGTTGGACGTACCCGCTAATCGGTCCGGTTGGAGCATTACCAAGTGGCGCGATCGGGATGCGTCTGTATGCGTCGATGAATGCCAATCCGGGCTGGCACCGTCCTAGCTAATTGGATGGGGTGGTGGCGGAGATCCGTTTCCGCCGGGCGGCAGGATGTGCGTGTTGGCTCGGTGATGACTTGGCACGTATTTCTATAGTCAACCGGGACCATCGGACGCCAGTGATCGCCGCCGTCTGTCAGGTTGGCCGTTACTCAGGTTCCGTTAGGCCCGCCAGGAACGACGGCGCGGCGCATCTATCGCACACCCGCGGAATGCGGCGTACGCGCCCGCTAACTTCAAGCTCGCCGGAACCATTAACGATAATGTCGGATCGACGGTTCATCGACAGTGTGGTTGGATAGCGGTCTGACGGGCGCACTGCCGGCCAGTAATACGACCGCGGCTGAACCAAGCGAACCTGTCGGCGATCGCGGTTGGGTCCGGCCGAAGTAACCGCGCGCAAACTCTATCGCACACAAGCGAACAGGTGGCGTGCATCGCCGTTAGCGACCATCGGCAATAACACGCAGACCACGTACGGACCGGATAACGCGGGTGAGCGCCGGCCTCGGCGCGAACGCGCCCGCGATCGATACCTCGCAGTTGAACGCCAACTGGACGGGACAAGTGAATCCCGGTGCGGCGTCGATCCCGGACGGCGGGTTGCGTCGCCGTTCATCTCGACGGGCGGGTTAGGTTACCGACGAGGCAACAATTCATCCGGTTATGCCGGCGTCACCGCAAATGCCCCTCACCGGAATTCCGGTCCGACGGTCCAGGCGCGATTACCACGAGCATTCCAGCACAACGCGCAGATTGTTCAGTTGCCCGCACTCCGACCGGCGTCAGTGGGATTGCCCGCGGCATCCTGAAAGGTTCCTCGGTTCAGTCTCTTTGTGCAGCGCGATAGACCCTCGCCGCGCAAGCGGCTCTCGGTCTGTTAGAACGCACACCGACGGGCGCGCCGACCGATGGTATCCGCGAATTCTTACTGGTTGACGAGCGGCGCGGCGAGCAGAGTTTGGTCGACCTCTGTGATACCGAGCTCGCGAATTTCGCGCATCCGATCATCGGCGTCACGCCACTGTCGCGATCCGGAAGTCGCACGCGGGCTCGACGGTTTCGGTGGGCTTTCGCCGATGGCGTCTTCAATCCGCAGGTGTTCAACGCGAACGTCTTCCATACAGGCAAAGACGACGTACGGATACGCCGGCGAATTCCTGATTCAGTCAGTGACGATCACATTCGACGCCGCGCCGCAATTGCTGCCGCGGTGCACCGTCACCGCATCGTCATCGAAAGTTCACGTTTGCCGATTTGTTACAGCGCGTCCTGATTGCGAGCTGGAGTGTTATGGCAACAACCGCCGGCACGATCAAACACCGACATCAGTCCGGCCTTCCGGTTGGGACCAGTGACGTCGACGTTCCCGAGTGGAACGATTCCGGAAGTGATGGCCGGCGGCACGAACGGCGATGCGTGCGTCCGCGACGCATACGCGCGCCGATGGTTGAGGCTGGACGTCGCTCGGGATCTACGCGCCGCTCGCCTCGCCCGCGTTCACTGGCGCACCACGGTACCGACCGCGGCGCCAGGAACGAATAACAATCAAGCGGCCAGCACCGCGTTTGTGACCGCCGCGCTTCGCCACGGGATTGATCCGGCTACGTCCGCCGTGCCCTACAACGCGGCGAACTTTGTCGGCACCGGCGGTATGACGTGGACCGTTGGTTGCCGGCAATCAACTCCGGTTCAGCTATCTGCTACTGCCTAACAAGCGTATGGAAATGACCTTCTGGCTGGATTCCACGACGCTTAGCGGTACGGCTTCGGAACGGCGTTGCGTATCACGATTCCTGGGGGCAAAAACGCTCGCCGGGATTTACATGGGTATGTTCTATCTCGGCATCGGCAACATACCAGCGAACAGCAAAGTTCGGCACAGTCAGCGGCGCCGGGAACGCAAATTATCTCACACTGAGCACAGTCGACGGAACCAACTTCACGCTGAGTCCGTTCAATACCTTTCGGCAACGCTCTCTCGTTTGAAGTCAACTGAAAGGAACGCGCTATGAGCGTCGGATTACCAGTCACCAAGACCGAGATCGACTCCGCGCGCGGGCGACATCGCGAGAACCTTTCAACGCGCATTCGAGGATGTCGCGACGATGAAAGTCTATCTCGATGCCACGGTCGAGGCCGATCTTGTCGCGCTCGGCTACACGTCCGATGAAGGTCGCGACACTCAAAACCGCATTCGCCGGACTCCTCGCCGAGCTCGGGACCATCTGGACAGGCGCGGCTGCATTGCCGGCGGCGAAAGACTTCCGCGTGTTTGTCCGTCGCTTGTGGGGTGTGGGTGCCTTCCTAAGATGGCGCGCCCGCCTGAGTACTATCTCGGCTTGCTTATCGGCGAGCTCGTCGAGCGACTCGCGGCCGCGCAAGCCGAAGCCGATGAATTGCGCGAAGCTCTCGCCGAAGCGCGAGCGGCGATCGACAGTGCGCCCGCGCTCACACCCGCGGATCTCCGACGATGCGGTGTTCACCGCATGATCGCCGACTGGCCGATCCTCGCCGTCCTGGTCGGCGCGGTTGGCGGTTTTGTTTGTGCTCTATCCGAATGGAAAGGCGGCTACTCGATGTCGAGTCCCGACACCCTCGGCGAGCTCGCCGGCCGCACCCGCGGCGCGCGCGATTCTCTCGATCACGAAAGACCGTCTCATCAAACAAAGCAATGGCGAAGTGACCGCGACAGTCGGCGCGTGTCCTGGTCTTTGTCGCGATGATGGCTCGCCGGCGCAGGCCGGCGACGTGCTCACTGTGATGAACGACGGCACGTATCAGTCGCGCCCGAAAGGTACGAACGGCTGGAACGAGCGCGCGGTTGTCTCGGAGCCTCGGCTTAGTCTATCGGCCGTTCATCAACGATGTGTTACCCGATTGGGCGTGGATTGTCCCGCTCGTCGACAAGTGGCCAAATGGTGGTCAGTGACCATGCGAACGCTCACACCCGCGCAGACCTATGTGCTGCTCGCGGCCGCGGGCGCGAGCTCGCCGGCCGATGGCGGCGCGCTCGATCCGTCGACGGTTTCACCTCGGAACGATCGCCGCGATTCGCGGCGCCATGTGGACCGTGCGCGGACCGTGGCAGCTACGGGCCCGCGGCCGGGTCAACCGACGAACATCACGGCCTTGGGTACATCTACTCGTACGGGAATCCGTCACGACAATCGCAGGCGCTCGGCGGCGCCTTCAATTTGAACGAGGAGCAGCGAGCGATGATGGACACGTACTGCGGCGAAGGCCTGACGCACTGTTGCTTCGGCCCGATTACCGCCCAGTCGTACCGCGGTCACTATCCCGATTTCATGTTCGACACACCGCGCGACATTCGAGGCGTGGCTCGATTGGTTGGAAATGTTTTGGAGTCGCGGCGTCATTCCGATTTGTTTCCTGCATCCCGACAATTGGGATCCTCGACCAGACGCGCGCGCCGTACGACCCGCTCATCAAAAACAATCCGCGCGCGCAGCGATTGATGCGATGCGTGGTGCCGAGCGGATGGGAGCCCGCGTATTACAACTGGTTCGAGCAACACCTGGGCGTCGACATGCAGTGGGGTCACGAGCTCTTACCCGATGCGCTCATCCTTCTGCATACGGTTCCTGATGTCGACGCGCCCGGTGGAACGGATGCGGCCGGCGATGACAACGGGCGCGGCAATGACAAGGTGTGGCACACCGTCGCGCCGCACATTCATGGCTGGTTGCATCAGGCGTCGTCGTTCGAAGATCCCGACACGCACGGCGATCCGAATCATCCGGCCAATAGTAACTATGACAATTGGGCCGCGCTGTTCGACGCGCACGACGAGAAAAGTTTTTATAACAGGTTTCACCACGGGTACGCGGGATGGCCGACGTCCTCGCCGTGGGGTGACGAGCCGCTGTCACCTCTACTCCGGTGAATTCTGTTCGCACTGGAATTACCACGATGACCGGCCGTACACCGAAGGGCGTCGCGTGGGGCGATCGCAGTGTCAGTGTCGGCGCCGATGGGTATCTCGACTCGGGCGTCGAGCTCGTGCCCGAGCGCGCCGCCGTCTACGAACGCACCGCGCCGTTAGTCGCGGCGCGCCGAGTCCGAAGCGGCGATCGCATCGATCAACCGGACCCGCTTCCACGTTCGCGCTCGCAAGCGCGGGATTCACCTGAGCGCGCGCGCCGCGGTGAGGTGCGCTCTAGGATTCCGGTTCGTCAGTCTCGCCGAGCTCGGCGCGGGTGTGCTCGCACGGTTCCTCTCGCAGAATGCGATCGATGATGGCGATCCGCGATTTACAGAACGCGCGCGCAGCGCCTGTGTCTCGATCTCGCACGAAGGCCTCGCGGAGAACGTGCAAGTCTACTCCAGCGCATCGAGCGATAGAGCGCTTCGACACTCGCCGGGACACTTGTGCTCATCGCGCACCGCCTTCGGCTTCTGACTGCTCCGCTTTCGCGATGGCGGCACGTAATGGTTTCAATCGATGCTCGACCGCGACACGGAGATCACCGACATCGACACGTGTCGCGCCGAGTTCAGTGGCTTTATTCAGAGCGGCCAGTAACTGCGAGAGCATCGTCTCGGCTGCACGAGCTTCAGTGAGCAGCCCTAATTGAGAATTTCGATCAAACGTCGGGCCGCTTGCGCCTCCCCCAGCCGGCACAGACTGTTCGCCGCACATCGGGCAGTGATGCTTCATGGCTTATCCTCCGTGAGCATCCACGTCCACAGCTTCAGCAGGGTGTCTGCGTCGAACGCTTGCCCGGTTTCGATCCGCATCAAGGTCGCGTGGCCGATGCCGATCTTGGGGGCGATGTCGCGCAGCGACAGCCCGCGCACGGTGCGATAGAGCCTGAACATTTCGCCCAGCCGCGTCTGGCGCTTGATTCTGGCGCGCAGCGTCGAAGGGCGGCTCAATGAGTCAACCTCGCGTACGTCAGGCGCTTGTCGGCCATGCCGTCTACGAACGAGTCGAGCCGGTCGAGCGTGTGAACCCTCGACAAAAGCCAAACCTCCAAAGCGACGTCAGTCGCTCGCCGCGGCGCCGAGCCAGAGCGCCTGGAGCATCGCGCCGATGGCCGGCGCCCTCGCCGTCATGCCGAGCCTCGATCTGCCTCGTCACCGCTCCGTTGCCGATCATCGATCCAGAGCAGGAGCTCGCGACGGCATTCGGTGTCTCGCGCGTGAACCGCTCGCCGGCCGTCGACGTCACGATCGCAGTGAAACTCGCACCCGTCATCGTTCATTGGTGAACCTCATATGACCGCAAGCGTTTTTGTGGCTTTTGTGATCGGCATCATCGTCGGCGCGCTACTCTGCGGGCTGTGGCGACATGGCGGCGACGACGGGGACCAGTTGACGCGATCGCAGTCCGGATCCTCGCCGCGGGCGATCAGTCGCAGCACCGTCGGACAGTGCGCGAAGCTTACGCGCACGCGCCCTCGATGAATCGCCGCGCCAGTGCCGCGGCTCTCGCCGTGCTCACCGAAGCGCGGGTGTCGCATCGCCAATTGCAGGATGGCGACCATCGTGCAACATCGACGACGGTTGCAGATGTAGTTCACACGGCGTCAGTGCGCGCATCTCATCGGCCATCGCGTTGCACCGTCGCGGCGTCGAGCGCGTCAGATAGTTTTTCCATCAGAGATGCCCGCACCGCACCGCGCGCGCGACGAGCGCGACGAGCTCGCGGCGCCGCTCGACGCGCCGATAGTCGGCGGATTCGATCCATGTCCGATCGTCCGGCTTCGCGACATACTCGACGTGCACACCGTTGCGGAATTCACAGTCAGTGCTCGGCGGGTGAAACGCGAACACGTACGCGGGCGGTGTAACGCGATCGCCTGGCGCGGCCGATTAAACGCGCACCGAGCGTCAGATCCACTAGACACGCGCGATCCCGAATCCAGGCAACCAGATGCCCGTTCCACATTTTATTGGTGACCGTGCCGTCAGTGCGGGTGTCGTCGAGGATGTGCCCGCCCGTCGCGACAATCGTCGCCGCGGCGAGGCCTTCGCGGTGCCCTTCCACGAATCGGCGATTCGCGACGATCGCCCGCACCGAGAGCGGTTCCGCTGACATCCCGCATTCGCGGAGCACGTCGCACGCAACCGCGGTCGCTAAGACGCAGTGCTGTGGCATCTTGGTGAAGCGCGCCAGGATCGGCGGCGCGAAGACGACCAGTCGACTCTGCGCACTTAGTCGGCGTCATCGGCGATCGAGCGAGATCCATCCGCCCTCGCCAGGACCGACACCGGCCACGTGCCCTGCCATGTAGCGCGCACGCCGCGCGTCAGTGTGGCGTAATGCTCGACGAGCTCGGGCGGGATGGTCCCGCCGCGGCGGATCTGTTCTGCAATCTCAGTGAAGCCTCGTCCCATCGGCACGAGGCCGGCGTCCGTCGACATCGCGAGCGCGCCGCCGATGCGTTCCACGTCCGCGGCGAGCTCGAGAAACTCATGGTCCGTCAACCAGCGATCGGGCACGCAACCGTGCATACACGACATGCGTTGCACGACACCGGAAGATGCGACAGATCAACGGGGCGCACGGCGTACACACTGCACCGCTCGCGCTTCGTCAGATAGGTGCAGCGAACGGGCTCCGTCCGTAATGGGCGCCGCTGGGATGCGCGGCGCCTTCATGCGGGTCGCTTCGGCCGGCGTCAGAATGATCGGGCCGCACGCGACCGCGCAGAGGCCGCGACACGCGACGGTCGGTAGACGCGCGTACACCGCATCGAGCGCGGCGTGTATGTCGCTTGTCGCGCGATCGCTTGCTCATTTGGTCGATGGCCGCGGCCACGTGCCGGTCGCGCCAACTGCGCCGCATCGCCAGACTCAATCTGCGGCGCGTGTCGGCTGAGACCACACGTTTGCCCGCGATCGGCATCCGCCGACCGCGCGTTGTATGAGACGCGCCTGCCGCGCGTTCTTGCACACCGCCAGTGGTCTCGGACGCCTGTAAGAACGCGCGCAATTGCGCCATCTCCTCAACGATCGCGGCGTGTCGCGCGATCGCACCGTGGCGCGCGAGCTCGCGCAGGTATCGCGTCGATTCAGTCATGTGCCCTCGATCTGATTCTGTAACGGATTATTCTCAGAGTGAATGTGACTTACACGATTGTCGGCCGATCCATGCGCGTGTGTTCCTGCACGGTAATTCGGGAAGTGTAAATCGATCATCTTGCGGTGACTGGGCATTTGCACTAGGGTGAACGTTTCATCGTCGTCTCACGCACGGCCCGGTGGGATCGGAGGCACATCGTGGCGTCGACCCGGCGGATTAGCGGAAAACTGAACGCGTCGGACACACGAGTACTCGACACCCTGCATCGCATCCCCGCGCACGCGCGTCGCCATCTCCTGACATCATCTCCGAGTACGGCCGGCTTCTACGCGGCCGACTCCAGTCATCGAGCAGGTTCAACATGAATCGCGCGCGCCCGTTCTGAGAGGGCGCGGTAGCGTTCGATAAGGCGCGCTTCGACGGGATCGGTCGGGGTGTTCAGTAACGCGCTCAGGGAATGACCAAATGCGCGCGCCATTTTTTGCAGCGTCTCCGAGATCGGCATCGAATTCGCCGCCGAGGTAGCGACTCATCCACGCCTGATTGCGGCCGATGCGTCCCGCCAGTGCCGTCTGTGTAATCCCGGTTGAGTTGATGCCATTCCTTCACGCGCTCGCGTGCTTGTTGGTCGCAGGGTGGTCGGCGGGTCTCGGCATGGGCGCCAGCGTAGGCGAATCGGGCGGCACTTTGCCGGGACTATACCAGAAGTGAATACCGCTGGTGACAGAAGTCTTTCGGTAAGGGTATATCGTCTTTCCGAAAGCCTATGACCAGACGCCTGCGCCGTCGCCACCGCTACCCAGATCTCGCCACCTACATCGCGAAATCCGGCGATACGCAGGAGCGGATCGCCGCCGCGATCGGGGTGCGCCAGTCGCACATCTCGCGCGTGAAACACGGGTTGCTCGTCCCGCGGCTCCGACACGGCGATCAAGATCGCAGCGTACTGCGGCATCCCGCTCGAATCCTTCACCCTCGTCTATGTCGCGCGCCGTCAACAGGTTGCGTGAATGATGACGCTCTGGGCTCACGCCGTCGCGATCGCGGTCGCGCTGTTAGCGGTCGCGATCCCGGTCGCCGCGGCGGCGCTGCCGGCGTCAGCGCCGAGACCCGACCCGGTTGGACATTCTGCGCGCGGTCATCTCGACGCCGCGCATCATCGGCAGCGGGGTAATCGTTATGGCGACCGACACAGAACCGATCGACGTCGACACCGCGCCCGACGAGCGCGAGGTCAGTGCCCGCGCGATCGCGGTGCGCTCACCGCAGATTCCAGTGACGCTTCTCCGAGCTCGCCGCGCTGAACAGGCGAGGCAACCGCGATCATCGAAGCGCGGGTGCAGGTCATCGAGACATTGCGACGCGCGTCGATCCGCGCTGACGTCGCCGCCCGATTGGGTCCTGCACAAGGCGCCTGATGAAGCCGGCGGGCAGATCGTCGGCTACTTGCAGGATGCCGGCGCCGATCGCGTCCGCGATTTGTGGGGCATCGAAGTGCACGACGTCTCGACACCCGAGAAGGTCGCCGGCGTGAATCCCGAGGATTACCACTACATCGTCACCGGATCGGGTCGCTGTAAGCTGACGCGACAAACGATCGAGCAGGATGGAAGGCGGGCGGTCCTCGACCGATGAATTCTGCAAAGACCGTCACGGCCTGGAGCGCGAACTGTTAGTCCGCAAAAGCGGCGCGGGCGAATCTCGATGGCGGCATCACGGCGCGAGCTCGCCGGCATGAAGTCCGTCCCGGTCGAAGATCTGAAAGCGGCGTGGGTCGGGTACCACGAAGCAAGTCGAGCAATGTCGGCTGGGTCGCGGATTCGGCACACGTAATCAACGGTCGGCAATGCCGCGATGAGAAAGCGCCCGACGTCGATCCGCCGGTCTGTCCGCACTGTAAGTCGCCCGGCGTCTATCGGCCCGCGAAGGACAATCGCAAACCGTTCTACGGTTGCCCGAAGCTTACGCCACACACCCGACTCAGAAATTCATTGTCGACGTGGATGAGTGGGTCGCGAAGCAAACGCGCACCGCGGCGCCCGCACCCGCGGCCGCGGCGAGCTCGCCGGCATCGGCGCCGCTCACCGCAAACGATATTCCCTTCGGCCGCGAGCCCGGTCAAGAGGGTTAGTCAGTGCTGCCGCGCCCGCGCTCGCCGCGTCAGACTTCGCCGCGCATGTCAGTGACGCATGGGCGCGCTATCTGATGACCGATCGATCCGCTTCGTCCCGCGCCGCACGATCACGTCTTACGCGTCCGCGTGGCGCCTGTGCGAGCGGCGTATGGTCCTCGAATTACAGGCGCCCGACTCGCAACCGTCCTATCCCGCCGAGGTCCTCGCCAAGTTTCGCCGCGGTAGCGATCGCGAGCGCGATCTCTTAGTCGACCTCACGCGCGCTCGGTCGCGCCGCGGATCCCCAATTCGAGGTCATCGGCCAACAAGAGCGGTTCCAACTACGCGATCGCAAAGGCCGCATCGCGATCACCGGCAAAACGGACGCGCGCATTCTCGCCTTCGGTCGCAGTGCACCACTCTCGAAATCAAAGCGTGGTCGCTCGCATCCTAGTCGACCAAATCGAATCGTTCGCGGATCTCTTTGACTCGCCGTGGACGCGGAGCGGCGCGTATCAGTTGCTCGCAGCACTCTTTGGCGCCGGCGAGCCCATCGGCTATCTGTTACTCGATCGGTCCGGTCTACCGCGCCTGATTCCGGTCGAGCCTCGATCGGCATCTCGACCAGATGGAAGACTTCCTCGCCTGCGCCGAGCGCGTGTTAGACCATCACACCGCGGGCACGTTACCCGATTACCTCGATGACCCGACGGAATGTCAGCGGTGCACGTTCTACGGCCACACCCGTAATCCGCCGCTCAGTGCCGTCGGCGCCCAGGTGCTCACCGATCCCGAGCTCGAGGTTTTGTTAGAGCGGCGCGAGCGGATTGAAGGGGCGCCGCGGACGATTTCGATTCGCTCGACAAAGACATCAAGCGGCGATTGCGTGGCGTGCTGCGCGGCATCGTCGGGCCGTTTCACATCCGGGGTAAGTGGGGCAACCAGTCGCGCCTTGAGATGCCCGAGGATCTGAAAAAGCAGCACACGAAGACCGATCCGAAAGGCCGCTTTACGCCTCGAAATCATCCGGCTGTAAGTCACGAAAGGATCTGCGCAATGGTGGAACGGTCCCGAAGCCCGAGAAGGTCATCGAGATCGATGACGACGGCGAAGCATCCATCCCGCGCCTGACGATGCCGACGACGGCTCGACGATGACGACGAGGCCGAAGACGAGACGGACGATGAGCAGACACCCGCCGCTCGATCGTCGCGTGAGCAGCGGTCGATGCGCCAGGCGCGCACCCGCGGTCAGCGATCACGCTGTCGCAGTGACAGACAGCGACGACGCGCGCGACACCGATACGCACATCGAACCGCATCAGGCCGCCGCGGCGCGCGGTCTACGAGGTCGCCATCTTTGACGGATCTCGCAGCGCGCGCGTGCACCGCTCGGTCGATCTGGATCGCGCGCGGGCAATCGAAATCGCCCGCACGAATCGGCTTCCTGTCGCGTGCGGGATGCGAAAACCTGGGCGGTCATCGTCTACGACAACCGGAAAGGCTGACCGTGGTCGACATCGTTGTCAGTGCACCGATTCGCGCGGGCGCCGTCAAGACCTTGCATTCGATCATCGGCGTCGCGCAGATGGCGATTCTCCAGTGGGTGTTATTCGCGCAAACGCTCGGGGTGCGCTACGAGCTCCCCTGGTTGACGCGCGCGCGCTCGTCACCTTCTTAGACCAGTGGTGCATCGAGCACCCGCCCGATGGCGAGTGACGGCGATGTGGTCCAAGCTCGATGACGGACTGCTCGATCATCCGAAAGTCAGCGCGGCCGCGCGCGAGCTCGCGACGTGAAAACGGGCGCGTGATTGTGATCGGCTTTTACTCGATGGCTCTCATGTGGACGAATCGGCATCTGACCGACGGCGTGTTGTCGGATGCCGTCATCGAAGGTTTCGCAGCTATGTCTCGAAGCCCGCGGCGATCGCTGACGCGCTGATGCACGCGGGCTTATTCGAGCGGCACGAGGCCGGAGTACCGTATCCACGATTTTCGGGACTACAACCCGGAGTGCCGTGGAAATCAAACATACGGCGCCGCGTCGATCGCGCGCGCAAGCGCCGAAGAGGCAGCGCAAGGCAAACGGCCAGGGCATGAGGATTGCCGTCCGGCCTTTGTCCGCGCTTTGTCCGGTTGGACATTCGGCGGATCGCGGGCGCGGGCGCGCGCGCGTCTTCCGCACCAGTCACCTGCGGCACCCGGTGAGCATGATCCGGGTGCCTCGCCAGATCCGGGATCTCTTAGTCTTTGGGAGCTAACCAGAAGCTATTGGAGCACCGCGGCAGACCGCGCGGAGCCCGTCATGCCGAAATCTCACACGAAGGAAAATCCTCGCTCTTTGTCGCGCTCGTTGCACGAAAACCTTGAAGGCCAAGTGCTGTCAGTCGCGCGCGGATTTGATCGAGTCAGTGAAGCGGCGAGCGGCGCGGTTGCACTTGCGCATGACGCCGCGATCATCGGCGCCGCGGTCGAGCAAGTGGCGCACGCGCGCGGGCTTCCGTTTGAATCGGCGCCGGCCGCGAGCTCGCCGCCAATCCACCGACACCGACGAGCGCGATCCATCGCACACCGATGCGTGCGCGATTCTCGCGCGCGAGTGAAGGCGCACATACGGACGATGCCGAAAGGTTGCGCCAATTGTCGGCGCCCGAGATCGTGCGTCACGCACATTCGAGCGCGCGATCGCCGGCGTGCGCTCGGCTTAGTCCTCGACGAAATCACCGCGGCCGAAGCGCGGTGCGATGCGCTCGAATCCACGAAGGACCGAACCATGATCGAATGGAAGTCTTTCAGCGGTGACGCGTCGATGCGGCTCTGCAGGCGCACGATCGCTGCGGGCGAGCCGATGTTAGTGATCACCGGCACGTCAGTCGACCTCGCGCACCATTGGAAAATCGTCCGCTGTCGCGGGTGCGCGGTGCATACCCATTCAGTCGAGGCGGATAATCATGCACGGTGATCAACGCCTGATGAGCGCGCGCGGAATTCCGAGCGGTTCATTGCGACCGCACAAACGAAGCTCTTTGTGCGCTCGCCGTCGTACGCGCCTGGTGCCCTTGTCAGTGCGGCGACATCAACTGCCACGGGTTGGCGCTTTGTCGAAGGTGCGCGCGTCCGTCAGGTGACTCTCACCGGGACACCTGCGATCGATCTCGGCACACCGATCGGCACTGTTCCGCGGAGTCCTCAGGGCGATTCAGTTCACCGTCTTCGGCGAAGCGCAACCGCAGGGAGCTCGAAGGCCTTCGTGCCTCGCGGTCACTCGCGCCAGTCATCACGAGTGACAATCCGCGGTTGAAGTCTGGCGTCAGTTGGTCGCCGAAGCGCCGAAACAGGACGCTCGTCAGGTCTGCCGCCGGCCGAAGCGCGCACTGTTATCGGATGGCGTGCGCGCGTGGCGATCGCCTTCTATTCGCCGCGCGCGCAGACTCTCCCGAGCATTACCGCGCGCATACGAAACGGGCCACGGCGTCGACAAGCTCGTGCGCGCAGGTCTTCGATGCGCTCTCGAAAGTAATCTTTGCCGATGACTCCCAGGTTGATGCGAGCTCGATCACCGCGAACGACTACGCGCGCGACGGGGACATCCCGCGCGTCGGGATTCGCGATCGAGGCAACCAGCGGCGATCCGAGCCCGATCTCAGTGCTGGCGGCGGCGCCGATGCCGCTCTTTGCAATACGTAACTGAAATCGCAGCTGCCAA
>ERZ1370068.7935-contig-6823_pt1 | contig 28251 bp, 26 predicted proteins | sample MGYA00561227_ERZ1370068 | MGnify/ENA primary metagenome ERZ1370068 (study PRJEB38410, sample SAMEA6850437) | metagenome | study: Metagenomic assessment of the ecological functions of the soil: analysis of the soil microbiota associated with the...
GTTGTGCTTCGTTCCGGTTACGTATTGCTGAATTCCACAAAACGAAAGCCTGTCCCCGGATAAGACGAGACCTCGAGATCATTCAACAATTAAGCAGTGGCGCGTGACAGAGAATTACAAATCACAAGCCTGACCCCAGATTAGAAGGCTCACCGCATCGGTCCCCTAACCCCGCTTGCGCACAAAATACGAAACTTCGGAAGAATGAACAAAATTCTAAATTGGTTCAGCACTTGTGACTGCTGGTTTCTTCGATTTCTTGCTTAGTCATGATGGCATTACCTTTGCTGCTCAAATAAATTCCCAGAGTCTACCCCGCAGATGATTATCTTCCGAAGGTCCCTGGAAAAAGGGACACGTACTAGTGTGTTTGATGACGGTCGAGGAGAAGCTACCCATGCCAAATGTCGCCTTGAGTGTCCGCACCGTAGCCTTGACGGTGCTTTCGCTGTTCCTGCTTATCCTATCTACGCCGGCCGTCGCTCAAAGCCAGACTGGTCCGCAGCAGCCCGTCGAGATCAAAGTCACCGCCAAACGATTCGAGTTTGATCCGCGGACGATTACGGTGCAAAGGGCAAGCCGGTAAAGCTGGTCATCACTTCCGCAGACGTCGATCACGGAATTAAGCTCGAAGAGTTCGGCATCAACCAGAAAGTCCCGGCGAAGCAAACGATCAATGTGACGTTTACTCCCGATCGGGTGGGGAGGTTTGAGTTTCGGTGCTCGGTCGTCTGCGGCACTGGCCACGACGACATGCTCGGCGAGTTGGTCGTCGAGGAAGCGGCGCAGAAAAAAGTGGATGTCACCTTTGACGCGCAAGCTCCCGGCGTGGCCGTCGTGGAAGTTGATGGTGAGCGATACAGAATAGACACCACCACCAAAACCTGGACGCGGATTGAGCAGCCCAAACCCGAGACGGCAACTCCCGCCCAGACGCAAACCGCAGAGCAACGGAAACCGCACGGGCCTGAGGCCGAAGCCTATGACTATCGTCTGGTGAACGTGCCCACACCAAAGCGAGTACTGAAAGGAAGCTTAAACCTCTATTTCACGCATCGATTTGCCCAGCCGGTGAGGCCGCTGAATCAAAGCGCCCGAGATTTAATTGGACTGGATAGCTCGGCGGTGCCTTCCTTCGGGCTGTTTTACGGCATCACCGATAAGCTCTACGTGAACGCATATCGCTCGGCGATTTGCCAGCGTGGCTTATGCCGCACCATTGAGCTTGGCGTTGGCTATCACTGGGCCGACGAGGGCGCCGACTCGCCCATCGCGGTTTCGACCTATGCCAGTGTCGAAGGTGACGACAATTTCACGGAAAACTACACCTACAATCTTCAACTAATGGTCGCGCGCAGTGTCACCAGATATGTGAATCTGATCTTTTCGCCGGCCTTGCACTTAAATGCCAATGCAGACCGAAGGTTCGATCCCCGCGCCACCGATTTCTTTCCGCCCGCGACGGTAACCCTGGCTCAGCCGAGGCATACGGGCTCTTTTGGTTTGGGGGCGAACGCGCGCATTAGTCGTTCCGTCTCGCTGCTCTTTGAATACACGCCGCGGGTGGGATTTAAGTTAGGCCGAGTGAATCCCATCTTTGATTCTACGGGCAAGGTCACCGGCTTTCGACATGAATCAGAAGCTGAGATTGGCTTTGGTATCCAGAAGGACGTTGGTCGTCACTCTTTTTCGCTGACGTTTTCAAATACGCAGACAACCACAACCAGCCGCTACAACTCCAGTAACTTAGTCTTGCCCCCAGTAGGTTCACCATTGGCTTTAACCTGTACCGAAGACTCTTGAGGTAACACTCGTGCGATATCGAACTAATTTGCTCTTATGCGCAGGAATCATGTTCACGTTGAGCCTGGCACTTTTGGGACCGGCCACTGCCGGATGGGCGAGTGGCCAGGATAAAGATCAGGCGATTGATACGGGACCGACTGACGTTCTATGCAGGTCAATGAATTCAACGCAGTCCGTGTCGAGTCCATCTTTAGTATCTTACTGGCTGTTGGGACGCGCGGATCTCGGCTCTAAAACCTGGCTGGAGAATTGGAGAAAGCAGTCGGGTCTGCGCCCTGAAAACACTGCGCGCCCGGCGGCGGCTGCAAACGGCCGGATCGACGGCGCCGTAGGACCGCTGGCCGTCACGGTTGATGTTAGCGTCGGCCCGGGTAATCAACTGATATTCCAGCCATCCATAGTGACCATCAATGTGGGCGATACGGTCCGCTGGACATTTGCGACCGTTGGTCACGACATGGTGAGCGGATCTTCATGCATACCAAACAACGGGTTTTGCTGGCCGAACAACGCAAACTGCGGAAACAATGGATCGGCAAATGCGGGAACTGTCTATACTCACACCTTCAATACGGCTGGAAATTTCGATTATTTCTGCAGCCCCCATTGCTTTGGCGGCATGATGGGCACCGTAGTCGTCCAGGGAGGTCCGACTCCAACACCGACGCCCACGCCCACTCCAACGCCGACCCCAACACCAACCCCGACACCAACGCCCACTCCGACCGCCGGGACAATTCAGCTCAGCGCTGGTACGTACACCGCCACCGAGGGTGATGGGCATGTTGATATCACCGTGACGCGTTCAGGTGACTCAAGCGCCGCGGCCAGCGTTGCCTTCGCTACCAGCGATCAGGCCAGCGCTCAGAATTGCAACGTCAAAAACGGCTTTGCTTCTTCACGTTGCGATTACGAGGCTGGTTTCGCGAACGTCATATTTGCGCCGGGAGAAACTTCCAAAATCATCTCGGTACTGATCATTGATGATGCGTATCAGGAAGGCCCCGAGGCTTTTACCGTTAGTCTTGGCAATCCGTTTAATGCCTCGCTGGGTTCGCCCACAAGCGCCACGGTTACGATCAACGACAACGATTCAGCGGATGGGTCAAATCCAATTGATTTGACCAGATTCTTTGTTGAAGCAACAGTACCTCGATTTTCTGAATCGCGAGCCGGACCAGGGTGGCTGGGACTTCTGGAGCAACAACATCGACAACTGCGGGGCAAACAACCCGGGTTGCATCGAGGTCCAGCGCGTTAACACTTCAGCCTCTTTCTTTTTGTCGATTGAGTTTCAGAACACGGGGTATCTCGTCGAGCGCATTTACAAAGCCGCCTTCGGCGATGCGCCCGGCAGTTCGACTTTCCCGAGCCCGCATCAACTCTCCGTGCCCAGTGTGCGCTTCAACCAGTTTATCTCTGATACCAGGCAGATTGGGCAAGGCGTAATCGTGCTCACCCCGGTTGGGAGCTAAAGTTGGAGAGTAACAAACAGGCCTTTACTCTGGACTTCATCCAACGTGCGCAATTCACATCTGCGTTTGCAACTTCACAAACTCCGGCACAGTTTGTTGACAGACTCTTTAGCAATGCCGGAGTTACGCCTTCCGCCAGCGATCGCAATGCGGCCATTGCCGAGTTTGGGTCGGCGACGGACACGAGCGACATAGGGGCCCGCTCGCGCGCCTTACGTGATGTGGCCGAGAACTCGATCCTGCAGACAGCAGGAATTTAACCGCGCCTTTGTCCTGATGCAGTACTACGGGTACCTGCGTCGCAACCCGAACGACCCGCAGGACTCAGACTACACGGGTTACGACTTTTGGTTGACAAAGCTGAATCAATTTGGCGGCAACTACAACAATGCCGAAATGGTCAAGGCCTTCGTCTCCTCTCTCGAGTACAGGCAAAGAGTTCGGTCCGTGATGGAGGAAGAGGAGACTTATGCCGGTCCTGTTAATTGCACGCCTGAGGCGTGCGTACCGAAATCATTTCAGTCCGCTAATTGAAACAATGTCGTGGTCCCATCTGGTGCTGGTGAAGGCCAGCTGTTTTCCTGGTGAGATGGCAAACTCAAATTCATCTTCAGCTTTTAAACTCGTCAACAGACGGGATGGTTGGTGATTGAGCGGCTGACGATAAAGCTTTACTCTGCCTTCGTCCTGGATTGCATAAATTACTGCGGAACTGTCCGGTTCCCATTGAATCGTGCGGGAGATCCAGAACCCCCGCGCCAGACTTAACTCCGCCACAGTTTTCAGTTCGTTAACGCTCCAGATAGTAATCGTGGCCTCGTGGCCATACCGGGAAAGCGAAATGACGCGATCAGTTTTCCATCGGGGGAAACGGACGGATAAGCGCAGTACTCGTCCGTCACCTTAAGCCTTGGACCGCCGTCCAGAGAGATCTTCCAAAGCGAGAAATCTGTCGACGAATTGTAGTAAATCCATCTGCCATCCGGAGAGACGCCCGGATTTCTGTCGCCAGAGCCATTCGTGAACTGTTTCTGATTGCTGCCGTCCGAATTCATGCGCCACAGGTGCTGCGTGCCGGTGCGATTGGATTGAAAAACTATGCTTCGCCCTCCGAGCGAAATTGCGGGCCAACTATTGACGCGGGACTTATCAGTTAATTGTTTGGCTTCTGATCCGTCCGGCTTCGCAATCCAAATATCGGAGCCGCTTCCGGAGTCATGGCCATAAACAATTCGCCCGTCCGGCGTCCAGGCTGGTCTGCCCCGGCCATCAACGATCTGACGGGCAAAGCGCGCGTCCAGACGCGGCGAGACCCAGACCTGAGATACAAGTTTACTTTGCACCGCGACTATCCGGCTGGCATCTGCCGTCAGACTGATCGAGAGATAATCATTAAGGTCGTCAGTCAGATTCTTTAGCTTTAAGTCCGGATAAGACAGCTGCCAAATATCAGCCGAGAGACTTTCTTTGGCGCAAATCAGCAGGCCCTTGCCGTCAGGCAACCACTCGATTTGCCTGATTAAGTACCAATTCGGTTTCATCAGGAGCTTTTCCTGACCCGTCTCGACGTTGACTTCAGAAATGGTCATGGTTCGCCGCATCGAATCAGTCTCACCCGCGGCAAAAATAATTGTCTTGCCGTCAGGCGACCAGGCAAAAGCAAATAACCAGTCCGGCGCCTGATGTTTGATCAGCGCTCGCTCGCGTTTGTTAATGAGGTCGGCAATATAGAGGGTGTCCTCTCTGGCGAGCCGGTCGCGCCGCTTGAAAGCCAACCTGGCTGTCATCCGCCGCCAGCGAGAAACTGCCTTCCACGTTTTCAAGTAATTTGACCGGCGGGCCACCAAGCACCGGAATTCGATAAAGGTCACTGGATTCGTTCGCTCGGCGCCGAACAAAATAAATGTAGTCGCCGTGATGTGAGAAAGCTATCTGGTCATAAACGGCCGTAACCGGAAAGATGATTCGCGCGTTTACAGCCCTAGCCATTTGTTTGAGCCAAAGACTTTGCTGGCCGTTGCTTTCCTCCACGTAGGCTATGAATTTTCCATCCGGTGAGATCGCGGCCGCGCGAATTTTGCCGTGGGTTGTGAGTTGTTCAAGTTTCAGCGAGCCGGGCGTTTGGGTCGCCGGCATGATTGCGCCCGCAATCAACAACGTAACTGCCGCCAGACTTATCCACAGATTACGCAGATTGCGCAGATTAGAATTGAGGGGCCAACTTTGAGACCTAAGTGTTTTCAATCTGCGTAATCTGTGGATGTTGCACGCCGGAGGCGTGCGTACCGTTATTTCTTCTCGGGAAACAGCATCACCTCAACGTATCGCTTGGTGTCGAGATACTTTTTCGCGGCGTCGATGATCATGGCTTTGTCGATCTTTTTGTAGTAATCCGGAACCATCCAGATGGTGGCGGGGTCATCTCCATTTTCGTATCGTGCCAGGATCTGACTGAGCAGGTAGCTGTTCTGCTTGCTGCTTGATTCGAATTCGCGCAGCAAAGTTTCCCTCTGGTCGGTGAGCTGTTGTTCAGTTGGCCCGTTGGTTTTGAAGGCTTCAATCTCTTCGAAGATGCGCTTGATTAAGGCTTCGGTGCGATCCGGCGCGCTGCCGAACGTGATCGAAATCGAATACTCAGAATTAGGAATTCTCTGGTAAGAGGGCGTGGCGTTGATGCCATAAGTACCGCTCAACTCTTCGCGGATGGTTTCGAGCAGCCGGCGCTGCAGGATCTCGGACATCGCCCGAATGGCCACCCGATTCGTCTGCGTATATTCGAACGGTCCGCTGAAAACAATCGCGGAAATGCTTTTCGGTTCGACTCCTTTTTCGACCCGCTTGACGACTACGTCGTTGGGTGTGCGCGCGCCGACATCTTTCCAGGTTTCTTTTCGCCGAATCGAAGGTAGCGCGCCCAGATACTTCTCAACCAAAGGCTTCATGGTCGCCAGATCAAAGCTGCCCACAAAAGCAAAAGTGAAGTCGCTCGCATCGGCAAAGCGATCTTTGTAGAAAGCCATCGACTTCTCCAGGTTCCAACTATCGATAGTCTCGCTGGTCGCGAATTGTCGCCGCGGATGGTTTTGGTATCGCGCCGCCATCAGAGCCTTTGAGAAATTGAATTCCGGCACCACGCTCTGATTGGCCAGCATCGTTTTCAATTGCGTCGTCTGAACATTGAAAGCGTTCGTATCGGCGCGTGGCTGGGTGAAACGCATATAGATGAGCTGGAACATGGTTTCCAGATCCTGCTTCGAGCTGTTTCCGCTCAGACCTTCCGACACTTCGCTGATGAAGGGAGTGGCACTGGCGATCTTGCCGCTCATCATCTTTTCCAGCTCGACGACGCTGTATTTACCAAGGCCGCCGGCAGTAACGACCTGGGTGGCACTACTGGCCGCGATGTAGTCGTTGTCCGAAGCCAGCGAAGTCCCGCCGGGACTGCTCGCGCGAAACAGAATCTCGTCTTCCTTGAAGTTGGTTGGTTTGAGGATGACTCTGACGCCGTTCGAAAGTTCCCATTCGGTGATTCCGAGGGCCTCTTTCGTTACAGTCTTTGTCACCGTGCCGGCCGTGGGGACGCTTTCGAGTAGTGCCGTCCCGGCCGCAGCGTCAACGTAAGCCTTGAGATCCTTTGAAGCGGCTGACTTGATCACGGCCGCCAGTTTGGCCTGATCGGGAATTACGAGCCCGGCCTTCTCGGGAGCCTCGACGATCACCATCCGGTTGCGATCGGGAAACCACTCTTTCGCCACTTTGTTGACTTCTTCCAGAGTGATTTCGGGCAGGAACTTTTTCTGCAGCGTGTACTCGTCTTTGGGACTCGGCAACGGCTCTTCGTCCAGAAAGTTTCTGATGTATTCAGCAGCGCGATCGCCCGATTCTGTGTTCTCAGTTTCCAGGGCGTACTGCTCGTAGTTGCGGATCAGGTTCTGCTTTTGCCGGCTCAACTCAGAGGCGGTGAAACCAAACTGCGCCACGCGCCGGGCTTCATTCAGAAGGGCCTCGAGTCCGCGCTCGATGCCATCTTCCTTTACCACGGCGATGAGCGTGGCTGAGTCTTTCGACCTGGCGAAGAAATTGTTACGTCCGGCGCCGGCATTCAGGAACGGAGCGTTCGGTTGTTGGGTGATTTCCGTTAAGCGGGCGGAAAGCATGCCTGAAAAACAGCCTGTCGACTGTCTGTTGCCGGTAATCGGCCACTGTCTTCTGTGGTCTGGATGGCAGCAGGGTTTCGACTTCAACCACGGTCCCGCTCGTTTCTTTGTCGGTGGCTATGGCATATGTGGTTTCAACATGATCGGGTACATCAAATTGCTGGCGCGGCCGCGGCTTGGCGGCGGCGGGAATCGACGCGAAATGCGCCGTGATCATTTTTTCGATGGCGGCTTTATCGAAATCGCCGACCGCGACGACCGCCATCAGATCGGGCCGATACCAATCGGCATAGAACTGCTTTAACCGCTCGGCTTTGCCGCCCTGAATGATCTCCGGCTTGCCAATCGGCAAGCGGTCGGCATAACGCGAACCCTTGAGCACCACCGGAAAGATCTTCTGCAGCATGCGCATGTTGGCGCCCTGGCCCAGGCGCCATTCTTCCATGACCACGCCGCGCTCTTTCTCGATCTCAGCCGGGTCGAAGGACAAGTTGTGCGCCCAGTCCTCGAGAATCAACATGGCTTTGTCCATCATCTCGGGTTTATCAGTCGGCACGGTCAGCATGTAGACGGTTTCGTCAAAGCTGGTGTAGGCATTGACGTCCGCGCCGAAACGCATGCCCAGTGACTCCATGAACTCGATCGTTCTGTTTTTGGGAAAATTCTTCGTGCCGTTGAAGGCCATGTGCTCGACAAGGTGCGCCAGTCCCTGCTGATCATCGTCCTCCAGAATCGATCCGGCCTTGACGACCAGACGCAACTCGGCGCGCTTTTCGGGTTTCTTGTTGGCGCGGATGTAATAGCGAATGCCGTTGGCAAACTTGCCGATAGTGATCTGCGGGATCGGTTGGCATCGCGTCGGTCAACGCCTGAGCGCGAGCGGTCTGAATCTGAGTTGCGGCCAGACAACCAGCCAACACCAGGGCTAGAGTTAGGATCGATGAACGGATACGGGTGCGAACAGTCATGGATATTCTCCGATTAAAAACTGATTTGTCTTCTCTCAGATGGCTTTGAGAGGCCGACAGGGCACGAGGGGAAGACAAACTTTTTATAGCATCGCGGAGTGAAGCGAAGCAACTTGCCGATCCGAGAACGCGGTGTGCTGTCCGGAAAGGGCGACTGGCAGCGGGAACTGTTCTCATTCACACCGTGGCTTCAGCCCGGTGGGGAACCCGGGTAATCGTCAGGAAACCGTTTTAACGGTTTTCGATGTTTGGTGTGCCAACTTCTCGTCGACGCCATGTGCCCAGAATGGAAAACCGTTAAAACGGTTCCCTGGTTTCTCATTGAACGTCGTGACCTGGCTGAAGCCAGGTCTGAATGAGAGCGGGATTGGAAGAGAATGTTTGCGTCCAGGCGGTTGACGAGTCGACGACCAAATCTAACAATGTCTGTCCATGACCTCCGATCAAATTACCCAATACGAACGCGACGGCTTTCTCGTCTTGCCAAATTTTGTGAGCTACGCGGCCTGTGACCGCTTGAAAGCGCGGGCCGAAGAACTGGTGCGCGAGTTTGATCCAGCCGGCATCGTCTCGATCTTTTCCACTCGCGAGCAGACGCGGACGAGCGACGACTATTTCCTGGAATCGGGCGACAAGATCAGATTCTTCTTCGAAGAGAATGCTTTCAATTCCGACGGCGCGCTACGCCAAAGCAAGGAGCAATCAATCAATAAGATTGGTCACGCGCTTCACGATCTCGATCCGGCATTCGATGAGTTCTCGCGGACCAATCAGATCCAGCAACTCGTTTCCGATCTCGGGATTGAAAATCCTTTACTGCTGCAGTCGATGTACATCTTCAAGCAGCCACGCATTGGCGGCGAAGTAACTTGTCACCAGGACGCGACGTTTCTTTATACGGAGCCGCTCAAGGTCGTCGGGCTTTGGTTCGCTCTCGAGGACGCGACCATCGATAACGGATGTTTGTGGGCAATTCCCGGCGGGCACAAGGCCGGCTTGAAATCGCGATTTATGCGCGCGGAAAGTGGCGGAACCCGACTAGAAGTCTTTGATGATTCCCCTGGCCGGAAGATAACCTGCAACCGCTTGAAGTAGAGAAGGGAACATTGATCGTCTTGCATCCCCTGCTGCCGCACCTCAGCCGCGAAAACCGTTCGGCGAAATCGCGACATGCCTACACCCTTCACGTGATCGATGCTTCGTCAAAATATCCGGCGAGTAATTGGCTGCAACGGCCGCCAGATTGGGCTATCAGAGGGTCTAATTAGAGACTCGTAATGCAGACAAGTGAGATGACACTCCCGGTGTGCGATCCTTGCATTTCTACCCGCAATGTAATATCAAGTGCGCTGAATTTGGCGCTGACTGACTGAAACGCGATGCTCTCTCGCTGATGCGTTAACTTCACAACCTTCCGTCGTCACAAACGGCCACCTCTTTAGGAGGCGTTATGGGAATCTTCAATTCAAATGTCCTCGATGTAGTAGTTGGAGTTGTCTTTGTCTACTTGACGCTGGCTATCCTCTGCACCGCAGCCAACGAATGGGTGGCAGCTATCACCAGGCGTCGAGGCAAAATGCTGCAAAAGGGTATCACCCAACTATTATCCAATCAGTCGACCGGCCAGGATGACAACGATGCTCAGGGTTTTGTGCGGGCGTTTTACCGTCACCCGGTGATTATAAAGTTGCACGACGGCAGCCGCCATCCTGCCTACCTGTCAGCTCGTAGCTTCACGGCCGTTGTGACAGACATCATAACTGCCTCAAAGACCGAGTCTGCGGGAGACTTGCTGGCAGGCGTCGCTGCGCTACCTAAGGGCGATTTAAAAACCAGTATGGTTGCTGTTCTGCAGAGTTCCGGCAACACCGATTCCAGCGCGGCGCAAAGAGCGATCGAAGGATGGTTCAACGAGAACATGGATCGCGTCAGCGGATGGTACAAGCGTCGAACTCAACTCTGGACAATCCTGATTGGTTTGGCGCTGACCTTGATCGCCAACGCCGATACAATCCACGTCGTTCGTCAGTTGCGGGCAGATCCGGTGCTGCGGGCCGCGGTCGTGGAAACCGCGAAGGTGAGAGCGCAGAAACCAAGGCCGTCTGTCTCGGTTGAGTATCGGGACGAAGACGATCCGACCAACCCAACTGTAACTCGCAATGAGGGCAATGAGCTGTCGGATAAAGAGACGGCGCTGCTGGGCGAAATCGTTGGATGGCACGGTTCCTGGAGAGACAATTTGCGGACCGAAACATTTTTCGGATGGCTGCTCACAGTGCTGGCGATCTCAATGGGCGCGCCCTTCTGGTTTGATTTACTAAACAAGTTGATGAGAGTGCGTTATACGGGCAATTCGCCCGCCGAATCCGCCAAACCCCGGAGAAACCAGACTCCGAGCGAACGGTTTGAACCTAACCAGGGAGGCCGAGATGAACTCAACGAAACGCTTTCAGGTGGTTCTCTTGATCACCACACTGGTGCTTGCCCCGATGATTTGCCGCGCGGAGATTACGGTTTCTCTCTACCAAAGGGTTTGTGAAAAAGGTCAAAGACAAGGCAACTATTTCCCACGCTGTTTCGCGTTGACGAGCATCACAATGAACCCAACCCGGTCGGCAAGGGCTCTGATGACGGCGACATACATATTGCCGGGCGTGACAGTGTTGTGCGGCTACCCATAGTTGCGGAGATCATCAACGGGCGAAAAGAAAACGACACCCTGAGCTTTCTGTTACAGACAGCTTTGGATCAGGAAGTGTCGATTATCGGCGTCTGGAGATTTTGGTTTGAGCATCCCGGACACGAGGATCAGATTCAAACCGCAGAAATGCCTCCTGCTCCCAAAGGCACCAATCCTGACCATGTCTTTGGAGTTTCACCCGATTGTTCAATTCGGCTCGTTCGACTGCCGGGATTCGTTTGCTCCGATCAAGGACGGATCTAAAGAATTCAAAGGTTACCCGGCGGCCGACGTATTTCCTGCTTATGAAAAACGACCGGTGATCATTTCAAAAACGTCCAACGGGATTATGATTACCAGCAAAGAGGCAGACTACAACTATGCGAACTTCGAGATGAGGCTCGCCGGCAAACCTAAGGACGTGGGTGACGGTTACATTGTGCTCGCAAACATTTACGCTGCCGGCGCAGACGACGACGCTAAACCTGTCGTGGATGTCAGCCGGCGGATGGTGTTCGTGAAGGGCACCGCGCCGGCGGACGCGGTCAAAGGCCTGAAGAAGGGTGATAAGCTCCACGTGCTGGGTATACCGCGCGTGAACCTGAACCAGGTTTTTGCGATTGCCAGCGGCCTGGAAGCCGATGACACCTATTCGGCGGGATGGACTCAAACAGATGAGTGCTCGGCGGAAAACCCGTGCCTGCCTTACGAAATGATCATCGTGGCCATTCTAAAGTAAAAGCAACTACTCCACCGTTACCGACTTCGCCAGGTTCCTTGGCTGATCGACGTCACAACCTCGACGCACCGCGATGTGATAGGCGAGCAGTTGCAGCGGAATGATTGAAAGAATTGGAGAGAGCAGATCGCTCGAAGAGGAATCTCGATTACGTGATCGGAAACTACCGACGACATCGAGTCGCCCTCCGTCAAGACCGAGATGACGATGCCTTCACGGGCTTTGACTTCGACTATGTTTGAATGGGTTTTCTCGTAGCGCAATTCAGACGCGCGATTGCCTGCTTCGCGCGTGTTGATGAACAGCACCGGCAGCCGCTCGTCAATCAGGGCGTTCGGGCCATGTTTCATCTCGCCCGCCGGATAGCCCTCGGCGTGAATGTATGAGAGCTCTTTCAATTTCAAGGCGCCTTCCAGAGCGATCGGAAAATTGATGCCGCGTCCGAGGTAGAGAAAATCCGTCGAGCGGAAGAATTCTTTGGCCAGATCTTCGATTGCGTCCGCGCCGTTGAGCAGGTGCTCCATCTTTACCGGCAATTCGGCGAGTTGCTGCGCGTGGGCCCGGCTTTCTTCATCTGAGAGCGTTCCGCGCAGTTGCCCCAGATGCAAGCCTGAACAGGTAGAGCGCGATCATCTGCGAGGTAAAAGCCTTGGTCGAAGCTACACCGATCTCCGGGCCGGCATGCGTCAGGATGGTGCCGTGCGCCTCGCGCGTGATCATCGATCCCTGCACGTTACAAATCGACAGGACCTTTCCCGCCACGTTCTTTCACTTCGCGCAGCGCGGCGATCGTGTCAGCCGTTTCGCCGGACTGCGTGATGACCAGCAGCAGAGGTCTTGTCGTCCAGCACAGGATCGCGATAGCGAAACTCGGAAGCGTAATCAACGTCTACATTGATGCGGGCCAGCTGTTCGATCATGTATTTGCCGGCTATACCGGCGTGCCACGACGTGCCACAGGCGGCGATTTTGATCGAACTGATGTTCTTGAAATCAGCTTCGGTGAGCTCTTTCATCTCGTCGAGAAAGACGCGACCGCTGTCGAGCGAGATGCGGCCTTCGACTGTCTCGCGGACGGCGCGCGGCTGCTCATAAATCTCTTTGAGCATGAAGTGCTTGAAGCCGCCTTTTTCAGCCTGAATCGGGTCCCAGGTGATGCGCTGGCGTTGCGGTTCGACGTGATTGCCGGCAAAGTCCGTCACCCGGACTCCGGCCTTGGTCATGACGGCAATTTCTTTGTCGCCGAGAAAGAATATGTCGCGAGTGTGCTCGAGAATGGCGGGCACGTCTGAAGCGACAAAGAATTCGCCGTCGCCGATACCAATCACTACCGGCGGTCCGAAGCGCGCGGAAATAATCGTGTCGGCTTCTTCCGTAAAGAGCATAGAGAGGGCGAAGATGCCGCGCAGTTCCTGCACCGTCTTGCGCACCGCACTCTCGAAATTGTTGTCGTCCTTCAAATGCTCTTCGATCAGATGGGCGATTATTTCGGTGTCGGTTTCCGTAACAAAAGTATGGTCTTTCTTTCTGCAGAGCTTCTTTCAGCTCGAGGTAATTCTCAATGATCCCGTTATGAACCACGACGACCCGGCCGGAGCAATCGCGATGCGGGTGAGCATTTTCTTCGGTAGGCCGTCCGTGCGTGGCCCAGCGCGTGTGGCCCACACCGTAAGGTTCCATCCAGCGGCTTGTGCCGCAGAACGTCTTCCAGATTTCGCAGCTTGCCCTCTGCGCGCTGAATCTTCAGCTTGTGATTGACATCGACTACAGCAATGCCCGCCGAGTCATAACCTCGATATTCCAATTTGCGCAGGCCGTCGATGATCAACGGCACCACCTGTTTGTTTCCGACGTATCCGACTATTCCACACATAAGAGAGTAAGCACCTAAGCAGAGGTTAGCAGTAAGCAAGCGTCCTGATGGAACGAGCTAGTCTGTGGCTAGTTTCTTCTTAACCTTGGCCGGCACGCCGGCCACCAGAGAATTCGGCGGCACATCTTCGGTAACTACTGAACCGGCGCCAGTCACGGATCCGTGGCCAACACGCACCGGCGCGACGAGCATCGTATCGGAACCGATCTTAACATTGTCTTCGATAATGGTTGGATGTTTTTGCTTGCCGTCGTAGTTGCAGGTAACTGTCCCGGCGCCAATGTTTGTTTTTCTCGCCGATGGTCGCGTCGCCGAGATAAGTCAAGTGCATCGCTTTGGTCCCGCGGCCGATCGTTGATTTCTTGACCTCGACAAAGTTTCCCACCACGGCGCGCTCAGCCAATCCGCGTGCTCATCCGCAGATGCGCGAACGGGCCAACGCTGCAATCATCGGCGATGTCGGAATCAACAATCAGACAATGATCCTTGATCCTCACCCGGGCGCCCAGCCTCGAGTTGATGATGCGCGAGCCTTGATCAATTTCGCACGCCTTCGCCAATCACCGAGTTGCCTTCGATGTGAACGTCCGGATGAATGACGCAATCCCGCCCGATGCTGGCCTGGCTGCTGATGTATGTATGAGATGGATCGATAAAGGTGACGCCGTGCTTCCAACATCAGCCGGCGAATCGTGCCGCGGCGCAAGAGGTTTTCGAATTCGGCAAGTTCCGCCCGGGTGTTGACGCCGGAGACTTCGCGCGAGTCCGGATGGAAATAGAGTCCGACATTCTCGCCCGCAGATTTTAAGATGGCCGCGCACATCGGTCAGATAGTATTCGCCCTGGTCGTTTGCCGGCCTGTACCTGGCTGTAGCGCCGCGAACAATTTGCCGCTGTCAAAGCAATAAATCCCTGAATTCACTTCGCGAATCTTTCGCTCATCATCGTTACAATCCCGGTGTTCCGTGATGCGCAGAAAGTTATTCGCTTCATCGCGGACGATCCGGCCGTAGCCAGTGGGGTTCTCGAGTTTAATCGTCAGAATCGTGCATGCGGACCGGTCGTGGTTGTGTTTGTCGATCAGACCGCGGAGCGTCTCGGCGCGAACCATCGGGAACGTCGCCGGAAAGGATCAGGACAGTTGAGCCGGCGTCTGCCAGAGCGTCGTCGAGCCGCCGACACGGCGTCTCCGGTGCCGCGTTGTTCGGCCTGAGCGCACGAAGTGGGCCTCATTCGCGCCCAGTTCTGCCTCGACGGCCGCCTGAACATCGACTGGCCTGATGACCGACGACAACGACAATTGCTCTTCGGCTCTAGTTCGGCAGCCGTGCGGCAAACATGGGCAATCAGCGGACGCCCGTCGAGCTTGTGCAGCACCTTCGCCAGGTTCGATTTCATACGGGTGCCGAGTCCGGCAGCCAGGACGAGAACATCCAGCGATGACTGTTGATTATTGACCGAGGTTGATGGCATCAAGAGGTCTATTCTGACTTAAACTGCCCGCCGCAGCCAGACGCCGCGCGCGATCACTGGCGGCGCAGGCAATCACAACCTGGGCCAGGCGATTTGAGTCATGACGAACCATTTCGCTTTTATCCAACAGGTCAGCGCGGACGATTTCTATTGAGCTGTCGAATTCGATTTGCGAGGCTTTCGCCTTCCAGCAGAATCTGACAGGCGCCGTCGGCTCGATATAGCTCAGCTTGCTCTTTGGAGATCGAGCCGGTCGTTAACGACGGCGTAATCAAATTGTATTTGCGGAGCATGGCTGCGAACAGTATTGAGGTGCTCCCAAAATCCGTAGCCGTCAGTCTCGCCGGGTTGAGTCATCAGATTCCCAATAAAAATCTTCGTCGCCCGCGCCGAGCCGATGGACGTCCGGCGACGCGCTGCACCAGCAGATTAGGAACTATGCTGGTGTAAAGCGAGCCTGGCCCAATCGTGATTACGTCGGCATTCCTGATCGCTTCCAGCGCCTGCGGGCAAGGGCTGACATTGCTCCGGAACCAGCCGCAAACGAACAATGCGAGAACGCGATGCGGTTATTTGAGTTTCACCATGAACCTCGCGCCCGTCCGCAAGCTCGGCCACGAGGTGAACATCGCTAATGGTCGCCGGGAAGATATGGCCCTTTGCTGGCGAGAACTTCTGACGAAAGACGAACCGCCTCGACAAAGTCACCCGTGACATCCGTCAACGCCGCCAGGAAAGAGATTTCCGAAACTATGACCCGCCAAGATCTCCGGATCCCCGGAAGCGATATCGAAACAAACGGGAGAGCAGCGTCGAATCTTCCGATAACGCAATCATGCAATTGCGAATGTCGCCCGGCGGCAGCATTTGCAGTTCTTCGCGCAGGCGGCCTGAACTGCCGCCGTCATCCGAGACGGTGACGATGGCGGAAAGCGACTCGATCCAAAGCTCTTCACGGCGCTCGGCGACAAAGCCTTTCAATCCTGCCAGCAGCGAAGACAAACCGGTGCCGCCGCCGATAGCTACGAGCTTAAGGCTGCCGTTGGCGTTTGGTTCTTGCAAGTATGTTGCTCCGGAATTAACCAGCGGTGACGTGACTGAGAATAATACTCGAAACTGGAAATCGTTGGAAATATGAGCGCGCGAGGTAGTGGTAAGTATTTGAGGAGCTAATCGCGCGCAGCAAAACCAATTGTTCAAAGTCCGGATCGCTCCGCAAAGGATTGAGATCCTGATCCCGTTGGGCCCTGATGCGTAGGCTGGGCTGCAAATCGAGCGCGCGCTCCAGAGACTTCAGCGCAGTGTCAATTGCGCCCAGCCGCGCCCGCGTCGCTGCCAGTCCGTAGTGAATATGGGCGGCTTCCGGTTCGCGACGCAAGGCCCGTTCAAAAAGTTCCTGAGCGGCGACGTACTCGCCGCGGTTCAATTCAATTACGCCTCGGTCATAGAGCGAGTCGGCGTCACGAGGCAGAGTCATATCGGTTCGCAAGACGAGACTCGGCAACCGCCAGATATGTTCGCGAGCGCGCCGTGACCTCGGAAACTGACGGATATCTTTCGACCAAAGTGCGAAACAGGTTTCGTGCCTCGGCAAAATGCCCGCGCGAAAACTCCTTGTGCGCAGCCTCAAATGCCTTCAGAGCGGCGGCCTCATCATGTGTTGGCTGAGGAGGTGGTTGAGGCGGCGCGGGCTTCTTAAGAGCCAGAGGCGCGCTAATCACACCCGCTTTTCTCTTGCTGGGCGTGGCTTTGCTCGGAGCCGCAACTCGCCCGGAAACCTTCGTAGCCTTCTCTGGTTGGAACGACCTTGCGGGCGGTCTTGCCAGCGCGCGCTTGCGGAAGCCTTACCTTTTGGTTTTGCCACCTTTGTTTTCAAAGCCTTGTGAGCCCGTGCCTTTCCTGCAGGCGAGCTTTTGGTCGCCGGCTTAAGCCGTGTTGATTTTGCGACCGCTTGCTTGCGAGAAGAAGGGCGCCCGCTTGATCTGCGAGACGAACGGGAAGAAAGTTTCTTCCCACCCTTTTCAATTGAACTTCTCATACCGGAAAGTCCTCACTGTTGACACGACCAATCAGTAAAATGGCCCAAAAATAAGGGCGAATCTTAACATAGCTCTGACCTGCTAAATCAACGAAAGAGTAGGGTTTGCGGCCACCTTAAGACGGATTGTTCAACGAACGAAGTACATGTCGAGCAAAAGAAAAACACTTGAAGCCTAAAAATAGGCGTGTTAAGGTGACTCATTAGCGTCGGTGGCCGCTTTTAGCCGGCCGGCGCTTCGAAGAAACTTATCCGAGAGTGGCTCCGGATAGCGCCGAAAGACGCAAAATTTGTCTCTTTCCTGCCTCCGCTCACTTCTATTTATTTAGCCAGATGGCAAACGGCCCAATCCTTCTGCGGGAAAACCGCTATCACCAGATAAAGGCGATCTTGGCTCGCCTCCGACTGGATTCATCAGCACGCATGGTGGTGTTGGTGGACAAGGACGGCCAGCAGATTGCCGTTCACGGTGAACTCGGCGACCTGGACACGACGAGTCTCGCCTCTTTGGTGGCCGGAAATGTGGCGGCGACGGGCGGAATGGCCAAGCTGATTGGTGAGGACGAGTTTCCCACCCTTTCGCACGAAGGTGCAAAAGAAAGTATTCACATCTCAGTGATTGGACGGGTTTTGCTGGTCGTGGTCTTCGATGACCGGTCAAGTCTGGGGTTGGTGAAGCTGCGGTCCAAACAAATCTCTCAGGAATTAGCCAGTGCCTTCGCGGAAATCGAAAGAGAATCCGCCACACCCGGAGCGAAGAGTGCGCTCCCATTTGCCGAGATTACAGATGAAGAGATCGACAGCCTCTTCTCCCACGCATAAAGGCCCCGGGCTCTCCGATTGACAGGTTGAATAGGCTCTATGACGTTCATCAACTACGCATCACGCGAAATCAACTGCAAGATTGTCTATTACGGCCCCGGATTGTGCGGTAAGACGACCAACTTGCAATACATCTACGATTCGACGGCTACCCAGGCAAAGGGGAAGCTCATCAGTCTCGCCACGGAAACCGATCGCACGCTCTTCTTTGATTTCATGCCTCTGAGTTGGGAACAGTTCGCGGTTTCAAGACCCGCTTCCATCTTTACACCGTTCCTGGACAGGTCTTTTACGAAGCCTCCCGCAAGCTGATCCTGAAAGGCGTCGATGGTGTAGTGTTCGTGGCCGATTCGCAGGAAGAGCGAATGGATGCAAACATCGAGTCGCTTTACAACCTGGAAGAGAATCTCCAGGTTTACGGGTATGACTTGATGAAACTCCCTTATGTGCTGCAACTGAACAAACGGGATTTGCCCAATGTGATTCCGTCGCCCGATTTGACCTCGGAGTTGCAACGCAAGAGGCGAGCCCGTAGTCGAAGCCGTGGCCTCAACCGGCGCCGGCGTTTTCGATACTTTGAAAGCTGTGGCGAAACAGGTACTTACGGAATTGCGGAAGAGTTAGCAGCTCAAATGGACTTTGACCATCAACAGGCCGTCCCCACCATTTGAATAATATTTAGGCAGTCTTTGAGTAACGGAATATCCCAGACTGGAATAGAGCTTCTGGGCGGAGACGTTGCTTGAACGAACTTCCAGCCTCACGATTCGCACGTGACGCCGGCGAAACCCCGCTTCAATCGTTTCCATCAAACAACTTGCCAGTCGGCGACGCCGATGTTCGGGAGCAATTCCGATTGTGGTGATGTGCCCCGTATGATCCGGTTCGAGCAAGCCAATCACGAACCCGGCCATCATCCCGTTCTGCATTACGGCGCGGTAGGAAACCGATTCAGGTGCAGTTAGCAGATAGTCGAAAGTGTCGCGACTGTAGGCCTCGCCATCCACAAAACAGCGCTGATCGAGGCGCCAGCATTCATCGATTTGCGAGACGGTGAGCGGCCGCACGTCATAGCGGGCATTGGCCGGTGGGACCAGGGCGATATTTGTCGGGCCTTCAATTTCGGGCGATTGTCGCCCGTTCAGCCACCACCTTGGTCTAAACTTTTTGAGAACTGCCATACCCGCAGAATTTTCCGGCCATTCGAAAACGAGGCGCAGATTATATCCTGTTTCCCGTCCATTCTTACAAGCGTCCTACAGGATTAACATGCAGTCGCCATAACTGTAAACCCGATACCGCTCTTCCACGGCATGATGGTAGTCCGAAGCATGAAGTCTCGACCGCCGAACGCGCAAACCAGAACCAGCAGGGATGATCGCGGCAGGTGAAAGTTTGTTAGCAGAGCATCCACGATTTGAAAACCGTATCCCGGAAAAATTGTCAGGGCTGCGAAGCCGGATTGAGCCTTGATCTGACCGGGAGCGACAGCTGCCGATTCCAGCGCGCGGCCGTAGTCAGTACCAACCGCCACGATCCGGCCACCCGCGCGTGTGCCTGATTGATCCACCAGCGGCGACATCCTCAGTGATTGAAAACCATTCCGCGGCGACGCGATGTTCGAAAATATTATGGACTCTGACGGGTTCAGCGTGCCGTAGCCAACATGAAGCGATTATCTCGGCCACGCGAACCCCACGTTCCTGAGCCGCTTTCAAAACGGCCGGCGTGAAATGCAATCCGGCGGTCGGCGCTGCAATCGAGCCGCGCTGTTCGGCGTAAATTGTCTGATACCGCTCCCAGTCGCCTTGTGCATTCTCCCGATCCTCGCTTGATGTAAGAGCGGCGGCATTGGCGGTTCGCCAATCTGCTATCGATGACGTCTTCAGGTGGCTCGTTCGATTGGAACTTGATTGATTGCGCAGGCCATCATCATGCGAAGCGATAACCCTGGCGCGTAGGTTGGCGTCCCTCGAATTCGATCTCTGCGCCTGATCCTCGGACGACGGCCCGGTCGTGTCAAAGCCTGCCAGGTTTTGTCTTCCACTTCACGCAACAAAAGCAACTCGATTGAGCCTCCCGACGGCCAGCGTCCGTCCGCGCAGGCGGGCCAGGAAAACTCGTGTGTTGTTGAGAACTCCAGCACATCCCTGTCGGTCAAATTATCCGGCAACGTCGCTAAAGCTGGAATCGCGCCACGATTGCGCGGACCTGTCTACGATCAACATGCGTGAGGCATCGCGCTCAGCCAGCGGTTGCTGAGCGATTAAGATCTTCCGGCAGTTCGTAATCAAAGTCCGAAATCTGCATCAGCGGATCGCGCTTCCAGGGCGATCGGTCAGAATTCTCGAGAATTCTCAGGAATAAGACGCGGAGGGAACATTTATGCCGGGCGCCGGAATGGGGTGTTCCATGTGTTCCGCGGATGAAAGACGCCGGTCAGTTGGGCCCCGAAAAAGTAACACCAGGCTCGAGACATAACCCCAGGTCAAAACCGCGACCACCGCGCCGACGGAACCGTCAAACCTGTTCGTGGTTGAAATAGTTCAGGGGCCCAGGCAAAAACATATTTTGCCGCTTCCCACAACAAGCTGCCAATCAATGCGCCGGGATTGTATCGCGAAACCAGTAACGTGCGCATTCGGCATAAATCGATAGACGATTGCGAACAAGCGCGGAAGGTAATCCGAACAGACTTACCAGGCGCAAAAACAATTTGCCAAAAGAGACTACCAACGGAGGCGAGGAGTTTGTAATGCTCCAGCTGTCCGGTGACATGCACGCCGGCGACCTCCACGGAGCCATACGAGGACCAGGTCCCGAAAACCGAGTGCGATCAAAAGCAAGCCGATCAGATTCCGATCATTCCGCGGTCAACAAACGCGGCTGGAGGAAAAGTGCGATGAGTGGTTCCCCAGACGCGGTTCAAGGCCCGTTCAACTACGGCAAAACACACGAACCCGCCCAGAGCACGATGACGGTGCAGGTAATAATTATGCCGGTACTGAGCATTCGCGAGGATCGCATTGTTTCACTGAAGAAATTTGCTGGAGCACGGATAGACCTCGACAATCCTGATGGATCATTTGATTGCTGGTGGCGATTCTGTTGCTCAAAGCGTCGGCAAAGCGGCAACGCAAGCGAAACAAGGTCATCAAGCCGAAATAGCTCACTGCCGCAGCCGAAGTGAAAAGATCGTTTTCATGAAACTGATGAATCGCGTGAGGCCAAAATCCGCCGCCAGGCGAACGATTTTTGACTCCGGAAAAGTCGCGAGAGAAGTACGTCATTACCATAAATGATGCTTTGAACTTTGCCGCCTTGTATCCGACCTCACCGAGCGCGGTGAGGCTCAGCGACAAAGTACAAGGACCAAGAGTACAAACTCTCTTCGTTGTTAATCAAACAGGCCGGGTCGTCGCTGTTCGGCGTCTTCGACCTTTCAAATGCTGATAAGCCAGTTGGGTTGCCATCCGGCCGCGTGGCAGTCGCGATTAAGAAAGCCGATCTGGATTAGGTATGGCTCGATTATTTCTTCGATCGAATCCTTTTCTTCACTGAATCGCCGCCGACAGAGGTGCCGACGCCAACGGGGCCGCCTTCAAACTTTTCGATAATCGTCAATAGCCAGTTTGCGATCCATCTCGTCGAGGCCGCATAGTATCGACTTCCATCCGGTTCAGCGCGTCGTCGGCCACTTCATTACGCGTAATGCAGCCATCGTAATCGACTTCAGCGTAATCGCGCACGCGGCGCAGCAACCGGTTGACAATTCGCGGGGTCCCGCGCGGCGTGCGGGCGTTTCATGGTGCACCACTGTCGTGTTTCCACATTCAGGATTCGGCCGATCGCTTGCAGATGGGTTTCCAGATCGCTCATGCGAGTAAAGATCCAAATGGAGAGTTGAGTTCCAAAGCGGCCCGCAAATGGGAGCGCTAATCGATCCGGCTCGGGCGGTTCGCCCCTGCGAGCGTGAGTTGCGGCAACTCAGAAAGCTTGGTTGAGACGCGCGCCGGGCCCTGGCCCACTAACAAACCGTCGAAAGAGAAATCCTCCATGGGTAAAGCTTCTCTTCTTCTTCAATTATTGGCATCAGCAGGCGATGAATCTCGTCCATGAAGAGAACGTCACCCTTCTATAGGTAGTCAAGCGCCGCCCGTCGCCGGTTTTCTCGCCGGACCGGAAGTCGGCACAAGTAAGCGCCCATCTCGCGATGATATGCGCCAGCGTCGGTTTCCAAATCCCGGCGTGAATTCCAGTCGCGCACGATCCAGAGCCACTCTCGCTGTCTTTGGTGCAAGCGCCGAGTATAATCCGCAAGTTTTCTTTCGCTTTTGAATGATAAAATCTGTTCTCGCGGCTGAGTGGGTTCGTAAAGGGCAGATCATTACGATCTCAATCCGGTCAGGCCAGACGCCAGGCTTTGCTGCCTTTCTGGTTTGCGTTGAGCATTTGCAGAGTTGAATTAGCTGATGAAGGTTCATTCGTCCACGGTCAACCATCCCAGTAACGCAAACTTCAGAGTCTGTGCCGCTTTCACATCCTTAGCGATCTCGCGAGGCTGCGCGTCTCCAGAATCGCTCCACTGGCGAAAGATCTCCACGCCCTTCTCGATCGCGTTTACTACCGCCTTCTCTCCCCTTTTGGTGCGTGATGTAAGATTTACTAATGCCGACTCGCATCGTCGCGCAACGTCCGATGACGCGGCACTCACTTCGGCAACGCAACTTTTGCCGGCTTGAACTCTCTTCGCGCCGGGAAAGACAATGAACGGAGGAAAATCATCGCGTCAATCGACCCTGAACGTTCAACCATTTTTGCCGGCTTACAGGAGACCAGCGATCAGGCGTTGAGTTGTTACGTTCAGGTCGACCCGGTGATCTGTTCATCGCTCATGCCCGATATGAAAATTCGTCACCAATCAGACCCGACACTTCGTTACTGAGATGGAGTTACTGCGAAACAAATTCGCTCGCCGCACATGATCTGCGAAACAAGGCCGGATCGCGTCTGCCGGTTGACTGCCTGCGTCATGAGCATACAGTTGGACCCGCCGAGCCAGTTTTTAAAGTTCCGTAAGGTGAAACCGTTCCGAGCTTCATATTGACATATAACATCGATGATGGCCGCCGTGGGCTGTTTCGATTGTCAATGATGTCCCTGATAGATGTGCGAATCATTTTTGAGGCGCTGAGGCGTTCGGTGTCTCGGCGGGTCGCGGGCAGGTGGCAATGGTGAACTCCAGTCCGTGATTACGGCCTCGAAAACCGCTCACAGACTAAAGTCTGTGGCATGCATCTTCGAACGCAGACCTCGCCGGCCGGATGATTACGGGCGAAGCCCGTCACTGGTTCGCCGACCCTATCATTTCTCGGTTTTATCGCATCGGCACGTTCATACTTTTCTCGGCTCGCACGTGAAGAGAGAAAAGATTTCTGAACTGGCAACTAATCGTCGCGCGGCGTCTGCCTGAACGTTGTCATGCAGGATGAGCTCGCGGCCGCGGGAATCGAAGAGCGGTTTCCTCCTCGAGGAGCTGGCCGAAGCGATTCCGTCTCAAATTCGGCCCAGAATCAGAAAAGATCCTGGATACTTTGGCGAGTTCGGCATTCGCGGCGCCGAAGTTACCCCAATCGAAGATCTTCGGCGCGCACGCCAGCCAACATTCTCGGTCATCGAAACGGAACCCCATCGTTGTAGGAATCGTAGGGGCCGGACGATTGGAGAGTAGCGCCGGCGAGGTACTAACGGGTTGGAGAAACCAATTTCACCGGGTGTCGTCCTGTTTGATCGCGACCAGGAGAGGATGGCACGCTGGTCGGGCCAAATCGAATCCCGATCTCTGGCGTGACGAAGATTTGCGAAAGTGGTCCGCGATGGGCGATTGAGCGTGGCCGCTTCGTTTGATCACGCGGTTCCGCGCGCGCTGGCGCAAGGAGTTCTGAATCAGATCATGGCGGGAGGTGTGAAAGCCGTTTCGAATTTCTTCGCGCCGGCCCCGTTGAAGACGTTCGCCTTGGGCGGCGAAGCGTAAAAACTGTTGGATCTGTCCACCTCGCTCGAATCGCTTGCTCATTTCCCGGCGCAACCTCCAAAGCCTCGCGTAACCAGTCCAACTAACCACCAAAACGAACAGGCCTGAGTATCAAGTCGCTGCCCGGCAGCAAGGTTGGCCCACTGGCTTCTGGATGGACGAAAGCAGCAGCCAGACGTGACTCACTCGGATCTGTCATTTGATGTATGAGCGGAGCTATGTCGTCTCGTCGGATGGCAACGTGAGTGTGCAGCTTGACGATGGCCGCTTCGGCACACGCCAACGATGACCTGCAAGGGTCGGATGAGCGACAGAGCTGATTGCGATTACCGATCTGCGAAGGACGAGCTTTGAATGATCAGCGGGCCTCCAGCGAGCTGGCGATGCATCTGTTGATTTATCGTGAGCGGCCGGACGTAAAGTCAGTTTGTCACGCGCATCCGCCGCACGGGACGGCGTTCGCGGTTGCCGGACTTCCCATCGATCAGCCAATCCTTTCCGAAGTGATTCTCACGCTCGGCTGCGTGTTCCGCTGGCTGAATATGGCATACCGTCCACCGACGAGTTGAGCAACGCGATGCGACCGTTGCTGAAAATATCACAACGCTCTTGCTGATGGCCAATCATGGCAGGCAGTCGCTTACGGATCGGATCTATGGCAGGCCTGGGATCGTCTGGAGACGCTGCGAGCACCCGCGAAGATTGCGATTCTGTCCCGTATTCTGGGCGGATCGCGCAATCTTCGCCGGACGCGAGTCGAAAAATTAATCAACGTCCGAGAGTCGGCTGGCTACCTGATCAGAGCGCGCTCGTCAGGCTTGTGGGTTATTTGCACAGAGACCAATCTGGCGCTCCGTGCCGACGGGCGATCACCCGTCCAGGCCGAATGCCTCTGTTCATCTGCGGGCAAATGGTTCGGGAAAAGGTTTCGCTAAGTCGCTTGGGGAGTTGGCTGAAGCTGCTCCGCCGAGGCCGCGCACCTGAATGTGACTCGTAACAGGTGATGAGCTTCAGCTCTGTGAACAGTGACCTGATTTCATCAAAAGATTTTCTCTAGCGCAGGCGTTTACGACCGCGGGTGTGAGAAATCAGCGGGATCGGCTTATTAAAGCCCCATTAATGGGGCTTTTGAAACTACCGCCTTTTTATTCCCGAGGCGTTAACTTGCTCCGCGGCTACCCGGAAGGGTCATTCAGATCAGGCGCTGCCCTACATGCCTCGATCACGCGCAAGATGGTGGGCCCCGTGCTGTTCTGTCCGCGAAGTCACAAATAAACGATTTGACGGTTTTCAAACTTCGTCCCAGGAGAAACTGAATGCAAGAAGCCACTCCGGAATGGTCGAAAGCAAAAGGCCTGGTGGCGATTGGTTGAAGCTTCGCCGACGCTTCGCTGGTCAAAGCGGCTAACGATTGCTCTGGTTCGGGTTATGAAAAGATTGGCGCGAGCTTCGTCCCACGCAGCGATTGTGCAAGCGGCGATCGTCGCAGCCGTAAAGCGGCGACCGACGCCGGCTGCAGCCGCCGGCTCGCCGGGTGGGTGAACTGGATCAGCGTCCACGTGATTCCGCGTCCGCTGTGGCAGCGTCGGATGAGGCGATGCCGCATTAACCGCCCAATCACGCGGATAGATCAATGCGCGAAGATTCATCGGCACGGTCGATTCCAGCCCGCGAAAGGACGAAGGCGGCTGGAGAGGAAAAACTGCTCGTCGTCAAAGGCCCCATATCAACCTCGATGGCTCGGACACCATGAAGCCACGGCTTATGTCCTCGTCGCCGTGGGATGCGGTTGGGCGCCGGCTTCATGAACGCGTCCTGAAGAATTTGAAGAACGGCCGGATCCCGGCGCCCGTCTGGCGCGGAACATGAAAGACGCGCCGGTCGGCTGCCGCAGCCGTCGTGGCAGGCGTGATCGACACCGTCAACATCATGGCCCCTGAGAAGTGATATGCGGCTCGCGCGCGTAATCGGAACGGTGGTCGCCACGGTGAAGAGTGATTCGGCGCTTCCAGAACCGCAAGCTGCTCGTCGTTCAATCGCTCAATAAAGATTTAGAGCCGCAGGAAAGCCGCTGGTGGCCGCCGCATGCGGCTGGTTGCGCGGCGCGTCGGTGAGTTGAGTGTGCCTGGCGCGGGCAAGTAGGCGTGAGCTTTGCGGCCCGCTTCAAACGCGACGAGACGCGCCGGCGGATTGGTAGGCTTTGCAGTCGCTGGGGATAGATCGATCCTGATGCTGCATGTCAAAGTCAGTGAAGTGAATCAGCGCACTGGGTGCTCTTGGCACTCTGTATGCTGGCCGACGCAATCCCATGCGCTGCCGTTAGTTCTCGCCACAGACAAAGTACACAGCTTCAAAGAACAAAAGCACAGGCTTTAAAATGATCGCAGCCAAAGTCGCCAGGAGCAGCGTCAGTCGTCAACCATCGAAGAATCCGCCGCTGTGCAAATGCCCGGGTGATGTTGTGCGAGCAGATTACGCCGCAAGGCGATCCCGGCGGGAACACTATTCTGGCGCTGGATTCAGGTTGATGCCGGCGGTGGGCGACACGGTCCTGATCGTTCAGGAAGGTTGGGGCGCTTCGACTGCGGCGACCGGAAAGCCGGAGGCGGCAATTGGATTCAGCCATCGTTGGCGTCGTCGATCGCATCGATCTTGAGAAGGAGACTCGTAACGCAGCTGTTACTTGCGCCGCAACTCAGTTTGCGTTACCAGAAGTGAGCAGTAATCCCGTGGATCATTGCACGGTTGATAGCTGAACGCGTCGCGCGACGCGCCCCGTCTGACGCGGCATCACGCGGCGTGAGCAAAGGCGAACCAACGTCGGGAGGCAATGGTGTCCAACGGCAGGGTGGATCGCCGGGCGCGCGCGATACGTGCTGTCTCACGGCGATCAGCCGCCCCCGCCGACACGACCGTCGATCTGGTCCTGGCAGAACAATCCCATCAGCGAGGCTACGACGGTCGGCAGGATCCGATCCCCAGGGCGCCCAGTCGCCCTGGCGCTGGCTCCTTTTTCGCGGGCCACCGACCAGGCGGCGTGCGGAATCCGCAGATTGCCTCTGCCCCGAGCGGGGAAAGGTTCGCCGTCGAAGAGGCGACCATCCTCCAGAACTCGTCAGGAGTTTTCGAGAACGAAAAGCGGTGCTCAGTCGATCCCAGCGGCGAGCCACCGCGATCATTGCTGCTGCAATGTTGCAAGCTCAGCGCGGAGTTCTGATCCAACCTTCTGCCGAAAGCCCGGAATCAGATCCGGTTAGCGGGACTTGCCAGGTGAGCCGTTGAAGGTTGAATTGTGGGCTCCTGCCCGTGTCCATGCCTGACGATACGGTCTGTGCGCATGGCGAGGTGGTGGCTTTGCTCATCTTCGCTCAGGGCCGCTCTCCACTCGTTCTCAAGCGCTGGTCGCGCATCTTTGGCCTGCCCTAACCGCTGGTAACCGTCTCATCACGCGCTGTTTTGGGGATCTGCAAGCGATCGAGATCTTCACACCGCTCCGCCGCATTAACGGCGGTTGGGATCAAGCGTCGGGGGAATGCTCGGTAGTCGGCGAGTGGCACGCTCTTGCCGGCGGCAAAGTCTCATGTCGACCGCGCGTTTCGTGCCATGTTTGCAACGTCGCCGTCCGGTGCATCTTCTCGAAACAATTTGCCTCCGTGACCAGCTCCACGGTGTTGTAAGCGCAGGGCAGAGATTTCTCACTCTGCTGCCGTCGCGCGAGGGATGATGCACATTTCGCGGGCCGGCGGAAATCGTAGTTGAACAAATCCTGAAACCACATACCTGCGATGAAAGAAAATTCCAGCGGTCGGTCTTGCGCCGCGCGCGGGTTTCGCTCTGCTACTGGTTTCGATTCGGTCGGCTTCGTTCATCGATCGCCCGCTGCCGCCGAGACTTCGCTTTTGCGCAGATTCTCTGGGCCGAGAGTCAGATGAGACGAAAATGAGTAGGGCCATAAACGGATCATAGTTGCGTAGTAACACGCCAGAATCAGCGCCGGTCGGGCGAAGAGAAGTCTTCCGCGGCCGGCGAGTATGGTGCTGCGCAGTACCACGGGCGAATTGCTCGGCCCCCAGGAAAGCCGTCATGGGCGCGGCTTCTTTGGTGAACATTAAACCATGATCGCCATCCACGGTTTCCACAGTTGGGATGACAACCGCAGGCAAGTTGACCCGTTACAGCTGGTATA
>ERZ1370068.3893-contig-2990_pt1 | contig 28244 bp, 29 predicted proteins | sample MGYA00561227_ERZ1370068 | MGnify/ENA primary metagenome ERZ1370068 (study PRJEB38410, sample SAMEA6850437) | metagenome | study: Metagenomic assessment of the ecological functions of the soil: analysis of the soil microbiota associated with the...
CAGCGTGGTAGCTTACGTATTGCCAACTCGCTCCGGGCGCCTTAAGCCGCAGGTAATGGCCGGGCGGCGTATTTAGAACGCTTAGACGCTTATCGGCCCGAGGGTGGCAGCCGTCTCATCACATCGCCAGACCGACCCGGCTGCTGCCCCGCCCATTCGACCTAGAGGCCGTTACCCGCAACTAACACCAAGTGGTCATAGCGAAAGCTCTCGCTCCTAGCCGAAGATGGTCTTAAGCCGCCGAGCGACCTGATTTCGGCGGCCCCTTTCATAAACCTGGGGCATGAAGGAGGTCTGCTGAAGCCGCTCCTGCGTGCCGACCCACTAGGGACACGAACCAAAGGAGGCTCACGATGAGCCGCAAGACTGGAACTGTGATCGCGGTTACCGCCGCCACCGGCTGGCAGTCATCCTGCTCGCCAGTGCGGCAGCGCCAGTACCACCAGCAACGACCAGGCGGCCGCGCGACACGGTTTGAATCACCGGCGCACCGGGCCTGCGCCGGTCAGCGTTCCCAAGACCAAGGAGCTTCCGCACCGGTCGAGGCTCCGGGCACCCTGCCACCTGCCGAGCATGACCCCGCGCAGCGGGAACGCCTCCGCTCATGCAGTCGTATCTCCAGATGCAGTGAAGCTGAAGCGGTAATGTGCTTTTGACTGATCAGCGCCGTCGTCACGCCGACAGCCACCAAAAGGCCGATGCGACCTGGCGGCTGACCACCTGCACGCCAACTGGAACGCGCAGGCCGTCCGTTCCGGGCGGTCGTACCCTCGAGATGGTGTGGGCTTTAGCCGCAGCGGCTTGATTCAGCAGCTGTCGTCCTCGTACGCGGACAGCAATATCATCGTCCGCCCAGGCGGCCTACGCCAACGCTTCGCTCTAGGTCAGACGGAGGCGCACCACCCGCGCCTCCGGAGACCGAGACTGGGGGAGGCGCGGCCACAATCGTCACATGACGCTCTCGCCCGTGCACCGGCTTAGGGCCGCCTATGCCGCCCTGTTCCTGCCCTCGAAGCTGCTGTTCACCCGCCCGGGAGTCCGACTCGACGTTCTGGGAACCGTCGGCAGGCTGGTAGTTGAGGCGCTCCTCGCTTAGACTTGGCGCGTTTCTGCGGTCGGTTTGATTATCGGCTGATGGGTACCCACGGTGCCTTCGTGCAATTTGATGGGTGACCGATGGCTACGGCTGAGACCTGGTTGGTGGGGAACCTGTCCCCGCCCAGGTTGCGGTCCTCTGCACGCCTCCGCTGTTTGGGTTCGTCTGGTCGCGTGAGACGTCCGAGCTCAGGTAGCGAACTCGGTTCGCCCTTCGCGTAGACACCGGCACACGCGCGGGAGGCGGGACGAGGGGGGATGGGGGTACCAAACCGTCGTGGGCAATCCTCACTGACCCCTACACCAGGTTTTCGAGAGAAACAGACTGGTATGGCGCTCCGGGGCCTGGCGGGTTAATCGTCTGGAGAGAGTCTCTCTGGCCTCGCCTGGCCGCTGAGCCTCGTACAAGCAACGTTCCGCCGATGTCGGCCTTCTGCGCACCTGCCGCTTCGACGTCCCCGCCCGTGAGCTGTTCGCCCGGGGCTGAAAGTTCTTGAGCCAGGAAAAAGATGCTCACGAGGTAATTCCAGAGGCATGTCAGAACCAAGTCTTGGTAACTTATGGAGCGCTACTGCGGCGAGGTTCTGGTTAGTCTGCCGTCGCCCACCAGGCAGCCCAAGCTGGCCTCGAGCCTGCGTCCTGCCGCTGACCCGGCCCGGTTCGGCTCGCAGCCCGAGAGGTACATCGAGGCCGTCACAGGAGGAATCAGCGAGCGAACGCTGGACAGCGCTAAGAAGCTGCTCGGGGTCGAGGATAAACGCCGGGGCCAGTCCCGGCTCCGTCGTTTCGGCGGCTGAGGTGGCCGCGCATAGAGGTAAGATCGGCCCCGAGGACGCCGACGCCAACCGCCGCTTCTTCGAGCACTTCAGGGACGAGTTCAGGCAGCCCATCCCCAAGCGGTGGGAGATAGTCGCCGTGCCCATCGGGCCGGAGGTTCGTTCGTGTGGGCCCCGCTGGCGCGGGCCAGCTGTACGGCCAGGCGGTCATGCGCTGGTGGCCGGGGCCACGACGCCGCCCAGGCCACTGAAGCCCTGGAGTCCACCCGCCGCCGCCGAGCGCGGCCTGGCCAGAGATCGTGCGGCTCGATGCGCGCTGATGCGCAGTGGCAGCGGGCCGCTACCCCCGAGTGGTGCAACGACGGAAGCCCAATGGACGCTCAGATATTCGCCCTGAACGTCACGTGGCTTTCGAAGATCACGCCGAGCGAGGGTCCTGGGATGGGCTGCGGGATATGCTCCCGCGCTGATGCCGAACTGATTCCTCTGTAAAGAGCAAGAAGTTCCGCCCCCCGCGTATGTCTTTTGAAGTATCCAGCCCAAGCTTTTTTGCAGCTGCTCCAGCCGAAGACCTCTCCGTTCACGCAACCCACGAGGAGGTTCAGCATGGCTACGACCACTCCTGCACGATCACCAAGATCAGGCGAGGTCAGCGAGCGGCTGGGAGCGTAGATGGGGCATCGTCCACCGGCTGATCCGTAGCGGCGCGTTGCCCGCCTACCGGCTAACGCCGTTGACTGGCCCGTGGCGCATCGAGAGACGACCTGCCGTTACATCCAGTCGCAGCGGTTCGCAGCCTGAAGTCGGTGACGCCCCACGAACGAGAAGAGCCGCTCTGAAGGCGGCCCCCAATACATCCAGTACCCGGGGGAGCCTAGCTTGTGGCAGTGAGAAGGATCCAGAGCGACCTGAGAGAGATTTCAGCCGCCGCGAGCTCGCCCGCGCTTCCGGTCTGACCTTGAGAACTGGCCGCCGCGCAAGTGGGAGGCGGCATGAGCTCGTGGCTATTCAGCGCGAAGGATCTACTGGACGAACCTGATCCCGGGCCGGTCGAGGTTGGTCGAGACCTGATCGTGGACGGTACGCTCACCGGCGTTAAGTCGGACGCTGGAAGACCACCAAGAGCTACGCGATGCTCGACGTGGCCATCTCTGTCGTTACCGGGCGGCCTGCGTTCGGGCGGCTCGAGGATCCCGAAGCCGGGGCCGGTCATGTTTGTGATTGAGGAGAGCGGCTGGCAGGCCCTGGCTGGCTGGACTCGCGCGACGCGGGGCCGAGGGATCCCGCACGACGAGCTGTACGACTTACCTATCGACCAACCAGCGGGTCAAGCCGACGACGCCGAGTGGCAGGCCAAGCTGATCGACGCGGGCAGAACCATCAGGCCGCGCCTGATCGTGTTCGACCCACTGGCCTGATGAAGGCCTCGGCCCGGCAGAGAAGGGAGCAGTCGCACATGGCCGTCGTGATCGAGTTCTGCGGCTGCCGCTGATACAGAGACCAATCCGACGGTCGCAGTTCGTCCATCACACCGGCCACCAGGAGACCACATGCGCGGGTCGAGCGACCTGAGTCAGTGTGGGAGACCCGCCTGACGGGCCAAGGACGAGGAGACGGGATCATCGCGCGCTCTCCCGGGAGTGACCACAGGGATGCCCATCAAGACCCGCTGAGCTTACCGACTGCCTGACGGGGGAGGCTCGCTCGATGCTACTCAGCCCGAGGAGACCTCAGGGCTGGACCCCGCGCTCTGCCGCCGCTGCATGCTGAAAGGGAGCGGGATCCGTGGACTGTCGGGCACCGCCATTCAGGCGCTTGGGACGCCGTAGCGGACGTCCCGAGGCGCTCAAGGTGATCGCCGAGACTAGTTCTCCGAACCGGTGGGAACCACAGCTACGGGCAGCCTCGCAGAGGTTCCTTTACCTCAGAGGTCTCTCTACGCAGTAGAGAGACCTGGCGGGAACCGGCGGATGCGGGTGGTTCCCAGGACGCACTTCACCGAGGCCCAGATCGCTGACCTCGGCGTACTCCACCGGATGAGATCCGAAGGCGCGTCACGAGGAAGGCAGCCAGATGACTGGCTGGGCCGGCACGTTGCCAGGCCGAGTGTCCAGCGGATCCTCGACCGTGAGGCGCGACGCCTACCAGCTGCGCGGTGGATGCAGATGCGGCGTTTGGCCGCGCCCCGGGTGACGGTGGCGCTCGACCACCGCGCTGATCGTAGGCTGTGCTTGTCGTCGAGGCTGATGGAATCCCAATCACGGTGGCGTCGAGGACGAGCGGCGTTCCGAAGGCCTGACGTAGATCATCTACGTGCTTCAGCTGCGTTCGCTGCGCAGAGTCTGGATCTTCTCCCGCGCCTTGAAGGCTACATCCTTCAGGCTGTCGAACACCTCGATAGCGGCGTCCAGCTTGGCCTTGCGACGCCGAGATCGCGCTCGGCCCGGCCAATCGCTTCGGTACTGCGGTGCCTTTCAACGGCTAGACGCCGCGCGTGAACTCACTTACCGCGGCAAGCCGGCAATTCGCTGACTCACGTGCGCTCGCCGCTCGCAATCCGGGGATGAGCATCTGTAGCTGCCGTAGACGGTCTTACTCGTATTGCCCGTATCGGGGGAATCGCAGGTTGCGCACCGTGACTCGCTGCAGTCAAAGGCAAGTGGGGTAGCTGCGGTGACTTGGGCTGGCGCCCGCGTGGGACGACGACCTTCTGAGGCGCCGAACATCTCCGCGTCGATCACGGGCGAAAACGCGTGCTCATTGAAGTCTGCCGAACCGGGAGCTCACCGAGCAGGAGTCGGCTGCTCAGCACGCCTGGGTGCCGTGGTAGCTGACTTTCACGCCCCGCCGCCTCAGGAAGTCCGGCACCGCCTTGATCGACTCAGCAGCCGCATCCGAATCGCCTCGCGACCAGCTTTTGACTTTCCGTCGTGGCTCTACCCTCACCGTCCTCGCCGCGCTGGAGGTAGAACGGGAGGTGGGGAACGGGCCACGCCTTTGGCTACCGCTCGCCGCTTCGCCCGCTGTGCGCTCGCTGACCATCCGACGATGGTACTCAGCGACCAGGGGCCACATGCCCGACGAGAGCCACCGCGAGGCGGTGTTGGCCGAGACCGTGCCGATATCCACCGCGCGAGCACCGAGCCGCTGGCGATCTTCCACGCGCTCCAGAATCTGCGACTGACAGTGAATGATCGAACCAGGCGGTCCAGGTAGGGCGACCGTGAGAACATCTGCGCCCCGTTCCCGACCATCTGGATCGCCCAGGAGTCCGGGCGATTCTCGAGCGGCGCGCCACCGCTGACGTTCGGCTCCTCGATGACATCCACCAGACCCAGTGTCTGTCGCGCCTGCACGCCTGCGTGATCCTCTGGCGCTGCTCGTCGGGGATACGGTGAACTGGTGTCGCTCCCGCGGCTCCCCACGCGGCTGACCCGCACGACCCCGACGGCGCGCTCTGATCGGTGCGGCCTTGATCGCAGATTTACTAGCCATCACCCTCCTCCTCCTCCTTCAACTGTCTTCCCAGCCCGGCAACAGCCTTCGTGAGCCGCTGCTTCAATCACACGCTCACGCCTGGATCACCGTGTCGAACTTGACTTCATCCAGGAACTGATTCTACTTCGCGTCTGAAGAGGCTGCTGCAGAACGTCAGGCGCATCGCCCAACCTCCACCTGCATCAGCCGACCGTGGCGTGACTGAACGCTGGGGCGCGCATCTCCTTGCTCCCGGCAGAGGCGTCAGCGACAGTTCGTCGATCTGCTCCGGGAGGACGCCCACGCGGACCACCCGGATCAAACAGGCCGACCCGCTCAATGAAATCATGCGCTTTGATATCTTCCTGATCGGGTCTGCGTCCTGGCGTAGATGAGCACGGCGGGCCGACCGTCTGACTCGATCTCGACGCCGTACGTGATCCTTCAGCGTCTGGATGAGTAGCCGCCCAGTGACCACGATCGGGAAGCCGCGACGGCCAAGCCAGCTCCAGAGTTGATCGCTTAGCGTGCGCTCGCCGCCGATCCAAATCTGATTCAGCTGAAACGCGGTGCGGTCGAGGCGATAGTCCGCCGCGGCGCGGGAGGAGCTTGATCCACGGCGGCCAGGGATCCACCTTTGCCCCGGACGATCTCGCGTGTGCTGTCCGTGAAGTCGGGGGAAGTCATCCTCGCGCCTCGCGATAGCCGTGCGACCGAGCTGGTTGTAGTAGCCCTCGGCGTTCGGGATCAATCCCTGCTGACCAGCAGGTAGTAGCACTGCCGCAGCGACATGAGCTGATCTTCACGTGCTCACGCGCCCGCTCCAGGACGGGCTTCCATGAGATTCGCCTCGGTCGGTGCGCCATGGTACTTAGATTAGCGTATGGCAGAACTGATCGGCAGCCGCTCGCGTGCCTGCCTCCATCGGGAACCTCATGATCGATGTCGTCGGTGCCGAGCGGCCGCTGCTGCCGGAGTGACCTCCCGCGCCTCGTCGAGGTTCTCTCGCGCACGACGATCTCCCGCGGTCCGACGACCGCCAGTACCGTCGCCCGCGCCGACGGCGAAGTTCGTCGGCTGCTGGATGGACGGGATCCCCGCGCTCCGCAGGAATGAGCAGATCAGCTCGGCCTCCGGCTCGGAGCCGACCACCTCCAACACGACGAGCTCGGCCACGGCGTAAAGCTTAGAGGCGACCGGCCTCGATGATGCGCTCGAGGAACTGCTGCGTCCGCGGCTCGCTCGGGCGTCGAGAAGATCTCGCTCCGGCGGGCCCTGCTCGAGGATCACGCCGTCGTCGAGGAAGCAGACGCGGTTGGCGATGTCGCGCGCGAAGCCCATCTCGTGCGTCGCGATCAGCATCGTCATGCCGCCCTCGGCGAGCTCGCGGATCACGCTCGAGCACCTCGGCGACGAGCTCCGGGTCGAGCGCGCTCGTGACCTCGTCGAGCAGCATCAGCTCGGGCTGCATCGCGAGCGCGCGCACGATCGCGACGCGCTGCTGCTGGCCGCCCGAGAGCCGGTCGGGGTAGTCGTCGCGCTTGTCGGCGAGCCCGAAGCGGCCGAGCAGCTCGGTCGCCTCGCGCCTCGGCCTCGCGCGCGCGAGACGCTCGAGCGCCTTGCGCGGCGCGAGCGTGACGTTCCGCAGCACGCGTCATGTGCGGGAAGAGGTTGAACGCCTGGAAGACGATCCCGATCCGGCGCCGGACCTCGGTTCACGTCGACGCCGCGCGCCGTGATCTCCTCGCCGCCGACGACGATCCGGCCCGCGTCGATCGGCTCGAGCAGGTTGACGCAGCGGAGCAGCGTCGACTTGCCCGAGCCGGAGGCGCCGATCAGGCAGACGACCTCGTGCTCGGCGACCGTCGAGGTCGATGCCGCGCAGCACCTCGAGCTCGCCGAACGACTTGTGCACGCCCTCGAGCGACGAGCGCGTCGCTCGCGCTCACGGCGCTCCGCCGCGCTGCCGCCGGCGCCGGTCGCGCGCGATCAGCCAGTCGGTGAAGCGCGCGAGCGGGATCGTGATCAGCGACGAACAGCAGCGCCGCGGCCAGGTACGGCGTGTAGTTGAAGGTCGCGGCGACGTCGATCTGCGACTGGCTTGAACGCCTCGATCGGCGCCGAGCAGCGCGACGAGCGCCGTGTCCTTCTGCAGCCCGATGAAGTCGTTCAGGAGCGGCGGGATCACGCGCCGCACCGCCTGCGGGACGATCACGTAGCGCAGCGTCTGGCCGCGCGAGAGCCCGAGCGAGCGCGCCGCCGCCTCCTGGCTCGGGTGCACGGACTCGATCCCGGCGCGGTAGACCTCGGCGACGTACGCCGTGTAGACGAGCACGAGCGCGACGATCGCCCCAGAAGACGCGTCGAGCGTCGGCACGCCAGCGAGCTGCGAGCGCCGGCGCGCCGAAGCCGAGGAGCGTAGATCACGAGGATCGTCGGGATGCCGCGGAAGAGGTCGGCGTAGACGATCGCGAGCGCGCGGAGCGGGAAGAAGACCGGCCCGGGCAGGCTGCGCAGCACCGCGATCACGAGCGCGAAGACGAGGATGAACACCTCGGCGATGCAGAAGATCTTGACGTTGAGCAGGAAGGCGCGCGCGATCTCCGGGAACGAGCTCGCTGAAGATCGTCCCGGTTGAAGAACGCCTTCTTGACCTCCGGCCAGCCGGGCGAGCGTGACGACGACCGCGACGACGATCGCGACGAAGACGACCGTGCTGGCGAGCGCGATCGCGACGCTGCGCGACCGCTGCCCCTCAGGTCGCCCAGGATCCTCGAGCGGCGGCCGGATCCGCGTCGACGCTCACTCGGCTGGCGCTACTTCAGGACCGGGGCGCCGTCGCCTGTCGACAGCCACTGTCTGCTGCAGCTGCGTCGAGCGTGCCGTCGGCCTTGAGCTGCGCGAGCGCCTTGTTCACGCAGCGTGACGAGCGTGTTGCCCTTCGCGAAGACCATCCCGAAGTGCTCGCCGCCGCCGATGCGTCGGGAACTGGCCGAGCGATCGTCGCCGTTCGGCACCTGCACGCGCCGTGATGTAGAAGGCCGTCGGCAGGTCGACGACGAGCCCGTCGATCTGCGTGCGTCTTCAGCGCCCGAGTTGACGTCGTTCGAGTTGTCGTAGACCGCCGGCTGCTTGACCGGCTTGATGTTGTTCGTCGATGTAGTCGTAGCTCGTCGTCCCGAGCTGCGCGCCGAGCTTGTACGGCTTCAGGTCGGCGACGAGTCTTGCGCCTTCGCGATCGGCGTGCCCTTGATGCACGACGAGCGCCTGGTTGACGTCGTAGTAGGAGTCGCTGAAGTCGACCGCCTTCGCGCGCTGCGGGCGTGTACGAGATCTGGTTGATGTCGAAGTCGAACGCCTTCGGCCCGGCGCGAACGAGCTGCTTGAAGGGGACGACGATCCACTCGACCTCGCTCTGCGTGAAGCCGAGCTTCTTCGCGACCGCGTAGGCGACGGCGCTCTCGAAGCCCTTGCCGCGTCGTCGGGTCGCTGACCTTCCACGTCGAGCCCTTCGGGGTGCCGCCCCGAACCAGGGCGGGAAGGCCGGGATTGTCCGTCGCGACGGTCAGCTGGCCCTTCTTGACGAGGGTGAGCTGGTCTGGGTGCAGGAGCTCGCGCCGCTCGGCAGCCGTCGTGGTCGCAGGAGGAGCTCTTGTTCGACGAGCCGCACGCGGCGGCCAGGAGGACGACGAGTGCGGCGGCCGCGACGAGCGCCGGCGCCCTCACGCAGCGACCCCGCTGAACTGCGGGATGATCGTCCTGCCGTAGGCCTGCGAGCGTCTCGTCCTGCGCCTTCGGTCATCAGGTAGATGTTGAACTGGTCGACGCCGATCGACTCGAGCTCGCTGCAGCTTCTCCGTCGCTCTGCTCGGCGTTGCCGAGCACGCAGAAGCGGTCGCAGATCTCGTCGGTGACGAACTCGCCGTGCTTCGGCGCCGACGCGGCTAGTGCTCGTTGTAGTCGTAGAACTTGCGCGCCTTGACGAAGTCGGTCAGCGCCGTCGGGATCTCGTCGAGTCGGCGCCGTAGCGCTCGATCAGGTCCATGACGTGGTTCGAGACCATCGCCGGGAACCAGCGCACCTGCTCGCGCGCGTCGGCGAGGTCGTCGGTGACGTGGCTCGGCGCGCCGACGATGCACTTGAGCGCGTCGGGTCGCGGCCCGCCTCCTCGGCGGCCTTGCGCGCGGTGTCCATGATCCACTGGATGATCTGCGGGTCGGCGAGCTGGATGATCACGCCGTCGCCGACGCGGCCGGCGACGCGCGAGCGCCTTCGGCCCGTAGCCGGCGACGTACATCGGGATCTCCGGCAGCTCCGTCGCGCACCCACTTGAGCTCGAGCTCCTTGTCGTTCCACTCGACCTCGCGGCCGTTCATCGAAGTCCTTGATCATCGCGCAGGCGGCGCTCGAACTCGGCGACCTTGACCGGCTTGCAGGCCGACGACGCGGCGCGACGGAGTCGCCGCGGCCGATGCCCATCACCATCCGGCCGTTCGAGATGTCGTGCATCGTCGCGTACCAGCTCGCGGTGATCGTCGGGTCGCGGATGCCCGGGTTCGTGACGCAGTGGCCGAGCTTGATCTTCTCGGTCTGCGTCGGCGGCGAGCGGCGAGCAGTCGCGTACGACTCCTGCCAGAGGATGTGCGAGTCGTACGTCCAGCCGTACTCGAAGCCGTGCTGCTCGCGCGAGCTGCATCAGCTCGATCGAGCCGCGTGTACGGCGGATCGGGCAGGACGGTGACGCCGAAGCTCAGCATCTGCTCCTCCTCCCCGGTCGGTGGCAGGGGAACGAGCATACCGCCCCGAAAATCTGCCTGGCACATGGCCTTCGCGTTCCTCGTGCTCGGCGTGATCATGCTCGGCGCCGGGTCGCGCTGTCCGGTTGTCTAGCTCGCGGAGGCTGCAACTCCAAACGCGGCCTCACGGACGCGTCGTGGAGCTCGAGCTCGGAACGCCGGGCCGTCGACGTCGTAGCTCTCCTGCCCGTCGACGAGCTGAGCAGGATCCGCTGCTGGGTAGCCGCCTGAAACCGTCGGCGACGAGGTCGGTCAGTCCCACGCAATCCACCGTGGAGTCGCCGGCGCTCGAGCGCGGTGAACGAGATCGCCGGGCCGAACGACACCTCCCTCCTGGTGACCAGGCGGCCGTGAAGATCGGGCGGGCCTCAGTGCAAAGCTCGGCCGTCGCAGGGCCGCGTCGCCGCGGCGCGACGCACGTCCTGTCGTACGGAGCCGAGTCGGCTGTGCGACCGTCGCCGAGGGCGGAAGCGCCGCGAGAACCGCGACGCCGAGCGCACACCTTGTCAGCGGCGCGCTGATCTTCGAGACGGTCGAAGCTCATGCGCGGTAGCGCTCGTTCACTGCCAGTCGTAGCCCACAGGTGCACGCGCTGAAGGGCAGCGAGACGTCCTCGGTCGCGGGCAGGGCAACCTGCTCGAGCCCGCCGGCGTCGCGCGCTCCGGTCACGGCCAGCGACCGACGCGACTGGATGGCCACGAACCTCATGCCTGTAAGCGTGGCGACGAAACCATCACGCGTGGCTGACGCCTCGTGTCGAAAGAGCCACGGCTTGCTAGCCGGCGGCGACGCGGGCGATCGTCTTCGTCCGCGAGCCGGTCGAGCGCCTGCACCGACGAGCTCGAGGTGCTCGTGCTTCGTGTCCTCGAGCTTCGTGTGCGAGAGGCCGCGCAGGCTCTGGACGAAGAGCATCACCGTCGGGACGCCGGCGCGCGCGACCTCGGCGGCGTCGTGCAGCGGGCCGCTCGGCAGCCGGTGCGACGTGCCCGCGACCTCGCGGATCGACTCGTCGGCGAGCTCGATCAGCGCCTCGTCGAACAGGATCGGCTCGATGCTCCAGATCCGCTCCCACTCGACCTCGATGTCCTCCTCCTGCGCGAACCGCTCGACGCGCGCCTCGCGCGTCGCTCGAGCATCGCGGCGAGCTTCGCCGCGTCGAGGTGGCGCTGGTCGAGCAGGCTGCTCGGCCGTCTCGACGACCGAGGTGACGATCCCCGGCTTGCGTGACGACGCCGCCCGATCGTGCAGACGGCGCCGCCGCCGGTCTCGCGCGGCGATCTCGCGGATCTCGAGCGCGAGCTTCGCCGCGCCGGCGAGCGCGTCGCGGCGCTTGTCCATCGGCGTCGAGCCGGCGTGCGCCGCCTGGCCGCGCCACGTGACCCGGTGGCGCTCGACGCCGAACGTGCCGAGCACGACGCCGAGCGGCAGGTCCAGCGACTCGAGCACCGGGCCCTGCTCGATGTGCAGCTCGAGGTAGGCGGCGGCGTTCTCGAGCTGCGAGCGCGCCTCGAGCGCGCGGTCGAGGTCGACGCCGTGCGCGCGCGAGCGCGTCGGGCAGCGCGACGCCGTCGCGCGTCCGTGCGCTGCCGCAGCTCGTCCTGGTCGGCCATCGAGCCCGCCGCGGCGCGACGAGCCGAACAGCGAGCGGCCGAAGCGCGCGCCCTCCTCGTCGGCCCAGTTGACGAGCCGCACGGTCGACCGGCGGCGTGCCCTCCTCGGCGATCCGCCGCAGCACCTCGACGCCGGCCATCACGTTCAGGCAGCCGTCGAGCCAGCCGCCGTTCGGCACCGAGTCGATGTGGCCGCCGATCAGCAGCGCGCGCTCGGACGCGCCGCGCAGCGTGAACCACTGGTTGCCCGCCTCGTCGATCTCCTCCTCGAGCGCAGGTCCGTCGAGCTTGCCGCGCAGCCACTCGCGCGCGCTGCTCCCACGTGTCCGTCCAGGCGACGCGCTGCGCGCCGTTCTCGTCGCCGGTCAGCTCCCGCAGCTCCTCGCAGCTCGGCGACGGTGCGCGCGGGATCGAGCGGCACGGCGCGAGCCTAACGCTGCACGCCGAGTGTGGTAAGCATGCGCCGATGGCGACGATCGCCGTCGAGCAGCCGCGAGCAGAGCGTCGCCGGCGCCGCTCGCGAGCGCGGCGGGTCGGGCTGCTCGTGCTCGTGCTGGCGGTCCTCTGGGGCTCTGGGAGGGCTACCGCTGGCTCTGGCGAGACGACCGGCTGGACGTGGCCGTTCGCCGTCGACGACGACGACGATGCCGCACATCCACGACGATCGCTGCAGCGCGCTTCGGCGAGCCGCTCGCAGCCGGCGGGCCGACGCTCATCGCGCTCGCTGCTGGCACGCGGCGCTGCTTCACGGCGAAGGAGGCGGTCGTCGGCTTCGCGCTCGGCGCGGTCGATCGGCTTCGCGCTCGGCGTCGTGCTCGTCGCACTCGCGGCTCCTGCGAGCGCGGCTTCCTGCCGTACATCGTCGCCTCGCAGACGGTGCCGATCCTCGCGATCGCGCCGATGGTCGTCGTCTGGCCTCGGCTCGAAGCGGCGTCGCCGCCTGGGTCTCGGTCGCGGTGATCGCCGCCTACCTGACGTTCTTCCCGGTGGCGATCAACACGCTGCGCGGGCTGCAGTCGGCCGACCCGCGCGCGCTCGAGCTGATGCGCTCGTACGCCGCCGAGCCGCTGGACGATGCTCTGGAAGCTGCGCGTGCCCGCCTCGCTGCCGTACATCTTCACCGCGCTCAAGATCTCGGCGACCGCGAGCGTCGTCGGCGCGATCATCGGCGAGACGCCCGTCGTCGATCCAGGACGGGCTCGGCGGCGCGATCGTCAACTTCAACCAGTACTACTCGCTCGAGCCGCACGAGCCTCTGGGCGACGAACATCGTCGCGCGCGCTGCTCGGGATCGCCTTCTTCCTGCGTCGTCGTGCTCGCCGAGCAGCTCGTCGTCCGCCGCGCGCCGGAGCACGTCGCGTGAACGACGCCGCCGCAGTCGTCTCGATCAAGGGCGTCACGAAGCACGTTCGCAGCGCGGCGTGACCGCGCTCGCAGGGCATCGACCTCGACGTCGCAGCCGCGGCGAGTTCGTCTCGCTGATCGGCCCGTCCGGCTGCGGCAAGTCGACGCTGCTGCGGATCATCGGCGACCTGATCGAGCCGACCGACGGGCACGGTCGAGCGTCAACGGCAAGACCGGCGCACCAGGCGCGGCTCGACCGCGACTACGGGATCGTCTTCCAGGACGCGGTGCTCTACGACTGGCGCACGGTCGCGAAGAACATCGCGCTGCCGCTCGAGCTGCTCGGCTGGGACCGGCGAGCGCGCGCAGCGCGCGTCGAGGAGATGCTCGACCTCGTCGAGCTCGACGGGCTTCGAGGACCACCACCCGTGGCAGCTCTCCGGCGGGATGCAGCAGCGCGTCGCGATCGCGCGCGCGCTCTCGTTCGACCCGGCGCTGCTGCTGATGGACGAGCCGTTCGGCGCGCTCGACGAGATGACGCGCGAGCGGCTGAACCTCGAGCTGCTGCGGATCTGGGAGGCGAGCGGCTCGACCGTCGTCTTCGTCACGCACTCGATCGCCGAGGCGGTCTTCCTCTCGACGCGCGTCGTCGTGATGTCGCCGCGGCCGGGCCGCGATCGCCGGCGATCGTCGACGATCGACCTGCCGCAGCCGCGCACCGCGCGAGACGCGCGAGGAGCCGCGCTTCTTCGAGCTCGTGACCGAGGTGCGCGAGGCGCTCGCGGCGGGCGCGCGCCGAGCAGCGGTCGCCGCGGAGGCGGAGCGTGAGCGCCGTCGCAGCCGTCCGCAGCGCCGCCGGCGATCGGCCGCGGCGCTCGACTGGGTGCCCGCGCTCGTCGGTCTTCGTGCTCGGCATCGTCGCTCTGGCAGGGCGCTGGTCGCGGCGCTTCGACGTCCAGCAGTTCCTGCTGCCCGAAGCCGACCGACGATCGCCCAGCACGTTCTGGGACGAGCGCGGCACGCTCTGGGCACGCGGGCTGGTCTACACCTTCAAGGAGGCGCTCGGCGGCTTCGCGCTCGGCTCCGGCCTCGGGATCCTCGTCGCGCTCGTGCTCGCGCGCTTGCGCGCCGCTCGGCACGCGCGCTCATGCCGTTCGCGATCGCCGCGAACGCGGTCCCGATCATCGCCTTCGCGCCGATCACGAACGACTGGTTCGGCCTGCTCGAACCCGTTCTCGAAGATGGCGATCGCCGCGGTGCTCTGCTTCTTCCCGGTGCTGGTCAACACGCTGCGCGGGCTGACCTCGGTGCGACCCGCGCGCGATCGAGCTGATGCGCTCCTACGCGGCGGGCGAGCTCGACGATCTTCCGGCGCGTCCGCATCCCGACCTCGCTGCCGTATCATGTTCGCCGGCCTGAAGATCGCCAGCGTGCTCGCGATGATCGGCGCGATCGTCGGCGAGTACTTCGGCGGCCCGACGACCGCGCTCGGCGTGCACGATCCTGAACGCGCTCGCGCTACTTCGAACTTCGCGGTCGCCTGGGCGGGGATCGTGCGTCGCCAGCGCGTTCGGGATCGCTCTTCTACGGCGCGGTCGCGCTCGCCGAGCGGCTGACGACTCGCTGGGATCCGTCGCGCGCGGACTTCCAGACGGAGTGACGACGGGTCAGAATGGCGCGGATCGGATCGAGGTCGAGACGAAAGGGGAACGGATGAAGACGCAGGTTCGCGCTCGTGGCGCTGGCGCGTGCTCGCGTGGCGTCGTCGTCGCGGGCTGCGGCGGCGGCAGCAAGTCGTCGGACGACGCGCGACCGAGGCGGCGGCGCAAGACGAAGGTCACGCTGCAGCTGAAGTGGGTCACGCAGGCGCAGTTCGCCGGCTACTACGCCGCGCAGGCGAAGGGCTACTACGACGACGCAGGGCCTCGACGTCAACGCTCAAGGTCGGCGGCCCGAGCATCACGCCCGAGCAGGTCGTCGCTCGGCAAGCAGGCCGAGTTCGGCATCGACTGGCTGCCGAGCCTGCTCGCCACGCGCGACAAGGGCAGCGACCTCGTCAACATCGCGCAGGTCTTCGCGCGCAGCGGCATGACCGAGCTGACGTGGAAGGACTCGCGGCATCAACACGATCGCGAAGATGAAGGGCAAGAAGGTCGGCGTCTGGTGCTGCGGCAACGAGAACGAGCTCTACGCGGCGCTGACGAAGAACGGCATCGACCCGAAGACCAAGGACGTCACGATCGTCAACCAGCCGTTCGACATGAACCTGTTCCTGAAGCAGCAGGTCGACGCGGCGGCGGCGATGACCTACAACGAGCTCGCCCAGGTGCTCGAGACGAAGAACCCGAAGACCGGGCAAGCTCTACACAGCTCGAGCGACCTGAACGTGATCAAGATGGAGGACGCCGGCACCGGCGATGCTCGAGGACGGCGTCTTCGTCCGCGGCGACTGGATCTCGAACAAGCGACGAACCAGGCGACGCGCGAAGCAGTTCCTCGCGGCGTCGCTTCAAGGGCTGGATCTACTGCCGCGACCACTCAGCGCGAGTGCGTCGCAGATCGTGCTCGAAGAACGGCCCGACGCTCGGCGAGGGCCACCAGACGTGGCAGATGAACGAGATCAACGCGCTGATCTGGCCGAGCCCGGACGGGATCGGCGTCGATGAACACGGCGGCGTTCGACGCGGACGGCGACGATCGCGCAGCAGTTCGGCGTGATCAAGAAGGCGCCGAGCCGCGAGCGCCTACCGCACCGACCTCGCGCAGGACGCGGTCGACGAGCTCGAAGCGCGAGGGCGTCGACGTCAACGGCAGCGACTGGAAGAAGGCGACACGTCAAGGTCACGCCGGGCGGCAAGTAGACGTCAGGTGCTCGAGGGCCGCCGTCACGGGCGGCCTCGAGTCCTCGACGCCGAGCGAGAGGAGAGCCGCGATGTCGGTTCTGATCAAGGGCGGCCGCGTCATCACCGCGGCCGACGACTACGTCGCGCGACGTCTACGTCGAGGACGAGACGGATCTCGCTGATCGGCGAGTCGCTCGACGTCGCCGGCCGACAAGGTGATCGACGCGAGCGGCAAGTACGTCCTGCCGGGCTGCGTCGACCCGCACACGCACCTCGACATGCCGTTCGGCGGCACGGTCACGATCGACGACGTCGAGTCGGGCCAGACCGCGGCCGCGTTCGGCGGCACGACCTGCCACGTCGACTTCATGCATCCAGCCGCAGGGCTCGACGCTTCGCCGACGCGCTCGACGACTGGCGCGCGAAGGCCGAACGGCAAGCAGGTGATCGACATGGGCTACCACATGGCGGTCACCGACCTGCAGGACGGCGGCACGCTCGAGGAGCTCGCGACGCTGCCCGACGAGGGCATCACCTCGTACAAGCTCTTCATGGCCTACAAGGGCGCGCTGATGGTCGACGACGAGACGCTCTTCCGGACGATGGAGGTCGCCGCCGAGACCGGCGCGCTCGTGATGGTGCACGCCGAGAACGGCGACGCGATCGACGTGCTCGTCAAGCAGGCGCTCGCCGACGGGCAACACCGAGCCGACGCTACCACGCGCTCACGCGCCCGCCCGAGACCGAGGGCGAGGCGACGAACCGCGCGATCCAGCTCGCGCGCGTCGCCGGCGCGCCGCTCTACGTCGTCCACGTCTCGTGCCAGGAGTCGGTCGAGCCGATCGCGCTCGCGCGCGAGAAGGGCTGGGACGTCTGGGGCGAGACCTGCACGCAGTACTTCTTCATCGACTACACGTTCCTCGAGCAGCCGAACTTCGAGGGCGCGAAGTACGTCTACACGCCGCCGCCGCGCGACAAGGCGAACCAGGACGTGCTCTGGAACGCGGTGCGCACCGACGCGCTCTCGGCGATCTCGACCGACCACTGCGCCGTTCCTCTGGGACGGCCAGAAGACGCTCGGCAAGGACGACTTCTCGAAGATCCCGAACGGCGGGCCCGGGCTCGAGAACCGGCTGCACATGATCCACGAGTTCGGCGTCCGCGCCGGGCCGGATCTCGCTCGAACCGGATGGTCGAGCTGCTCGCGACGAACCCGGCGAAGCTGTTCGGCCTCTACCCGCGCAAGGGCACGATCGCCGTCGGCTCCGACGCCGACATCGTCGTCTTCGACCCGGAGAAGCAGCTGACGATCTCGGCGGCGACGCAGCACTCGAAGACGCGACTACAACCTCTACGAGGGCACCGAGGTCGACCGGCGCGCCCGAGGTCGTGCTGCTGCGCGGCAACGTGCTCGTCGAGAACGGCGAGCTCGTCGCGCTCGCCGGGCATCGGGCAGTTCGTGCCCGCGCCCGCTTCGGCCAGGAGCTTGCGGCCAAGACGGCCGTCGCGTCAGTCCAGCTCAGACAGGAGGCTCGGGGTCGTACTGGATGTAGCGCCGCACCTCGCGGGCTCGGTCCGGTGAATGCAGGCGCGCGACCAGGTGCAGCGCCATGTCGATCCCGGCCGAGACGCCTGCGGCGCGTGATCACATTGCCCGTTGTCGACGAACCGGTCGTCAGGCCGGACCTCGATCTCCTTGCCCAAGGTCGGCAGCAGCTCGAGCGACTGCCAGTGCCGTCGTCGCCGGCTTGCCGTCGAGCAGCCCGCGCCGCCGCGTGCACGAGCGAGCCGGTGCAGACGCTGGCTGCGACGCACCGTGCCGCCGGCTCGAGGCCGCGGATCCAGTCGAGCACTGCCTCGTCCGCGAGCTCCTGCCGCGTGCCGCGTCCGCCGGGATAGACGAGCACGTCGAGCGGCGGCGCGGTCTCCACATCTCGTCCGGCAGGACCCGTAGCCCTTGGCGCACGTGATCGTCCCGGCCTCCGCGCGCGAGCGTGAGCACTCGCACGCCGTCGTCAGGCCCGCTGCTGCGACCAGGCGGCGAGCACCTCCCAGGGCCCGGCCCAGTCGAGGCTCCTCGGCGCCGTCGAAGAGCGCGACGCCGACGATCACCGGTCTGCGGGAAGCCGAGGTCGACCTTCGACGTCGCCGGGTCCGGCCAGCGCGAGGTGACGACCTTCGCCGCGCGTGTAGAAGTCGATGCCCTCCGGGCCCGTAGATGTGCCGGTCGCCGAAGAGCGACGCCTTCCAGCCGCCGAACGAGTAGTACGCGACCGGGCACCGGGATCGGCACGTTGATCGCCGACCATGCCGACGCCTGCACGTCGAACTGGAACTGCCGGGCGACGCCGCCGTCGCGCGTGAAGATCGCCGACGCCGTTGCCGTACGGGTTCTCGTTCACGAGCTCGACGCGCCTCGTCGTAGGTGCCGACGCGCGTGACGCCGAGCACCGGGCCGAAGATCTCGTCGCGGTAGGCGTCCATCTCGGGCGTGACGTCGTCGAGCAGCGAGACGCCGAGGAAGAAGCCGTCGCCGTCGGGCGCGCGTCTCGCGGCCGTCGGCGACGACCGTCGCGCCCTCGCGCGGCGCCGTGCTCGAGGTACGAGGCGACCTTGTCGCGGTGCTCGCGCGTGACGAGCGGGCCCATCTCCGAGTCCGGGTCGATGCCCGTCGCCGACCTTCACCTTCGGGCAGCCGCTCCTTGATCGCGCCGACGAGCGGGTCGGCGGCGTCGCCGACCGCGACGACGCACCGAGACCGCCATGCAGCGCTCGCCGGCCGAGCCGTAGCCGGCGCTGACGGCCGCGTCGGCGGCCATGTCGATGTCGGCGTCGGGCAGCACGATCATGTGGTTCTTCGCGCCGCCGAGCGCCTGCACGCGCTTGCCGTGCCGCGGTCGCCGGTCTCGTAGACGTAGCGCGCGATCGGCGTCGAGCCGACGAAGCGAGACCGCGGCGATGTCCGGGATGCTCGAGCATCGCGTCGACCGCGACCTTGTCGCCGTGGACGACGTTGAAGACGCCGTCCGGGAAGCCCGGCCTCCTTGAGCAGCTCGGCGCGTCAGCATCGACGCGGACGGATCCTTCTCCGACGGCTTGAGCACGAACGTGTTGCCGCACGCGATCGCCGGCGCCCACATCCACATGGGCACCATCGCCGGGAAGTTGAACGGCGTGATCCCGGCGACGACGCCGAGCGGCTGGCGGATCGAGTAGACGTCGATCCCGGTCGAGGCCTGCTCGGAGTAGCTCGCCCTTCAGCAGCGTCGGGATGCCGCAGCGCGAACTCGATCACCTCGAGCCCGCGCGCGACCTCGCCCAGCGCGTCGGAGAGCACCTTGCCGTGCTCGAGCGTGAGGAGCCGCGCGATGTCCTCGCGGTGCTCGTGGACGAGCTCGCGGATGCGGAAGAAGAGCTCGGCGCGGCTGCGCGAGCGACGACCGCGCGCCAGCGCGCGAACGCGCGCCTTGCGCCGCCTGGACGGCCGCGTCGACCTCCTCGACGCGTGGCGAAGTCGACCTCGCCGCGTCTGCTCGCCGGTCGCCGGGTTGTAGACCGGGCCGCTGCGCCCGGACGTGCCCTCGACGCGGCTGGCCGCCGATCCAGTGCGTGAATCGCGCCTTCGCCCGGCGCTGCTCGTGAACTGTCTCCGCCACCTCGGTCATCTCCGCCTCGTTCGAGTCACGCGGCAGGTAGCGCGTAGGATCGCGTCGATGGCCGTACGAGTCGCGAAGAGGCTCGAGCGCCGAAGCGGATCGTCGCGAGCTCGACCAGCAGCACGTGATCCACTCGTGGTCGGTGCAGTCGGCGCTCAACCCGCTCGCCGGTCGCGAGCGCGCCGAGGGCCGCTACTTCTGGGACTACGACGGCAAGCGCTACCTCGACTTCGCCTCGCAGCTCGTCAACGTCTCGATCGGCCACCAGCACCCGAAGGTCGTCGCGGCGATCAAGGAGCAGGCCGACAAGCTCTGCGACGATCGGGCCGCCGATGGCGACCGAGTCGCGCTCCGAGCTCGGCGCGCCTGCTCGCCGAGGTGACGCCCGGCGACCTGACGATGTCGTTCTTCACGAACGGCGGCGCCGAGGCGAACGAGAACGCGATCAAGCTCGCGCGCTGGTACACGGGCCGGCACAAGATCATCGCGCGCTACCGCTCCTACCACGGCGCGACCGCCGGCGCGATCACGCTCACCGGCGACCCGCGGCGCTGGCCCGCCGAGCCGGGCATCCCGGGCGTCGTGCGCATGCTCGACCCGTACACCTACCGCTGCCCGGCCGGCCATCCCGATCCGTGCCCGGTCTGCACGGGCGCGCCGCACCTCGAGGAGATCCTGCAGTACGAGGGCGCGCACACGGTCGCCGCCGTGATCCTCGAGACGGTCACCGGCACGAACGGGATCATCGTCCCGCCCGACGGCTACCTGCAGTCGATCCGCGAGGTCTGCGACCGGCACGGGATCCTGCTGATCCTCGACGAGGTGATGGCCGGCTTCGGCCGCACCGGCAAGTGGTTCGCCGTGCGACAACTGGGACGTCGTCCCGGACATCCTCACGCGTCGCGAAGGGGATCAACTCCGGCTACGTGCCGCTCGGCGCGATGATCGTCCGCGAGCACGATCGCCGACTGGGTGCAGCGACAAGTTCTTCGCCGGCGGGCTCACGTACTCGCGGCCATCCGCTCGCGTGCGCGTCGGCGGTCGCGTCGATCGAGGCCTTCCAGGAGGAGGGCATCGTCGAGAACTCGGCCGCGATGGGCGACGTGCTTCGCGCGACGAGCTCGCGCGAGCTCGCGGAGAAGCACCCGTCGATCGGCGAGGTGCGCGGCCTCGGCTGCTTCTGGGGCCTCGAGCTCGTCAAGAACCGCGAGACGCGCGAGCCGCTCGTCCCGTTCAACGCGCGCGGGCGAGGCGGCGACGCCGGTGGCGCGGCTCGCGAAGGCGCGCGCTCGAGCGCGGCCTCTACCTGATGACGCACTGGAACGTGATCATGGTCGCGCCGCCGCTGACGATCACGCGCGAGGAGCTCGACGAGGGCCTCGGCGTCCTCGACGAGGGTCGTTCGGCGCTCAGTGGACTGGGGTACCCTGGTTTCCTCCGCCGCCGGGGGGCCGCCGCCATTCCCACCGTCCGGATCGAAGCGCCGACAGCCGGCGCCGCGACGCAGCTCGTCAGCGACCTGGTGCCGTTCGCGCGCACCGACCTGGTGCCGCTGGAGGACGAGCGCTGGGAGATCCTGGTCGAGGAGAGCACGAACGACAGAACCGGCGCAATCCGCTGCTCGCGGTCGCCCGCTGGGCCGTTGCGTGCCAGCTCGAGGATCAGCCGGTGCTGGTCGACGACGAGCCGATCGAGCTCCCCGAACCGCCGGCGACCGCCTGGCGGCTCGGCGCTCCGGCGGAGACTGTCCCCAGGCCTGCCGGAACCGGACTGGGGCTGAGGTGGGGGCGAAAACTGTGACTTGTTCTCCACAGGGGCCGCCTTGCTCCATGCGGTCGGGCAGAGCCTGGTTCACCGACGGCGCTGCGAGTGCACGAAAGCCCCTGCTTTCGCGGGGTTCGCCTTCGCGTGCGCGCGTTTCGGTCCTCGCGCTGGCCGGCGGCTACATCGCCACTTCACGCCGCGGCCGTCGTGCTCGTAGACCACGTCCACGCTGTCGTTCTGCCGGTAGCGTGCCCGCGACCCCCGAGGAAGAGCGACAGCCAACGCGCCAGAAGCCGAGCCGCCCCCTCACGGGCCAGCTGCCGCTCGAAGACTGAGACTCGCCGCCCTCAGCGCCTGGAAGTCCCGCCCGGGCTGTTGCACGACGCCGTTGACGAAGACCTCGAAACGCGCTCGCCTCCGCCGGTGATGATTTACGCACGCGTCCGTTTCAGCCGCGCCTCAGAAGGCTAATGCGCTGGAAAGGCCATATGTGACCGACCAAAGTTCGTGTGTCGGACGGGCGCCCCGGCAAGCGAGCGGCACCCTCTATGGTCGGCGCCGCAAGCGGCGCCTGAATGCACCACCGCCTGTGCGCCGGTGCCCGTCTTCGTCCTCAGCGTCACGCTCGCTCTCGTGCTGACCGGCACGCGCGCTCGCGAGACAGCGGCGGGCTCGCGCCCGTCGCACCGGCCTCGCGGGATGCCAGAACATCAGCAGACATCTGCGCCGGCTCGATTCTCGGCGTCACGGGCGGGATCTTCCCTGCTCGTGGTGATCGGCACGTTGCTCGTCTTCGTGGTCAAGTTACCGCAGCGGGGCCGCGCGCGGGAGGCTCGCGGGCCCGCAGGTCGACGGCCACACGAACCCTCGAGCTGGCCTGGACGGCCCGGCCCCGTCGATCCTGCTCGCGATCATCGCCCGGCCTGACCGTCTTCTGGAAGGTCTCCGGACATCGGCGCGACCTCGGGCACTCCCGGCCTCGGAGCGCCAGGCGAGGAGGCAGATCGTGGTCGAGGGTCACCAGTACTACTGGGACTTCACGTACCCGAACGGCGCGATCTCGGTGGACACGCTGCGAGATCGCGCGCACAACCGGACGATCAGGCTGACGGTCCGCTCGGCGGACGTCAGCCCGCAGCTGGTGGATCCCGCGCTCGGCGGGAAGCTCGACGCGATCCCGGCAAGACGAACCACCTGACCTTCCGGCGACCAAGCTCGGCACGTCCCAGGCAGTGCGCCGAGTTCTGCGGCCTGTTGCACGCGGCGATGCTGCGCACACGTCCGTCGCTCCGCCCGAGGGATACGACTCCTGGGTGAGCGCCCGCGCAAACGCTGCAGCTCGCGCTCGGCAAGGGACGACTTCGTCGGTGTCTGCGCCGAAGTGCCACGGGCTCGCGGCCCAGGGCGGGCGTCGGACCGGACATCGCGCGAACCCGTTGCTCGGCGACAGGAACGGGATCTCGGGATCATCCGCCACGACACCGGCCAGATGCCCGCGGTCGGCAACGACTGGTCGCAGGAGCAGCTCGATGCCACGGTCGCGTACCTCCATCGAGCAGTTCGTAACGGGAGCCAGTGGTGGCGGCCAGGGCTGAGGCGTCCCCGTCTCGCTCGGTGGTTTCGCCAGGGCCAGGTCTCGAGCTGGCTGACGACCGGTCGACCACAAGCGGATCGGGATCCTCTACATCGTCACGAGCCTCGTCTTCTTCGTCGCCGGCGGCGATCCTCGCGCTGCTCATGCGCGCGCAGCTCGCGACGCCGAACGAGCACTTCATGACGCAGCAGACCGCTACAACGAGCTCGTTCACGATGCACGGCACGACGATGATCTTCCTCGTCGTCGTCCCGATCCTCGCCGGCTTCGGCAACTACCTCGTGCCGCTGATGATCGGCGCGCGCGACATGGCGTTCCCGCGGCTGAACGCGCTCTCGTACTGGCTCTTCCTGCTCGGCGGCATCGTCCTGCTGCTCGAGCTTCTTCGCGACGGGCGGCGCGCGCGACGCCGGCTGGACGGCGTACCCGCCGCTCTCGAGACGCGTACACGCCCGGCCACGGCCTGGACCTGCTGGATCCTCTCGCTGCACATCCTCACGATCGTCGTCGCTCGCGGGCGCGATCAACTTCATCGTCGACGATCCACAACATGCGCGCGCCGGGCATGACGCTGGATGCGCATGCCGCTCTTCGTCTGGACGATCGAGGTCTACGCGGTCGCTGCTCGATCGTCGTGCTGCCGGCGCTCGTCGGCCGGGCTGACGCTGCTGCTGCTCGACCGCCAGGTCGGGCACGCACTTCTTCATCCCGAGCGCAGGGCGGCAGCGCCGCTGCTCTACCAGCACGTGTTCTGGTTCTTCGGCCACCCCGAGGTCTACATCATGATCCTGCCCGGCGATGGGGATCATCTCGGAGGTCATCCCCGTCTTCGCGCGCAAGCCGATCTTCGGCTACAAGGCGGTCGCGTTCTCGACGGTCGGCGATCGCGTTCTTCTCGATGCTCGTCTGGGCGCACCACATGTTCACGGTCGGGCTGCCGAGCTGCCTCGAGCGTCTTCTTCATGATCACGCTCGATGCTCGATCGCGCGTGCCGACCGGCGTCAAGATCTTCAACTGGCTCGCGACGACTCTGGCGCGGGAACCTCATCTTCGACACGCCGATGCTGTTCGCGCTCGGCTTCATCGCGATGTTCACGATCGGCGGCCTCGTCCGGGATCTTCCTCGCCGCGTTCCCGGTCGACTGGCAGGTGACACGACACGTACTTCGTCGTCGCGCACCTGCACTACGTGCTCTTCGGCGGCTCGATCTTCGGCGATCTTCGCCGGGCTCTACTACTGGTGGCCGAAGATGTTCGGGCGCATGCTCGACGAGCGGCTCGGCAAGCTGCACTTCTGGCTGATGTTCATCGGCTTCAACCTGACCTTCTTCCCGCAGCACATGCTCGGGCTGCTCGGGATGCCGCGGCGCATCTACACGTACCACGCACGGCGGGCTGTGGGAGGCGTACAACCTCGATCTCGACGATCGGCTCGTGCGTGATGGCGCTCGGCATCCTCGTCTTCTTCGTCAACGTCGTGCGACGACGTCGCGCACGGGCGCGCGCGTCGGGCAACGACCCGTGGCTCGCCGACACGCTCGAGTGGTACACGACCTCGCCGCCGCCGCCGCACAACTTCGACAAGGTGCCCGTACGTCGACGAGCGCGCGGCCGCTGCGCGACCTGCGCCGCCGGCTCGCAGGAGGCGCGTGCTCTGAGCGCGCGCCGGCCCTGGCTGCGGCTGACGGCGCTCGCCGCGGCGGCCGCGACGCTGCTCGCCGTCGTCTGCGGCGCGGCGTCGGCTCGGCGCCGCGCACCGGCTGCTCGCGGCGCTCGCGCTGCCGCCGCTCGTCGCGCTCGTGCGTCGCGGCCTGGCGTCGCGCACCGGCGGCTGCTCGTCCCGTGCGCTCGCGCGCGCTCGTCGCGTTCTGCGCGCGCGGCCGCGCTGGTCACGAGCGCCGGCTGCACCTCGCGCTGCGCGGCGCTCGCGCTCGCGGCGACGCTCGTGCTCGCCGCGCAGACGCTTCCGCGGCGAGCCCGTCGCCGCGCGGCGCGTGGCGCGACTACGTCACGCTGACGAAGCCGCGGATCATGTCGCTGCTGCTGCTGACCGGCGCGTGCGGGATGTTCGTCGGCGCGCAGGGCGTGCCGCCGCTCGGCGACTCGTCGCGGCGACGATGGTCGGGCTCGCGCTCGCGTGCGGCGGCGCGAGCGCGCTCAACCACGTCCTCGACCGCGACATCGACCGGCTGATGGGCGAGCGCACGACGCACGCGGCCGGTCGCCGCCGGGCGCGTCGCGCCGGCGCGCGCGCTCGAGTTCGGGCTCGCGCTGTCGGCGTTCTCGTTCGTGCTGCTCGCCAGCGCTCGTCAACGTGCTGACCGCGGTGCTCGCGCTCGTCGGCAACCTCTTCTACGTGCTCGTCTACACGCGCTGGCTGAAGCGCTCGACGCCGCAGAACATCGTCATCGGCGGCGCGGCGGGCGCGGTGCCGCCGCTCGTCGGCTGGGCGGCCGCGACCGGGCAACCTCGACGCTGCCGGCGCTCTGCGCTGTTCCTGATCGTCTTCTTCTGGACGCCGCCGCACTTCTGGGCGCTCGCGCTGCTGATCAAGCGACGACTACGCGGCCGCGCGGATGCCGATGCTGCCGGTCGTCCGCGGCGACCGCGAGACGGCGCGGCAGATCGTCTGGTACTCGATCGTGCTCGTCGGCGGTCACGCTGCTGCCGTTCGCCTGGCGGACGGTCGGCGTGGTCTATCTCGCCGCGGCGCGTGCTGCTGGGCGCCGGCGTTCCTCGGCTCGCCGTGGCGCTTGCGGCGCGAGACGACGCCGGCGCGCGCGCGGCGCTCTGTTCCACTACTCGCTCCTGTACCTGGCGCTGCTGTTCGTGGCCGCTGGCCGCTCGACCCGCTGCTCTGGATGAACGAGCCCGAGCTTCGACGCAAGAACATGCGTCTGGGCCTGGCGCTGTTCGGGCTCTTCGTGGTGCTGCTCGGCGCTGACCTTCGCGGTCGCCTTCATCTACCTCGCCGTCTTCTGAGGCGCGCCCGAGGGCATCTTCCTCGCCCGCCCGGAGCGACGCCGGACGAGGGGATCGCCGCTAGCGGTCACGAGACCTCTTCGACACCGCCGGCGCTCGTCACCACCTACGGCTCGATCCTGTTCGCCGATCCACGTGCCCGAGCGAGACCGCCGGGCGCCGTGCAGCGGCTCGAAGCGGCCGGGTACGCAGAACGTCGGCAGAGCACCAACCTGCACGAGTTCGCCTACGGCACTACGTCGGAGAACCGAGCACTTCGGGCACCGTGCCGGATCCTCGCTACGCCCGGCCGAATCGCGGGCGGCTCGAGCGGCAGGCTCGGCGGCCGCACTCGCGGCCGGGCCTCGCCGACGCCGCGCTCGGCACCGACTCCGGCGGCTCGATCCTGCATCCCAGCCGCCTGCTGCGGCATGACCGGCTTCAAGCCGACCTATGGGCTCGTGCCGATCGAAGGCTGCTTCCCGCTCGCGCCGAGCTTCGACCACGCCGGCCCGATGGCCCGCGACGTCGACGGCTGCGAGCAGATGCTGCAAGCGCTCGTCCTCCGTTCGAGCCGACGGAGGTCGACCTCGGCGAGGTCGAGGTCGGCGTCGCCTGACCGAGCTAGCGGACCCGCTCGTTCGCGCCAGAGTCGAAGTGGCCGCGGCGGAGCTCTTCCCGCACCGGCCGCCGGCTGGAGCTCCCCTCGCGCGGACGGCTTCACGACGCGCTTCAGCCGCGAGGTCGCCGACGTCCACCGCGAGCTCTTCGCCGAGCACGCCGACTCGTACGGCGAGAACATCCGGCCCAAGATCGAGCGGTGCCCTCGCCGTCACCGATGCCGAGTACGAGCGGGCCCTGCGAGCGGCGGGACGCTACCGCGAGCAGCTGGCCGAGGCCGCGGCACGGCGTCGACCTGGTGCTGACGCCGACCCTCGCTCTGCGTCGCCCCCCGCACCGGCCGACGAGCTCGCGCTGCGAGACCGGCTGATCAAGCTGACCTACCCGTTCAACGCGACGGGCTGGCCGGCGGCGGCGCTTCCGTGCGGGCCCGCCGAGCACGGCCTGCCCGCCTCCGCGCAGCTCGCCGCGCCACCCGGACAGGACGCCCTCGTGCTCGGCGCGGCCGCGGCGCTCGAGCGCGCCCTGTCCCTCGATTGAGCGTCACTCGAACGAGGGAGGCCGCGAGCGACGCGCGTGCCGACAACTCCCCAGATGGCCTGCGCCCGTCTCGCTGCTGCGCTTGCTGCCGCGCTCGCGGTGGCTCTGCCTGTCGCGAGCGCGCATGCCGAACCGCGCCGGCCGCGCCCAGAACCTGCATGCCTTTTCACTGCGCGCGGACGAGGCCGTCGCCCACACGCTTTGCGCGCACGCCGTCGTTTGGCCTGGAGCCCGGTGGCGCGGCGCGACGCTACGAGTTCGAGCTCTCCACGAGCCGCCGGTTCTCGGACAGCGGCATCGTCTGGTCCGAGCAGGGCACTCAAGACCCCAGCCACCGCGCGTGCCGCTGACGCTCGCCGTGGATCACCGGCTCGCCCGTATTCGCTCTACGGGCACGTCCGCGCGTGCACCGCGAAGTGAGCAGTCGGCCCGTGGAGCGCCGCCGTTCGGCTTCAACATGCGCTGGTCCGGCAGTGCCGACACCCTCGACCCCGAGCTACCCGGGGCTCGCTGCGCTGGAGCAGCCGTCCCCGGCGCGAGCGGTTACGTCGTCTGGCTGCGTCGACGCGGGCCACTGGTTCACGACCCGCTCGAACATGGCCGACGAGCGCGAGTACTACGACTTCCACAACAGCGCGGCCTGGACGGGCGCCGTCCACTGGCGCGTCCGCCCGATGCGGCTGGCTCTACGGTGCGGCCGACAACGCGTTGCCCGAGGTCTCCATACGGGCCCTGGAGCCCCGTTTACACGAGCTACAACCCACCCTTCTCGCCTGGCCCGATGCAGGCGATGGCCACCGTCTCGAATGCAGGCCTGGCCGACGCGACAAGCTGGCGACGCACAACATCACCCCGCCTTCGTGTACAACGGCAACACCTCGATCTGGGGCACGACGTCGGAGCCTACCGCGTCGCCGTCTTCACCGACGAGGACTGCCTCAACCCGGTTTTCCGAGGCGCGATGCGTCGGCAGCCCGGCCTACGTTCCGCGTGAGATCGGCCCGCTGGCCATGCCCGTCGACGTGAACGGGCTCACGGACGCGCGCGGCCACTTCCTCAAGTTCGGCACGGAACCGGATTCGAAGTCTGCCGAGGGTCTCGTCGTGAAGACGAATGAAATGGATCAGGCGCCCAGCGGCGACGACAGCCACAGCAATACGTAACTG
>ERZ1370068.2715-contig-1849_pt1 | contig 28242 bp, 47 predicted proteins | sample MGYA00561227_ERZ1370068 | MGnify/ENA primary metagenome ERZ1370068 (study PRJEB38410, sample SAMEA6850437) | metagenome | study: Metagenomic assessment of the ecological functions of the soil: analysis of the soil microbiota associated with the...
GGTTACGTATTGCTCGCCACGGTGAGGGGCACGTCGGCCGACCGTGAACAGCCTTTCGACTGCTCTTGGCATCAGACGGTTCTTTACGAGAAGCGCTCTCCGGCCGCGTGACTACGACGACGGCATGCTGGATGTCGACCTGCGTCTCGACCAGTCAGATCTGGCTGACCGCCGCCGGATACACCCGTGGCGCTCGATCGCGAGCCGCCGGAAAGGCCGATGAACTCGCCGTTCAGTCCAGCGCCATCGGCCTTGGTCTCCTCGAGGGGCTCACGAACACTCCGCGACGTCGCCGGGCAAATGGTCGTGGACCTGACGGCACAAGTCACGACCCTCATTTCACGGGTCGATCGAGAGACGAACGCCGCCTTCCTGATGCCGCCAGCGGCGCCAGTACAAGAACGGGCAGGCGGCGCTGCGGCTTACGCCGATCGCATCACCGTCCAGCAGTTTCACTCGAAGACAGCGCCAGCCGGACGCTGGACATGAAGGGCAGCCTGGGCACGCACGAAGTTCAGGAGTGGCGGACTCGAAATGGACGCTGTTGCGTCGCGTGCTTCGAGGTCCTCCGAAGTTCGGCAATGACGTCGACGCGCGCCTGAGCTTCCGCGGCCAGTTCGAATCCCCAAGGGTGACGGGCGCGATCACTGTTGTCGCCGCGAGCCTAACGTGAACGAGGATTCTCGACCGCACCCTGTTCCGTCCTTACGCGACTGAAGCCGCGAGCGCGCTCGATGACGCCATTCCCGGCCATCCGGCAGCGGCCGCTGGCTTCGGCACCGAACGTACGTGCCAAATACGGTCCGCCTGACGGGCGAGGATGTGCAGATTGGAGCGGAACGCCGCTTGGGCTTGGCAGCTTCAACCCGCGTCCTGGGCGATCTTTGTATCTTTCCAAGGAGCCCAATGAGCCTTACGACCGGTTCGCTCGACTCTGCGTTTCAGGGGACGTGGACCCGACGAGCTCCATCGACTTCCTTTCGCGGCGACCTGACACCAGAGGTCTTCTCGTCACAGTCAGCGGATCATTTCCGGCGTCGAGGCCCGCGTGACGAGATCGCAGGAACCCTCTCCGAACCCGAGATCCGGACACCCCCTGCCGCCGAATCTTCAGACATCCTGTCGCTGATCGTTCAACACGACGACGAACCAGCTGTCGGCGAGCCAGGCCGATCTCGCTGTTCGCGCGGGCACTCTGGCGGTTGGGTTCCTCGCCGGCCCGCTCACGGCGCTCGAGCGCTCGCTCGGCCTCGATATTCTCGAGATCGAGGCGACAGGAGATCGCGGCTCCGCGCGTGCGACCATCGGCGACGAGCTGGCCCCCGGCCTTGTCGCTCGCTTCAGTTCGGGCGGGACGAATACGACGAAGCCACCCTCGAATACGTGCTCTTTTTCCGGATCCTGCGTATTCGCGGCACGTTTTCCGACGCGGGCACGCTCATCGCACGGTCGCCGTTCTGGGCGAGTCGAGCGTGCAGGCACTGAGTCTGATCGTGCCAGCTTCTGATCGTCACGCTCGCTTGAAATGTGACACGCCAGGGGCCCCGTTCGGAAACCTGAAGTTCGATCTGGATCAGACTTCAGACTTCAGATTTCAGATTGTACCATTAGATCCTGTATGACTCCATACCGATCCCGTGTGCGGGATTATCATCGAGGAAGAGGACGCCGTCGGCACGGTCCAGCACCAGGGCGTGACGTACTACTTCTGCAACTGAGCTGTATCGAACAGTTCAAGAGCGACCCGGCGTGATGTTCTTGACCGCGAACGCCGCCAGCCGCACCTCCGAGGCGCCATCAGAACCACCTTCACGTGCCCGATGCATCCCGGAGATCGTGCGAGCCGGCGCCCGGCGTCGTGCCCGATCTGCGGCATGGCGCTGGAAACCGCGCACGCTCGTCGCTGACGGACGCGCCCGATCCTGAGCTAGCCGGACACGACCCGCCGGCTTCTGGATGGCGGTCCGCCCTGGGCTTGCCGGTCGTTCGTCGATGGCGATGGCTCGACATGGCCGGCCGGAGGTTCCGGATCTCGATGACGCGCGGGCCGCCGATCAACTGGAATGGGCCTGGTCGCTGGCGCGACGCCAGTCGTGTTCTGGGCGGGCTGGCCGTTTTTCGAGCGGCGTGGGCGTCGATCGTCAACCGCAGCCCGAACATGTTCACGCTCATCGCGCTCGGCGTCGGCGCTGCGTAGCTACAGCGCGCGTCGGCACGCATGCGCGCCGGCCGCGTTTCCCGACGGTTTCCGGATGCACGGCGACGGTCGAGACCTACTTCGACACCGCCGTCGTCATCACGGCGCTCGTGCCTGCTCGGGACAGGTGCTCGAGCTGCGCGCGCGCAGCCAGACGGGCACGGCGATCCGCCAGCTGCTCGGCCTGGCGCCGAAGACCGCGCGCGTCGCTGCGCGACGGCGACGGAGCGCGACGCCGCTGAGCGACGTGCAGGTCGGCGATCATCTGCCGCGTACGGCCCGGCGAGAAGGTGCCGGTCGACGGCGTCGTCGTCGAAGGGCGCAGCGCCGTCGACGAATCGATGGTGACCGGCGAGCCGATCCCCGTCGACAAGGCAGCTCGGGGACGCGGTGACCGGCGGCACGATCAATGCCGACCGGCAGCGCTCGTCGATGCCGCGCCGAGCGCGTCGGGCAGCGACACGCTGCTCGGCTCAGATCGTCCGCATGGTCGGCGAGGCGCAGCGCAGCCGCGCGCCGATCCAGCGGCTGGCCGATCGCGTCGCGGCGCTGCTTCGTGCCGCGCCGTCGTCGCCGTCGCGCTGCTCGACGTTCGTGGCGTGGAGCGCTGTGGGGCCCGCAGCCGCGGCTGGCACTACGCGCTCGTCAACGCGGTCGCCGTGCTGATCATCGCGTGCCCGTGCGCGCTCGGCCTCGCGACGCCGATGGCGATCATGGTCGGGACCGGACGCGGGCGCGCCGCGCGGGGTCCTCGTCAAGAACGCCGAGGCGCTCGAGCGTCTGGAGCAGGTCGACACGCTCGTCGTCGACAAGACGGGCACGCTCGACGGAGGGCAAGCCGCAGCTGGTCCACGATCGTCCCATTTGGCGGACGACTCGGAACACGACGTGCTGCCAGCTCGCGGCGGCGCTCGAGCGGGCGAGCGAGCATCCGCTCGCGGCTGCCATCCTCGCGCCGGCACACGAGACGGGGCCATCGAGATTCCTCCGGCCGTGCGAGCACTTCCACTACCAGTCGGGCAAGGGATCGTCAGGCACGTCGTGCAATGGTGTCCCCGCGCGTGCTCGGGAACACGCGCGATGATGCGTGAGGCCGGCGTGGCAAGATCGAGGTCGCGCGGCCGAGCGGGCCGAGCAGCTGCGCCGCGAGGGCCAGACGGTGATGTACCTGGCGATCGGCCAGCGGCTCGCCCTGTCTCGGCGTCGCCGATCCCATCAAGCTCAACAACGCCGGACGCCATCAAGCGCGCTCCACGCTCGAAGGCCTTCGGATCGTCATGCTGACCGGCGACAGCCGCACCACCGCGGCGGCGGTGGCGGCGCGCCTCGCAGATCGATGATGTCCGTGCCGAAGTGCTTCCGGCACAGAAGCGCGAAGTCATTCAGCAGCTCCAGCGTGAAGGCCGCGTGGTCGCCATGGCCGGGCGACGGCGTGAACGACGCGCCCGCGCTGGCCGAAGCCGACGTCGGCATCGCGATGGGCGACGGCACGGACGTCGCCATCGAAAGCGCCGGGCATCACGCTCGTCAAAGGCGACCTCGCGGGGCATCGTCCGCGCGCGGCGCCTGAGCCGCGCGACCATGCGCAACATCCGTCAGAACCTGCTGCTGGCTTTTGCCTGCGGCAATACGACTTCGTGTCCCGGTCGCGGCAGGCGCCCGTACTCCGCTGACTGGGACGCTCATCAGCCCCATCTGGGCGAAGCGCGGCCATGACGCTCTGCTCGGTCTCGGTGATCGGCAATGCGCTTCGTTTGCGGCGGGGCATGACTTAATCTAGCAGCCCAGTTGACTAACGGAGGAGGCCGGAATGGCGATCGATCCCGTCTGTAAAATGCAGGTTTCGATCGAAAACAAGGCGGCTGGCCAGGAGCGAGTTCAACGGAAAGATCGGCTTCTTCTGCGCTTTGGTCTGCAAGGCCAAGTTCGACGCGAACCCTCATCAGACGCTGAAGAGCTCATGAGCCGAATAATGGCACTCGGTTGCTTCGTAGCGGCATACGCCTCGAAACAAGGTCGAGGGGCCACACACGGACTCTTTCTCGGAAATTATCGAGCACGTGGCTGACGGCCTTCACATCAGACGACGCAGAACGGATGAGCCCGAGCCCCGCGACCGACACGTCGCAGGCGGACGATCGTCCCCGCCAGGATTGAAGGATAGGCGTTCCCCAAAATCCTGACTCGCCAGCTCGCAGTTTATCCAGACGTGCCCTAGCCATCGCCGACGATCGGGCCCCCTTTGTCACTGCCGTCCGGTCTTCGAAGCGAGCTCGTGCGTCCTGCTCCCAGGACACTGATCCAGCCCTCAACTGCTGCCGGTTCTGGTGAGAACCCGCTGGCGACGTCGCGGATCTGTCTCACAAACTGCCGCACAATCGTAGACGTCCGTCGGGCGAGGTCCTGACGCGTCACCGGCGCCTGATCACTTGGTTTCCGCCCTTCTGCCATAGCTCGAGAAAAACAGCAGCATCAGCCCGAACGCCGCGAGGACCACTTTCCAGGCGCTGACGCCTGCGATGGTGGGGTCGCCAACAGAACCGCCAGCAGCGCCGCAACGCTGCTCCCGGCCAGGATGTTTCGTAAGGGCGAAGCCATGGCGTCCTCCTGTTTACGTACACGGACTCCTCCGCGCTGCCCGCAGAAGCCATGCCGTCACGCCATCAGCACGGCGTACGTAGGCCGGCCGCGGGCCGGCGCCGCGCCCGGCCGCGCATTCGTGCGCCTGGCACAGCCGGGTCATCGGAGTGATACGATTGTTGCCGACGGTCATTCGCAGCACAACGGGGCGCGGCAGCGGAGCGCGTCGGGCCGCGCGGCGTGTGAGTCTGACAGGCCGGCGCTGTTCGGCCGTATCCATCTCGCGATCAACCCCGAGAGCGGCGGCGCGACTCAGGCCTCGCCGACCGCGGATCCGTCACCTGGTGAATTACACAATGGCAGAGCGCACGAAGCTGTCGCACCGCGGACGATACACCACTGGCCGGCTACTCGGGCCTGCCACGATCGCGGGTCGACTTCCCGGATGATCTCGTGTCGGAGCAGATCCGCCGCCTGGCGGTGTTCAGCGCGGTCGTCGGCGGGCTCCTGGATCTTCGGCCTTGTGATGACGTCGATCGTTGTTCCCAGTGTCACTCGGGTTTCCGAGAGAATGGACGACGATCGCGGTCGAGATATGCGGAATCGCCGCCTCGGCGCTGATGTATCTCTATGTTCGCCGCGCACCGCAGCAGCCGGACACCAAGCTGACGGCCGGGCTCGCGTATATGGTGCTCAATGCGGTGTTCGTACGCGGTGTTCAACCTCAAGTCCGGCTGGTGGCGGTCCCGTCTGCACGCCGAGCGTGTCCTGAACGCGGTCCTGATTCTCGTGTTCTCGATGATCTCGCCCGCCTCCCCCGACGGATGCTGTGGGCCTCGCTCGCTGCGGCGTCGATGGATCCGCTCGGCGTCTGGGTGGCGCACCTGCGCGGGTGCCCACGCCGTCCGCGTTGTTCACACTGCTCCATTACTCTGCCCAACTACAGCTGCGCCGTCGTCGCCATGGTGCCGGCGCGCTTGTTCCAGCGGCTCGGGCGACGGCTGCCGAGGCGGAGGAACTGGGAGCTATCAGGCTGGTCGAGTTGCTCGGGCGCGGCGGCATGGGCGAAGTCTGGCGGGCCGAGCATCGGCTGCTCGCCCGCAGCGCCGCCATCAAGCTGGTGCGGCCCGACGTGCTCGGCGGCGAGCAGCCGAGGCGCGACGCGCGGCTGATGCTTCGGCGCTTCGAGCGGGAAGCGCAGGCCACCGCCGGCGCTCAGCTCGCCGCACACCATTCAGGTGTTCGACTTCGGCGACGACGCAGGACGGCACCTTCTACTACGTGATGGAGCTGCTGTCGGGCGCGACCTCGAGTCGCTCGTCACGCGAATTCGGTCCGCTGCCGGCCGACCGCGCGATCTTCCTGCTCCGTCAGGTCTGCCACTCGCTCGCCGACGCGCACGCGCGGGGCCTCGTGCACCGCGACGTCAAGCCGGCCAATATCTACGTCTGCCGCATGGGCCTCGAATACGACTTCGTGAAGGTGCTCGACTTCGGCCTCGTGAAGGTCAACGACGCGGCGATCGGTGCAGCAGACGCTGATGACCCTCGATCACAAGACCAGCGGCACGCCCGCGTACATGGCGCCCGAAGTCATCCTCGGCGAAGCCGAGGTCGATCGCCGGGCGGACGTCTACGCGCTCGGGTGCGTGGCGCACTACCTGCTGACCGGCCAGCTGGTGTTCGAGGCCGACACGCCGATGAAGATGCTCATGCAGCATCGTCAGCGCGACGCCCGTCCCGCCGTCGCAGCGCACCGAGCTGCCGCATTCCGCGCGAGCTCGACGATCTCGTGCTCTCGTGCCTCGAGAAGGATCCGGACAAGCGCCCGCAGAAGCGCGGAGACTTTGTTTCGCCTCGCCTGCGGCTGCAGGACGTGCGACACATGGAACTCCGACGTCGCGCGCGGCTGGTGGGAGCGCCATCTGCCGGAGCTGACCGGACCGCTGACCTACGGCGAGCCCGGACACGGTCGTGAGCCGAACCGCGGCCGCCGCCGTCAATTGACCCGCGAACCTTTGTCAGGAGCCCTGTGCCTCCCTTGACTCGCCGAAAAGAGCTGGCTCGACCGCACGCTGAGTGTGTTCAGCGACGTCCGCCCGGTGAGGCGGGCACCGCGCTCCTCATGCTCGCGAACATCTTCCTGATCCTGATCTGCTACTCCGTCATCAAGACCGTGCGGGAGCCTTTGATCCTGCTCGGCGGCGGAGCAGAAGTCCGGCGCATACGCCGCGGCGGGCCAGGCCCTGTTGCTGATGGCGTTCGTGCCGCTTTACGGCTGGTTTGCCTCGCGCGTGGACAGGGTGAAGCTGCTCGTGGGCGTGACGCTGTTTTTCCTCGTCAACATCGAGCTGTTCGCGCTGGCCGTCGCGTCAGGCATCCCGTACGTGGGCGTCGTGTTCTACATCTGGGTGGGTATCTTCAGCATCTCCCTGATTGCCCAGTTCTGGTCGTATGCCAACGATATCTACAGCAAGGATGCCGGCAACCGCTTGTTTCCGATCATCGCGTTGGGAATGACTGCGGGGCCTCCGCTTGGTTCGCTCGTGGCGGCGCGTCTGTTCGGCGAGGGCGTCGAGCCGCAGGCGATCATCAGGTCTCAGCCGCGTTGCTGCTGGGAAGCCTGGCTCTCTACCTGGTGGTGAACGCGCGGGAGACACGCGCGCGCAGCGGCGCCAGAGGCGGCGCTGGCGGCTGCAGGAGGGTTCCGGCTCGTGCTGGCGGAGCGAGTATCTGCGCCTGATCGCGCTCCTGATCATCCCTGCTCAACGTCGTCAATACAACCGGCGAGTATTTCCTGCGCGCGAGCCTGCTCACGAGCGAGGCGGCCGCGTTGAAAGCGGCGAATCCGGCGTTCAACGAGGCGGCCTACATCGGGGCCTTCGCGGGTAACTATCAGTTCTGGACGAATGTGCTGGCGTTCCTCCTCCAGGCATTCGTCACCTCCGCGTCTGGTGAGTGCACCAGGGTCTGCGCGGGAGCGCTGCTGGCGCTGCCGCTCGTGGCGCTCGGTGGGCTTACACGCTTCGCCGCGGCCGGCGTTGGCCTGGCGGTCGCCGAGCGGATCAAGAACGTCGAAAACGCGACCGACTATTCGATCATGAATACGGCGCGCCAGCTCTTGTGGCTGCCGACGTCTCGGGAGGAGAACGTACAAGGCGAAGCAGGCCATCGATACGTTCTTCGTGCGTGGAGGCGATCTATTGTCGGCCGCGATCGTGTTCCTCGGCACTGCCGTCATACCGTTAGGCGTGTTTGGCTTCGCAGCCGGCAACGTGGTGCTGACACTGGTCTGGATCGGCGTGGCACTGCTGATATTGAAGCGCCACCGGGCGCTTGTCGAGCAGCCGGCGAAAGCGGCGTGACCCAAGCGTCGGCCGGCCCGCTTTTCTTCATGCGCTCGCGTCGCCGGCTAGGCCATCCTCTGCCATCAGCAGCCGTTGCGCCTCCTGTAGCTCACGCCGGCGGGCCTTCGTCAAGACGGGAAAGTGCAAATCGAGCCGTTCGAGGCGTGTCCACGAGTCACGGCCGCGACGGCCAGGCGCGTGAACCACTTGTGATCCGCCGGGATCACGTACCAGGGCGCAACCTTGGTGCTCGTCCGCGAAAGGACGTCCTCGTACGCCCGCCTGTAGCCCTTCGCCAACGACCGCTGCTTGACGTCGTTCAATGAGAACTTCCAGTTCTTCTCCGGCCGTTCGATGCGCTCCAGAAGGCGCTTCTTCTGCTCCTTCCTCGAGACATTCAGGTAGAACTTCGACCACGATGACGCCGTCTTCAACGAGGTGGCGCTCGAACTCGTTGATATGGCGGAACCGGCGGGACCAGATGTCGCCCGGTCTTGCATTCCTCGGGCAGCTGCTGAGACGCGAGAACCGCCGGATCGACCTCGCGACCAGCACTTCTTCGTGAGTATGACCGGTTGTGGATGCCGATGCGTCCGCGCTCCGGCAGCGCTTTCACGGACCGCCACAGGTAGTCGTGATCGCGCTCCTCGGATGACGGCGCCTTGAAGCTGAATACCTGGCAACCCTGGGGTTGACGCCGCGCATCACGTGCTTGATCGTGCTGTCCTTCCCCGCCGCATCCATCGCCTGGAAAATCACCAGGAGCGCGTAGGAATCCTCCGCATACAGACGCTCCTGCTGGAGCCGCCAGCCGATCGATGCCCTCTTGAAGCAGCGCATCCGCCTCGTGCTTGTCCGTGATGTGCCCCGTCCACCCGGTCTTGTAGTCCCGCGAGGAGACTCGCCTGCCTGGTCGAACCCTCATCGCTGCGATCAGTTTCTTGGTGTTCATCATCGTATGCTCGGTGTCGGTGCTAGCATAGATCCGCCGTGAGGCGCTGTTGGCCACGTTCTTCGTCGCTCCTGCATTGACGGCCGCGCCCGCGTCGATGCCGGCCGCCGGCGGGCCCCGGACGCCAACAGGCCGACGCCCGATCGGCGCGCGCGGCCCCGCCACTGACGATCCTGCAGATCCAACGACGTTTACTCGACCGTGCCGATCGGCGGCGCCGGAGGCCTGGCACGCGTCGCCACGCTCAAGCAACAGATGGCGGCCGACGGCCGGACGCCCTGGCTCGTGCTCGCGGGCGACTTTCTCTCTTCGTCGGTGGCTTCGACGGTGTTCAAGGGCGAGCAGATGATCGCGGCGTTGAACGCCGCAGGCCTCGACATGGCCACGCTCGGCAACCACGAATTCGACTTCGGGTTCGACATCCCGCAGCAGCGGGATGGCCGAAGCCAGATGGCAGTGGGTCGTCTCGAACGTGGTCGACGCCCGAGACCGGCAGGCCGATCGGGGGCGCGGCGCCGTTTCTCGTCCGGACATTCGGCACGCTGAAGGTCGGGTTCATCGGCCTGTGCCTGACCAACGACAGCATCTCGCGCGACAAGCTGGAACGGATCCGCCTGATCGATCCGGGCGAAGCGGCGGCCGCCATGTATCTGCCCATCCTGAAGGCGCAGCAGGTGGACGTGATCGTCGCGCTCACGCACCTGACCATCGCCGAGGACCGCGTGCTCGCGGAGCGTTTTCCGGAGATCGACCTCATTGTGGGCGGGCACGAGCACGAGCCCATCGCAGCGATCGAGGGTCGCGCCTTCATCAGCAAGGCCGGGTCGGACGCCGAAGTTCGTCGCGATCGGACATCAGCAGAAGGAGCACCGGCACCGTGGAGCGCGTCTACGAGCTCCTGCCCGTCACCTCCGCTCTTGCCGACGATCCCCGGACCGCAGCGGTCGTGAACGACTATTCGAGGCACGGCTCGGCACGGAGCTCAGGCGATCGTCGGCACGACGCGTGCCTCTCACGGCGAGAGCGCAAGCCTGCGTTCGTCGGAGACCGAACCTGGGTAACCCGACGGCCGACGCCCTGCGAGCCGCAGCGGGAGCCGAGGTGGCGATCGTGAACGCCGGAGGAATCCGAGGAGACCGCGTGCATCCCGCGGAGGCCGCTGACGCGCCAGACGCTGGTGGAGATCCACCCGTTCGGCAACACCGTCTGCAAGATCGCCGTCACGGGCCGTGCGCTGCTCGAAGCGCTCAATCACGGTGTGGGCCGGCTTCCGGACACCGCCGGGCAGTTCCCGCAGGTCCCGGGGCTGCGTCTCCGGGTGAATCCGCGCGGGCCGCCCGGCGAACGGGTTCAGGACGTCACGATCGACGGCGGCCGCTCGAGGCGGCCCGCGTACTCGCTGGCCCTCCCGGATTTCCTCCTGCGCGGCGGTGACGGTTACTCCATGTTCGCCGATCGCTGGGTACTCGTCGGGCCAGAGTCGGGACCGCTGATGGTGTCCGCGCTCGAACAGTATGTCGCGGCGAGGCGAGGTCGCCCCGGCCGTCGAGGACGCATCGTCATCTCGGAAACCGCGAGATGACGAAGCCCGCTGTCATGATTGGAGTCCACAGGCGTGCCGTCTGCGCTAGACTTTCGGAATGCTTTTCCTGATGGCCCCTGCTGGCCCTGACCTATGCCCACCCCGATCAGCTCGTGGAAACCGACTGGGTCGCCCCTTCACGCGCACGACGCCAACGTCCGCGTGTGGTGGACATGCGGATGTCCGGCTTCGGCGAGGGTCACGTGCCCGGATCGGATCTACTCTGTCGCCGGTCTCGATCCCGCGACGCGGGCAGCCTCCACGTTTCTGCCAACCGTCGCCGCGTTCGAAGCGATGATGGCGAAGCTCGGCATCGGCGACTCCACGCGCGTCGTGGTGTACGACGAGCGCGGCGGGATCCACGCCGCGCGCTGTGGTGGATCCTCAACTACTACGGCCACGGGAACGTGGCGCTGATGAACGGCGGCTGGATCGGGTGGATCGGCGGAGCGGCGTCCCACGACGAAAGAGACGCCCCCGACGGCGAGCGTCCGGTTCAGGGCGCGGCCGCAGGCCGAAATGGATCGCGACCGCGAGCGACGTCGCCGGCGCGATCGACAAACCGGGCGTGAAGATCATCGACGCGCGCACCACCGCGGAGATCGAGGGCAAGGATCTCCGGAACATCAGGCGCGGCGGCTTCGTGCCTTCGTCGATTCCCGTGCTACTGGGAGGATCTGCCTCGATCCGCAGCTGAAGACCTTCCGGCCGGCCGACGAGCTGAAGAAAATCTACGAGGACCGCGGCATCGTTCCGTCGCACGAAGTGATCGCTTACTGCCAGGTGGGCATGCGCGCCTCAGTGGATCTCTTCGCGCTGCACCTGCTCGGATACGGCAAGCTCCGCAACTACTACGGCGCGTGGAAGAGGGGGCAATCGTGACGACCTTCCACTGGCCACCACGAAGTAGTAGGCCGGATGGGCTGCGACGTATCTAACTCCCAGGTTGCATGGCTTTTCAGCGCCTGCTGGTACAAGAGAGGTTGCTCGCGGTAACGCCTGCGGCACGCGCACTGGCGGAGCCGTGGCGTGAGATCTGGCCCAGAGCAGCCGAAAGGGCAGCAGGCCGCCAACGATCAGCGGACAGCGCTGGGGGCTGCTGACGTCGGCCTTGACCAGCCTGATAATGCACCACCCCGCGATCGCCGAGACGTAAATCAGCCGGTGAAGCGCCTGCCAGCGTCTTCCCCGAGACGCCGGATCATTCCGCGGCCGTGGAGGTCGCCGCCAGAGGGACCAGCATGGTGAAGGCCGTAAACCCCACCGTGATGTACGGGCGCTTGTAGATGTCCTCCCGACCGATCGCGCCAGGTTGACCAGCGTGGTCCACGCCACGATGCCGTCCGAAAATCAAGGCTGGCAAATCGATCGGCGACCAGGTAAGTCAGGAAGTGCAGCGTCCCGTAGAAGAAGGCAAAGAGGCCGCAACATGCGGCGGAACCGGATCGACCGGCGTTCCAGCCGGTCAGGCGCCGGAAGGCGTCACCGCGAGGGTGATGCACAGAAATCGCAGCGTCCAGAGACCGGTTTCGTTCGTGAGTGTCGCTGGAGCGGATTCAGAGCTCAGATTGCCCGTCGCAATCGCCCACACGAGCCACCCGGCGGGGGCAAGACCCGCGACGAACGCGGCAGGCTTCAGCACGACCCGGACGGCTTGGCCTGATGTCACTCAGTAGTATCTCTTTGAGATCCATCCCGGTGCACAGCGACCGGCGACCTGGTCGCCATAGCCGTTGAACATCGACGGTCTTGCGCATGAAGAACTCGCCGATGCGGCGCTCGGTCGCCTGGCTCCAGCGCGGGTGATCGCGGTCGGGATTCACGTTCGACGTAGAAGCCATACTCGTTGGGCGCCGATTCCTGCCACGTGTTGAGCGGCTGCCTGCTCGACGAATCGAATCCGGACGATCGACTTGCCGCTCTTGAACCCGTATTTCCAGGGCACGATGAGGCGGATCGGCGCCCCATCCTGTTTCGGCATCGACTTCGCCATACAGGCCGACGGCGAGAATCGTCAGCGGATGCATCGCCTCGATCCATGCGGAGCCCCTCGCGATACGGCCAGCGCAGCACGGGGATGCGTACGCCGGGCATCTGCGTGGAATCGTTCAGCGTGTAGAACTCGACGAATTTGGCCTTGGACGTCGGCTCGCACCGCTTGATGAAGTTCGCGAAGGAGAACCCGACCCACGGAATCACCATCGACCAGCGCTCGACGCATCGACAGGCGGTAGATCCGATCCTCGAGCGTCTGGCCCTTCAGGATGTCCTCGAGGGCATAGAGCCGCGGCTTGGCACACTCCCCTTCCACCACGACTTTCCATGGCTCGGTTTTCAGGGTATTCGCGTAGATCGCCGGCGAGTCCTTGTCGGCGCCGAACTCGTAATAATTGTTGTAGGTCGTGATCTGTTCCCAGGAGTTCGGCTTTTCGTCCGTCACGCTCAACGGGCTTTCTGGACGTTTTCCAGCTTGCGCCCATGGGGGGCAGGCTGGGCCGCCGCTATCGGCAAAGGGAGGGGACGGCCGGGATCCCGGCGCCGGCCGCAGTCGTGACCGTCAGGGCCGGATGAACTCGCGCCGGTTCAGGTAGAGCTTCTGGTCCGTGATCCCGAGCTGCGGATGTCGGACGCGTGCCTGATCAGCATGGTGCTCCGTGCGTTGGACGCCCGCCGGGCGGCGTCAGGTGACCGAGCCGGAAACATCCCATTATAGAGCGCCAGCGGCCGCCTGAAATCAGGCGATATCGACAGCCCTGAGCTACCGCACGCCAGCCGTATGCTACGCTCGATGAGAGTGCCGGACGACCAGACTGCCTGACCCATCGACGGTGGCGGCCAATGCCCGGCTGCTTTCGCTCGCCGTGCACGAGCTTCGCACGCCGGCGTCGGTCGTCGGGGATGCTGCGCATGCTTCAGCGCGACACCACCGCTCCGCTGAGCGAACGGCAGCGCAAGATGGTCGATGAGGCAGCGAAGTCCTACGGGCGAATGGTCGCGCTGATCAGACGAGCTCAGTGAAATCTCGAAGCTCGACGCCTGGCACGGCGGCCGTCAGGAGGAATCGTTCGACCTGTTCGGGCTCGGTTCAGGAAGTGGCCGACGGTGTGCATGAGGTCGTGGGGAGAGTGACGTGAAGGTGCAGGTCCGTGGTGAGGCAGATCGGGGCACCCCTCACGGGCGATCGAACCCGCCTTCAGTCAGGCGCTTAGCGGCATTTCTTCCGGGCGATTTTGCGTGAACAGGCTTCAGCCTGCACATCGTCGTCGATCGGCGGCGTCGCTCGACGGACCTGGGCGCCAGGGCTGTTATTGTCATGGCTCGCGAACCGGACGTACGGCGCATACGACGCCGTGCCCGCTGCGTTCGATGACCAGCGGGGAGGGCTGGGCCTTGCGCCGCTGCCCATCGCCAGGCGCGTCATCGAGCGCCACGGCGGCCGGGTCTGGACCCCGGCCCAGTCCGACGGTGCCGACAGTCATGCGGCGCAGCTCCACAATTGTGATATCACTTCCCATCTGCAACTCTGCGGGAGCATGACGGTTGAAGAAAGCCATACATTGCCATCGTCGATGACGATTCGGGATTCGCCAATTATCTGCGCATCGTTCCTGTCGCTGCGCGGCTTACGAGACGTGATCGTAGCTCAGCGCGGCGACGAGATGATCGCCGCCGTCAAGCAGGGCGATCCACCGGATATCGTGCTGCTCGACGTCATGATGCCGGGAATGAACGGGCTCGAAACCCTGCGCGCGCTCAAGGCGGCGAAGCCGGAAATGCAGGTGATCATGCTGTCGGGCCGCGAACAGGCGGCGACGATCGTCGAGGCCGTGCGCCTCGGCGCCGCCGACTACGTCGTCAAGCCGGACGATCCCGAGGGGCTCGGCGAGATCGCGCTCGATGCCGCCATCAAGAGCGCGATCGAGAAGACCCGGCTCGTGTCGGAGATCACCGAGCTGCGCCGCCAGCTGAGCGACGACCAGGATCGCGCGTTCCTCTTCTGGGGCGACAGCCCGGAGATGCAGATCGATCGCGACGGTCATCGAGCAGGTGTCCGACAGCGACGTCACCGTGCTGATTCGCGGCGAGAGCGGCGTCGGCAAGGAGCTCGTGGCGCGCGCGATCCATCAGCGCTCGCCGCGCAAGAACCGGCCGTTCGTGAAGGTCAACTGCGCGGCGCTGCCGGCCGACCTGCTCGAAAGCGAGCTGTTCGGGCACGAGAAGGCGCGTTCACCGGCGCGGCGACGACGCGGATCGGCAAGTTCGAGCAGGCCGACACCGGGCACGATTTTCCTCGATGAGATCGGCGAGATGAAGCCCGCGCTTCAGGCGAAGCTGCTCCACGTGCTGCAGGACGGCGCAGTTCACCAAGCTCGGAAGCAACAGACCGATCAACGTGGACGTGCGCGTGGTGGCCGCCACCAACCGGGATCTCGAGGGAATGCTGGTGCGCGGCGAGTTCCGCGAGGATCTGTACTACCGCCTGAAGGTCATCGAAGTCACCGTCCCGCCGCTGAGCGAGCGCCGCAGCGAAATTGGGCACCTCACCGATTTCTTCATCGATCGCTATGCCCGGCGCTACAAGCGCCCGGTGCGGCAGCTGTCGGCCCGAGCTCGCAGCAGTTGTTTCAGACCTACGACTGGCCGGGAAACATCCGCGAGCTCGAAAACATGATCAAGCGCATCGTCATTCTGCAGGACGAGTCGCTCGTCGTGCGCGAGATGCAGCGCGCGAGCCGTCCCGCGCCGGCATATGCCGCGGCGGGGTCGGCGCGGCGGTCATCGCTCCGGTTGAGGACCCCGACGAGTTCGATGAGCCCGACGATGAGGAATCGGCTCCGGACGTCCCGGTCACCACGAATCCGGCAGGCTCGCGACTTGCGGATGCCGCCAAGGCGGCGGCCCTGAAGGTCGAGCGGGCGATCATCGAGGAGACGCTGGGGCAGGTTCAATGGAACCGTCGACGCGCGGCAGGAACACCTCGGGGTGAGCTACAAGACCCTGCTCAATAAGATCAAGGAATGCGGGATCAGCCGAAAGTAGAGCTTCCCGCGCCTCGAGAGTCGGCCGCAGGCGAGTTGTTCAGCACAGCTCGACTCTTTCTCGGAAGTTTTCTTCCCTCCTGTCGCATGGATTTCACTTTCTGAACAGTCGTTTCCCCTCGCACCGGCTGATTTCCCTCAATTGGATCGGGCTTTTCCCTGCTGGCACCTGCATTGCTCAGCGGAGCCAAGGTGTCGATTACTCAGCCGGAGTCCCAGTCCGCCGAGCCATCTGACAAACAGGCCGGCTCCAGCCCAGCAACGTGGAACTGTGGGTCAGTAGACGACGACACCTCGATGTGCGACTTCCTGAGCGCGTTCCTGATGGAGCGCGGCAATACGGTCGTGACAATCGCCAGCGCCGAGGAGGCCGTCAAGCGCGCCTAGACCCAGCGGCCCGCGGCGATGATTCTGGACGTGATGCTGGCCGGGCCGATGGATGGACTCGAAGCGCTGGCGGCCTTCAAGAAGATCGATCACACCGTGCCCGTCCTCGTGGTGTCCGGCCAGGGCCGCACCACGACGATGGTAGCAGGCCATGAAGCTCGGGGCGGCCGATTTCCTCAGCAAACCGTTCGACGTCGAGGACCTCGAACTGCCCCCTGCTCACGCGCTCAAACAGCGCCAGCTGACGTGCGATCTGGCGTCCCTCCGGGCTCAACTTCAGGCTCAATCCAGCCAGCGAGATGTTGTTCGGACAGGCGAGCGGATGGCCGGTGTCCGCGACCTCATCGACCGTGTCTCCGATACCGCACGTCACGCGTGCTCGATTCCGTGGAGAGAGCGGAACGGGCAAGGAGCTTGTGGCGCGCTCGCTCTGCCGCTCTCGCTCCGCCGCGACAAGCCGTTCGTGAAAGTGAACTGCGCGCCGCGCTGCCGACAGAACTGCTCGGAATCGGAGCTGTTCGGCTTCGAGCGCGGCGCGTTTACCGGCGCGGTCCAGCACAAGCCGGGCAGGTTCGAGTTCGCCAACCGGGGCACCATTTTCCTCGATGAGGTCGGCGAGATGAGCGCTCGCCTGCAGGCGAAGCTCCTGCAGGTGCTGCAGGACGGCGAGTTCTCGCGCGGCTGGCGGCCGGCACGACGTTCGCGTCGGATGTGCGCGTCATCTCGGCCACCAATCGCGATCTTCAGAAGGCGGTGGCCGACGGTCAATTCCGCGAGGACCTTTTCTTCCGCCTGAACGTGGTCGGCATCTGGCTGCCGCCGCTGCGTGAACGCCGCGATGAGATCCAGCCGCTGACGGAGCATTTCCTCAAGAAGTATTCGGTCCAGTACAACAAGCCCTACACCGCGATCAGCCCGGACACGCTACGGCTCTTCATGGAATACGACTGGCCCGGCAATATCCGTGAGCTCGAGAATCTGATCAAACGCGACAGTCGATCCTGGGCGACGAAGCGGCGCTTCGGAAGACGTGGCCCACGGCGTCGCCATGGCCGCGCATCTGCAGCGCCGCGACGCTCGACGCCCCGCGGTTGCCGGAGTCGGCGGCGACATCGGCACGCCGCCGCGCGCCCCGTCGGGCCCTGCCGCCATCGCCGCGGCCGCCGCCGAAGGCGGGCAACTATTCGCTCATAGGACGTTTCGCGCACGGCCGCGCGCGAAGCCGAACGCGGAGCTCATTCTCAGGATGCTGCAACAGACACACTGGAACCGCAGCGAAAACCGCCGAACACCTCGGCATCAGCTACAAGGCCCTTCTCTACAAGATCAAAGAAGGCGGCCTCGACAAGGCGTCATAACATGTCGAGCAGTTCGTTCTATGAGGAGGGCTCGAAACTCCTCACCCCTGGCGCGTTCGAGTTCGTCCTGGACAGCGAGCTCCAAGCGCGCCGTCCGGTCGCAGAACTACCTGCACGCTCAGTGGTGGTCGAAGCACGGCGAGTGGAAGGATGAGCGTCACAGGCCGACGGCGGCACGATGCTGGAAGTCGCGCTCATCATCGGCAGGGAAATCCGCGATACGGATGCTGCTCGGGCACACCGATGAAGGCACGCTCTGCGCTCGTCTTGCTGGACACCGATTTCGAGCATTCCACGCCGGCGTGATCGACCGCGTCGTGTCGCAGCGGAGAGCCACGAGTTCCTGACCGCGCTTCGCATCGCGATTGGCGCCGCGTGCTACCCGACCCATGCCGTCGACGCCGGTTCGTTGAAGCGTCAGGTCGCTCTCGCATCCGCTCGCCAGCTGGCGCGTCAAGCAGTCGGGCGACACCTCGATCAACTGACGAGCTCACGATTGGGAAAAAGTTTTCCCTTCCAGTCGCAGCACCCTGTGGCCGCGCCGCCGATAGGAAGCGCGTGAGCCAATAGAAGCTACTCAAGTAACCATTCGCCGACAAACGCACCAGTCCGGTCGCCGCGATAGCCGAAGCGCCCGTGCTGCGCTGTGCTTCCAACAACCCCGCCCCGTGTTTCAAGGCGCGTTTTGCCTGCATTCAGGTGGGCAGCTGCTGTTCCTGACTAATCTGTGGAACACTTATTGCACTGCTACCGATCGCGTGACTGAGGCATATCACTTTGGGGCCGCTACACAGACGCCGCACCCCCGATCGGCGACGGTGGACGTTCTGTCTGAGCTCGCGCGGGACGACGACGCCCCTACCGCATGCAACCGAATCGCCGCATGTGCTCTTGCGCAAGAGTCACTGCAGTATCGCTCTCGTGCTCGTCTTCGCTCCACCCTCTCGTGCGCAAAGCAACGCGACCTTTGTGCCTTCGTTGTGTCGGTGAGCACGGTCTGCGACGACAACCTGTTCGCGCGCCGAAAGCGGCGACGCCGGCGTGATGACGCGACCGTGCCCCGCGTTCGACGGGCAATTACGAATCGCCGACGGTCACGCTGCTGAGCCTGTACCCTTCGACATGCAGCATTCGAATTTTCCTGCGCTGAACACGCTTCGACGCCCGCCGGCATGGAAGCTTCGAGGTCCGTCACCGGACCCGGCCTCCGACGACCCTACGGATTCGGTCCAGGTAGACTGCACCGATACCCCGGGCGAGCCAATCTCGACACCGGGACTCCGGAGCCCGAAGGCAGGCCGAGCGTTGGGAAATCGCGCCCTCGATCATCCATCGCATCCGTCCACGAACCGCCTTCAGCGGCAGCTACCGGTGGACGACCGAATCGCTCGACGAGGCACGAGCGGTCGGCTGCACGTCGCCAGGGCCGGCGTCACACGGCAGACGTCGACGCGCGACGACGTGGCGTTCAGTTATCTCGGCCTGGATGTTCGTCGACGTGTTCGAAAGACGGACGTCGCACTGCGGCTCCTCGTCGCATGGGCGCCGCGAGCTGCGCGTTCGGCACGCGGCTCACGCTTCAGGGCGGACCCGCGGCTTCTCGTCCTACCGATCGGTGACACCTGAAATCGTGCGGCTGGACTGACCCGCAGCACCAACCGCCTCCCGGATGGGGTTCGACTACTGGCACGGCGAAACGATCGTCCTCGGCATTCGTGGACCGGCTGGCGGTCGACAGCGGCACGGCGCGCGTCTGATCTGGCCTCATGACGCCGCGCTTCGAGATCGGCAACCACGTCAGCGTGTCCGGACAACTCGACGATCGCCGGAGAGGATGCGCGCGTATCGCGGGGCACGGTCGTGGCCTCCTGGATCCCGCGCGGCGGTGCGCACACCTTCGCCGGATCTTACGCAGTGCGGACTTTCAGCATGGGTGTCATCAGACGCACCCTGCTCTCGAGGATCAGGTCCTGCGCTCACACCCTCCGGCATGAACGTCACGATCGCGCCGCGCTCTGAGTCGTTCATTCCGGCCGACGGGCGAACGCCCCGAGGCCCGTCCAGGGAGGTAATTCAATGATCCGTCGGTTATGCAGCGTCATCGTTGTTCTCCGTTCCGCTGCTCGGGGTGGCGCTCGCAGGGAGGCCCCAAAGCCGCGCGCCTCCGACGCCGGCGCCGCAGGCGCCGATCTCGCCCGCGCGACCCCGCGCGGTCGAGTTTTCATCGGACCGGAGGACATTCTCGACATCTCGGTCTGGAAGAACCCCGAGCTCAGTCTGAACCGTGCCGGTCCGGCCTGACGGCAAGGTCTCGTTGCCCGCTGGTCAACGACATTCAGGCCGCCGGACCCTGACGCCGACCGACCTGCGCGACCAGCTCACGACGCAGGCTGCAGCGAGTACTGCCGATCGCCCGGAAGTGGCCGTCATCGTGCGCGAGGTTCTACAGCGTGAAGGTCGCCGTGGTCTGGCGCGGTCAAGATTCCCGGCCGCTACGAGATCAAGAGCTCCACGACGGTGCTCGAGCTGCTCGCGCAGGCCCAGGGACTCACCGAGTTCGCGCGTCGCGCGATCGCATCGTCGTGCTCCGCCAGAGCGGCGGCGCCACCGACGCGCATTCCGTTTCAACTACCGCAAAGCCGGAGAGGGTCGGAGACCGGACAACTTCTTCGTCCGCGCCTGGCGACATCTTCGTGGTCCCATAGAGGTTGTCGATGATTCACGATCCTTTGTCCCCCGCCTGAAGAGTCGGTTCTGCCGTGCGCGCCGTGCAGATCCTGTTCCGGCGCCGGACGCTCGCGTTCGTCGCCTTCGCGACGGTCGTGGCGTCGGCGATCTCGCTTTGCGGTCTACCTGCCAGACCTCGTATCAGGCGAGCGCCCTCGTGCTCGTCGAACGCCAGATCTCCGAGGCCTCGGTGAAGGCCTGGCCGACGCGGCGGTGTCGAGAGCCGGCTGCAGATCATCAAACAGGAGATCCTCAGTCGAGCGAGGCTGACCGAGCTCATCGAACGCTTCAGCCTCTATCGCAACTGCGTGAGCGCGGGGCCACGGAAGCGGTGCTCGGATCAGACGCCGCCGGCGACATCCACAGGTCGACCTGACCGGGCCGGAGCAGGTCAACGGCCGGACCAAGACCGTGGCTTCAGGCTCAGTTATACTCGGCGAAGGCCCGCGGAAACCGTCGCGGACGTCACCAACGCGCCATCGCCGCCTTCTACGCGGCGCAGAACGATCGGCATGCGCTCCGAGGAAGCGACGCGAACCGCGGAGTTTCTGAAAGGGGACAGCTCATCGAAGCGCAGAAGCAGGCTCGCGCATCACGAAGACAACGCGCGGAGCTTCACCTCGCGGCACGTGTCGGCGAGCCTCCGCAGCAGACCGGCGTCAACCTCGCGACGCTCACCCGCCTCAACGATCAGCGTGCCGCCTGAACGGCGAGCAGCAACTCCATATCCTCGAGCAGCGCGAGCGGCTGCTCGAAAGGTGTTCCTGGTCGAGCAGAGCGCGGCTGGCGACATCACGTCTGCCGCGCCCACGATTCGTGGGCGATCCGCTGGATGCTCGAGCGACGCTTCGAACGGTTGAAGGACGAGCTGCAGCAGGCTGGAGACGCGGTCCACCGGCCGAAACATCCGGACGTGATCACGCTCAAGGGAACAGGTCGCGGCGGTCGAGCGGAGGTCGCCGAACGCGGGGCGCAGCAGAAGGCCGCCGAATCCTCTGGAGAAACCGCCCGAGCCGTCGAAGGATCTCCTTCGGTGCGCCGCCGGGCGCTGGAGAACCTCGACGGCGAAGCTCGCGCGGCTGAAGAAGACCGAGGCGGAGGTCCGGACGGCGGTCGCCGCGTTCGAGCGCCGCCTCGAGGGTATCGCCGGAGCTGCAGCAGGAGTTCATGCTGCCTGTCACGCGATCATCAGGCCTCCAAGGATCTATGCGATTCGCTGGTCGAAGCGTATGACGAGGCCCAGATGGCTGAGACCGTGGAGGTCGACCGTCAGGGGAACAGCTTCAGGATTTCTGCGATACCGGTGATCCCCGCCGACGGTCCGAGCGCCCCCAACCGCACGCGGCCTTCTCATCCTCGGCGTCCTGCTCGCTCTCAGCCGCCGCGGGCGCCGACGGTGCTGGTCGCGGAACAGGTGGACAGCTTCGTTCCACGGCGTCGACGATGTTCGCATCGTTCACGAGCGATGCCGCAGTCCTCGCCGCGATTCCTCGTATCGGCGCGCGCGGACGGGCCGTCTGCGTCCGGTCGTTGGGGACGGCTTCCGCCCTGGCCGCCATCCCATGATCGCCGTGTTGTCGGCGCACCTGGCGACGCGGCAACGAGCAACTGGTCCGACTTCTCGCCCGTGCGAGCTGGAGATCATCATGTCCATAGAGCCTCGATCCTATCTGGTCAGCCTCAAGGCTCCCTCGTCGTTCGCGGCGGAACGATACCAGGGCCTGCGGATGACGGTGGAACGACTCAGGCGCCCTCCGCGACGTGCGAGTGGTCGCGGTCGACGAGCTCCGGCGCGGGTGACGGCAAGACCCTCACCTCCATCAACCTCGCGGAGCGCCCTCGCCCGACGGCGCGCAGGCCCGCGTCCTCCTGATCGATGCCGACCTGCGGCGGCCAACCGTCGCGACCCGCCTCGGCCTCGCCGAGCGGCTCCACGAGGTCTGGTCGACGCGACCGCCCGGGGCCTCGTCGACGCGATCACCCACGACAACATACGCATTCAGGATGTGACCCAAACGATCGATGGATTCAATCTCGCGGTCGTGCCGGCCGAGCGTCACGGCGGTGCCCATCCACGAGCTGCTGCGCTCGCCGCGGCTCGAAGCCCTCCTCGATGAAGCGCGCCACTCTACGATTTCGTCGTGCTCGACACGCCGCCGCTCCTCGCCCGTTTTCGATACGGCCCTGCTCGCCCGGCTCGTCGACGGTGTTCTCGTCGTCGTGGCGGCCAACCGCACGCCGCGCAAGATGCTCGGAGAAGCGTTGAGACCTCCTCGATCCGGCAAAGGTGCTGGGGATCGTCTTCAACGGCGACGCGAAACCGCTCTTCGGCTACTACGAGCTCCGCATGCCAAAGGTATTTCCACAAAAGATTGACAACCCATAGGTGATCATCGTGAACCTCGAGACTCTTGTCCCCTCGCGCAATTCCGGCGGTGCCCGCCATCGAAGCGACCGCGCCGCTGTCCGAGCGCCTCCTCACCCAGGCGGCATCTGATCCTCGGATCCGGTCGCTGATGGCCGCCAAGGTCGTCGAGGAAATCGAAGCGATTGAAGGGTCTCGCGACGTCGTGGCCGGATTGGTCGACCACGAGGAACCTCAGGCTCCGTGGGCGAGGAATACCAGATGGCTCGGCCCGCCGACTCGGCTGCCGAGATCGTCGAGCGCGTGCGCCGGGCCGCATCGTCGTGGCCATTCGCCGACAGGCGCGACCGGCTGCCGCTGCAGCTGCCTCGCTCGAGTCGCGAGTCCGCGGCAGTCATTGTCGAGGACGCGCGTGGAGTTCTACGAGCGCCTGACCGGCAAGATGGTCATCGAGTCGCTGAACCCCAGCACGCTGATTCTGTCGAAGGGGTTCCGCAATCACGGCGCTGCCGAGATCGTCGCCCGCGATCATCAGCGTCGTCGGCGCCGCGTTCGGAGCTCGTCCTGTCGGCTCCCCTGCTCCTGGCGATTGCCGTGGCCATCAGACTCGACTCGCGCGGCCCGGTGTTGTTCGTTCAGAGCCGCGGCGGGACGAAACGGGCAGCCGTTCGGGCTCCTGAAGTTCAGGACGATGCACCCAGCGACGGCGTTGCACCTCGGAATGGGCGCGGGACAACACCCACCGTATCACCCCGGTCGGCCGATGGTTGGCGGCGCCTCCGCCTCGATGAGCTGCCGCAACTGGTCAACGTCCTGAGGGCGAGATGAACCTGATCGGCCCGCGACCGCATCCCGACCTCCAACCATGAAATCTTCACGGATCAGATCGCGCTACTACCCGCTGCGGTCGACCGTCCGGCCTGGCGTCACCGGCTGGGCCCAGGTCCGCTACGGCCACGCGAACGACCTCGAGGAAGAGACCGAGAAGATGCGGTGCACGACCTCGTACTTACATCAAGAACCGGTCGATCTGGCTCGACGCTCGGATCCTGCTTCGGACGGTCCTCATCGTGATCTGCTCGGTCAGGGTGCTACGGAAGTGAAACGCCGCACGCGCCACACTGGCACGACCTGGTCCACGGTCCGAGCCGCGAACCATGCGGGCTGTCTACGCTCCCGTTCTCGTCAGCTCCAACACCGGACGCCCAGCGCGTCAGGGCGGCATTGAACCGTGGTTGATACTGTCGCCGGGTGGTGGCGTCCCGAAAGCGGCCGGACGGTCACCGCGAGCGGTGGCCCTTCCCACCGCTCACCGCCGCCCCGACCAGCTCGCTGGCCTTCTGGTCGCTCGTGGCGTTCACCGACGATCCTGCTGCTCTCTCCGCAAATCTGGTTTCCCATCGCTTGGGAGCTTGAGAATCGCGTTCCTCGCGGCGGCGACTCGCCATCGGCGCGCATCTCGTCCATAGCCTGACGCAGCATGAAGCAGCAGCGCCGTTCTTTCCTGAAGTCGCGATCGTCGCTGGCGCTCGTGGGCTGGGCGGTATTGACCGCTTCCGCTGTCGTACTGGCCAGGCGGCAGCATGGAGGTGCTCACCGACCAGCTACCTGAAGGCGGTGGCGTTCTTCTGGCTGCTTGGCACGCTGTGTCGACGACCGCGCGTCTCGCGCGTGCTCGCGTGGGCGCTAGTGCTGTGCTCGATTCCGCTTGCGGCGACGGGTCTGAAGAACTACCTGTCTGGCGGATTCCTTTCGACTGGCGTCCCCGGCTTCCAGCGCATTTACGGTTACAAGGGCGGATCCGGCATCGCCGGCAACCCGAACGATCTGGCGCTGATGCTGAACCTGATCATCCCGATCGCCGGCGGTGCTGCTCCTGGATGCACGGCGCGTGGCGATGCGGTGGATCGCCGGGGTGCGCTCGTGCTGAGCGCAATCGCGGTGATCGTGACGTTCTCGCGTGCGGGATTCCTGACCCTGGCCGCCACCTTCGTCATGTTTCTCGTCGTGCTGGCGCTGGCGGCCGCTCCCTGGCAAGGCGATGCTGCTGCTGGTGGCGCGGGATTTCGCTGCTGGCCTTCATGCCCACGGGCTACGCCGATCGCCTCAGCACGATCACCGACATCTCGAGCCGACCGGACGGGATCGGCCGAAGGACGATGGCAGGATTTCCAGATCGCCCTGGACATCGTCTCGCGCGCATCCCGATCATCGGCGCGGGCATCGGCCAGGACATTCTGGCGATGAACGAGTCCCGTGGGACGGGGTTGGACGCTCGGTGCACAACGCGTTTCTGCAATACGCAGTCGACCTCGGCCTCCCGGGCTGGCGTTGTTCGTATGGCTGTATCTCGCCTGCCTGCGGAGCGCACGGGCGGTCGAGCGGTGCGCGGCCCGCCAGCCGGCGTTGCGCGATCGACGCATCTCGCCGCGGGCGTGCAAGTCGGCCTGGTCGGCGTTCGCGGTTGCGGCCTTTTTCCACCCGATCGCCTACCAGTTCTACTTCTTTCGATCGGCGGCCTCGCCGTCGCACTCAAACGTGCGTATGTCACGGAGAGCGCGGCGCATGGCGGCGGCCGGCTGGCGCAAGCGTCATGAGCGTCGCAGAGATCGTGGCACTCGAGCCGGCGGCGACTGCGTTGGGGCCATCGGTGCGGCCGTGGACGTGCGTCGAGCGGGTGCAGGCTGATGAACGTCGTGCCGACGCTGCTGCTGCGGCGGGACCGAGAGCCAGGTGATGACGCTCTGGCGAGCGCTCGATCCGAGCCGGTACGACCTCGAATTCGCCTGTCTCCGGCGCTGGGGCCAGTTCGTGAAGGAGCTCGAGGACCGCGCAGGTTCCGCTGACGGAATACCGGATCGGGTCGTTCCGCAGCGTGACCGCGGTGGCGCAACAGGCAAGGTTCGCGCGTCACCTCAGGCGGCGCGGCATTCAGATCGTTCACGCCTACAGCTTCTACGGCAACGTGTTCGCCGATGCCGCCGCGCGCATGGCTGGCGCTCCTGCGGTCATCGCGTCGATTCGCGATCTCGGCCTGTACCTGACCCCGATGCAGCGGCTCGTGCAGCGTCATGTGTGCCGTCTCGCCGATCGTGTGGTCGTCAACGCCGACGCGGTGAAGGACTGGCTGGTCGGGCGGAGGGGTACGACCCGTGGAAGATCGTCGTGATCCACAACGGCGTCGATCTGAGCCGGTTCAGCGCTCCACGCGAGCCCGGACGCATCGCGACGCGAGCTTGGCTGCCTGCCCACACGCCGCTCGTCGCGGTCGTGTCGCGGCTGACCCGGATGAAGGGCCTGGAGCAGTTCATCGAGGCAGCGGCGATCGTCGCCCGGCAATTTCCAGAAGCGCGATTTCTGATCGTCGGAGAGACGCCCCTCACGATGCTGCTTATCTGGATCAGCTCAAGAGCCTCGCGCGGCGCCTCCACATTGCCGATCGGGTGATCTTCACCGGCCTGCGATCGGACGTGCCGGCGCTGCTTGCGAGCGTCGCCGTCGCGGCGATGCCGTCGCTCAACGAGGCGCTCTCGAACGCGCTGCTCGAAGCCGATGGCGGCCGGCGCACCGGTCGTGGCCACGCGCGTGGGCGGAACGCCGGAGGCCGCTCGTCGACGGCGAGACGGGCCTGCTGGTGCCCCCGCTGACGTGACTGCTCTGGCCGTCGCGATCGCGCGGCTGCTCGGCACGCTATTCTGGCCGCGCGACTCGGACAGGCAGCGCGGCAGGTGATCGAGGACCGGTTCTCGATCGCCCGCATGACCATGGACACGCAGCTCCTATACGCGAGAACTGCTCACATGCCGGGCGCGATGGGCTGAACCTCACGTCTTCAACCAGAAGCGCACTGCATCGTGACGATGAGCTGATGGCCGGCACCCTGACCTCCGCTTCGTCCATGACCCCGATGTTGCACCAGCCGATGCCGGTAGTTATGCTCGGTGCTGAAAGACGCGTGACAGGAGGATCGCCGCGTTCCTCGACCGCTAGAAACCGAGTGGAACGAAGCCGTCGAGCTGGCCCGGATCGCGCATCCACTTCCTCCCGTCACGAGTGGGTGCGGACCTGGTGGGAGTGCTTCGGCGCCGGCTGCCAGCTGCACATCGTGATCGTGCGGGCCGAGGGCCGGATTGTGGCCATCGCCCCGCTCCTGTCCGACACGACCCGGATGTGCGGGATATCGATCCGGCCGGCTGCGGCTCCTCCACTAACGATCACACTCCGCGCGACCGACTTCATCGTCGTGGACCGCGCCGAGAGTCGTATCAGGCGATTTGGGCCGCGCTGCATGACGGAAAGCGCGACAGATGGGATGTCCTGCAGCTGAGTCAGATTCCCACAGCAATCCCAGACCCCCGGCTTCATGTCCACGCTGGCGATCGCCGATGGGTGTGCGACGGGCGTGTGGCCAGCAGCGATGCCCCTATCTCGAGCTTCGCGGGACGTGGGACCAGTAAACTTCGAGGGCCTGACGTCTGAAGTTCCGGCAGAACCTCAGGAATCGCCTCACGCGGCTCAACCGGCTCGGTGAACCGGCCGGTTGAAACCCTCCGTGAACGCAGCCGCGCTGGTCGATGCCGCGCGAGGACGCGTTCCGGCTCGAGGCGTCGGGATGGAAGATGGACGAGGGCACGTCGATCTGCTCCGATGCGGCTGGTGCATCGCTTCTATACCTTGCTCACCTGGGAGCGAGCGGCAGACCACGGGTGGTTGCGGCTGCTGTTTCCTGACGGTGAACGGGCAGCGGATCGCGACCTCGTACGGTTCGGTCTACGCCAACCGCCTCTTTCTGTTCAAGAACAGGTTACGACCCTGGCATTTGCGCAGTACGACTCGCCCTTCAAGCTTCTGACGTATCACGCGGTGCGGGGGCGCATTCGCGGAAGGATTGACGGAGGAGGGATCGATTTTGGGCGACGCGGAGCCCTGGAAGCTCCAGGGGGAGGTGAGGCAGGCGAGAGCCAGGCCGCACGATTGGTTGACGTGTTTTGAGCGCCGGACGGGCCGCTTGCTTCTGTAAGTTCCAGGTCGTGCCGGCGATGAAACGCGGTATTGGCAGGCTAGCGATGTTTAATTCCCCACCTATCAAGGGCTTTCGGCCGCGGATCTATTCAGGCCGCGAGATCTGCCGGCTCGGGCTTCCTTCACTGCACCAGGGCGCTGAGTTCTATCGCGCCCGCAACGCGATTATCACCTGTTCACCGCGCTTCGTGAGACCGGCTCGAAACTGCGTGATTGCTGACACAACAGCGGCAACGAGGTTAACCGCAATGCGCGCCACGGGGAAGAATACATCCACTACTGCCCGGTCGGCCTCGACATGCAGCTCGATCCGCGAGGTCGAACGCGTGAAGTAGCGCGCAATCTCCCGACATCCTGCCGTGATTCACTATCTCGGCTGGTCGCAGCGTGCCCGCCCTCGTCGTCGTCGATGTGTGAAGTGAAAAGTCGTCGTCGATGAGCGTGGGTGAGTGGGATGATGTCGATGGGATGATGAATGATGGGAAGTGGCGTGATGATGATTGATGGTGTGATGATGTGGGCGTGGTGGTGGTGGTGATTGTGGGGATGGGGGAGGGTGTTGGCGTCGTGATGTTGTCGATCGCGTCTGTGTCGGCGGCGAGGCATGCGGCTCGTCGAGTTGCGCCCTCGCGCTGCTCGGCAAAGAGCGGACGGTCAGCCTTAGGTCCTTCGGTAGCTGGGCCGTGT
>ERZ1370068.7974-contig-6860_pt1 | contig 28242 bp, 30 predicted proteins | sample MGYA00561227_ERZ1370068 | MGnify/ENA primary metagenome ERZ1370068 (study PRJEB38410, sample SAMEA6850437) | metagenome | study: Metagenomic assessment of the ecological functions of the soil: analysis of the soil microbiota associated with the...
CAACCTGTCGCGTGCTGATCCGCGTCGGTTCGCCACCAACATGGATCTCGACCCATTTCGGCTTCGGGTTTGCCCCCTTCGCTCGCCCGCGAGCGGAGAATTTCGCCCGTCATTGAAGATCAGGTGGAAGCCTTGGCGCGCCACGAAATAGATCTGCATGGTCCGGCCGCGCTCGACCGGGCCGTAGGAAAGCAGTGCGCCTCCCGACCCCACGCGTTCCAATAGGAGGTGCCGCCCTTGCGCAGCATCGGTGCAAGGTCCGCCACGGCGAAGTCGCGATCCTCTTCTCCTGACGGCGCGAAATAGATCAGCTTCATGAATGCACTACCTCCGGATCAGCGGCGGATTACTTTGGCCGCGATAATAGATTCTGAGCTCCTTGACGCCGAGCAGCTTGGCCAGCTTGATCAGGTCCTGATTGCAGCTCGGGCAGGTGGGACGATCGACGAAAGCTCGACCACCTCGGGCAGCGCTCCAAAGCGGGTATAGGCCCGGATCAGCGCCTCCGCCTCGGCATGGCTGAGGAACTTGGCCTGGCCCAGATTCTCGACCTTGAGCCCGAACGACTCTGGCGAGGCGCTCGAACAACTCCCGGCGCGCTCCCAGCGGCAGCGCGAAATTCGCGGGATCGAGGCCGCTGTTGGTGCCATGGAACGCTTCTCCGGCGAAGCTGGAGCCGGGCGACAGTGCCGGGATCTCCCGTCGCCATGGGCGTAAACAGGAAGGTCCATGTCCTGGCGGTGCTTCTCTATGGCCTTGAACTGACCATCCATCTCAGACTGGCTGCGAATGACCGGCGGATTCCTGTCGAAGCGGGGATCCGGCTCGAGCGCGACCTTCACCATTCGCCGATCTCGACCGGAACGCGCACCTTCGCATCGCTCGGAGAGTCGAAATGGATGCGCGCCACGCCACCCTTCGAGACCTGCTGGACGGTGCCGCGGCCATGTTCCCTCGCGATCGACCCGCATGCCCACCTTCCACACCGGCAGGATCGTCGATCTCGGCTCCGCTTTGTGACGGCGGGCGCCTTCCGGCGGCAACGATCGAGTCGACGTCCGGCGCGATATGGTGACCGCTCTCGACCATCCGATGACTGCCTCGTCGCGGCTGCGGATGCCGGCGTGCCGCGCGAAAAGGACCGGATCGACCCGCGCCAGCGCCTTGATCACGAAGCGTTCGAAATTGACCGCACGGTTGCGACCACCCTTGCCTGCCTTGGCTGCAGTGAAGCGCGTGTGGAGCGTGTCGAGCAGGTCGGATTCTGGGCGTGGACAAATTGCAGCACCGCAGACCGGTGACCCCAGGCCGCGAGCTTGGGAGAGAGGCCCTGGTCGAGGCGGCGCCGAGACCAGCGAAGAACGCAGCCTCGGTGCGGAAGGCTTCCAGCGTCGCGCGCGAGATCGAGACGACTGCACGGGCGGCAGCCCGGGGACGCGGTTAATCCCTTGGCGACCAGCTGGTCGCGGAGTCGTGCGGTGAGCCGTCCTGGGCGCTCCGCGTCGGTCGCTTCTGCGTGCATTACAGCCATCACGCCCGGGCCGGTCGAGCCGGAGAGGGCACTTTGATCGCATCTGACCGTCACGGCGCCACCGCGCGCGCGAAGCCGCGCGCCAGGGCCACGATCCTCGTATTGCCGGTTTGACGGCGGGCTTGGGCGCGGCTGCCGGTAGCTCCTTCGATCGGCTCGGCGTCCTTTGACCGTCGCCTCGAGGTGCTGGCTTTGCCGGTCCCTGCTTTTCCTCACTCGGCCGGCTGCGGTGCCGGCGCTGGCTTTTTGGCCCCAGAAGCTTCTCGTCGAGCCCCGGCTCGACCTTTGGCGGCTTGGGGGCCTTCCGGCTCGTCTGCCATCCGCATGATCAGGCCTTCGCCGAGCCTCGGTCGGCGCTGACCACGTCGGAAGCCGGAGCTGGTCGTTGAGAGACGTCGGCGGCCTCGAAGTCGTCCCGCACCGCCTGCTGGTCGCTGCGCGGCCGTAGCCGCTTGTCACTTCCGGTCCGCCGAATACGCCATGGACGAAGTCGGGCCGCGCAAGCTCGGGCCGACCAGTCTGGCGCGCCAGCTCGGCGAGCTTACGCCTGAAGACGACGCCGCGATTCTCCGAACGCGTCGACCTGTGGCCGAGGGAAGCGAAGCCGCCCTTCGATCCAGGCCTGGAGGTCGATCGGGGCCTGATTCGGCCGCAGCTTCGCGTACATTTCTAGGTTCGACATGACGGAACGATCCTCCGTGGCGGCGCGATGGGTGCCGCCGGGACCGGCGATCGAGCAATCACGCCGACGTCGCGGCTGCCGAAGGACGAACGGGGGAAGATCTCGCCGGCAGAGGGCTCGGAGGCTTGCTGGACGTAGGTGACGGCGGCCTCGACGCGCGAGGTAGAGGTAGAGGCCGCGGCCGAAATCGTCGGCGCTGCCGCCGGAGATGCGCGACATGTCGATTCCCGTCGCGGCGTGTCGAGCCGGTCCGCTTTTCCGGCGCGCCGTGGAAGAGCAGCATGAGCGGCTCTCCCGGTTCGAGCTGTCCGTTCGCGACCATGTGCGCGCGGGTCGCATCCAGCACGGAAAGTCGGCGATCGCCTGGCGCAGCGGGATCGAAGACCGGGATCGTTCGCTGATCCCGGAGTGGTGCCGCGCCATCGACTGATCTTCGCCGACCAGTCCGGAGAGCGTGGACCCATCGAGCGAGCTCGCCTGCCCGAGATCGCCGACCCCACTTTTTTCGCCTCGCCCGTCAGATTCTCGGACGCGCCGCGCTCGAGCGGCGTCCCCGAGGGATCTGCGGCGATGCTCGGCCAGACTATCACGGATCTGGGCCCCGCGAGCGCAGCGCACCGACGACCGGTCCCCGGCCGTCGCGCCGCGGTCTTCCGCGAGAGCCGGGTGCAAGGCGCGCGGGCGGAGTGCAACCGGCAGAAGAGACTTCCGGCATCGGCGGTGCGCAGCGTCGGCGGTTGCCGCCGGATCCGGCAAGCTCGGGATTGTCGCGCACGCCCTTCGGGAACTTGCCATAGTCGGCCGGCGTCCCGAAATGCTTCCGTGCGGACGCGATTGCCTGTCGCGGGATCGGGACCAGCTCAGATCAACCAGTAGCGCCTTCGCGGGATGGCCGGGACCGATCCCGAAATCGGTGTAGGCGACGTGTCCCTCGGTCGCTGAAATAGATGCGCTGAACTGCGCCACGCTCGTGGCCGGAGTCCCGACCACCTCGGGGAGTGGACCACACCGAAATCGCCGCCGGCAAAACCCGCTCGGCAGGCGGCGGATAAGGCGGTGCCGGGCTGGCCGGGACGGTTGGGATGGAAGCGAGAATGGACGATCCAGTGCCCGCCCGGCCCCGGCACGCCGCCGACCGAGACCAGCCGCCCGGCCGCGCCTGGACCGTGAAGCTCGCCGCCCGGCCGGATGATTGCGACCGAGCCGGCTCCGCCCTGGATGACGACATATTCGCCGGTCACCGGATTGTGGTGGATGGCCACCTCGCGGGTCGGGTCGGTATTGATCGAGCGCCCGAAATTGTCGTTCGCTGCCATGAGGTTACGGCTGTCGGGATGGACGAAGACCGAACCCTCCATCGCCTTGAGCATGGTGACCATGTCGGTGTCGGAAAGGGCCACGCGCTGGTGGGTTGCTCCGCCTGGATTGTCGTTGGCGCTCGAGGTTCAGGTCGGTCCCCGCCTTCGCGGTCGTCGGTGCGAGTTGTCGGTCCTTCTTCATGGTCCTCGGTGCGTAGAACCGGACCAGCCTTCCGCCTCTCGCTCCGCCGCGCGCCGTGTCGGCGCGGCGGCTTCTCCTCGGCGGCCGGGTGCGACCGGAGCGGTCACCAGAGCGACATCCACTTCCGGGTGCGGTTGCGCCGCGGGCGGCTCGCCCGGGCGTTCGAGCGCGACCGAACCCGCAGCTGGCCGCGGGCGCGGTTTCATCGATCGAGAGGCGGAGCTCGCGGCCGCGTCAGCTCCAGCCTCCTCGACGGTTGCGCCGGGCTTCGCGACTCCGGACGGCGCGCGATCGGCATCGACCCCGGCGAGAGATGGAATGGGCGGCCGCTGGCTCGGCAGCCGGCTCGCTGCCGGCGGCAGGCGCTTGATCTTGCCCTGGCGGATCGCTTCGTCAAGCGCTGCCTCCCGGCCGCGACGGCGAAAATCGAGCGCGTCGTCCTTGCTGCGTGAAGGCATGTTCCCGGGGCAGCCTGGGGCTGAAGCGCCGGTGCAGCCGATCCGCACCGGCCTCGCCAGCGCCTGGATCGCCCCCGCAGGAAGGACATCGACATTTCCGACGCGAATTGCGCGCCCGAATAACGATGGCCGAGGACCAACTCCTCGAACTTCATCTCGGCGCCACGCGAGACCGCGCCGGCGGCACCGGTCGCCAGCGAGCGGCTACCAATTTCGGTGAAGGCGCTTGGTCGCAAACGCCCGCGACCTGAGAGCGGCGAAAACGCGCGGCCGCCTCGGGCGTCGCGCCACGGGCAACTCGCCTCGCGAGCCCGCTGCGCGCGCCGAGAGAGCGCGCAAGCTTGCTGGTTCCCCATCACGCCGCGCATCACGCCGGCGCTGGCACCGCCGCTGATCGCGCCCTTGAACAGAGCGCCCCAGACCTGGTCCGCATAATTGTCGCTGCGCCGGGCGGCCGGATCGGAGCGCGGTCGTGGCCGCACCCCCAGGGCACTGGTGCCGGCGCCGATCGCGACTTCCTCTGCGAGTGTAGGGCGCGCAGCATGGTGGCCTTACCGGCCGCAGCGGCCAGCTGCTGCTCGCTCACGCGCCATGCCCCGGATAGAGCCTTGAGGGCCGGCATCCTGCGCGCAGCGCGGCGCCCGCGGCGGCGCCGATGCCGGCGGTCGCCGCCTGCACGATGGTGGTGACGATGTCGCGGACCATCTCGTCTCGGCCATAGCGTCCGCCCTTCATCGCCATCTTGAAGCCCATGCCGGCGAGAGCCTGCGGCGGCCGTGACCAGCACCGGGATCCATATCGAGCGGCGGCGGCGCCGCCGGTGAGGACGGTAGTGACAATCGCGGCGACCACGACCAGCGCGGTCGCGACGAAATTGGAGATCCGGATCGACGGAGGCGGTGTAACTCTCCGCCGAGACGCGGGCCATGGCGATCGCCTTCTCGAACGCGTTTGCGTCGGTGCCCTTGGGTGGAACGAAATCCGCCCTTCTCGTCGAAATTGCCGAGGCGGATCGGCCGGCCGGTGATCGGGTCCGTAGTGCGAATATAGCCTTTCTCGTCGATGTCCGCGGCGGTGACTCCCATCATCGTGCGCGGAGCTCGTTCGCGTTCTTGAGGAGATTCTCATATTCCGCGCCGGCGAGCTTCTGTCCGAGCCAGAGCCGACTGGTCGATCTGCTGGTCCATCACGCGCAGCGCGACCTCGGCACGTTCGCTTGGGATTTTGCGGAACAGCCATCCGGGCGATCTCGATCTGGCTGGCGTCGTCGCCGGAGAAGATCGCGCCGTTCCCAGTTGTGCCAGTTCCAATGGTAGCCGTTGATGCCCAGTATCTGGTCGAGACCCTTCTCGCCCGGGTGGGCCTTGGCGATGGTCCTTGACGAGCTGCTCGACCTCCGCGCGGTCCATCCGCTTGAACTGCGCAATGATCAGCTCCTTCGATTCATGCTTGATCGCAAATTCGATCGTCGCGAGCGGATTCCCACCGGGCTTCTCGATGATCCCGACCAGCATTTCCCTGGCGAGCTTGTCCTTCCCGAAGTTGGATCTCGACGTTCGCCTGAGCTCCTTGGCGACCTCCTCGACCTTGATTTCCGAGGGGTCAGGGCGCTTGCCGGTCTTCGCCTCCGCCTTGTCCTGGCCGATGACCACTGCAGGACCGCCCGGCGCTTGCGATCGGCTTCCTCGAGACCGGCCGCCCGAACCTGCGGATTGTAATTGGCGCCCCTCGACCGCATCGGCGCCTGGAAAGTGCATGGCCTTGCGCATGCGTGATGCTCGGCCAGCTTCGGATCCTTGCTCTTCTCGGCGATCTCCGCCCGCGATGCATTGGCCTCGTCGCTGTCGCCCCGATTTCTGACGATCCGCTCGATCAACTTCCGATAGTCGGAACTCACGACATCGGTCACGGTGGTCCGGTAGTCTTTGGGCTTGTCCCCCTTCTCGTGAATTCCGCTGACCGTGCGACTGTGCGTTACGGTCGCAAGGTCGATCAGCGCATCCTCTGCGACCTTGAGGCGGTCCGCCTTGCTCTCTTGGCGTTCATCCTCGCCGCAGTGCCAGGGGTCGAGCGCGCCGAATTCCGAGGACCGTGTCGGTCCACATATCGGCGGCGCGAGCTTTGGCTTGAGTTTGCCCTTCTTTTGGTCGGGTCGATGCCGAAGGCGTCCTTGCTGCCCAGAGCGCGGACTGGCCGGCGGTCGTGCTGCAGGTATCGAGCGCGTCGCCGACCCCCGTCCAGCCTTCCTCGCCTCTCGGCTCGGCGCTTGGCCTTGATGTCCGTCGCCGGATCGTCAGGGCTGTTGTATTTCGCGACTTTGTCGTCGAGCAGCGCGCGGAACTTTTCCTTGTTCACGCCGCCGAGATCATCGCACATCTGCTCGAGCTCGGCCTTCTGCTCCGGGCTCATGTCGGCAAGCGCCTCGGGCGAGAGGGCGAGCAGCGCGTCACTATGCCTTCTGCTCGTCGTCCCAGAGGTTGAAGGCCGCGCGCAGTTCGCGGATCGCCGCGGCCTTCGCGTCACCCTCGAGCGCGGCCAGCGCGGCAGCCTTGTCCGCGTCCTTGGTGGCCTTGTCCGACATGCCCCGGTTGAACTTGGTGTCGATCGTGTCGACGAGTGGATCCTCGCCGTCCCAATAATTCTTGAAGTCCGTTCCCTGGGTCTTGGTCGCGCCGCAGCAGCGTTGAGGACCTTCTGGCGATCGTGGGAAGAAGGGCGTGAGACCGGATTTGATCTCGCCCGCTTTGTCTCTCATCTGCTTGGGTACATTGGCCGTAGCGTTCGCGATAAGCTGGCCGACTAGCTGGTCTTTGGTGACGTCGCCGCCAATCTTCTTGGTGTAACTGATCCAGCCGGCCGGCGTGCTGAGGTCGTCGGCACCCTCGGGAACCGACTTTTTTCCGGTTTCGGGTCGCCCTTCTTGCCCGGGTCCTGCTGTGCGTTCGTCTTGTTCTTTGTCCTCTTCCTCCGACTTTTTCTTTGTCGTCAGTACATCCTTCGCAAGACTTGGGGGGCTCGGCGGGCTTGCCGTCTCCCACTGCCGAACCGTCGTTATTGTCGTTGCTCTTCGTCCAGCGGCTCCGCCGCCGGATTTTCTGTTCTCGCCACCTTCGAAGGTGACGCGGACACTGCCCGCTGTGTGCAGCACGGCGTCCTTGAGATTCTTGATCACCTTCTTGTAGGGCGGCTTGTCCGGCTCGAAATACTGGTTGCACAGCTGGACGAGCGACCGAGGTATTCCGGCAAGGCCGGCGACCAGCTTGGTCGTCTCCTCGGCGAGCGTATCGAGCGTGCTTTGAGATAGATCGCGGTTGTTCCGGTCGGTCTCTTCCTGACTGCGGAACAACCCCTGGTCGACACTTTTCGCCCGAGCCGCGCATGGAACGGGATTGCGTGTTGGCGGCTAGCAACATCGCCATCGGCTGGCGAGCTGCGCGTTTTCGTGAAGGACTCTCTCAAGCGCCGAGACGCGGGCGCGGCCAGGTTTCGCGAACGTGGCTTCCGTGGCCGATCGCGGACGTCATCGAGGCGATCGAAGACGATACCCTGGACGGCGCGAGGCTGGGCGAGCGCGGTGCTGGACGAGCAGGGTCGATCTGGCGCGCTGCGGTGGTACTGGGCCCGCTCGCGTTCCTGGGCCATTGTCGATCCTGGCGGATTCGATCATTCGGGAACGAACCGCATCGTGCTGTTTCACCATCGCGTCGTCGGTGGAAGCGGCGCTCTCGATGATTGATCCGCCGCATCTCGGCAACGGCGAGGAATCCAGCAGAATCCGTGCCAGAAGTGCACGCCTCGCCGACCGCCGTGACACCCGCCTTTCCGACCTTGTCGGCGAGCGCCCTCACCCTCGTGAACAGCCCGTCGAACTGGCACGGCAGGCAGTGCGCGAACTTGCCGAGCGGTTCGAAATCCGCTCGCCGAGCGCCTAGCTCGGCAAGGCTCTGGGCCACGACCTGGCGGTGAAAGCGTCGCATTGCTTGGTTGGTCAGAGGCTTTGAGAGTCGCAACTTTCGTCACGTGGATCAGTCCGATGTCGTTCTTGAGGCCGTTCAAGGACTTCTCGGCCGCGTCGAAACTGGTCTTCAGCTCGGAAACCTCGCCGTTCGCATATGCCTCGGTCGCCTTGCGGGTCTCCTCGGGGATCCTTCTGCGCGTCGACGAACTCCTTCTCGCGATCCCTGAGCTTGTCGATCTGGGGTGGAAGCGGTGTCCTCGATGCTGGTACGCAGCCAGCCTGCTTGACTGGCGAGGATTGTCAGGCGCCTGGTCACGGCCCGCCGCATCAGGTCGCTGCGCGCTTGGGCGAGGTCGAGGTCGAGGTGCGCAACCGACTGCGCAAGCGTGGAGAGATGAGCGGCTCCGAGACGGTAATCGAGAGCCTGCGCTTCCTCGGACAATCGGCGGGCCCCGTTTCGCAGCAGGTTATGAAGAGCTCGAAGGCGGCCGCTGCGGCGTCGGCGAACAGGCGCGCGATAGTCGGGCAATGGCCGGCGGCGCCTGCTCGGTCTTCTCCTTCGCGCGGGGAGGTCCGAACGGGAGGGGCCCGCGGCGCTTCAAACGCGATCGACTCAACCGGCACGAACAACGGCGAGCGGGGACCGTGAACCGGTCCCGAAGGCGCGGCAACCAGCGGCGTGGGGATCTTCAGCCCGAACCCGGCGGCGACGGGAACGCTGGCCGAAACGCCTTGTGCGCGCTGCGCCCTTCTCAACTTGCGGAGGGGCGATATCGCCGGCCCTCCGGTCGAATCGTCCTTGACCGGCTTTACCTCGTTTCCCGTTGCCGACTGCGCCGTCGCCGCCGCCTTCGTCCTTTCCCTGCCGCTCTGGTCCTGCTCTTTCGCGGCCCCGAAGTCGGAAGCGGGGATGGACGGGAAATTTCGACCTTGCCGCCAAGGTCGGTGTCCAGCTTGTCATAGAGCGAGCTGGGTGGCGACACCGACATCGGTTCTGGGGCCGTGGCATCAGCCAGCGGCGGCAAAGGCCTGATCGAGCTTGCTGTAGTACCCTCCGTTGGAAGGGTCGACGCAAGTGACGCGCCATCGTCGAAGGTCCCCGTATTCGTGGTCGACCGCGCCATCCGCCGGTTGGCCAGGGCCCGGCGGCTTCGCGGTGATGCATAAAGGGTCGAATACCATGACCGGCGCGTCGGCGCTGGGAGCAACAGGCTGGCGCCTCTCCCGTCCGGTCCTGCGCGCGTCCCGGTCCTGAGTATTCCACGACGGCCGTGTCAGCGTCTCTTCTTGCGTCGCGCCGCCCGCGTTTCCCGCTCGCGAAACGCCTGCGGGCGCCTCTGCTCCGCCAGCGCCGGCGTCAGCATGCAGGCAGGTCCGGCGGCGAGCGACCGAGCTTGGCATATTCCTCGGTCGCGGCGGCGGCGATGTCGGCAAAGGCGATCGGCCTTTCATCCCGCCGGGCCCGGATCGCCGCGCTCAGCACGATGTTGCGGATATGGCCGCCGGCGAGGTCGACCGAGATCGACAGGGCATCGATCTGGCGGTCGGTCAGCGCATGCGCCTCGCCGATATGAGTGCGCCACAGAAGCCGCCGCGCCGCGCCGTCAGGCAGCGGGAATTCGAGGATCGAATCGAGCCTTCGGACGAAGGCAGGGTGTCGAAGCGGTCGCGGCTGTTGGTGGCGAGAATGGCGACGCCGTCGAAATCCTCGATCCGTTGCAGCAGATAATTGGTCTGGGCGTTGGCGAAGCGGTCGTGGGAATCGCCGACGTCGGTGCGTGCGCCGAATAGCTGAATCCGCCTCGTCGAAGAACAGGACGACGTCGGCATGCTGAGCCGCGTCGAGCACCGTCGACAGAATTCTTCTCGGTCTCGCCGGATCCACTTGCTGGTCATTGCCGCCAGGTCGACGCGGTAAAGCGGCAGTCCCGTCCGCCGCGCCAGCCAGTGCGCCGCCAGCGTCTTGCCGGTGCCGGACTCGCCGGTGAACAAGGCCCGCACGCCGGGCCGATAGCGGGCGCGCAGCGACGAGCCGAGATCGTCGGCCAGCCGGTTGCGCAGTCCTGATCCGCTCGACCAGCAGGTCGAGACCCTCGGCGAGCGGGCCGGGGATGACCAGATCCTCGCGCTCGACCCGCGCCGAGGAGCGCCGCGCGAGCGTGTCGAGCTGGCTGGCGCCGCTCTCGATCGCCTCGGTCAGCCGCGACCAGGAGTCTTCCGGCGGATCGACGGCGGCGGCGACCTTCCTCGACGATCTCGGCGATCCGGCCCGCACCCTGGCGATAGATCTCCGCGCCGCATCCGCGGCGGTCGCCTTGTCGATCCCGCCCGACTGCCACAGCAGGGCGCGTTCGTCCTCCTCGGGAATGGCGACCCGCCACTCGCTGATCGGGACCGGCGCCTCGATCACGCCTTCCGATCCGGCGAGCACCAGGATCGGCCCTTGATGATCGCCCGGCGCTTCGATCCGCCGCTGGTCGCCGGGCCCGAGCGCATGCCGCAGCACCGGCAGGCTGCCGGTCGCCGCCAGCCAGCAGCTGTGCGCGCGCGGCGCTTCCTCGCCCATGTCGACGCCGACCAGTCCGAGCCGTTCGGCGACGACCCCGGCCGAGCGCCTCGGCCTCGCGGGTGCAGGGCGACCGGATGACCAGCACGTTCGCGCCCACTGTCCCCGCGATCCGCGCGGCATGGGCGGCGGCCTCTGTCGAGCAGCGTCGGCGAATGGCGGCGCGCCCGGCGGCGAGCGGGCGCAGGCCTCGGGCTCCAGCCGCCGTCCCGACAATGCCGCCACCAGAGCCACGGGGATGTGGACCGATCGTTCGGTCAGCGGCGCGGATTCGTCGCCGAGGCCAGAACAGCCCGATCCTGCGGCCGGCGCCGCTCGCCAGGCCGACGCAGTCGAGCCCGGCCTCGGCGAAGATGGTGGCGAGAAAGCCGACCAGCGGCCGCGATCCGCCCACCGGCGTCTGCGCCGCCGCCACCAGACGTCGCCGTCTTCGGGATCGCTTTCGACCGCCAGGCAAAGCGCGGCAGCGAGCAGTTCGCCGTCAGTAAGTTCGAAGCGGCGGCCGAGCGCGCGCGAGGATCGCCTCCTCCTCGACCGGCGCCCTGGTCAGGGCCTCCACCATCGCTTCCACGCCGGGCGCGTTCCCACGGCTGCACTTCCTTGCCGCATACCGCGTGGAGCAGGGCGACGGCGAGCGCCTTGAAGCTGTGAATTCCAGCCTGGAAGGGCGCGTTCACAGCGATTCCTTTCGGCGTAGAGGTAGCGGACCGCAAGGCCGAGCCAGTCGGTCCAGCCGGGATCGACGTCGAGCGCGCGGCGGCGCAGGCGGATGTCGGCGGCGGCCGGCGGAAAGCGGACGATCAGCCGTTCGTCGGTCACGCGCAGCCAGCCCGGCCGCCACACCAGCCGCGCCAGCTTGATGCGCGCACGCCGTTCGAGCCAGCGGTCGAGGCCGATGCGCCACGAGGCGCGCCCATCCGGGCGCATCGAACGCTTCATCTTCGAAGGCGAGCGGGCGCAAGCGCGGCATCGTCGAAGGCCAACCCGATGATGGGCCGCGATCGTCCGCATCGAGCACCCGGCCCGGGTCCGCGGCCAGCAGCTCCGGGCGTGCGCGGCGAGCCATTCGCGCAGCCCCATCCGGATCAGGGCCGGAATGACCGAGCCACAGGCCGGCGGCCCCGCTGCGCAGCTCGACAAAGGGCTGCGGGCTGGATGGCAGACGCTTCGCCGGCGTCGCCGGCGTCCGGCGGCGCATCGATCGGATTCTCACGCAGCCCGCATTTCGCGTCGGTCGGGCAGGCGCCGGCGTTTCGTCGGCCCGAGCTTCTGCCCGAGCCGGCTGCGCCTCGCCCTGATCGGGTCGGGCTGCGGCTTGCGGTTCCGGCGCTACAGCCGGCCGGTCATCCGGCAGTCGTCGGCACCGACAGATGGCGCGGCCAGCCAGATCTGGCGTAAAGCGCGGCCAGCTGCCGAAGCAGGATCGGCGACAAGGCCAGAGCCGGGCTGGCCCTGACCAGCAGCCGTTCCAGCAGCACGCCGGCGGCGCGGTTCCGGGTTCCGATCCGGCGGACGATCGCCTCGATCGTCCCGGCGAGGACGATCGGCATCCTGGCGCGCAGGCCATGCAGCGTGCCGATCAGGTCGGCGATGGCCGGCGGCCGGTCCAGGAGTCGCGTCCGACTTGATCCGGTCGTTGGCGTCTGCATGGACGAAAGTGGTCGCCGCGGCGTCCAGCGCCGGCTAGCGAGGATGGGTCGCCGTTCCTGGCCAGCGCCTCGATGACGATGTCGGCCGCGCCTGCCTCGACCGCGACGACGATCAGCTCGACCAGGTGCGCCGAGCGCTCCCAGCGCATCATGTCCGGGAGCGCTCTCGCCCAGCCATTCGGCCAGCGACTGGCCGCGCCAGCCGGAGACGGCCAGCGGCCAGTACCAGCCGCTCGGCCGTCGCCCGGTCAGGAAGCAGGCGCAGCAGCAGCAGGCGCGCCTCGGCCACGGCTGGCGAACCAGACGCAATTCGCATTTGCCCCGGCATCGCTCGCCGCCATGGCGGGAATCACGCGTCGCCTGTTCGTAGGCGCGGCGGACCGCGGCCGTCCGTTCCGCCGGTTCCCTCGCGGTGACGTCGCGGCCGAGCTCGAGCCGCCGGATCGCACCAGCTTCTCGCTGTCGGGCAGCTCGGTCCGGCATGCATCCTCGATCAGGAAGGTCGAGCGCGCCGCGCTGGTGCGGCGGCCCGCGCAGCCGCAGCCGGTTTATGCCGATCGAAGGCATCGGCTCAGCCTTTGCCGCTGAGCAGGTGGAAGCGCATGTCGGCCGAGATCGTCGTCACCGCCGCGAAATTCTGGGTGATGACCGCGCTGGCATGGCCGTCGATCAGATCCTCGATCACGGCGCGCGACACGATCTGGTCGTTGCGGTCGCGGATCAGCGCTATCATGCCCCGGCGCACCCGGCTGATGTCGAGCGCAGAGCTGCAGCCGGCCACCGACGCGCGCCGGCGCCGGCTCGACCAGCTGGGCCGGAATGATCCGGTCGACCGGAGCATGGGCCGCCATCAGCAGGCAGATCCGACCAGCTCGTTGATCGCGTCGCTCGCTTCCTCGTTGGCGCGATCGATCCGGCGGAACAACCAGTCGACGAAGCCTTGCAGCGTCCGGCGCAGCTCCAGCGGCACTCTCCGGCCAACCGGGCAGTCCGGCGAGCGCATGAAGCGGCGCCGGCCGGTCGAACTCGGAAAGATCCTCTGCCCAGCGCAGCCGCAGGATCGGCGCGACCTCGCCGAAGCTCTCGTGCAGGCAACCGGCAACAGTCTGGATGCCGTCGATCTCTTCGGTCGCCATCCGGGTCAGCGTCGGCTGACGATGCTCGCCGTCGAGCAGGTCGCCGATCGTCGCCATCTGCGCGGATCTGGGCCTGGCTCTGGGCCAGCGACAGAGTGTGGAGGAGGGAGAGGTTCATCTGGGTAATCATCACCCGCCTTTCCTCGACCAGCCGGCGCTGGGTGATCAGCGCATTGTGCACGCCACGCAGGAATCTGGGCGCCGACGGCGGCGGCGGCGCGAAGAAGCGCAGCGGGAACATGGCGCGGTAGCGCATCGCCTCGATCGCGGCCCGCGCCGCCTCGAGCCGCTGAATCCGCTCCACCTCGCTGGCGAAAGCCGCGGGAACCAGCGCACCGGCGCGTCGCGGAGCAGGTCGACATAATCCTCGATCTCGTCGGCCACGTCCTCATGCTCGCGCCGGCAGGCGATCACCGGATCCTCGGCAAGCCCCGAGGCGATCTCGAGCGCCGGCGCGAGGCGTCGGTGGTCGGTCTCGCGCACCCGCCGCCAGGCGATCGCCTGGACATGGGTGGCGAGCACATTGAACCTTCGGGCGTTGGTGGCGTCGATTCGGGCCTGCTCCTCGGCCCGCAATTGCTGCGCCATTGCCATGTCGTGGCGCGCTTCCTCGACCTCGACGTCGACCGAGCTGGAGATAGGCCGCCGCCTGGTTGGCGAGCCCGAGAATCTCCTCGCGCAGGTCGCGAACAGTGCTGCGCGAGCTGTTCGAACAGGGCGATCCGGCCCTCGACCAGGCGCATGATCGCGATGCTGTTGTCGATCGCGCTTCACCGCGGCGGTGAAATAGTCCGATTCATGCTTTCGCCGGCCGTGGGAGTTTGTCGGCATCGCCATAGACTTGCTGGGTCGTCTGGTCTGGCGCGATCCTCCAGAAGCTGTTCGAGGGTGGGAACGACGGTTTCGTCCACGACGTCCCTCGTCATTCACCACCTTCTTCTGCCCGAAGCCGGGAATCGGAATGTCGTCGAGATGGATGCCGTTGGCCGGGACACGTCGCTGCTCTTCAAGCCGCGCAGCGTCGCCGAGCAGCGCCTCCTTGGTGGCGATCGCGTAGTTGAGCGCCTGGACTGCGGGAGGATCGGTCAGCCGCTCGGCGACGCTGCGCGGTGCGCTCCACAAGACCGGCGATCGGCCGCTGGAGCTGGATGTCTCTCGGCCGGTAGCGAACTTTCGTCAAGCTGGAAGCGGGCGGCGCTGAGGCTCATCGCCGGCTGGAACGAAGCGACCGACAGGCCGGTCGGCGGCAAAACTGGTCGGGCGCGGCGAACAGCGGCGACACGGCGGCGGCGGACACGGACGGCGCCGCGAACGAAGGCGCCGGCGATCGCGGCCTGACCGAGGCTCGCGACGGCGCTCGCGAAAAGGCGGAAGCTTGTCGCGCTCAGCCGGGTGACGCTGGCGGATCTCAGAAGGCCGTGGCGGTGTTCAGCGTCATCAATCGCGGCTGAAATGCGCTGCTCAGGATGCGAACTCCGCTCGACGCAGGCTTGTGGCGACGAAGCCGTGCTGCCGCGACCGGGGTCGGCGCCGGGGCTGCCGGGGCCCTTGCCAGGACGCCGACATTGAGGAGAATTCACTGATGCCCCGACTGGTCGCGCGGGCGCCTCCTCGTCGCGCGCAGCGAGGTCCGCCAGCGACGGCGACGTCACCAGCCGCGAGGCGGCATCGGCGCCGAGCATGATCTGGCGCACCCGGTAGATGTCGGATCGGGCGCGAACGAAGCCCAGGTCGACGGCGTCGTTGGTCGCCTTCAGCCGGCCTTCGACCTCGTCGAGGAATTCGCTGAGGCCGCCCTCGTCGAGCCTGGGCCATGTCCGATGCGAGGAAGGGCTGTGTCCAGGTGTTGCGGAAACCGTCGATGGCGCCGACCCGGCGCACGCCGCCGGTTCGCACCGTGCCGAAATCGGGAACCTCCAGGCCTTCCGCGCCCCTCGACGTCCTGCCACGGCCAGCCGTTCTCCTGCTGTCCGTTGACGGTCAGCGTCGCCCCGGCCGGAGAATCGTCGCCGATATAGGTGAAGTTGAGGCCGTTGACGTCGGTCTTGCCGAACGATCCCCATTCGACCTCGCCGCCGCGCTGGGTGAATTCGACGCCGTTGATCGAGAACCCGTCGATATTGCCGCCGGTCGTCGTCCAGACGGCGCTTCGCCGGGATCTCGAGGCGATTCCGAGACGCCCATGTCCGGCAGGGCAATCCTGTCGCCGCGCCTCCAGGCCCTCGGTCTCGGCGGCGATCGGCATCGCGTCCGCCGCCCCCCAGAACACGCCCTGCCGCGAAGGGTCCGGCCTGGGTTGCGTCGGTCGCGGTCCCGAGACGCAGCGAAAGCCCGGTCATCTTGCTGTCGGAGTGGATGCGCAGCCAGACCCAGATCGTGTCGCTCTTGGCGACCGAAAGCGGTCGCGTGCGCGCCGACCATGATGTGGAGCGCACCGCGCTTCCGCTCGTTGAATCGTTCATTGTGCGGCTGGTCTCCACGGGCACCTGGGTACGCAGCTCCAGGCTGTTCTCCTCGGTCGGCAGGTCGGCCAGCGGCCAGCCGGTCACCAGCCCCGACACGCTTTCCATCAGCCGGTCGTAGCGGCGGCGCGCGCCCGCGCCGGCTGAGCCACATGGTGCGGTCCTCGCGGAAGGCGCTGATCGCCTCGGTGAAGCGCGGATCCTCGACCGCGATCTCGAGCAGTCCCCGGATCGGTAGACATGGTCGGGCACAGGAACGAGGATCTCGACCCGATCGGGAATGCCGCGATTGAAGCTGGCGAGGCTGGCCGCTTCGCCAACGGCGAGTTCCAGATTGGAGTGCGGAATCGGACACGGCCGAGACGCCATAATTGCCGGGGAAGAAATGCTGGCGCCTGAGCACGGGATCGAACGATCTGGGTGGCAGCAACCCGACCGGCGAGCATGCGCACGAAGGCGGCGCGCAGCGTACTGTCGTCGAGCGACGGCAGGTCCGCCAGATCGCGTGACGAACTGGTCGATCCGCGCCTGCCACAGCCGCGCGTCACCGGTCATCGGAACGATCGACGTTCCTCGGCTTCGGCGCGCGCCGACGCGCGCAACCGCGAAGCGGTCGACGAAGCTCAGTCCGCCAGTCGGCGTCGAAGGCGACGAGGGCGAGCGGAACGCCCCACGCCTCCACGGATGCATTTCGTCGTCGAGCAGCAATTTCATTGTCGAAGACGCTGTAGGCGAGCCGGTTGCGCAAGGCAGCATCGGCGACCGGCAGCGAATAGTCCGCGCCGCCGGATATGGCGGTGACCTCACCGGGCCAGAGATAAAAAGCGGGCCGGCAGCCGTCGATCCGCTGGAGAATCGGCACGGCGTCGTCGCGCGGATCCGGGGGCAATCGTCGGTCGGCCGTCCGAGGATGGTCGCCGTCACCAGTTGCGCGACCAGGATCCGACATGGGAATGGCGGCGTTCTCCGGATTCTCGGCAATCTCGCCGAGGGCCTGACCCGAAGCCGGCGCCGGAAGCACTGGCCGCAGCCGCGCCGCCATGCTCGCGGGCTCGAAATCGCCCTCGTCACGCTAGGCCGCGGGGTCTGGATGAAGTCCTCCGATCCGGCGGCCTCGCCTTCGAGCCGGTCGGCATGGTCGGTCGCAGGATTGTTGGCAGCAGCCCGAGCTCAACGCGCATGCTGCCGACGCCACATCCTCGCCGGAGCGGGCGATGCCGAGCCCCGGCGCGAGCTGGAAGTAGGCGCTGTCCGGCAGACTGCCGATCGCCCCGGAGCTCGGGAAGCACCTCGAGCCCTCGACGCTGCCGGGCGTCAGCGCCAGGCCGGCAACCCGCTGCATCCCGGATCGGACATCCTGCTCGGCGGTCAGCGCCCGTCGGAGATGGCGCGGCCGGCGAAGGGATTGATCCGGCGCCGCCAGACGTCCGGCAGTTCGGCCGCAATGGCGGATCGGTGCCGATGACGTGTTCGTCCGCGAGCGGACGCCGGATCTTCGTGGTGACGTCCATCGTCCTCTCTCACCCATCTTGCGAGCATCTTGTCGAGTGCGCCGTCGTTCTGTTTTTCGACCGCCTGCCTCAGCAGCTCGGCAAAATCGGCGAGCTGCTCGCCCGGGACCGAGCGGGAAGCGGCGGTGTCGATGATCAGCGCCTTGCCGGTGCGGCTCGAGCCAGATCGCGCTCTGGCGTCCGGCCAGCCTCACCCAGCGCCTGATCGAGCCTGGCGAATCCTCGCCGAGGCGCGGATTGCTGTAGTCCTGCGCGACATCCATCACTTCGCCCTCGCTGATCCGTAGCTCGGTGTCTCCGCGCGAGGTCGTCGAGGCGCCGAGCGCCTTGGCGAGCTTTATCCGATCGAGTCCGGTGCGGATGTCGGCGAGGTCGGGGCTGGCGGGCTGCGGATGCGCCTGAGCACCGCGGGTCGACACTCTGCCGGGGCCAGTCGGGGCAGGCGCAGGCGGGCAGGCGTCGGTTCGGGCGGGGCCGGCGTCGGCGCGGGCGACGGAGCGCCGGTGTCGCGGTCGGCGGTGCCGGCCGGCTCCGCAGGCGCCGCGCGGTTGCCTCGGGCCAGGCGGCACCGGCTTTCTGACTGGGAATGCCCGGACCGGCCGCGTTCTTCGTCGAGGGTCAGGCCTCCGACCGGGCGCAGCGCTGTGGTCCGCATCGTCGCGGGACGCAATCATCATGGCCGGTTGCGCGACCATCGCGGCGGGGCTTCCTCGATCGAGGCCGAGCTTCAGGGTTGGGGCACGAAGATGGGCGGTCTTCATCGGTCGCGACCCGCTCCAGGTCGGCAATGACCGCAGCCGTCAGGACGTCGGATCCGGCGATAGCCGGCGAGCCCAGCAGCGAGATGATCCGGGCCGTGGCCTGCGGCGTCGCGGTGCCGTTGAGGTCGGCCACCCTCTTCGAGCTTCAGCCGCGACAGGTTCTCGACGCGACGGCCTGATGGCGACATCGTCGCCGCTCACCGCCACGCCGACGCCGGCGACCCGCGTCTGGTAGGCGATCGAGCGCCGGCGCGTGTACCACAGCAAAGGAGGGCGGCCGCCGACCATGGGCAGAGCGCCGAGCGCTTCCTGGTAGGCGGCGTCGCCAGGCCCTGATCCTGAGCGCCTCGGCTTCCGCCGCCGCGGCCGCCTCGACGTCGCTGCGCGGCTTCGATCATCTTGCGGCGCTTGGCGGTCAGCTGCGCGAGCAGGTCGAAGGCGGTTTGCTCGCGCCAGGTGCCGGGGCCGGGCGTGGTGGCGATGGTGGTGGCCGGCAGCGCATTGTCGAAACGCTGGAACCGCGGGCGCGTCACCGGCACCGGGATCAGCACGCCGGTGGCGTCGAGATCCCCGGCCTTGGCCTCGAGGTCGATCGGCGGCAGCGACAGCGATCCTCGACCAGCGCTGCGCCGACCTCGTCGATCGGCACGAAGGCGAGGTCGACGTCGACCGTCGGCGGGAAATAGAGCTGACGGAAACCGAACTCGTCCGGCTGCACCGCCGAAGCGGGCAACTTGTCCAGCCGGCGGCAGCGTCGAGAATGCTGCGCGGCGGAGAAGACCGGCGGCAGGCCGCGCGACTGGAACTCCGGCAAGGACGTCGTTGAGGTGGCGCGCGACGCTGCAGCACATGCGCCTCGGCAAGCGCCCGCGGACGGCCGCCGAACATGACGTGGACACCGGTGTCCGAACCGGTCTCGCGGCGCACCATGGCGCTGTCGATCCAGCCGCACCGTGCCGCGTTCGACCGCCAGCATGGCGAGCGGCAACGCTCTCCTGGGGCAGGCCGCTGGGCTGGCCGGCGAAGATCCGCCTGGCGACCGCGCGGCGCGCCTCGTTCAGCGTCGCCGCCCCGCTCGTTTCGGGGTAAGGGATCAGGTGATCGCGGTCGCTTCGATGATGTCGCCATCCTCGATCGTCCGGCGGCCGGTGATCGAGCGCGGATAAGCGGCGATCGGATTGGCGGTGAACTCGACCGGGCGCAACGCCAGGATGAACAGGCCGGTGCGCCGCCCGAGCGGCACCCGCGGTTCCTCGCGCAGCCCCATCGCGGCGTCGAGCTGGCGGGACAGCGGCAGGTCGAGCAGCGGCACGTCGCGCCGCTGATTCAGCATGACGACGTCACCCGCGGGGTCAGGCCGACTCCCGGCTCGATCCGGATCGCCTGGGCTGCGCGGGCGAGCGCGAAGCTGCGCACCTGGAGTCCCGAGATAATGCCGGCGCTGCTCGCGCGGGCCATGTCGGCCTGGCGCTGGCGGACATAGTCCTGGTCACGGGTCAGATCGGCGCCGGTCAGGAAACGGCCGTCGAAATAACGCGGGCGCCGGCGCAGGCCGTCGAGGATCAATGGTCCGACGCCGAGCTGGTCCTCCAGATCCTCGCGCGCGAACATCTCGCGGCCTTGCGACCCCGCGAGCCGGGCGATCTCGAGGCGTCGGCGACGTTGATGGCGAAACGGGCCGTGGCCTTTTCGAGCTGGTTCATGTCTCGAGCTCCTCAGGGTTCGACAGGAAACGTCGGCCGGGGAACGGCTGAGCCACTTGCCGGGCAGGAAGATGAAGGGTCGGATCAGAATTGTCGGCGCGGGCGCGCTGGGCGAAGGTCGAGCACCGGCCGCGTCCCAGTCGGTGCGTTCGCCGCCAGCGTCACCGGAATCGCCACGCGGGCGAGCAGCACGGCCGAGAGATTGTTGTCCGACCCTTCGACATGCCCGGTGAGCGGCTCGGGCCCTTTCGTCGAGGCCGCCGGTCAGGCCGACGTCGAAGGATCCGAGCACCGCCTTGAGCTTGGTGCTCGCGGTTGGCGTTCGGCGCCGGCCAGAAATTCTCTGGGGTCGGAATGTCGGCCTGAGCACCTTCCGCGCGCAGCACCAGCTCCAGTTCCGGCTGCTCGGCAAGCCGGGCCGGCACCAGGGCGTCGAGCGCGTCGAACGGGCCGCTCGCCAGGCTGGGAGTCTTGCCTCGTCACGCCATTCGCCCGCGGACAGAAAGACGTCGGCAACCACGGCGACATCCAGCGGCGTGCGCGGCGCGCGATGGATCGCCGCCCGCAGCTTCGATGGTCCTGCGCGGCGAACCAGCGCGCCAGCCGGATGCAGTAGGGCGCGCCGAGCTCGATCAGGCGGCCATAGCGGTCGACCGCAAGACCGGGCTCGACCCGCAATTCCAGCTCATTGTCCTCGGCAAGGGGCGCGCGGACGGCGAGGCCGGCGCACAGTGCCGAAGCCGACGAGATGGCGAAGCGCCGTCGCCAGCCGGGCGCGATGGTAGGTCTGCTCGCGCGGAAATCCTCGGCTCGTGGAGCAGCACGCCGGTGGCGGAGCGATGCCCGGGAGGTCGACGTTTCGAGCGGATCGGCAAGGGCATAGGATCGTCGAGGCTCTCACGTCTTATCCTCCCGGGCGCAGGGTCCGAAAGCGGGGTGGCGGCAATTGGTCTGCGAAAGATCTGCTCACGCTCGATCGGTTCGCGAACCAGGATGCGGTCGCGGAAAATGTCCGGGTTGATCCGGGTCGGCTCCCGCACGATGACGGTCAGGTCCGCCGGCTCGCTTGCTCGTTGCCGTGCATCGTCCACGCAGACGAGCCGGAACGTCCAGTTTCCGCCTGGAGCAGATTCTCCACCGTTATGGTCGGCTCGGCGCTCGTGACCGCTGACCCGGATGCGGAAGAGTGCCATTTCGATCAGACCTCGGTCGAGCAGGGTGAAGCGATACCCTTCACCTCTGCCGGCCCGACGTCGCTCGACCGCGCACCCGAAAGGATGAAGGAGCTGCCCTGCGGCACGACCGGGCATCGACCACCTCGCCGCTCGGCGATTGACGACGTCGATCACCGCGGTCGGCTTCTCGGTATCGCGGACGATCACGTCGAGGAACGCTGGCTCGCTTCGCTGCCGGCATCGTCGACGACGACCAGCCGGAACCGCTGCGGCCCGGCCGGGAAGGGCGAGCCGCTGGCGACCTCGACCGTGACCACCGGGTCCTTCTGACCACCGGCACATTGGTTTTGAATTCCGCCATCTTCCGTCCTCCTCAATTTTCCCACATCCAGATGTGGCGTGTGATGCGGCGGTCGCCGGTAGCCGACGAGCGCGCCGCGCTCAGGGTGAAATTCGATCCGGACCGAGATTTCTCTGGGCCCGTCGGCGCGCGCCTGGGCGGCGGAGAGCCGGCCCGTCGGCGCGCCGGTCGAGCTGGCCGCTGCCGGCGACAAAGTCGCCACCGCCGAGGACCGTCCGGCCGAGCTGGACCCGTTCGAACGGCACCGCTTCGGCGAGATAGTGAATCGATCCCGACGAGCGAGGCAGGCGCTGACGATCAGCGCGATCGCGCGCCTGCAGAACTTGGGGTTCGACATGAGCCGGAACCTGCGCCTCGACGATGTCGCGCAGCCGCTCCATCTCGCTCGGATCGGCGACGCCCGCGGACCAGGATCGAGGCACGCCGATGCGCAGGCGCGCAGCAATTCTGCCACCGCTTCGGTGTCGCCGCGGCTGCGGTCGATCTCGCTGCGGAACAGGGCAGCAGTTCGGTGCGGGCCTGGTCGCCGAGGATCAATCGTGTCGCCGACGAAGCTGTTGCCCGAGGCTGGCGAGGCCGAGGGTCAGCGGATCTTCCTCATCGTGCCAGGTCGGCGCCGAGGATGGTGGCGAAGGTTCGCCGCAGCCGGAAACCCTCGACGACGACGATGTCGCCTTTGGTCACCGACCCGCCGGTCAGCATCGCACAGTTGCCGCCTTCCTGCATTGACAGCATCAGCGCCCGCAGGGCGACGTCGCCCAGCCTGGCCACGGCGGGCATGCCCGGCGCCGGCGCCGGCTTGCCCGGATCGAGGCGGCCGCCGCTGACGAAAAATTCCGCCGGTGCCGATTTCGAGTGCCGCCGCCAATCCGCCCAGCGTGCCGTTGAGCGCTGCCGTGTGCGGCGCGGCGAGCAGAGGCCTGGCGCAAGCCGCGTCGGGCCGTCACCATTCCCGGCCGGGACGCCGATCCACTGGCCAGAGCCGAGCAGGGCATGGTCCGGGCGCGCCCGACGGGTCGGTCAGCAACCAGGCGGCGGCGATCCGCCCTTCGGTTTCGGTCAACACGCCTTCGAACAGGCAGAGCAGCCGTTCCATGAAGTCCGGGCGAGTGGCGGATTACCTCGGCGGCGGCGTCGCTGCCGCCGAGCGCGTCCGCGATAGAAAGCCGGCAGATAGCGGTCGCGATAGGAAAAGCGCTTGGCGTAGACGCGGATCGCGGCCAGCTCGGGCGAGCTCTGGCTGTCGCCGGGAAAGGTGAGGTTGAGCCACAGATAGCGGCCGGCGACGCGCCTGACCTTGCGCCCCGGTTGCTGGAGCAGAAGCGTGAACAGGCCCGCCTGGCCCGGCCGCGGCGGACACTCCAGAGCCGGCGGACAGAAGGGGATTTCCGAGGTGACGAACTCCAGCTCCGCGTGCGGGACGTCGGCCCCCTGCTCGAGGTCTCGGGTCGCGGCGAGGCGATGCTTCGCCCAGGCCGGCGCGCCAGTCTCGCCCGGCAGCTTGGGCGCGACCGACGTCTCGGTGGCGAGCACGTCGATTTCAATCGCGCCGCCGCTCGGCACTGCCGCCTCGATATAGAGTCGGTGCCAGATGCAGCCGCTCAACCGCGAGTCCACTGGCCCGACCAGCACCGATCCCTGGCGCGCATAGCGGCTCCGGAAAAGGCGCGCAGCGGCCGGATCGATTCCGGATCGACCTCTTCGCCGGTCACGAGATATTGCGGGACTTCGAGAGCGCGTTGCAGAGCTTGCCCGGCCAGGCATTGATCAACGGATGGATGCGCCCGTCCGGCGACAGATGCGTCTCGGCCATGGCCGGCAGGTCCATCGGATAGACGAAAGCCTGGCGCGCAACTGCGGCGCCGTCGCTCGCCAGTACGGCGACCTCGCCATCGCCCGACCAGGCCAAAGCGAACGGGAAGCGAAGGCCGGCGAGCCGGAAGCGAAGCACGAAGCCCTCTTCCTCGAAGCTGAACAGGGTGGCATCCTCGCCGGTCGCCCAGGCCAGCAGCGCCAGCCGGCCGCCTGGCGAAGCGGCCATCGCCACCGGCGTGAATTCGGTCGGAAGGGTGCCACGGCGCACCGGTACCAGCCGCGGCGGATTGGCATTGGGCTCGACCGGGTCGAGACCGACCCGGGTCCGGATCGCGCAAGCCGGTGAAGCGCAGCGGCCGGCCCTGACGCGCGCCAGCCGGCGGTTGGCGACGTCGAACGCCCAGAGCGCCGCCGTCCGGCATCGGCGCCAGCAGGCCGGCGCGGAAACCCTCCTTCCGCGCTCTCGGCGGGACGCCAGCGGTCGCGCAGATCCTTCATTACGACCGCGCCGTCGCGTGCGGCATAGATCACTTCGTCGGTGCCGAAGGCGAAGTCGGTCGGTGGCACCGGGCTGGGCGGATCGGCGGGCGGCAGCGGCAGCTCGATCGAGCCCGGGGCGAAGCCCGAAGCTTCAGGCGCTGCTCGTCGGCATTCCACCAGGCGAAGCCGCCGAGATTGTCGCCAAATCGGCCGAAGGCGACGAGTGCCATTCGCCGGGCGAAGGTCTCGTCCTCGGCGAGCTGCGGCTGCTTCCTGCTGCTGCGCCAGCCGGACATGGTCCTGCGCGTCCTGATAATCGAGGCTTTGCGCGATGTTCGGCGCCGCACTGTCCTCCGCCAGGCCGAAAGGCCCGGCGACCGGCGATCTGCCACATCGAAGGCCGTTGACGTCCATCAGCACATCCTCCGGCACGACCGGGATGGCAACGCGCCGTCGCCGTCCAGCCCGCGTCCGCCCGGCGGCAAGGTCGCCGAAGCGGTGCTGCCGACGCCGACCGAGGCATGGCCAGCTCGGGCAGCTGCCGGGGCTGGAGATTGATCCGCCCGCGCCCGGTCAGATCCTCGATGACCGCGAACCCAGTTGCGGCCGCGGGCGGCGCGGGTGAACAACAGCCGCACCGGCGCCACCGACCGCACGCCCGGCACCCGGGCGATGGCGGTTTCGATCAAGCGGTCGTCGATGGCTCGGCCGAGCGGCCAGCCGAGTCCGATCCGGCCACGCCGGGGCCGAGCGGCCACAGGTGGAGCCGGATGACCTCCGAGACCATTTCCAGCACCGCGTCGCGCTGCTCCTGGTCGACCAGCTCGACCGCGGCGGTGACGCCCATCGGGACATATTCTGGGCGCAATGACGTAGAGCTCGGTCGACAGCGGCCGCCTCTGGTCGAGCCAGGCATGGACCGTCTCCAGCGTTGCCCGATCGGCGCGCGGCGCCGGCATGGCGGTGCCGGCCCGGGCCGGATCACCATCATGAACCGAGACGACGCCGGGAATATCGGATCGGCGCTGCTGCGGCTTGAACCGCTCCATCACCTCGACCCGGCCGATGGCGACGCCCGGCGTGCGGTAGGCGAGCTCCTGGATATCGCTCTTGGTGACGCTGCGCGGCCGCCATGGCGCATGGTCGCGGAATTCCGCACCTCGGCTTCCTCGAGGCGCTCGGCCTCGACGCCGCCGGCCATGGCCAGGCGGTTGTGCCGCCTCGAGGCCTTGGCGAGCCTGCCGGTCCGGTAATGGCCTCGAGCGAGCCGGCCGGAACGTTGCCGCCGCCGCCGCCGCCGGCGCGCATGTAGGCGACGTGGACGGCGCGGCCGTGAGGCCGGGGACGGCGCCCCTTACGCCATTGCCGAAGCGGATCGTTTCTGCCTCGCTGTCGAGGCTGTAGACGCGGTCGCCGCGCGCTGCCGCCTCGACCGTCGGGCACCTGCCGCCAGGCGCGCGTGCCTTCCTCTTCCTCGACCTCGACCATCAGGGTGGTGGCGTCGAGCATTCGGGCTGCCGATCGACAATTCCTGGCCGGAGGCGCCGGTGCCGCGGCCGATCTCCTGGCGGCCGAAGCGTCTTGCGCTGTTCGGCCATCACCGCATTCACCCCGCCCAGGCAATCTTCAGCGTCTGAGGATCCGCGCCTCGGGCAGTGGTCGCGAGCCGGATCCAGGCGACCAGCCGTGCGGCCGTCACCGGATCCGTCGATCCGCGGCGGCCGGTCGCCGACGCCGGCCCGGACGTTGGCGAGCATGCCGCCGCCGGGAACGCACGAAATCGTCGGCCCCGGAAGCAGCAGTCTGACCACGCCGGCGCGAACCAGGCCTGCGGTGCCGTCGGTGAGGCGTCTCCAGCGGCAGATATTCGTCGCCCTCGCCGGCGCCGGTGCAGATCTCCCAGACGTGCGTGATCGGGCGCGCGCGCGCGCGATCGCCTCCAGCGACGCCGGAATGTCGATCGCCGGTGCAGAAGCCGACGGTCAGCGCGACGCGCGGGTTGTCCTCGCCGCCTGCCAGAGTCTTGCGCACCGCCGCCACGTTCGCGAGCTTCCGGTGTCGGCGCCGAGCAGCGCCACCCACAGGCATTTGTCGAGGCCTGGGCGACGAAGTCGCGGCCGGCCGGTTCCGGCGGCGCTCCGTCGACGAAGACCGGTGTCGTGACATAGGCCGAGGTCCGGCCCGAGACGCCGTACAGCTGTTGAAGATCGGCGATCAGGCCGGAAATCTGCCCGGTCTCGCGGCTGTCGGGCCGGCGCTTGATGTAGCAACGACCCTTCGACCGGCTGGACAGTCAGCTCGGACTCGAGCTCGAAATGGACCGGCTTGGTGATGGCGGAGCGCGGCGGCAACGTCACCGGAGCCGTCGTCGCCGGATCGGCGATCGAGACCTGGATAAGGCCGCGGGCGGAGCAGGGCCGGCCGCATCTGCTGGCCGAGGAGACGCAGGAAAGCGAGCCGCTGCCGCTCGGGAATGAGAGGTTGGCGCGGTAGAGGATGGTGTCGCCCAGCCAGGCGAACAGGTCGATCAGGGTGCGGCCGGGGTCGCCGTCGCGCCGGATCGGTCCATTGGAAGTAGTGGGCGGGATACGGCGGACGAGGTCGGTGACCAGATCGTCGAAGCCGCGATCGTCAAGTGCGGGTGGCCGAATAGGCATCAGGCGCCTCCCACCGGAACCTTGGCCGACACCTCGACCGGCGGTGCCGGTGGCGCGGATGCGATAGGCGATCGTGATCCCGAGCTCGCGCAGATCTTTGCCGGGGCCACGGTGACTCGGTCGACGACGACGCGGGGCTCGAATACCCTGACCGCAGCCATGACCGCCTCCCGCGTTCTGGCCCGGACCTCGGCCGTGTTCGGCTTGTGGACGAGCAGCTCGAGACCGGCACCGAAGCCGGGCCGCATCAACTGCTCGCCCGGGCTGGTGCGCAGCACCGCCTCGATCCGCTGCCGGATCGACGATTCGAGATCGGGAAAATTGAGACGCCCGTCGGCGTCGGGCACAGGCAGCAGCAGCGGCCAGCAGATGGGCGGGCGGAACTGGCTGCCGCGGGACGAGGTGAGGATGGGACCCGACATGGTTCAGGGCCTCTTCGGCAAGGGATCGGGATGCAGATCTCTGATGAACAGCATCCACTGGAAAATGAGGTTGGGAACAGCGACAGGAAGATGTTGAGGCAGATGAAGGCGCAGATCGTGATGAACGGGATCGAGAAGCTGCACAGCCACGCGATCTGAGGGCCCTTCATTGTCGCCGTCGCCGTCGGCGAGCTTCGTCATGTCGCCCTTGAACAGGTTGGCGATCTCCCGGCGGCATGTCGAAGGCAACGCTCGGCTTGACCTCCTTCAATTGCGACATGGCGGGCAGCGAGATGCGCGTGGCCGGGCCGTCGCCGTCCCACCAGGGCAGGATCCGGAACCGCTCGCTGTAGGGGCTCCAGACCAGCTTGTCGGGACAACTGGCCGGCCCGCGGACGCGAATGAAGGCGCGCACCGCATATTGATCGGTGAGGATGTCGAACTTGCCCGGCGACTTGGCGAGCTCGGCATGTTGGGCCGACAGGGCAATCGAGCGCCGCCCTGGTCAGCCGGCCGCCGAGCTCGGTCGTCGATCCGCGGCCAATCGAGCGGCATGAGGACATTTTCCCTTGTTCTCCTGGCCGCTCGACCAGGATCGGCACCGCCTGGGTGACGAAGGTGGCGGCATCGGTGGATGCGGTCGTCTCGCCGCGTGGAATTGCGCGCGCCGTCACCAGCTTGATTTCGCTCAGCACCTTCATCAGCGCCGTCGGCGCCGTCCCCGATCCGAAGGCGTTCAGCTCGCTGGCCAGCTGGTGCAGGAACAGTCCGAGCGCGTTGAGTCTGCCGTCGACCGGCGGCTGCTTGAACAGGTCCCATTCCGGCTTTTCTTGCTGGCGACCTGCAGCACATTGCCTCCCTGCGGCATCGACGTCGGCGCTCTCGCCTTCAGATATTCCGTGAGAAATGCCCGATCATCTCGGCCGAGGTCGTTCCGTCGAGTCCGTTGGCATAGTCGATTGCCTCGGCCGGCCCGTCGCTGCGGGCGGCGCTCGCCACCGGGACCACGCCGAACAATATGCGGTGCGGCCGCGCGCAGCGCAGACGTCGGGCGGCGCGATGTGGAACCGGCTGACATCTCTTCGGCCGCGGTGGCGAAGGGGCGCGCCGCGACGATCAGCTCCGCGCCGTCTGGTGCTCGCTGGACGCGGCGCCGCGCTTGCGCGGATCAGGATCCAGATCGTCGCCGGCCAGCACCGCCAGCCCGACACCCTTCGGCCGCTCTTCATCCATCCGTCATGGCGGCTCGGAACGTTGCCGCCTGATCACCATGCCCTGCGTAGAGGAGATCCGGCCGGATCGAGCCGCGGGCTTCCCGGCTGCCGGCAGATCACCCTCGAACAAAGCGAGCTGGAACTTGTTGTGGATCGGCAGGCCGGTCAGCAACACGCGTGGCTGGGAAACCTGCGCGCTAC
>ERZ1370068.1078-contig-10986_pt1 | contig 28241 bp, 44 predicted proteins | sample MGYA00561227_ERZ1370068 | MGnify/ENA primary metagenome ERZ1370068 (study PRJEB38410, sample SAMEA6850437) | metagenome | study: Metagenomic assessment of the ecological functions of the soil: analysis of the soil microbiota associated with the...
GTATGCTTCGTTCAGTTACGTATTGCTGCCCTGTCACACGCCAGCCGATCACGAAGGATTGCGGCGCTCATGGCGCACCCTCCGAGACTTCCGCCCAGCGATGCCGCAGCAGTCACACAACACCGAGTTGTGCTCTGGGCTGAGCCTCGATCCATTCCTTGACCGCGTGTTCGTACCAGCGAGTGTTACGGCCAACCTTGATCGGTGCCGGGAAGCGTCGCTAAAGCGCAGTATCGGTAAGATCGACTCTCTGCCGAGAGCGAGGTCATCGCCATCGCGACCGACAGCTTGATTGAACGAATGATTAATTCTGTTGCCATAGATGCTTAGTCCCCATAGCGACGGCGCGGGCGCGGCATCGGCGTGGAGGAGCAGCAAGTATTTGGCGCGAGGCGGTGGGTATCGACTAGTCAGTTTTCATCTGCTGAGCAAGTGAAAAAAACCGTCTACTGGCGCGACCTTTTCAGGGCGCGACTGATGGTTGCAAGACTGACGAGTTCCTTCTGTGCCACCCGCTTCAGAGGCACTCCGCATCGGCTGCGGCGCGGGAATGCGCACGTCGCGCGCGAGTCTCTTCTTCTGTCGGACGGCAGCGCTCCGGCGGTTCCCCGCCTGGCCCATTTTCGCTCGATTGGCGGTGTCAACGGCGCGCCTGCGAAGCACGGCGTCAGTTCCACGTCCCAGGTAAGCCAGGATTCCGCGTTCTTCACGCCAAGTTCAGCAAGCGAGAAAACGCCCGACAAGGTTTCAAGACCGTGCATCTGCTCGCTGGAACACTCCGGGGGCGACGCGCCTGAGTGACTGGCTCCATCATCACGCGATAGCCATCGAACCAGCGCCGCACAACGTCAATCGGATGCGTGTCAGCAACTCGTCCCGAATAGAGACGAACTCGAGTCAGCGGCGATGGCATCCAGGATGGCGGCAAACCGGAGCACTGCCGTCATGGATGCAATGGACCTGAACACTGTGTTTTTGTGTTGCTGCCGTCCACCTGCAAGCCTTCGGAGTTCGCGAAAGTCGGCATCCGCTGGCGATCCCTTCGCCATACGCGGTGTCAGGCAACGGCCCCTTGAGAGCCACTTGCACCTTGCCGGCTTTCAGTGCTGTCTAGATAGTCGGCCCACCACTGCATCAAGCGACGCTCGGGCAGCCTCTGGGCGCGGTTACATACGCGGCACGGACTCTATTCCTTTCCATATGCGCCAACTGTAGTTCGATGAGGTCAGGGTGGTACCCGCGCTCGTTGAGAGGCAGGTGCTGAAAGCCTCCGAAACCCATGCCAAGTCATCGTGCGCCCGTCGTATCCATCCGGCGAAGCCCCGCAGTGATCGAGTTTTCTGACAGAGGTCGCTCGATCCGTCAGCGAGGGAAAAACCAGTCGGCCATTGCCTGTGAACGGGATGAGCGCCTTGAGAATGGCGACCGCCTGCACTGACGGTGGTACGACATGGTTGTCGCCCATCTTCATCCGGCGTGCAGGGATTCGCCATGTCGGCTCGTTGCTGTCAGGTCAAACTCGTTCCACTCTGCCGCACGCAGCTCGCCCGGTCGCACGAACACCATGGGCGCAAGCTTCATCGCCGCCTCTGTCGTCCGGTTGACCTGTGTAACCATCGATTACCCGCAGAAGCTCGCCCACCTTCGCGGGATCAGTAATCGCCGCGCGATTGGTCACGGTGAGTGGAGTCAACGCTCCTCGAAGGTCTGCCGTGATCGCGCTCAGCCCGGCCCGTGGCAATCGCGTATCGCAGAACGCGATTGCTGCTTGGTCCTGTACGCAGTTTCATGCCTTCCGCGCGCCTCGATACGTCAGATCACCTGTAGTACTTCGGGCGCGGTTAACGAGGCCACCGGCTTGTTGCCCATCAGGGATACAGAAGGTCATTCAGAGTCCACCGCGCTTTTTCAAGCGTCTTCGGTGAGAACGGTTGCTTCGCCAGCCACTCTTCTGCGATGGCCTTGAAGGTGTCCGCGTGCGCATCACGCTGCGCCCACTTCGCGCGGCAGCGGGTCGATCCCATCCGACAGTTGCCGACGTACTTCGTCTCGCTTCGCACGATACGCAGCCGCCAGCGAAACGGTAGAATCCGCCGAGGCCGACCATGCTCTCGCGCCCCTGATGACGGTACCGAAGTCGCCTGGCACCCGGGTGCCTGCCTCCGACACGAGTAGATAGAGTCCGTCACCGTCCTGGGGAGTCGATAAGGCGACGGACCACACTTCGCCGCTCGGATGCCTGAATCAGTCGTCGATCAACGATGCGAGGCATGTGGGTACCGCTCCAGCTAAAGGCTTCGTGTACCCACTTGAATGTACCCACACCTTCGAACGACTGTCCACGAGGCGCTCGTGGCGGTCGACACATCAGACCTCAGTCATTCAGTGAGTTACACCGATGCGCGTCCGGAGGATGACGGAGGTAGTCGGAAGATATGGCGCCCCGGCGAGTTGAACCGACACGACTACCGCTTGGAAGGCGGTCGCTCTATCACTGAGCTACGGGGGCACGGTGGGAATTCTAAGAAACTGGGCTACTGCCCATCAACTCACGGACAGGGCCAACGGCGATTGAGTTCGGCCGCAGGCCGTGAAGAAGTGGTGGAGCGGAAGGGGATCGAACCCTCGACCTTCGCATTGCGAACGCGACGCTCTCCCAACTGAGCTACCGCCCCACACCTGAAAACCTCATCCGGACGGGGGTCCGGAAGGCGCGGGATTCTATGCAGTCGGCGCTGGCCCCGGCAAGCGAATCACTCTTAATATGCCGCCCATGCTTGACACCGGCGACAAAGTCCCGGAGTTCACGCTCCCCGACCAGGACGGGCACGACATTTCGCTGACCGGCCTGCTCAAGGACGGCCCCGCCATCCTTTACTTCTACCCGGCGGATTTCACCCCGGGCTGCACGCGCGAGGCCTGCTCGATCCGCGACATTCACCAGGAAATCAGCCGCGCGGGCCTGACCGTGGCGGGCATCAGCCCGCAGAGCCCGGAAAGCCACAAGCGCTTTCGCGAGAAGCACAGCCTGCCCTTCACGCTGCTGTCGGATGAGAACAAGGAAGTCATCAAGATGTTCGGGGTCAACGGGCCGCTGGGCTTCTGGGTGCAGCGCGTGACGTTCCTGGTCGATCAGAACCGCATGGTCCGCGGCCGGCGTGAAGGCGCATGTTCTCGATCGCGGAACACGAAGACGTTCATCCGCAGGCCATCGAGCTTGCAGCAAGAGAATCCCTGAGCGATGACTGACGCGGGTCCAGCCTCAGTACTTCAGGCGCAGCACGGATGCCTTGCCGATGGTGGGCACGGTGACGACATACATCGTGTCGAATTCTTCGTCGCCGATCGGCGGCACCTTGCTCGCGTGAGCGAGCGCGGCGACGATTTCAGGCACGGTGTTGCTGTGGCCGCACGATGAGCGCCCGGCCGCCGCGGTTCTCACGCAGCACGCGGCCGCGCGAGTTCATGCGAATCGATCTTCGCATCGACGACGATCGGCATTGAGCCCGAGGCGCTGCGCCAGACCCGCGGCGGTCTGCTGAGTGCGGCGCGTGTCGGTGACGTAGATCCTGTCGATGCGTCCGAACGGTTCGCTGTCGCCGAACATCTGCGCGAGCCGGCTGGCGCGCACTTCGCCCTGCGGCGACAGCGGCGCGTCGCTGATGGCGCCCACCTGCTTTTCGGCGTGACGCACCAGCACGATGGTGGTGGTGGTGGCGGAGTTCCAGTAGACGAAGGCCATGGCGAGCACGAACACGCCGGCCATGGCTAACAACCACAGCGGCGCGAGAAAGGTGCGCCGCCGCCGCGTCAGTGACGGCGACTCGGGTGCGGATTCGATGGCGTCGTTCATGCGCGCGCAGATGATAAGCCCAATTGGCGCCCGCGCGCATCGAGTCAGCAAAGGGGCGCGGATGCGTCGCCCTCTCCATCAGCAACTGGCCTCGATTGTCAGTTGGCGGGCCGGAGCGGCGGGGCCGGAGCGCGGGCGCCGCAGGCCGCAGGTGCTCGTCGACCCACTTGGCATGAGCATCGGCGGCAATCGAGTCTCCGAGGTACGCGTCGACCGGCTGGATCGTGCCGTCTTCGTTGTACGTGAGTTCGATGGGCTGCTTCACATTGCGCAGGTGGTTCACGCCGTTCGAACGCTGCGTGTCGTGATAGAACAGGTACGTCTTGCCGCCCACTTCCACGATCGAATGATGGTTGGTCCAGCCGAGCACGGGCATCAGGATGTGGCCCCTTGTAGGTGAACGGACCATACGGTGACTTGCCCATCGCATACGAGATGAAGTGCGTGTCGCCGGTCGAGTACGAGAAGTAGTAGTTGCCCTTGTACTTGTGCACCCACGACGCTTCGAAGAAGCGGCGCATCATGGTCACCGGACAGCAGCGGCTTGCCGTTCTCGTCGAGGATCTTCACGTCCTTCGGCTTCTCGGCGAACTCGACCATGCTCGTCGTCGAGTGCGCGCCACTTTCGGCAACAGCGCGGGCTTGTCGTCCGCCGGCTGCGCGTCGTCCTTCGGCGTCCGCACTTGCCCGGTCTTCCAGTGCTGCAGCTGTCCGCCCCACAGACCGCCGAAGTACATGTAGTACTTGCCGTCGTCGTCCTTGAACACGGCCGGGTCCATGCTGAAGCTGTTCTTGATGGCTTCGGGCTGCGCCTTGAACGGGCCCACGGGCGTGTCGCCCACGGCCGCGCCGATGCGGAACACGCCTTCGCTTGTCCTTCACCGGGAAGTACAGGTAGTACTTGCCGTCCTTCTCGGCGCGCATCCGGCGCCCACATCTTCTCGCTGGCCCACGGCACGTCCTGATGTCGAGCGCGACCGGGTTGAACCGTGACCGCCCCACCGATGCTGTCCATCGACAACACCTGGTAGTCCTTCATGGCGTACTGGTTGCCGAGGTCGTCGCTCGGAATGCCCGAGTCGAAGTCGTGCGAGGGATAGACGTAGATCTTGCCGTTGAACACGTGCGCCGACGGGTCGGCGGAGAAGATCTCGATGACCAGCGGCTGGGTCAGGAACTTGGCCGGATCGGCGCCCGGCGGGTCGGCCGGCTTGGCTTCTTCGGCGACCGGTGGCGGCGGTGGCGGGGCTTCTTTCTTGCGCGCAGGCGCCGAGAAAAGTGGTAGACGCGGCAATACTCGTGGCTGCCACGATGAATGTGTCGTTGCATGGTTCGCGCTCTCTTATAAGGGAAGGGTCCGCGCGCGGAAAATACCACGCAGCAGCTGGAAACGTGACAACTCTCGCCGACGGTCTGGCCGCGACTTCGCCGGAATCGGGGGTCGGCCCCACCTCAGTTCGGCATTACCGCAAGGACTACCCGCCCCGGCCAGGTCGCCTTCTGAGAACACGCCGCTGCCTTCGGGCTGCTGGATCCACAGGTAACCGGCCTCGGTCGCCGTCGATGTCAAATCGCAGGTTTCGGCCCTCGTGGACGATCTCGCCGCGCAGGCGCGCCGGTCGATCCAGGTAGACGAGCATGAGCTTGGTGCCGGTGTCGGCGTCTAACCACTCGGCTACACCGACCGGCACGATGCCATCCGTCGGCAGCACGAATGGCGACAACCGCGCGACACGCGCCGTCGGCGGGCTCGATGATCATCCACTTCTGCGAGAACTCGGTGGGGATGAGCACCTTCGCCAGGTTCTCGTGGCTCTTGTTGAGGTCGAGCACGAAACTCAGATCCGGCTTGAACGTGACCGGCGCGAGCTCGCCGGCATTGGGCGCGCCATAGAGGTCGCCCACCACGTAGGGAACCCAGAGCCGCAGGCTCTCTGTCGGCGCGTCGCGCGGCGTCTTGCCATCCGCCTCGAGAAAGGCCACGTGCGATTTGAGCACCCAGTCTTCGCGCGCCGGCGCCGACCGGCTCTTCGGGCGCCGAACACGCGGACAGGCACAACAGGATCGGCAACAGCGGCAACACGCGGCGTTCATGGCGGGCGATTCTAGCGGGGACGGATATACTTCGGGTCGATGGGCTATATTTTTGCGACGCAGTTACAAACCCTGACTACTGCCGGAGCATTCCTATGGTTCTTCTCATCCTGTTAGTGCTTGCGCTGTTCGTCCTGCAAACCCTGCTGCCGGGCCGGTTCCGCGAGCCCTGCCCCGAGGGCGCCAAGGGCAAACTCAGTCGAGAACCTCGGCAATCGCGATCACATGCGGCCGCTGACCGTCGTCGGCGAGCGCGCGACGCGCGCCGCTCGCCAACATGCACGAAGCGCTGCCGGTGTTCCTCGCGCTCGCGCTGCTGAACATGATCGTGGGCACCGCCGCCGCCCCGGCCGTCACCGGCGCCACGATGTTTCTCATCGCGCGCGTGCTGTACGTCGGCGTCTACATGGCGGGCGTCCCGGTGGTGCGCACGCTGCTCTGGGCGGTGAGCTGGGTCGGCCTCGTGCATGATGATCGCGCCGCTGCTCGACAAGATCTGACGCCGAAAACGAAAAACCCCCGGCCTTTCACGGGCCGGAGGCTTCTCTACCACTAGCAACGCTGGGATCAGGTCTGGATTCAGGCTCCGGTGGCGGCTTGCGGCTCCTGCGGCTTCTTCATCTGTTCGCGCAGCAGCTTGCGATCTTCTTTCATCTGCTTGGTGTCGAGCGGACGGATCTCGTTGATGAAGCACCGGTCGCGCCCGACGATGACCTTCTCGAACTGGTCGACGGTGTTGCCGGTGGACGTCACGGCGATGGCATTCGCGTACTGCAGATCGGGGCAATAGCCCGTGATCGTGAGCAGATAGGCCTTGTTCATGCCCGACCAGACCACGAGCTGGTCTTTCGAGACGACGCTCCAGCCGTCGAAATTGTCCATGTAGAACGATTTGACCGGCTCGCCCGCGTAGTCGGTGTAGTCCAGCTTGGGGCCGGTGGCGCAGCCGGCTAGCAGCGCAGCGCACGCCGCGGCAGCCAGGGCTGGCGCGTGCCGACTCTGGCGACCAGTGAAGTCTTCATAAACACCTCTTGCGAATTACGACTCACATGCAGTGAGTGGAGTTCCCGGGGCCGACTGGTTCCTCAAGATACGTTAATTCAGCGGCGTTCATCTATCGTTCAGCTTCGGCCGTACTGTTCGGGCGATCCGCGTCGGAATGCCAGCTTGTCGCCCACCATGCGCCGGATCGCCACGAAGAAGATCGGCGCCAGCAGCACGCCCAGGATCGCGGCCGACAACATGCCGCCGACCACGCCCGTGCCGAGCGGCGCGGCGCGCATTGGCGCCTGCGCCGGTGGCGAACACCAGCGGCAACACGCCCAAGATGAAGGCGAACGACGTCATCAGGATCGGGCGCAGGCGCAGCCGCGCGGCCTCGATGATGGACTTCGTACAGCGCCTTGCCGCGCTTTGCTCCTCGCATGCGCGAACTCGACGATCAGGATGGCGTTCTTGGCGGCGAGACCAATGATGGTGATGAGGCCGACCTTGAAGAACACGTCGTTGGGCATGCCGGTGGCCTTGGCCGCGAAGACTGGCGCCGATGATGCCCACCGGCACCACGAGCAGCACCGCGATGGGCGTGGCCCAGCTTTCGTACAACGCGGCCAGGCACAGGAACACGACGAGGATGGACAGACGCAAACAGCATCGGCGCTTCGGCGCCCGAGAGCTGCTCCTGCAGCGACTGGCCGGCCCAGTCGAAGCCGAACCCGGCGGCAGGTCCTCGCGCACGATGCGCTCCATCTCCTGCATGGCCTCGCCCGAACTCCGTGCCCGGTCTGCGCGCCGCCGATTGATGCTGAATGGCCGGCAAAACCGTTGAAGCGCGCCTGCGAGGCGGCGCGGCCACGACCAGCTTCGAACGCAGCACCGACGACAGCGGCACCATGCCGTCGACGTAGTTGTCGCCCGCGACAGCGCGAAGCGCTGTTGCGCGCTCGTGGTGCCCGCCGGTAGATAGAAGCGGCTGCAGCGCGTCCTCGTTCATGCGGAACGGCGCGTCGGCCTGCATGGTCACGCGCAACACGCGGCCTTCGAAGATGAAATCGTTGACGTACACCGGCGCGAGCATGAGCTGCATCGGCCGTGTAGACATCCGAGATGGCGAGCCCCATGGACTGCGCCTGCTCGCGATCGAGCGAGAGATTCGAGTTGCGGCGCCGGCGGCAACTCGTTCGGCTGCACGCCGGCGACCACCGGACTCTTGCGCCGCCTGCCCAGCAGCGCGCCCATGCGCGCCATACAGCGCCGGCCGGCCCGCGCCTGTGCGGTCCTCGAGCCAGAACTCGAAGCCGCCGAAATTGCCGAGGCCCGGGATGGTGGGCAAATTGAAGAACAGCGCCATGCCGTCTCGTTCTGGCTCATGCCCATGCCGAAGGCCCACTGGTTGAACTCGCGTGGCCGTCGCCTTGCGATCGTCGTAGTCCTTCAGCTTGATGAAGAACATGCCGACGCTTTCGCCGGCGCCGATGAAGCTGAAGCCGGTGACTTCGAACACCGAGTCCACCGCTTCGTTGGTGCGCAACTGTTCGCTGACGCTTCGCATGAACTCGCGCGTGCGCTGGCTGGTCGGTGCCCGGCGGCATCATGCACCATGCCGATGGTGAAGCCCTGGTCTTCTTCGGGCACGAAGCTGCCGGGCACTTGCATGAACGTGAATCCGCCCACGAGCAACAGCACCACGGAAGCCCGCGAGCCACCAGCGCTGATGGCGCAGGCTGAACTTGACCGAGCGCACGTACGACTTCTGCGTCTTGTCGTAGCCGCGGTTGAACAGCTTGAAGAACCGGTTTTCCTTGAGATGCTCGGGCCGCAGCATCGTCGCGCACAGCGCCGGCGTCAGCGACAACGCGAGGAACGCCGAGAAGCCCATCGAGATCGCGATGGTCATCGCGAACTGCTGGTAGATCATGCCCACCGAGCCCGACTGCAGCGCGCTCGGGATGAACACCGCCGCGAGCACCACGCGAGATCGCGATGATCGGGTTGGTGATCTGCGTCCATCGCCTTGCGCGTGGCTTCCTTCGGCGGCAGATGTTCCTCGCGCATGATGCGTTCGACGGATCTCGATGACCACGATGGCGTCGTCGACCACGATGCCGATGGCCAGCACCATGCCGAACAAGCGTGAGCTGGTTGATCGAGAAGCCGAACGACCGACATGCCGATGAACGCGCCCATGAGCGCCACCGGCACCACGAGCGTGGGAATGAGCGTGGCGCGGAAGCTCTGCAGGAACACCAGCATCACGATGAACACCAGCACCACGGCGATGCAGCAGCGTGACCGATCACTTCGTGGATGGCGGCGTTGATGAACATGCGTCGCGTCGAACGGCAGGAACCACTCGACGCCCGCCGGAAAGCTGCGGCGCAGTTCGTCCATGCGCGTCTTGACCTGCCTCGCCACTTCGAGCGCATTCGCGCCCGGCGACAGCAGTGACGCCGAAGCCCGCGACGGGCTGGTTGTCGAGCCGCACGTCGAACGAATAGGTGCTGAGACCGAGCTCCACGCGCGCGACGTCCTTGAGCCGCACGCTGGTGCCGTTCGGCTCGGTGCGCAGGATGACGTTTTCGAATTCTTCCACCGAGCTGAACTGCGCTTCCGCCGATCACCGAGCGCCGACCACCTGCTGCCCCGGACGGCAGGCTGCTCGCCCAGCGAGCCGGTGGCGAACTGCACGTTCTGGCCACGCACGCGGTGCGAGCACATCGGCGGCGCTCATGCGGAAGCTGCGCAGCTTGTCCGGGTTCAGCCAGATGCGCATCGAATATTCGGCGCCGAACTGCTGCGTCTGGCCCACGCCGGGAATGCGCTGAGATCGGGTCGAGCACCTGCGCGGCGACGATGTTGTTGAGCACGTCCGAAGGCACGCTGTTGTCCTTCGAACGCAGCGCTCACCGCCATGAGGAAGCCCGAGTTCACCTTCGCCACCTGCAGGCCCTGCAACACCACTTCACGCGGCAGGCGCGGCTTCGGCCAGCGTCACGCGGTTCTGGGTCTGCACGGCCGCGGTGTCCGGATTCGTGCCGGACTCGAAGAACAGCGTGATGCTCGCCGCCGCCGTTGGAGGACGACGACGTGAAGTACATCAGGTTGTCGATGCCGGTGAGCTGCTGCTCGATGACCTGGATGACGGTGCGTTCGACGACGTCGGCATTGGCGCCGGGGTAGCGTCGCGCTGATGGACACCTGCGGCGGCGCGATGTCCGGATACGCCTCCGCCGGCAGCCCGCGAATGGCGAAGACGCCACCCAGCGGTGATGATGATGGCGATCACCCACGCGAATACCGGGCGATCGATGAAAAATTGCGGCATTGGAGTCAGCCCTGCGGGTAGCTGCCAACTAGCGGTGGCGGTAGCGGGCCTTCGGCAGGCTGCGCTGGCGCCGCCGGCATGCGGCGCTTCGGCACCTACCGGCTTCGCCTTCACGGGCATGCCCGGCCCGATCTTCTGCAGATTGTCGACGATGACCTGGTCACCGTCGGCGAGCCCGCTGCGAGATCACCCAGTCGCTGCCGACGGCCGACGACGGTCACGATGCGCTTCTGCGCGACCATGCCGTCCGCGCCCGCAACCAGCGACGAACGGACCCTGGCCGTCACGCTGCACCGCGAGCTGCGGCACACGGAATCCCTTGTTCAACGTGCCGACGGACAGCCGCACCTTCACGTACATGCCCGGCAGCAGCACGCGGCCCGGATTGGCGACCCTGCCGCGGAACGCGACCGCGCCGGTGGCCGGGTTCACGCTGTAGTCGGAGAAATCGAGCGTGCCCTTCTCGTCGTACAGCGTGCCGTCGTCGCGCAGCAGCCGCACTTCGGCGAGGTTGCCCTGGGCGAGCGTCACGTCGCCCGGCGGCCTGCGCGCGCTGCAGCCGCTCGAAGTCGGATGCCGGCTGATCGAAGAACACGTAGATGGGATCGACCTGCTCGACGGTAGTTAGCAGCGTCGCCTCGCCCTGCCCGACCAGCGCGCCTTCGAGCACGCGCATCTGGCCGGCGCGGCCGGAGATTGGCGCGGTGATGGTGGCGTAGCCGAGATTGATGCGCGCGGTCTGGACCTGCGCGCGAGCCGCGGACACCTGCGCGGCCGTGGAGCGCTCGAGCGCCTCGGAATCGTCGAGCTGCATGCGCGACACCAGGTTCTGCTTCGACGAGCTCGCGGTTGCGATTGGCGGTGACCTTTGGCGTTGGTGGCCGAGGCTTCGGCCTGTTCGAGGTTGGCGGTGGCCTGCGCCAGCGCGGCGCGATACGGCGCGGTGTCGATGATCACGAGGGGCTCGCCCTCCTTGACCATGCTGCCCTCCTTATATATGCGCTTCTGCAGCACGCCCGGGACGCGGGCGCGCACGTCCGATGCGCGCGTGGGCGCGAGCCGCCCGGAGGCTTCGCGCACCAGCGGTACCGGCGCCGGCATGCACGACGATGACGCCGACTTCCGGAGGTGGTGGCTGCTGCTGGGCCTGCTGCTTGCCGCAGGCGGCGACAAACAAAGCGGCCACAGCCGCGCAAATCAGCTGTACGCGTGAAGTGCATTTTGTTTTTGGGCCGATGGAGGTTGACAGGGCCGCCGGCGAAGTGGCGCTAGTCTGCAGCAACCGGTCAATCACGACCGCCAATCGAGACTGGAACAGTCGCGAGTACTGCGTTTCGTGCCTTCCGCTGGCCACCGCGCTCAATGCGGTGGAAATGCCGATGTCGGAATCTGTGAGTTTGTGTGCGCTGCTCTACCAAAGGAGGGATGCGCGCGCAGAGCGCATGCAGCATTCTCTGCGCGGCGCTTTGTCCCAGCGGCACCAGTTTCACGGCCGCCAGCACCTGGTTCTCCGACCCACGCCCACGCATAGGTCAGCGAGCACGCCGAGGCTCGATGCCCCAGCGTGCACACGCGAACGCGAACGCACGTGGCATGCGATACGCCGGGCTGAGTGTTTGCCGCGTTGAGCGGAAAAACCTCGGTCGTGAGCTCGAGTCTCGACCAGCACCGCGCAAGCAACGCGCTACCGAGGTGCCGATCCTCGGCACGCAATTCTTCGGTTTCACGCGACGCGATCAGGAATGCGTTCCAGCGCAGAACATCCTGCGTGTCATCCTGCCGCCAGGCAGTGCGCAGTCGCTCCAGCACCGGCAGGTCGAGCGTCGGCAGGCTTGCGCGAGTGCGATGCCGTCGATCCACTCGAGGGCGCTGGCCTCATCCTTCACCCAGCCGCATTCCACCGCGTACTCGAGCCCTTGCGAAAAGTGAAAGGCGCCGATCGGCAATGCCGGGACTCGCCAGATGCAGCAGGCCGCAGCAGCTGCGGCGCGTGCGCTCGCGGATGCTTCCGCCGACGGCGGGTCAGCCGTGCTGGTGATGTGCGTGTGCGTGATGTGCGGCCGCGACATACGCGCCTCCTCCGGTTCGAACGGCGACCTCGATCGACACGCACGTCGAGGCCGAAGCCGCGCAGCATGTCGTCGAGCACGTGATCGTGCTGATAACGCAGCCAGCCGGCTGCCGATCTGCAGCGCCACGTGCCGGTTGCCGAGGTGATAGCTGGCGCGCGCCAGCATCACGGCGTCGATCGGTGTGCACGGTCGACACGGTCTCGCTCGCGGCCTCCACCTGCGATGACGCGGCCATCGTCGGCGAGCAGCAGGTCGCCATGGCGCAGCACCGAGCCGCGTTCGCAGGAACAGCCCCGCCTCTTCGCCATTGTCGAGGTGCGCCAGCGAGACGGCTCTTCGAACGCTCGCCGAACGGCAGCTGAGCTTGCGGCACGGCGCGCGGGTGGTCGAGCGAGCGATCCAGCTTGAGGTTGATCTTGATCATGAAGATGGAGGGACTGGCTCCATTTCGAGTCTTGCGAAATGATGCCTGTCCCCTTCCAGCCCGACGGTAAAAGCCACTGTCCCCAGGAACAAGAAGTACCGCTGCGCCAGCGGCAGCACGCGTCGCCGGCTCGCAGCGCAGCAGCTCGCCATCGGCGCGCACTTCGTAGGTCTGCGAGTCCACTTCGATCTTCGGCTGATAGTCGTTGAGGATCGAGGTCCTTCTTGCGGATGGCGCGCGTGTTCTGCACCGCCACGAGCCGCTTGCGTCAGGCCTAGCTTCTCGGCCATGCCGTTGTCCACGGCCGGCCTTCGACACGAAGCTGCACGCAGGTGGCGGCACGCGCGCCGGCCAGCGCCCCGAACATGGGACGGTAGTGCACGGGCTGCGGCGTCGGGATGGAGGCGTTCGGATCGCCCATGGGCGCCGCGACGATCATGCCGCCCTTGATGATCATCGCGCGGTCTTGACGCCGAAGAACGCCGGGCTTCCACAACACGATGTCGGCGAGCTTGCCCTTCTCGATCGAGCCGACTTCGTGCGCGATGCCATGGGTGATCGCCGGGTTGATGGTGTATTTCGCGACGTAGCGCTTCACGCGGAAGTTGTCGTTGCGCGCCGAGTCGTCCTTCGAGCGGCCGCGCTGCACCTTCATCTTGTGCGCGGTCTGCCAGGTGCGCGATGATCACTTCGCCGACGCGGCCCATGGCCTGCGAGTCCGACGAGATCATCGAGAACGCGCCGAGGTCGTGCAGGATGTCCTCGGCCGCGATGGTCTCGCGGCGGATGCGCGATTCGGCGAACGCGACGTCCTCGGCGATGCCGGGATCGAGGTGGTGGCACACCATGAGCATGTCGAGATGCTCGTCGACGGTGTTGACGGTGTAGGGCCGCGTCGGATTGGTGGACGACGGCAGCACGTTCGGCTCGCCGCAGGCCTTGATGATGTCGGGCGCGTGGCCGCCGCCCGCGCCTTCGGTGTGATAGGTGTGGATGGTGCGGCCCTTGAACGCGGCCAGCGTGTCTTCGACGAAGCCGGACTCGTTCAGCGTGTCGGTGTGGATCGCGACCTGGATGTCGTACTTCTCGGCGACGTTCAGGCAGTTGTCGATGGCGGCCGGCGTGGTGCCCCAGTCTTCGTGCAGCTTGAGGCCCATGCACGCCGGCTTCGATCTGCTCGATCGAGCGGCGCGGCAGGCTGGCGTTGCCCTTGCCGAGCAAGCCGAAGTTCATGGGCAGGTCTTCCAGCGCCTGCGTAGCATGCGCGCGATGTGCCAGGGGCCGGGCGTGCAGGTCGTGGCGCTGGTGCCCGCCGCCGGGCCGGTGCCGCCGCCGATCATCGTGGTGACGCCGGACATCAGCGCTTCCTCGCACCTGCTGCGGGCAGATGAAGTGGATGTGCGCGTCGATGCCGCCGGCGGTGGCGATCGAGCCCTCGCCGGCGATGATCTCCGTGCCCGGCGCCGATGACGATGTCGACGCCCGGCTGCACGTCGGGATTGCCGGCCTTGCCGATGCCGGCGATGCGGCCGTCCTTGATGCCGATGTCGGCCTTGACGATGCCCCAGTGATCGACGATGAGCGCGTTGGTGATGACGGTGTCGGCGACGTCCGCGCGCGCCGACGCTGGCTCTGCCCCATGCCGTCGCGGATCACCTTGCCGCCGCCGAACTTCACTTCTTCGCCGTAGATCGTGTGGTCGCGCTCGACCTCGATGCACGAGCTCGGTGTCGCCGAGGCGCACGCGATCGCCCGTGGTCGGGCCGTACATTTCGGCGTAGGCGCGCGGCGTATCTGATTGCGCGTCATGGCAGCTTGCCCATGATCTTCGCCGCGGAAGCCGTACACCTCGCGATCGCCGCCGTAAGCGACCAGCTCGACTTCGCGTTCCTGCCCGGGCTCGAAGCGCACCGCGGTGCCGGCGGCGATGTTCAGGCGAAAACCTCTCGTGGATGCGCGCTCGAATCGCAGCGCCTGGTTCGTCTCGAAGAAATGATAGTGAGAGCCCACCTGGATGGGCGGTCGCCGGTGTTGGCGACCTTCGACCGTGAGCGTCGTCGCGCCCGGCATTGATTTCGATGTCGCCGGGCTCGCAGAACATTTCTCCGGGGTTCATGGCGATCCTTCAGGCCGTCGTTCAAGCAATGGGGTGATGCAACGGTCACGAGCTTGGTGCCGTCGGGGAATGTGGCCTCGACCTGCACCTCGGGAATCATTTCCGGCACGCCTTCCATGACGTCGGCGCGCGAGAGGATGGTGGTGCCGAAACTCATGAGGTCGGCGACGGTGCGGCCGTCGCGCGCGCCTTCGAGGATGGCGGCGGAGATCAGCGCCACCGCTTCCGGATAGTTGAGCTTCGAGCCCGCGCGCCTTGCGGCGCTCGGCGACCAGGGCGGCCGTGAACAGCAGTAGTTTGTCCTTCTCGCGCGGTGTCAGTTCCATGATTGCTCGGTCTACGTATTCCAGATGCGCGGCAGCACCGCCTCGCGACCGATGATGGTGGGACGCAGACGCTGCCAGGCGGCGATGAAGAGCTTGCGGACCGCTTCTGCCTGCGGCGCGAGCGCTCGCAGCACCAGCACCCCATCGACCAGCGAGACGGCCGCGTAAGCGCTCGTCAGCGACCAGCTCGCGGATGGACTCAACCTGCGCACGCGTGGCGGGCGTGGCTAACAACGTGCCCACCGCCTCCTGCCCCGCGAGCTCCCAGAGCGCGCCGCGCGCCGGCGACTCGCCAGTGAGCCGCAACCGGTCGAGGAAAATGGGGACATGCCCCCAGTTTCTCGAGAAACGGGGACGCGCGCTCAGTGACTTGATCGGCTGCCACGCAGCGCTTCGCCACAGCTCCAGATCGAGTCGCAGCGCGCCGGCATCGAAATGCTCGCCGCGCGCCGGCAACCCGAGACAGTTGATCTCCCAGCCGATGAAGCGCGAATCCGCGTCGATCGTGCACGCGCGTCGCGGTGCGCGCATCGGCCGCCGCGATAGAAGATGTTTTCCTGCGGCAGCCACTCGAGCGTGGCGCCGGCGGCGCGCAGCTCCTGGGTCTGCGACGGAATGCCGGCCGTCGCAGCGATAGAACTTGGTCGCGGCCGGCGTGGTGATCAGCGCATGTGCACCGGCGTCCACCTGCACGTCGATGCGCAGCTCGTCGCCACCGACCACACCACCCGGCGGGTGCACGAGGTAGACGTGGCAAGGATCGCCTTCGGGATAGAACGGCCGCTGCACGATGAGCGGACCCTTGTGATGGCGCTCGACGAGCGCGCGTGCGGCACGTCGGGAAGCCCGGCACCGTTTTCTAGGAAACGGGGCCTGACCCCAAATCGGAGGCGCAGCTCGGCCTGCCATCCGGGTGTGTTGTGAACGGCGGCGTCCACGATTCAGACCGTGAGGTGCTCGTGAACGAGGTCGTCGGTGAGCGCAGCGATCTCGCCGCCGCCGACGATGCGGCCCTTGTCGATGATGCGGAACTCGCTCGCGACGCGGCGCGCAAACGGCAGTTTCTGTTCCACCAACAGCACGGTGAGTTTCGCTTCGCGGTTGAGGCGCATGATGATATCGCCGATCTCGTGCACGATGTTGGGCTGAATGCCTTCGGCGGGCTCGTCGAGGATCAGCAGCTTCGGATCGAGGACCATGCGCGCGGCCGATCGCGAGCTGCTGCTGCTGGCCGCCCGACAGGTCTCCGCCCCGACGCTTGAGCATCTTCTTGAGCACCGGAAACCATCTCGAAGATGTGCTCCGGCACTCCGGCGATCTTCTGCCGCGCCGCGCGCCGAAACCGATGCGCAGATTCTCTTCCACGGTGAGCTGCGAGAAGATCTCGCGGCCCTGCGGCACGTAGCCGATGCCCGAGCGCGCGCGCCGGTCCGCCGCGAGCGTCGACAGATCGGCAGTCTCGGCGCCGAGGCCGTAACTCATCGCCCCCGAGGCGATCGGCAGCAGCCCCATGATGCACTTGAGCAGCGTGGTCTTGCCCATGCCATTGCGGCCCATCAGGCAGGTGCACGAGCCTTCCGGCACTTCGAGATTCACATCCCACGAGGATGTGGCTGCCGCTGTAGAACTGGTTGAGACCCTGATCGCGAGCACGACTAACTATCTTCCATCGAATGGCCTGCGCTTCGCCGAGATACACCTCGATGACCTTCGGATCGTTCTGCACTGCATCCATGCTGCCTTCGGCCAGCACCGAGCCCTCGTGCAGCACGGTCACCGTGCGCGCGATCGAACCGCACGAACTCCATGTCGTGCTCGACCACCACCACCGAGTGCTTGCCGGCCAGCGACAGCAGCAGCTCGGCGGTGCGCTCGACTTCCTGCGGCGTCATGCCGGCCACCGGCTCATCGACCAGCAGCAGTCGCGGGTCCTGCATGAGCAACATGCCGATCTCGAGCCACTGCTTCTGGCCATGCGAGAGGATGCCCGCGCGCGCATCGCGCTGGTCCTTCAGCCCGACCGTGACCAGCACCTCATCGATGCGCGCAACGCTGCGACTGTCGCGATCGGCTTGAACAGCGTGTGCCAGACCGACTTGTTTCCCGCGGCCGCGAGCGCCAGGTTTTGCAGGACACTGTGCTGTTCGAAAACCGTCGGCTTCTGAAACTTGCGTCCAATGCCGGCCTCCGCGATTTCAGGTTCGGTGAGCGTGAGCAGATCGGTGGTGGTGCCGAACCAGGCGGAGCCTGCGTCCGGGCGCGTCTTGCCGGTGATCACGTCCATCATCGTGGTCTTGCCGGCGCCGTTCGGACCGATGATGCAGCGCAGCTCGCCCACGTCGATGTACAGCGTGAGGTTGTTCAGCGCGCTGAAACCGTCGAAGCTCACGGTGATGTCTTCGACGTACAGGATGGTGCCGTGCGAGGCATCGCCGGCATGGGCCGGTCGCTGCCGGTGCCCGCGCCGAACACCTTCTGCCAGCCTTGCTTGACGACTTGCGTGGCGTTCATGCGGTCACCGCCTTCCGCGGTCGGTGCGGCGCGGCCGGCGGCGGCTTCTGCCGAAGCGGTCTAACAACCCGACCACGCCGCGGGAGAAACAGCGTCACCACTACGAATAGCAGGCCCAGCGCGTAGAGCCAGAACTCCGGCAGCGCCGCGGTGAAGAAGGTCTTGGCGTAGTTCACCATGCACCGCGCCGGCGACGGCGCCGTACAGCATGCCGCGCCCGCCGACGGCCACCCAGATCACCACTTCGATGGAATTGATGGGCTGGAACTCGCTGGGATTGATGATGCCCACCTGCGGCACGTACGAGCGCGCCGGCGATGCCGGCGAGCACCGCCGAGAACGTGAAGATCCACAGCTTGTACGACTCGACCCGATAGCCGATGAAGCGCGTGCGGCTCTCGGCATCGCGGATCGCCTGCACCACGCGCGCCCGCGCGCGACAGCGTGATGTAGCGGCACGCGAGATAGCTCGCCGATCAGCGCCATGCGCGCTGGCGACGAACAGCGCAACACGCGTCGCAGGTCGCATTGATGGCGAAACCCGAGGATGTCCTTGAAGTCGGTCATGCCGTTGTTGCCGCCGAAGCCCATGTCGTTGCGGAAGAACGCGAGCATCAGCGCATAGCGTGAGCGCCTGCGTGATGATCGATAGATAGACGCCGGTGACGCGCGAGCGGAACGCCAGCCAGCCGAATACCAGCGCCAGCAGTCGCCGGCACCAGCGCCACCATGATCATGGCGAACCAGAACATGATCGAAGCCGTGCCAGAACCACGGCAGCTCCTTGTAGTTCAGGAACACCATGAAGTCCGGCAGCACCGGATCGCCGTACACGCCGCGCGTGCCGATCTGCCGCATCAGGTACATGCCCATGGCATAGCCGCCGAGCGCGAAGAACGCCGCGTGCCCCAGGCTGACAGGATGCCGCAGTAGCCCCAGACCAGATCCACGGCGACCGCGAGCAGCGCGTAGGTCATGTACTTGCCGATCAGCGTCATGGTGTAGCCCGACAACTGCAGCGCGGAGCCTTCCGCAGGCACCAGGTGCAACACCGGCACGACGATGCCGACCATCGCCACGATCGACGAGGAACACGCGCCGTGCCGCGTTCGCCGACCAGCAGATTGCAGCAGCGGACCTTCTGACATGGCTCCATCTCAGTTCTCCGCCGCGCGGCCCTTCTGCGGGAACAACCCGCGCGGCCGTCGCTGGATGAAGAGGATCAGCGCGATCAGCACGACGATCTTCGCCAGCACCGCGCCAGCCCAGGGCTCGAGCACTTTGTTGACGACGCCGAGCGACATGCCGCCGATCAGCGTGCCCCACAGATTGCCGACGCCGCCGAACACCACCACCATGAAGGAGTCGATGATGTATTGCTGCCCGAGGTTGGGCCCGACGTTGGTGAGCTGGCTCAGCGCGACGCCCGCCACACCCGCGATGCCGGAGCCCAATCCAAACGTCATCGCATCCACCCACTGCGTGCGCACGCCCATGGCCTTCGCCATGTTGCGGTTCTGCGCGACGGCGCGGACCTTGAGCCCGAGCGAAGTCTTCTGCAGCACCATCTGCAGGATCACGAACACGACGATCATGAACAGGATCACGTACAGGCGGTTGTAGGTGATCGACAGCGCTTCGTTGATCTGCATCGAGCCCGCCATCCAGGCCGGCGTCTCCACCGGGCGGTTGTTGGCGCTGAACACGATCGCGGACCACCTGCTGCAGCACCAGGCTCACGCCGAACGTGGCTAACAAGGTTTCCAGCGGCCGGCCGTACAGAAAGCGCACCACGCCGCGTTCGATCAGCATGCCGACGCAGCCCGAAACCAGGAACGCGAGCGGAATGGCGACGAGAATCGACAGCGCCGATGTGATTGGGCATCGAGCTGCTGCACCACGTAGGTGGTGTACGCGCCCAGCATCATGAGCTCGCCGTGCGCCATGTTGATCACGCCCATGACGCCGAACGTGATCGCGAGGCCGATGGCTGCGAGCACCAGCACCGACCCCAGGCTCAGGCCGAAGAACAGGGTTTCGAGCGTGGAATACACGGCGCGCGAGGAATCGATCGCGGCGATGACTTCACGCGCCGTCGTGCGCACGCGCTCATCGGGTTCGGGATATGCGCCGCCGTCGCCCGCGGTCACCATCGTCGTGAGGCGGTTGTAGACATCGGGGCTCAGCGATTTCTCGAGGGCCTTCACGGCGGCGAGCCGCGTCTCCGCCTCACTGCTGTCGAGATCGGCCAGCGCCAGGCCTTCGTGCATGGCCTTCTTCACGGCCGCATCGCTTTCCTTTTCAAGGCGCGCGCGCAGGAGCGCTGACGCTGTCCTCGTCGATCGATCGCAGCATTTCGAGGACGGCCGCAAGCCGCACGTCCGCGTCCGGATCGGACAGCGCGAAGCTCGCCACCGCGCTGCGCAACGTCTTGCGCAGGCTGTTGTTGGTGGTGATGCGCGTGAAGTCGTCGGGAGCGCCGGTGCCCGCGGCTTTCGTGTGTCAGTGGATCGGTGAGCGCGAGTTGCGTCTCGCCGCCATCGGTGATGAAAACCTTGTTGTCCGCGTTGCGGAAATAGAGTTTGCCGTCGAGCAGCGTCGCCAGCACGGCGCGCCCGTTCGGGTGGTGCAGCTCGGAGATGGCGGTCACCGCCGCGAGCTTGTCGGAAAATTGTCGGCAGCGAGGCCAGCGACTGCGGTCGCGAAAGCCTCGTCGGCGCCCTGCATCGGAGCATGCGCGCGCCGATCGTGGCGATCGAAGCACCAGCAGCAATCAGCACGCAGCAGCAACGAAGAGAAAGGTCCCGGATTGCTCCCGGGACCTCAATGGACTTTTCAACCAGCTTTTTCAGAAGTTTCTTTGTTTCTTTGTACTGGCTTACTTGTAGTTCTGGCCCGAGCACTGCTTGGTCTTGGTGTTGTAGTTGCCGCACTTCAACGTGACCCAGTCAGCCTCGATGTCCTTGCTGCCCGGCAGGAAGTCCGACCACGCGTCGCCAGGCACCAGACCGTCGGTCTGCCAGACCGTGTCGAACTGACCGTCGGCGCGCACTTCGCCGATGTAGCACCGGCTTGGTCAGGTGGTGGTTGGGCAGCATCTTGGCGATGCCGCCGGTCAGAGTTCGGCGCTTCGAGGCCGATCATCGCGTCGCGTCACCTTGTCCACGTCCGTCGTACTTCGACCTTCTCGACCGCCTTCACCCACAGTCTGGAAGCCGATCACGTGCGCTTCCATCGGATCGTTGAAGGTGCGCTTCGGGTTCTTGGTGTAGGCGTGCCACTTGTTGATGCACTCGGTGTTGCGCCGGGCTCTTGACGCTCATGAAGTAGTTCCAGGCGGCCAGGTGGCCGACGAGCGGCTTGGTGTCGATGCCCGCGAGCTCTTCCTCACCGACCGAGAACGCCACGACCGGAATGTCTTCCGCCGAGATCTTCTGGTTGCCGAGCTCCTTGTAGAACGGCACGTTGGCGTCGCCGTTGATGGTCGAGACCACCGCGGTCTTCTTGCCGGCCGAGCCGAACTTCTTGATGTCGGCCACGATGCGTCTGCCAGTCGGAGTGGCCGAACGGCGTGTAGTTGATCGATGATGTCGGCCGGCAGCGACGCCCTTGGCCTGCAGATAGGCCTCGAGGATCTTGTTGGTGGTGCGCGGATACACGTAGTCGGTGCCCGCGAGCACCCAGCGCTTCACGCCGATGTCCTTCATCAGGTAGTCCACCGCCGGAATCGCCTGCTGGTTCGGCGCGGCGCCGGTGTAGATCACGTTCTTCGACGATTCTTCACCTTCGTACTGCACCGGGTAGAACAGCAGGCCGTTGTCCTTCTCGAACACCGGCAGCACCGACTTGCGCGACACGCTGACGTCCAGCAGCCGAACACCACGGCGACCTTGTCCTTCTCGAGCAGCTGCTCGCGCCTTCTCGGCGAACAGCGGCCAGTTGGACGCCGGATCGACGACCACGGCTTCGAGCTTCTTGCCGAGCAGTCCGCCCTTCTTGTTCTGCTCGTCGATGAGCATCAGGACGGTGTCCTTGCAGCGTGGTCTCGCTGATGGCCATCGTGCCGGACAGCGAGTGCAGCACGCCGACCTTGATGGTGTCCGCGGCTTGCGCCGCGAGCTCGCGTCATCGCGACCGCGGCGCCCGAGCACCGCGAATCGACGTGTTGATTTTCATGTTCTTCATTGTGTATCACCCCTTACATCTGGATTTGCAGAGACCGAGACCGATCGTCGATGTAGTCGCCGCCGACTTCCGGATCGAAGCTCTTGTCCAGGAGTTACAGGCTGATGCGCGCGTTGAACGTCTTGATCAGATCAGTTCACGTCGAACTCCATCGTGTCCTGGTCGAGGTCGGTGCCGAAGAAGTCGTAGGTGGCCTGGCCATACTTGGCGAGCAGCTGGAACTTGCCGGGACCGGCGTCAGCCCGGCGAATAGATAGGCACCGAGTGCGTAGAAGCCATCCGACTTCTCGTAGCCAGCCGCCCACCGGCGGTGCCGTAGCCGCCGAGGCCGTCGTACACGCGAGAACTTCGGACTCGACCGTGATCACGCCGGAGTTGCCGAGCTTCTTCTCGAGCAGGAAGTCGAACGTGTAGGCCTCACCGGCATCGGCGGTTATGCGCCGCGACGCCGAATGGCCAGCAGGTCCTTCTCGCCGTAGTACGGTGCCGTTCAGGTAGTAGCCGTCTTCCTTGTCCCAGAAGTCCACCTGCACGCGCGAGGCCAGCAGTACGTCCGAGTCGCCGGTAGTCAGTCCGTGACGTCGAAGCGCGCCGATCGAGAACTTGACCTTGTCGTACTGGCCCCAGCACGCTGACGCCGTCGTCGCGACCTTCGGTCTCGAGACGGATAGCCGTCCTGCACGCCGTCCTGGTACACGCGCCCAGTTGCTGGCGTAGTACGGTCCATAGAGATTGGCGCGATCGCTGGGCGGCAGGAAGCGGCCGACCCAGATGTTGTGCTTGCCGCCGCTGAACGAGAATTGCGCGGCCGCGCGTCGATGACGCGGATGCTTTTCGTCGCTGGGTTGTACTCGGTGTTGAACATGAAGCCGATGTTGTCGGTCGCCTTGCCGCTGATGTGAGAGGCGCGCGCTGTTCAGCGCGAAGTCGCTGGACGAATCGTGCTGTCCGCCTTCACCGTCGTCAACGTCGAGTCGGTGGCCGAGAAGCTGGTGCGCGACGCCGCCGCCGACCGAAACGTCGCCCGCCGAGGCTTGCGTGAATGGCAGCGCCGCGAGAGTCAGCGCCCGCTGCCGCCGTGATGATGTTTGATTTGAGTGACATGGTTTTCCTTGTTGGCTATCCCTGCGATCGACGGTACGAAACGGGTTCCATCGGAGGTAGGCGTCATTTGACGTAGGAGTTCGCGCAGTTGTGCGAACACGGTGCGGACGCGCAAACTCATGCACTCCAACGACGCAGTTGTACGAATCGTGCGCAGCTCGATGCGCCGGCCGGCCAGTCGCATCGTCCCGTGATCGCCGTGGCACGGCGAGTTGCTATCTACTCTGGGAGAACAGGGAGACATCGGCCGTGAACAAGCCGAGACAACAAAAAATCATTCGCGAACGCCGCCAGTACAACCAATGGGTGGCGAGCCAGACGCTGGAAGACTACGCGCTGCGTTTCACCGCGCAGAGCGCGCGCAAGTCGACCGCGTGTCAGCACGTCGACACGCGTTCGGCCCCATCGCCTTCCTCGCCTGCGAAGCGATCGGCGGCACGCATCACGCTGCTCTACGGTTTCCCGAACGCCGCTGGGCCATCGGCGCGTTCGCGGTGCTGATGTTCCTCATCGGCCTGCCCATCGCCTACTACGCCGCGAAGTACGGCGTGGACATCGACCTCGCTGACGCGCGGCGCCGGCTTCGGCTACATGGGCTCGACCGTGACCTCGCTCATCTACGCGTCGTTCACGTTCCTGCTGTTCGCCATCGAAGCCAGCATCATGTCGGTGGCGCTGAACCTGGTGTTCGACATCCCGATGTGGCTGGCGCACATCTGCAGCTCGCTGGTGGTCATCCCCATCGCGCTGTACGGCATCAGCCTCATCAGCAAGATGCAGATCGTCACGCAGCCGATCTGGCTGATCCTGCAGTTCGTGCCCATCGCCATCATCGCGTGGAAGCATCCGGCGGAAATCGCCGCGTGGACCCAGTACGGCGGCACCGACGCGAAGAGCACGGGCGGCACGTTCAACTTCGTGATGTTCGGGCTCGCGGCCTCGGTGCTGCTGTCGCTGCTGCCGCAGATCGGCGAGCAGGTGGACTACCTGCGGTTCCTGCCGAACCGCACCAGCGCAGAATCGCGTCGGCTGGTGGACGGCGGTCATCGGCACCGGGCCCGGCTGGGTGCTGCTCGGCGGCTTCAAACTACTGGTCGGATCGTTCCTCGCCGTGTGGGCTGCTGCGCCAGGGCGTGCACGTCACGCAGGCGGACGAGCCCACCATCATGTATCACCTCGCGTTCCGCGAGGTCTTCCAGTCGCCGACCGTTCGCGCTGGTGCTGACCGGCATCTTCGTGATCGTCTGCCAGCTCAAGATCAACGTGACGAATGCCTACGCCGGCTCCATCGCCTGGTCGAACTTCTTCTCGCGCCTCACGCACTCGCACCCGGGCCGCGTGGTGTGGCTGGTGTTCAACGTGCTGCTGGCGCTGCTGCTCATGGAGATCGGCATCTTCCGCGCCATCGAGAGCATCCTCGTCATCTACGCCAACTTCGCGGCCGGGTGGATAGGCGCGCTCACCGCCGACCTCGTCATCAACAAGCCGCTCGGCTTCAGCCCGAAGTACATCGAGTTCAAGCGCGCGCACCTCTACGACATCAATCCCGTGGGCGTGGGCGCGCTGGTCATCTCCGTGGTGCTGTCGAGCCTCGCGTTCATGGGCGCTTTCGGGCGAGTACGCGCAGATTCTCTCGCCGTTCGTCGCGCTGATGGTCGCGTTCATCGCCGCGCCGCTGATCGCCTGGGGCACCGAAGCGGCAAGTACTACCTCGGCGCGACCCGCCAACGGTCTGCCGGAAAAGGCCACCGAGCTCGAGTGCAGCGATCTGCGAGAACGTGTTCGAGCGCGGCGACATCGCCATGTGCCCGGCGTACTCCGGCCCCATCTGCTCGCTGTGCTGCACGCTCGAAGCGCGCTGCCGCGACCAGTGCAAGACCAACAGCCGCTTCAACGAGCAGCTCGACGGCTTCATCACGCATGCTGCCCAGGCGCGTCGGCGCGTTGCTGAATACGCGCGCCGGGCACTTCGGCGGCCTGCTGCTGCTGTCGAATCTCGCCATCGGCCTGTTGTTAGGCCTCATCTACCAGCAATACGGCGGCTCCGTGCCCGCGGAGCGCGAAGACCATCCGCACCACGCTGTGGCTGGTGTATTTCGCGCTGCTGGTGGTGTCCGGCGTGATGTCGCTGGCTCATCGTGCTCGCGCACGAGAGCCGGCGCGCCGCCGAGGCGGAGTCCGCGCGCCAGACCTCCATGCTCATGGACGAAATCGACGCGCACAAACGCACCGACGCCGCGCTGCAGAAAGGCCAAGGAAGTCGCCGAGAGCCGCCAACGTCGCCAAGACGCGCTACATCGCCGGCATCAGCCACGAGATCCGCACGCCGCTCAATTCCATCTACGGCTACGCGCAGCTGCTCGAGCGCGGCGCCGCCGGATCCGTCCGACAACGCCATCCGCGTGATCCGGCGCAGCGCCGAGCATCTCGCCGATCTCATCGACGGCATCCTCGACATCTCCAAGATCGAGAACGGCATCCTGCGGCTGAACCGCGACAAGGTCGCGCTCGCGGAATTCCTCGACCAGATCGTCGACATGTTCCGGCTGCAGGCGGCCGCCAAGGGCATCGAGTTCGTCTATCAGCGCCCGCCCAACCTGCCCGCTTTCGTGCACGTCGACCAGAAGCGCCTGCGCCAGATCCTCATCAACCTGCTCTCGAATGCCATCAAGTACACGGAGCGCGGCAACGCCACGCTCGACCGTGCGCTATCGCAGCCAGGTGGCCGAGTTCGAAGTGTCGGATACCGGCGTCGGCATTCCGGCACACGAGCTCGAGCGCGTGTTCGAGCCCTTCGAGCGCGGCCAGGGCGCCGAACGTGCGCGCCATCCCCGGCACCGGCCTGGGACTCGACCATCACCAAACTACTGACGCAGATCATGGGCGGCGAGATCAACGCCACGCAGCACCGAGGGCGTGGGCACGACGTTCACGGTGCGCCTGCTGCTGTCCGAAGCGACGCCGGCGCCAATGCCGGAGCGTGACGCCGCCGCAGGGCGCGCGCGCGCTCATCAGCTACGCGGGCCCGCGCCGCAAGCTGCTGCTGATCGACGACGACCCTCGCACATCGACATCGTGCGCCAGCTGCTGCGGCCGCTGGACTTCGAGCTCTACACCGCTCACGACGGCGCGAGCGGGCTCGCGCTCGCCGAGCAGCATCAAGCCGGATCTCGCCATGATCGACCTGTCCATGCCCGGCATGACCGGCTGGCAGGTCGCGGAGCGCGCTGCGCGCCGATGCCGGGCCTCGAGCGTCTGAAGATCGTCGATCGTCTCGGCCAACGCGCACGAGTTCTCGCCGGGCGGCGCCGGCGCCACGTCACGACGCCTTTCTCATCAAGCCCATCGACATGCAGCGCATGCTCGAGATGCCTCGCAGCGCAGCTGAACCTGCGGTGGGTCTACGAAGGCGCGCGCAGCGCGCGCACGCGCGAAGGCCGATCTGCAGGGCGCGCTGCCCGAGCCATTCGCGCCATCACGTCGACGACCTCTATCAACTCGGGCTCATCGGTCACGTGCGCGGCATCCAGGCCAAGCTGCGCGAGATGGAAACCGACCCTCGACCAACAAGCCCTTTGCGACCCGCATGCGCACGCTGGTCGCGAATTTCGATCTCAAGCGCTACATGAACGTGCTGGAAGGAATGCGCAAACATGGCTAACACCACATCCACCCATGCACCCGACGTGCGCCGCGACACCATCCTGGTCGTGGACGACACGCCCGAAACGCTCGGGCTTTCTCACCGACACGCTCGACCACGCCGGCTTCACCGCGCTGATCGCCACCGACGGCGAGAGCGCGCTGCGGCTGATCGAGCAGATCACGCCGGACCTGCGTGCTCATGGATGCCGTCATGCCCGGCCTCAACGGCTTCGAAACCTGCCGGCGCATGAAGCGCAACAAGATGTTCGGCGGACTGCCCGTCATCTTCATGACCGGCCTCACCGAGACCGAGAACGTGCTCGAAGGCCTGGCCGCCGGCGGCGTGGACTACGTCACCAAGCCGCTGGTCGTGGACGAACTGCTGGCGCGCATCCGCGTGCATCTCGCCAATGCGCGCGTCGCGGCTGGCACGCGCGCCGCGCTCGACGCCACCGGCCGCTTTCCTGCTGGCCACCAATCGCGCCGGCCGGCTGCTTGTGGTGCACGCCAAGGCGCGCCAGCTGCTGGCGGAACTCTTTCCGTGCCGCCAGCGACCAGCAACGCCAGCCTGCCGGCGCGCCATGATGGGCCAGCTCATGCAGCTGCGCTCGAAGGCGGCAACACGCCGCTTGTTAGTCGACGTCAACGGCCGCAAGGTGGAGATCTCGGTGCTGAGCCCCATCGGACCCGACGAACTGCTGTTCCGGCTCACCCGGGCTTTCCACCACGGCCGGCGAGCAGCGGATCAGTTGCAGCGCTCGCTGTCACTGACCTCGCGGCGGGTGGCAGTGCTGCTGCTAACGGATCAGCCGCGGCAAGGCCGACCGCGAAGATCGGCAGATCTCTGGCCATCAGCCACGCGCATCGGTGATACTTCGCACCTCGAAACAGATTTTCGTGAAGCTGGGCGTCGAGAAACCGCGCTTCGGCCGCCGCTCCGGCGGTGCGGGCGGCAGCTGGCGCGATGAACTTGCCGGGGTTAAGCCATGGCGCACGTGGCGGCCATCGAGACTCCTGGCTCAGCTTGAGCCTTGCGGCACGCGCGTCGGCTGGTTGTGCCGCCGATCCACCGCCTGATGAGACGACGGCCGACGGGCTGGTGCGGGTTGCCTCGCGCGAAGCGCCGGCGGTGTTTACCGCGCGCCCCAGGACGCGACCTTCTTTCAGTATCAACGGCGGATCATCCTCGAGCCGCCCTCGATCAGCTTCGCCGAGGACTGGGCCGGAGAAACATCCCAAAGGTCGGCCCGGCGGAAGTCGACGCGCATCCGCGCGGAGTCAGATTCGACTGTTTCGCGACGAGGCTCGCGCGCGCGTGCGTCAAGTACGGCGCGTACAAGTTCGCAGGACTGAACCGGCGCCGGACGTTCTGCTGGTCGTGCCCAGCCGTCGAAAGACCTCGGACATCGCTGGCGCCGGAATCGGGAGACTCATAACCCGGCGAACGCACCTATCTGACCGGGCAGGCCGGTGTCGATGACAGTGACCGGAGATGTGCGCGACGCGCCGGGCCGGACAAGGTGGTCGGGCGCGTCATCACTCTATCACCCTCTCCGAGCCAGAATCCGTCCAAGCAATACGTAACTT
>ERZ1370068.4023-contig-3116_pt1 | contig 28238 bp, 37 predicted proteins | sample MGYA00561227_ERZ1370068 | MGnify/ENA primary metagenome ERZ1370068 (study PRJEB38410, sample SAMEA6850437) | metagenome | study: Metagenomic assessment of the ecological functions of the soil: analysis of the soil microbiota associated with the...
GTGTACTTCGTTCAGTTACGTATTGCTGGATTGCGTCGTTTGAACCCAAAAAGGGAGACCAATATCTGACCTACTCGCCGATGCCCCAAAATCGCGCCCACCAGGTCATCCTGTCGCCGAGGTGCGCGCCATATGCAGGTTGAGCCCAGCCATCGGGGAGTTTCTCGCGGATCTGGAGAAGGTGGAGCAGCGGGCCGCGGGCACCGTGAAGGCCTACGCGGGCGATCTCAAGGCCTTCGAGGCGGTCGTCATCGCGGAGTCCGCCAACAAGGTCGTGGCGTTCACGCGCGACACCGTGCGCCTCTTCTTTCGCAAGCAAGCGGACAAAGGGCTCGCCACAGAGACGCTCCTACGCCGCCGCTCGGCGCTCAGCGAGTTCGCCAAGTGGTGCATCCGGCAGAAGCTCCTGCTGGACAACCCATGGTGGAGGCGCCCCGCCCTCGACGGCCATAGCGCCCCGAGGTTATTGGACCTTCCCGGTCAATAATCCCGGCCCGGGCGCGCGTCGTATCTAGCTCTTCCGCTGGGCCTCGGCGGCGTGCACGCCCACGGGCTGCCCACCCCGGCCGATTGGTGGGCCGAGGGCTACCAGGTCATCGCCCAGCATCCCGTCTATCCATCGAGTTGGCTCCCTGTGGCGGGCGGCGTGAGCCTCGACTACCGGGCGCGTTTCTCGCCAGCAAGCGCCGTGAAGTGGGGTCGCAAGGCGCCGAAGCCTTTCGATGTGTGCCCGTGAGCTCGCTTTCGCCAGCGGAGGTTGTAACGGCATCCAGGCCGCCCTCACACGCTGGGCGCTCCGGAAAGGGGCCAGTGCAGCCCTGTGGGCGGACACGGGCCTCGGAAAGACACGCATGCAGCGGTGTAGAGTGGCATGGGCCGACGCCACTGCCAGTGGACCGCGTGCTCATCCCGGCGCCGCTCTGGCGTCGGCGCCCAGACCATCGCCGAGGCGGCGAAGATCGGCATCGAGGTGGGCGGGGGCCAGCGGATCAGCATTTCTCAACCACGAGCGGTTGCATCAGATCGACCCGGACGACTACGCTTCAGGCCGTCGTCCTCGACGAGAGCAGCATCCTCAAAAGCCTCGATGGCAAAGACGCGGACGCGGCTAATCGAAATGTTCCGCGACACGCCTTACCGGCTCTTGCTGCACGGCCACGCCGGCGCTGAACGACACCGCGGAGCTGGCGGAGATCGTTGCCAGAGTTTCCTGGGGATTATGACGCGGACGGAGATGCTGGCACGCTGGCTTCGTCCAACGACGAGGAGCCGGATGGCGGCTGAGCGGGCCACGCGGCGCCCGCGTTCTACCGCTGGGCTGGCCTCGTGGGGGCTGTTCCCTGAGGAAGCCGTCGGACATCGGCGACTTCTCGGACGGGCTACATCCCACTCCGCCGCTGGAGATCCACGACGTCATCGTCGGCGAGCGGTGCCGCCCGCCCCGCTGGCGAGTTCCCGTTCCACGGGATGGGCCTCGGCGGGATTCAGGGGATACCGGCGGCGCGTCGCGACTCCCTCAAGCAGCGGTGTGATGCGGCTCATCCGGCTCGTGGAATCCACGCCGTGGGATCGTGGATCGTGTGGGTCGGGCTCAACGACGAGCAGGACGCCATCGCCGAGGCGCGCTCGGACGGGGACGCCGTATCCGTCGCCGGGAGAGATAGCGAGCGCGTGAAGACGAGGCGCGGCTCGAGGCGTTCATCGCGGGCAGGGCGCGCGTCCTGATAAGCAAGGTCGCCATCGCCGGCCACGGCCTGAATCTCCAGCACCGCACACAGATGGCCCCCGTTGGACTTGGAGATTCTCGGGAACGGTACTACCAGGCTATTAGGAGATAAGTTTCCGGTTCCCCAGACAAACGCCTCGTCCACGTCCACATCATCGTCTCCGAGGCCGAGACCGGAGATCGTCGCCAACGTGCGGCAAGGAGGCTCGATGGCCACCGGGCTCTCGGCCCAGCTCGTGGAAGCGATGGCGGAGGCAGAGCGAGAGGAGATTAGCAGCGACACAACGCCAGACGGAAGGCGTCGATCGAGCGCGCGCGGCCTGGCTCGGGGAGCGATGGGACCTCGTGCGCGGCGATTGCGTCGAGGTGATGGCCGAGCTGTCCGAGGCCAGCGTGGGATCTCTCGGTTTTTAGTCCTCCGTTCGAGTCGCTCTCTCCACCTACACAAACTCCGGAGCGCGCCATCGGCAACTGCTCGACGCGCGCGGAGTTCCTGGACCATCTCGGCTTCATGGTGCGCGGGCTCCTCCGGATCACGAAGCCGGGGCGGCGCTCATGCGTCCACATCGCCCAGAGCCGCCACGACAGCGGCACGCGTGGCGTGATCGGACTGACCGATCTGCAGCGGGGCCGCGATCGAGAGTTATGCGCGCGAAGGCTGGGTTTATCAGGGCGAGGTCTCGCATCGACAAGGACCGCTGGGCGGCAGGCCATCCGGACGCATAGCAAGGCGCTGCTGTTCGTCTCAGCTCGAACGCGATGCCTGTGGCTCCGGCTCGCGGCGCTGGCCGACCATATCCTTGTGTTCCGCAAGCCAGGCGAGAATGCGATTCGCTTGATTCACCCGGTCATCAGCCGCGAGGATTAAGAGATCGAATGGGCGCGACCGATATCCGGCAGGTATGGCATCCGCGAATCCGACACACTGAACACGTCGCGGAGCGGCCGGGCTGAGGGCCGATGATCGCCACGTGGTGCGCGCTCCAGCTTGCGTGATCGAGCGCTGCATCCGGCTGCGTGGAGCAATTCCGGTGTGAGCTTTGGTCTGGTCTTCGCCCCTTCGCGGCATCGGGAGCGAGGGGCTACGAGGCGCCGGAAGCAGGGGCGGCGCTTCCTGGGCGTCGAGCTGAAACCGCTCGTAGATGCGGAGACGGCCGTCAAGAATCTGCGGCGGGCCGAGACCTCGTGCTGGCGCAGGAGCTCGCTGTTCCCGGACCCACCCGCAATGGGGCGCCGCCTGCCTGATAAGGCCTGGAAAGCGCATTCGGAAAGATCCGCTGCCGCCATACCTTCGGGGGGCGCCGCCACTGGGCGAACGCCGGGCGAGCGCCTCGACTTCGAGTCGGCGACGGCGCTGCGGGGCAATGCAAGCTCGTGAAAGGTAGCTCTCCTTGGCAGCCCTCAGCGCGCTTGGCCGAGGAGGTGGCGCGCGAGGCGCTGCCCAAGCAGAAGGCGGGCGTGGTGTGCGTGAAATTACGTAAGGGCAAGGGGACGCGCAGCCCGATGCTCGTGGTATGCACGGCCGACGTGTGGCGGGCGCTCCATGGCGACGCGCAGGACCCGGGGCCTCGATCGGATCAGCCAATGAATATCACAGTCGCACTGACACCAGTGTGCGCACTGATGCCTATAAGCAGGACCGTCCTCGCAAGGGGCTCCGGGAACTGGGAGGCACCACGATGCCCAGAATCCGCACGCTTAAGCCGGAGCATCGCCAGCATCGCAAGGTGGGACCGCTGGACCATGTCACGTATCGGCTGTGGGTACGGGATGATCCTCGAGGCCGACGATGAGGGCGCCTGGTCTACGACCCCAGGCCCTTCAGGTGCTGATATTCGGCTACCACGGGAAGGTGTCGCGCGTGCCTCGTCGAGGCCTCGACGAACACTCTCGCACGGCTCGGATTGGTCATGTTTACCGATCCGAAGGGCAGGACTACGTGTGCGTCCCGTCCTGGCACGATCGCAGAAGATTGACCGCCCTCGGCCTTCTTTATTGCCGAGTTGCGACGTGCATCGACGAGCATTCGTCGAACGTTCGACGACCATTCGTCCCTGATCTATCCTGATCTAGATCGGATCGGATCGGAAAGGATCTGATCTGATCAAATAGGCGAGTCGCTCGACGATGCGCGTCGACCCTCGGCGCACATGCACAGTTAATTCTCGATTTTCTGAACCACGAAGGCCGGGCGGAACTACCAGCCGACCCGATCCAGCCTCGGGTTCATTCGCGCCCGGCTCCAGGACTGGCGCCACCGTCGACCAATGCCGCGCCATCATCGGACGCAAGACGGCCCCAGTGGAAAAGCGATCCCAAGATGAACCAATTCCTCCGGCCCGCCACCCTGTTCAACGAGGATGAGTTCGAACCAGTACCTCGAGCGAGCTGCCCGGCCACCGCGTTCCAGGAGGACCCCGATGCGTGAGTGCCCCGATTGCGAGCAGCCGATGCGCGGAACTCGGATGCCGGCGGTGTGGCTGGTCACGACCCACCCCGCAGCCAGTCGCCGAGGCCGCGAGGCCGTGGAGACCCGCCTGTTCACCTCGACCCCCGGCCAGCGCCTGAGAGGCGCGCGGCCATCGCGTGAAGATCAAGGCCATGTTGGCCCGAGGAAGATGATCCCGGCCGTACCGTGGACGACGCACCGCGGCCCACTCCCGCATCGCCGTCGTGGACGGCGACACCACCACGCCGCTCTCCGCCGAGGCGCTGGTACGTGGCGCTGCTGGCCACGGTGCCAGCGGATGCGCATGAAGCGGCGGAGCGCTCCTGGCCGCGGCTTGCTGGCCGTCCAGGCGCAGCTCGACCAGGGGGCAGCGCATCGGCCTGCAGGTGAATCGCGCGCTGCGGCCGAGCAATGGCGTGGGGCCCTGATGCCCTGGAAGCCGAAGCGCCCGTGTCGGGTCACCGCGTGTCAGGAGCTCCAGCCCTGCCCGCAGCATCCCATCGCCGGGCGGCGCTGGGACGGCCGCGGGTCCACGACCGCGCGAGGATACGGATGGGCGTGGCAGCAGCAACGGAAGGCGGCGCTGGTAGCGGGACGGGATACACCTGCGCATGCGGCCGCCCCGGCGACCCGGGTCGATCACGTTGCGGCCCAAGGTGAACGGCGGCACGGATGACCTCGACAACCTCGCGTCGCGCTGTGATGCGTGCGCGGGCACGAGCCGGGAGCCGGACGCGAGGCAGGCAGGCGCGATGAGCGGGATAAGAAGACCGACTGCTCGCTTGGCTCCAGCGACGCTGTCGTCACCCGGGCAGGATGGTGACGGCCGAGCGTGCTGCAGCTGGGCGTCGCCTTTGGAGCAGTTGGCGGTCGAAAGTACCGTCGGCGCTGCGGCTGCGGCGTCCGCGTCGCGCGGCGCGCGCGTCGGCGGGCGGCGGCCCGGATCCTCGCCGCTTGTGGAAAGGATGAGCGCGATGGCGGTGTGCATTCTGGGGGCGGCGACGGGCGGCGGGGCGATGACCAGCCCGGCACAGCGGCGATGCCGCGCTTCCGGCGGCTGCTCGCCGCGCCGCTCTATCTCGGCCCGTGCGGCCGCCCGCCCGACAGCAAGCGACGGCATCGGCGCCGACTTCTGGCTGTACGGCCTCGCTGCGGCAACCAGCTTCGTCGACGATGGCCTCAAGCTCCCTGCGCGGCGAATGGGGCGATCGCCCGGCGATGACGCTGGAGGCAGCTCGCGCTAAGGTGGTCTGCGCGCTCGTCCGGCGCCCTCGGGTGCTGGCCCTCGCCGCCTGGAAGGAGCGACGTCTGGTGCATCGGCATCGCGATTGGCTTCGTGTTCTTGGCCTTCGTCGCGCGGTATACCGCGCGATGACCACGCGATGTATGAATCACGTGGAGGACTGATGGCGCGCGCTACCGGAAGAAGCCGGTGGTGGTGGAGGCGTTCCAGCTCGGGCTCGACCCGATGCCCGACTGGTTCATGGACAAGGTCACGGACGCTAATTCTGACATTCTCCCTGCGCGGCGCGGATCGCGATCTCCGCGCCTGCGCGATCACGACCCGCGAAGGCGTGATGGAGGGGCAGCGCGGCGACTGGACTCAGTTCTGCGGCGTCCAGGGCGAGATTTATCCGTGTAAACCCGCGATCTTTGCCGCCACCTACGAGGAGGTGCGCTGATGGAGACGGTTGCGTGATCGTCACGACGGCGCACGGGCGCTATCACGTGGAGGGGATCGCGCGCGGCTGGTTTTTGTCTCCACGCGCTGCTGGCCGCCCCTCGACCATCCCCCATTCGTGCGGCCACCCAACTGAATAGCGCCACCGGTACCACGACCGTGCGCCGGGCCCCGCACTCCGGCTGGCGGTGGGGCTTGGGTTCTGCTATGACGTCGCCGGTCGTGCGGCAGGTGGGACTGCGGCCGCAACCGCATCACGGCCATCGAGCCGGAGGAGGGAGCCATGCCGATGATTCCAGCTTCGAGCTTTCTCGACGAAACGGACGGCGGGCAGTGCGCCTTTATTGCCTGAACGGCCTCGCCCGTGCGACCCCGGCAGATTGACGGCGAGGTTGTCTATTTGTGCCACGCGTGCTGGGAGCAGCTGACGTGGGCGACCCATGACCATCACGTGGCCGGTGCTCTTTGGCGTGCGCGGCGTGTCTCGTCGCGGGATTCTTGCTTGCTGTGGGGGGGCCGCGTGATCGTGACGAACCTTGAGGAGGGGTAACGCGATCGTGGGCTGCCGACGCCGAGTGATGATGCACTTGACTCACTGGCTGGGTGCGCAAGCAAGAGTCTTTGCGGAGTGGGAGCCGAGAAGAGTTGGGTGTCGAGAGATTTCCTCACGACTGACCGATACGCCGATGTCACATGCCAGCGATGCACGACCGCATGGGTACGCGCGGCTCGCGGTTCGCCGGGGACCGTCATCGAATCGCAAACGGGATTGGCACTGCTGATCGCTGAACGGGGGAGGGCGGGTCCGAGGGCGGGATGGCCTAGGTTCTCCGCGCGCGGTGGCGAAAAGCGGGTCAGCGCGGCGCGAAAAACGACTAGCGAAATGCGAAAATAGGGGCTCCCAGAGTGCAAGGTAGTCAATCACTTACGGCGGGCGTCGCCATGGCGAGAGCCTCCCGATGCCGCGTCCAAGACGCCCAAAACGCTCTCGGTGAACGGGTATGCGGCGCGAAAAGGCGTCGACCGCGGCGCCGTGCGCAAGGCCATTCTCAACGGGCGGCTGAGCCAGAGCATCAGCCGCGATGCCGAGGGCGACCGAAAATCGCCGATGTGGCGCTCGCGGATCGCGAATGGAGGCCAATCGGCCCGCGTCGAAGGCGCAGGGGCCCGGATTCCTGACCATCGCCGAGGAAAAGCGTCGGCTGACGCGCGCCCAGGCCCGCAAGCTCGAGATGGCGAACCGCAAGCAGGCCGGCGTGCTTCGTCCCGGGGCGCGCCGCCGAGATTCGCTACGCCACGATGGTCGTAACCGCCAAAACGAAGCTCCGCGGGCTGCCGAGCCGCGTGAAGCAAGCGCATTCCGCATCTCACGCTCGAGGAATTGGCGATCCTCGCCGAGCTGATCGACGAAGCCCTCGAGGAGCTGGCCAGTGGGCGCTGCCTCCTCGCCGAGGTCATGGGCCGCGTCCGGGAGCAATGGCGCCCGGCCGAAGCGCCTCGATCTCGACGCGTGGGCCGATGCCCATTATGTGCTGCCCGAGGGCGACGCCAACGCCGGTCGTTGGCGCACGCTGCCGTATCAGCGCTCCATAATGCGAGCTATTTCTGACCCTGGCATCGAGCGCGTCTCCCTGATGAAATCATCGCGCACCGGTTACACGAAGGGGTGCATCTGCGCGACGGTGGGCTATTTCATCGCCGAGGACCCGTGCCCGATCCTGCTGGTGCAGCCCACGATTGACGACGCCAAAAGCACAGCAAGGAGGACATCGCGACGCTCCGTGCATCGACGTCGTCGTCTTGCGCGGCCTCGTCGCCGAGGCAGAATCGCGCGACGGCTCAAACACACTCACTGAGAAATTTTTCCGAGGTGGGTCGCTCTCGCTCGTCGGGGCCAATAGCCCGCGGGGTTCCGGCGGACGTCGCGCCGGGGTGGTGATCTTCGACGAGGTGGACGGCTACCCGGCGAGCGCGGGCACGGAGGGTGACCTGATCGAGCTCGGCATTCGCCGCTCGGAGTATTACTGGAACCGCAAGATCCTCGCGGGCTCGACGCCGACCCTCGCCGGGCACAGCCGCATCGCGGATCTCTTCGAGGACGGCGACCAGCGCCGCTATTACGTGCCCTGTCTGCACTGCGGCACGTTCCAAGTCCTCAAGTTCCCGAACCTGAAATGGCCCGAGGGCCAGCCGGAGCGCGCCCACTTCGTCTGCGAGGCCAACGGCTGCGTGATGGAACCGAAGGACAAGCGCGGCATGGTGGAGGCGGGCGAGTGGCGCGCGGACGCGCCCGAGCACTTCACACCCGAGCATCGCCACGCCTCGTTTCACATCTGGGCGGCCTACTCGTATAGCCCGAATGCCACGTGGGGGCAGCTCGCCACCGAGTTCGTCAAGGCCAACCGGGGCGGGGCGCTCACGCTCCAGACGTTCGTCAACACCGTCCTCGGCGAGACGTTCACGGTGCGCGGCGATGCCCCCGCCTGGGAGCCGCTCTACCGTCGACGCGAGCCCTATCGCATCGGGACAGTGCCACGCGGCGCCCTCTTCTCACGGCCGGGGTCGACGTGCAGAAGGGATCGCCTGGTCTACGAAGTCGTCGGGTGGGGCCGCGGCAAGGCCTCCTGGTCGATCGATTACGGGATGCTGATCGGCGAGACAGCCGATCTGACGCGCGGCCCCTGGCCCCACCTCGACGCGCTCCTGGCTCGTACGTTTCCGCACGAGGCGGGCGTCGGGATGACGATCCGCATGCTGGCGGTCGATTCGGGCTACAACACGCAACAGGTCTACGGGTGGGCGCGGCAGCATCCCATGTCGCGCGTCGTGGCGATCAAGGGCGGGCCCTCTGGCGGGGCCCTGATCGGCGCGCCGTCGCCAGTCGAACTCACCGATCGAGGGCGCAAGCTGAAGCGTGGCTACCGCGTCTGGCCGGTGTCCGGCCACATCGCCAAGGGCGAGCTCTACGGCTGGCTCCGGCTCGAGGTGCCGACCGATGGGACGCCCCCGCCGCCGGGCTTCGTGCACTTTCCCGAGTACGGCGAGGAGTACTTCCGCGAACTGACGGCCGAACAGCTCATCCCCGTCAAGACCGCGCGCGGGTTCGTGCGGCTGGAGTGGAGTTTGATCCCGGGCCGCCAGAATCACGCGCTGGACGCCCGCGTGTACGCGCGTGCCGCGGCCGCCGTCGTCGGTCTCGACCGCTTCTCCCACTCCGACTGGGCCGCCCTGGAGGCCGCCACAGGGCAGGAGACGGCCGTAGCGCCCTCTCCGGTGGCCGGTCCGCCCGATTCCCTGCCTGGCCCGCGCCCCCGCCGCGCAAGGCCCCGTGGCTCGGCCAGCCACGCGGCAGGCTCGCGCGGCGGTAACGTGGCCGCGCGCCCGCTGGGGAACGCCAACAAAGCGGCGCAAGCCCGCCGGCTGGAGCTCCTCCGGGCCCTCTGGTCGACGGACCTGACGCTCGCGCTGATCGCGGAGCGCCTGGGCGTGACGGAGTCGACGGTCTCCGCGCTCGCGCGGCAGGCCAACTTGCCCGCCCGGAAAGGGCCTCCCCGCGCGGCGCCGCGCGGCCCATGCTAAGATAGCGGCCGCGCCATGGCCTGGACAGAAGCGCAACGCGAGGCCCTCGCTACTGCTATCGCCTCCGGCGTCCTCACCGTGACGTTCAACGGGCGCTCCACGACCTACCAATCGCTCGAGCAGATGCGCGCTCTGCTGGCCGAGATGGAGCGCGATCTCAACCCCACCACGACCTACGCCTATCGCTTGGCGGCGCACGCGAAGCGGCCTATGACCCCCACGTGGTTCGACCGGCTCACGGCGACCCTCGCGCCGATCTGGGCGTTTCGTCGCCAGCGGGCGCGCATGGTCGGCGCGCTGCTGGCGCGGCACTTCGAGGCGGCCTCGGCCGGTCGACGGACGCAGGATGGAATCGAGCGGGCGCGACCGATGCGAACGCGGCGAACAGCGGGAGCCTGGCCCGCCTGCGCGAAGTTGCCCGCGACCTGGTCCGCAATAACAGCTACGCTGAATCCGCGCTCTCCACGATCGTGGACCACGCGGTGGGCTGGGGATCGTCGCCAAGCCCAATAAGGCGCGCGCGACCGCGGCGGCGCGCAATCAGGCCGCCGCGCGCTGGGCCGCCTGGGCGGACACGACCGCCTGCGACGCCGACGGCCGCCTCGACTTCGCGGGCCTCCAGAAGCAAGTCATGCGGACCGTCGTCGAAGCGGGCGAGGTGCTCGTCCGTCGCCGTTGGCGCCGCCCCGAGGACGGCCTGCCGATCCCGCTCCAGCTCCAGATCCTCGAGCCCGACGTCCTGGACAGCCTGAAGGACGGCGTCACGACGCCGGGCGGGGGCCGGATCATCCAGGGCATCGAGTTTGACGCCATCGGCCGGCGCACCGCCTACTGGCTCTTCCCGGAGCATCCCGGCTCGACGTTCCTGGGCGCCGGCACGGTCTTCGGCGCCTCCCGTCCCATCCCCGCCTCCGAGATCCTGCACGTCTACAAGAACGGCCGACCGGGGCAGATCCGCGCCGCCTCGTGGTTCGCGCCCGTGATCCTCAAGCTTAAGGACTTCGACGACTACGAGCGACGCGGCGCTCATGAAGCAGAAGATTGCCGCCTGCCTCGCGGTGATCACGAGCGACATCGACGGCAGCTCGCCCGCGCTCGGCACCGCGACGGCGCAGGACCCCGGCATCGACGCGCTCGAGCCCGGATGATTCTCAACATCGCGCCGGGCCGCAACGTCGAGGTCGTGCAGCCGCCATCCGTGAGCGAGCACGACGCCTACGCCAAGACGGTGCTCCGGTCAGTCGCCACGGGGCCTCGGCGTGACGTACGAAGATTTAACAGGGGATTATGGCGGCATGCCGTTCAGCGCGGCACGTATGTCCCGCCTCCGACACTGGGCGCGCGTCGAGGACTGGCGGTGGCGGATGCTCATCCCGCAATTCTGCGATCCCGTGTGGACCTGGGGCGATGCAGGCCGCGATCATCGGCGGGATGCAGGTCGACGCGTCGGCCATCCCGACGGCCGAGTGGACGGCCCCGCCCGCGCCCATGATCGACCCGAGCGTGGAGGGCCTGGCCTACGCCCGGAACATCCGCGCCGGCATCATGTCGCTCTCCGAGGCGATCCGAGAACGCGGCTACGCCCCCGACGAGCTGCTCGCCGAGATGGCCGAGGATAACAAGACGCTCGACCGGCTTGGCCTCATCCTCGACTCGGACCCGCGCCGGACGACGCAGGCAGGGCAACCCGTCGCGGCTCCGGCCGTCAAGCCGGGCGACCCTTGACCCCTCTCCGAACGGACAGAACGGAGCGCACTGATGATCAAGTCCGGCGACCTCGAGAATCGTCACGTCGACACGAATGCGCCCGCGCCGATCACGGGCGCGGCGGCGGCGGTGCAGGCCGATCTGGAGCGGGTCCGTGGTGGCCGGCCGCGCACGTTGGAGCAGCGGATCGCCGACGCCCGGAGTCTCACGCCACCCGAGGGCCGCGAGCCCGAGAGCTGGGCTGCGGGCCGAGACGCCGCGCTGCGGGCGATCGAGGCGCCGTAGGGCCGGTGTCCGAGTCGCCGCTCACCGGCCGTCAGACCGAGATCCTGACGTTCGTCGCGCGCTATTACGAGATCGTGCAGGAAGGGTGCCCGTCGACGCTCGTCGCCCGGCGCCTGGCGCTCCATCACGAGACGATCCGCCGGCACTTCGTTGAGCTGCACCGAAAGGGCGGCTCGTCAGCAGCGCGTCCCCGCCATGCCCGCCAAACCGTTCCTCGCGCGCCGCGCCGACTAAGTCGCACGGCCATGTGCCAATTATGCGGGTACACAAGGGGACCCGCCTGCGCGCACGCTGGCGCGCGTGAAGTCCACGCCGGTGTCCGCGCAGATCGACCTGCCGCCGCTCGCCCTGCGCGCCGTCGTCCGTCCCGACAGCGTCAACGCCGAGCAGCGCACCGCTGAGGTCGTCTTCTCGACCGGCGCGCCGGTCTCCCGCTTCGACTGGGGCACCGGCCAGCGCTACACCGAGACGCTCTCGCTCAAGCCGAAGGACATCCGCCTGGACCGCCTGAACGACGGCGCCCCGTTCCTGAACGCGCACAGCGCGTTTGACTTGTCGGACGTCCTCGGCGTCGTGGTCTCCAAGAGCGCCCGCGTGGTGGACGGCCAGGCGATCGCCACCATCCGATTTTCCAAGCGCGACACCGTCGAGCCCATCTGGCGGGACGTGCGGACGGCATCATCCGCAACGTCAGCGTCGGCTACCGCGTGCACAAGTACGAGCAGACGGACGCGGCCGATGCGCGCCCCGCCATCCGCCACGCCGTCGACTGGAGCCCTACGAAATCTCCGCCGTCCCCATGCCCGCCGACAATGGCGCCAAGGTGCGCGCCGACTCGACCCAGACTAACCCGTGCGTGCTGGTGACGCGCGCCCCGGAGGAGACTATGGCTATGGATGAGACCACGCAGACCCCGCCCGCCGAGTCGCCCGATATTCTCGACCCTGGTCGGCACGTCCCGGCGGCGATTGTGGCCCGCGCGGTCGCGGTCGAGCCCGTCGAGGTCGACGTCACGGAGGCCGCCGCGGATCGGGAGCGCGCCCGGATCACCGGGATCATCAACGGGTGCGAGGCGGCCCGGTTGCCGATGGCCCACGCGCGCAAGCTGATCGCGGCGAAGGTGACCCTGGAGCAGGCCCAGACGGAGATCCTCAACACGCTGCGGAACGGGGCGGGGACGAGCGGGCCGCGCGGCGGCGGCTCAGGCGTCCAGATGGTCGGGGCGGACCCGCTGGAGAACGTCTGGCGCGGCATCGGGAATGCGCTGCTCCATAAGGTCATGCCGTCGCACTATGCGCTGGAGGACATCGGGCGCCCCTACCGCGCGCGCACCCTGATGTCGACCGGCGAGATGTGCCTCATGCAGCGCGGCATCCGCACGGCGGATCTCTCGAAGATGGAGCTCGCCGGCCTGTGTCTCGGCCTGAATACGCGCGGCGGCCTCCATACCACGTCCGACTTCGTCAACATCCTGGCCGACGTCGCGAACAAGACGCTGCGGAAGGCGTACGAGGTGGCGCCGCAAACGTTCCTGCCGGTCGGCCGCCGCATCTCGATCACCGACTTCAAGCCGCTCAAGCGGAATCAGATCGGGGATGCGCCCGCGCTGCTCAAGGTCCTGGAGCACTGGCGAGTTCACCCGGGGACGATCGGCGAGGGCAAAGAGCAGATCACGCTCGCGACGTGGGGCCGCGTCTTCGGCATCACGCGGCAGGCGCTCATCAACGACGACCTCGACGCCTTCTCGCGCCTGACGGTGATGTTCGGCCGGTCGGCGCGCAATATGGAAATCCGATCAGTTCTGGACGGAGTTTATCAACAACGCGGTGATGAGCGACGGCATTCCGCTCTTTCACGCGTCGCATAACAACCTCTCGGCGGTCAACGACGTCATCTCGATTGTCTCGATTGGCCGGGCGGCGGCGGCGATGCGGAAGCAGAAGAGCCTCGACGGCGTGACGCCGATCAACGTGACGCCGCTTTACCTCATCGTTGCCGCCCTCGCTCCGGGTCCTCGCGCGGCAGTTTGTGAGCGTGAATATGCAGGCGGCGACGTCGGGCACGATCAGCCCGTTCGCGAGGCCAGCTCACGGTCATCATCGTCGAGCCGCGGCTGGAGGCGGCGCGAGCGCGACCGCGTGGTACATCACCGCCAATCCGGACCAGATCGATACGGTGGAATACGGGTTCCTGGATGGCGAGGGATGGACCCGTCGTCGAGAGCCGCGTCGGCTTCGACGTCGACGGACTCGAGGTCAAGTGTCGCCGAGGACTTCGCCGCGAAGGCGATCGATTATCGCGGCCTGTATAAGAACATTGGCGCGTAAGGAGAGCCGCATGAACAACTTTTCTCAGCCGGCAGAGAGTTATGAGTTCACTGCCCCCGCGGGTGGGGTCGTGTCCGGGACCGGCGTCCAAGATTGGCGACCTCCTCGTCATCGCCGAAGTGACGGTGGCCGCCGGGGTCCGGTTCAATCGGGCTCCGTATCGGTTGCGTCGAGCACGCGAAGCTGTCGGCGCAGGCGTGGAGCCGAGGGCAGCGAGCGAATTGGGACGATACGGCCAAGCGCTTTACGACGGTGACGACCGGCAACTTTCGGGCGGGCGTGGCCGACCGCGTGGCCGCAGAATCCCTCGGCCACTGGGTTCGTGATCCGCACATGGCGAACCTCGGCACGGCGCTCGCCTAAGGGCGCCAGAGAGGAGAACGGAGATGGCCGACAAGCAATCCGAGAAGCCGCCGCTGGACAAGCAACCGCCCGAGGTGCTCTCGCCCGCCGCGGTCCTCGGCGCGAGCCGCGCGTCCCGGACGGCGCGCCACGCCGAAGGCCGTCACGACGCGCGAGTTCCGCGCGCCCGTCGGAGGCGTCGACAAGGGCGGGCGTATTGGATACGGCGCCTGCCCTGGCCATCGCGGACGCGACGGTCGGGACCGAGGCGCGGTTTCACGGCCTCACGGGCACGGTCGAATACGCCAGGTCCACGAGCAGGAGTGGGTGGCGGCGACGTCGTCTACTGGCATGCCACCGGCGGCTGTCTGAGCGTGATCGATCCGGGCGGGCACATGCGCGTCGGCGCGTGGCGGACCGGGATGCGCCCAACCCGTCCGCCACCGGCGTCGTCCGCCTGGACGCCCTGCCGGCCAGGCCCGGCGGTGGCTCCGGCGCGACGGTGACGAGCGTGGCGCCCGCGACAGCGGTCTGCGGGGACCGGACCTGACGCTCCATGTCAGCGGCACGGGGTTTACCGAGTCGAGCGTGATTCTTTTCAACGGCGGCGAGGAGCCGACGACCTATGTCTCGGCGACCGAGCTCACCACGCTCGTCAAGCCGTCGCTGGCCGTGAACCCCGTCGTGGTGCCGGTCAGCGTGGTGGGGGCGCCGACGGCCGTCAACTTCACATTCACGCCCGGCGCCGCCCGCTGATGCCCGACTCCCGCCCCGACCTCGATGCGCCGTTCGCCATCTTCTGGCGTCCCGGCCACGGTGACGCCCGTCGGCGGCCCGGCGGTCGAGTGCACGGTCATCGAAGCAGGCCCCGCTCGCCGCCGGCCGCCTTGCCCTTGAGGCTGATCCCCAGGCGGAGAACACCAGTCCGCGCTGGTCGCTGCGTCGTGACGACGTGGCGACCCTGCCCATTGACAGCATCATCCTGGCCGCGCGCAAGGGCGAGGACGCGCAGGCGTGGCGCGTGATCCGGGTGGACTCGTTGGACCCGGAAGTCCTCACGGCGGTGGTGGCCTGATGGTCATCACCGTCACCGGCACGGGAGGCCCTCACGCGGCGCATGTTGGAGATTGGCTGGACGCGCCGAAGGCGAATGCGCGCGCGGTCAGCGAAGACCCTCTCAACCCTGAAGACCGCCACGGTATGCGCCCTCGCGGGCGAGCTCGGCCTCCGCAACAAAGACATCACGCCCGCCATCGCCCTCCAGCGCGCCAGCATACGGGCGGCAGATCGGCACGCTGATCCGTCACCGGCAAGCGCATGCCGCTCATCGCGTTCGGGGCGCGGCAGACGAAGGCGGGCGTGAGTTATCGACTGCCCGGCGGCCGCGGGCTCATCCCGAGGGTTCATCGCCACCATGCGCAGCGGCCACACCGGCGTGTTCGCGCGTCGGACTAAGCGCCGCCTGCCCATTGTCGAAGCAATTCGGCCCTCGCTCCCCGGCGCCTTCGTCAAGGCCGGGCTCCTGACGGCGGCGATGCAGGCCAGGGCCGAGACGGCGCTCGAAACGAATCTGACGCATGAGATCGACTGGATCATCCAGCAGCGCGTCGAGGCGGGCGACGAATAAAATGCCGCCTGGAGCTCGAGCCTCTCCGGGAACGCATCAAGGGGGCGATGGTGGCTCGGCTCGCCGCCATGATCGCGGGCCCCACGTACTGGTACACGCCCGCGCTCGTCACGCGCAAGCTCGTCGAGGTGGATCGGCACAAGGCGGAACTCATCCTTGGCCCCGTCCCCGGGGTCGTGCGCTCCATCGACAGCACGCTCGACGAGGGGGAATCCGTCGTGCTGGTGCAGGAGGGATTCCCCTGATCGAAGGGGTGGTCCTGCATCACTTCATGGTGGACATCGTCGCCTATGTGCTCGGCGACGGGTCGATCAAGGCGGACACGCAGCTGGAGCGCGTCTGGGATGACCATTGGCGCTGCCTGCCGCGCCGACACCTCGCTCCGGCGCGCTCGACGAGGTCAGCACCTGCGCGCCCCAGGGGCCCATGGGAACCGACCGTGGCACCTGGGAACCGCACGCCTTCTTCCGGCAGCCCTGGCTGGTCCGGGCGATCGAAACCCGGGCGATCGAACCGGACGACGTAAGCACGTAAGGAGACCACGCTATGGCTGTCAGCGTCAGCGGCATCTTTGCAATTGCTCGCGAATATCATCGACTCGCGCACCCTCGTGTCCGGGGCCTCCAACAGAAACCGGCCAGCGCACCATGTCCATCAATAGCCAGGTCTCCATTGCCTCAGGCACGGGCCCGGCCAGCTCGACCGCGTCTGGTCCGACACGCGCACCGTGGCGGACGGCGGCACGAAGCTCGATCGACTCCGGCCGTCCTCACGGATGCCTCGGCGCCACCACTACCTTCGTCAAGTTGCGCGGCCTCATCGTCGTGGCGGGATCGGGCAATACCATCGTTGCTATCCACGGCGCGGCGGCCGCGGCGGGCTCCGGTCCTCTTCAGCGCCGCGTCGGACGCGCTGGCTGGCGTCCCTTCGGCGGCTGGGTCCTCGCCTGGGTCGACCTGCAGCGGGGTCACCGTGGCCGCCGGCTCCACGGACTCGTCGCCATCATCCGATATCTGTCCGGCGCCATCGCCACGCTTTACCATCATCGCGCTCGGCACGTCGGCCTGAGCGGACAGGAGCCCTCATGGAACCAGAATCGGACGAACCGCTCACCACGCCGACGGACGACGCCGCGGTGCCGGCGGCCCCCGAGGTGCCCCCAGCGCCGGTCGCCGTGAAGAAAAGCCCGAAGGAGGTGCTGACCGCGATGCAGGGCACGGCCGAGGGCTACGGCCAAGGCCTCACCACGTATCCGGCCAGCACCGATCCGGATCAGATGGGCCTCCACGCGGAATGCTTGAGCTCGAGGTCGCCGGCGGGGTGCGGCGGCATCTGAGCACGACGGGCCGACGCATCCGAGCGGGCTGCCCTTTATCATCTGGATGCCTCGTCGCGGGCTACGTGCCGCCGCCCCTATCGTGCGCAGCCCGCCCTCGCTCCGCGCCCGCGCTACACCCCGGACGACATCCGTGTCCCCGGATGACGCGCGTGCACTGCGTGGCTGCGGTGAAGTGCTCTTCGAGTACCGGGCGGCGATCGTGCGGCCCGGCGGGACGATCCGCAAGGGCATGATCGTCGCGCGCTGCAAACGAGCGCGGTGCCATCACTTCAATCGCTTCGAGGTGCCGGACGAACCCGGCGTGTAACCCAGACCCAATGACCAGCGGGACGGTCGAGACAGACCTCCGAACGCCTGTTCCTACGGCGCACCCAGCGATGGGAGGCCAGTATGGCAACAGCGCGGTTCGGCAAAGGCACCGGCGGCACGCAGTTGGGCGTGCAGCTCGGCCGCGGCAATACGGCCACGGTGGGCGAGACCAACTTTACGTTGATCCCGCTCGTCAAGGGCACCGTCGCGGGCCCCGGCGGCTCGGCGGATCAGAAAATTATCACCTCACACGATACCGTCGGGCGCATTCATCAGAAGGCCTCCGGCATGACCGACGCCGGCTCCCTCGATATCGAGCTGTGGTGGGACCCGGACGACGTGCAACACCAGACCGTGCTTGCGGACTGGGTCGCCGGCGACCAGCGGGATTACCGCATGATCTTGCCCGCGCCCATCGTGCGCGAAGTACGGCGTTCCGCGCGAGCACGAGCCAGTTCAAGATCTCGACGCCGGTCGACGATTTCATGACTGCGACCGTTTCATTCACCTTCTTTTCCATCAATTTCAACCTCCCCTGATTTTCGCCGCGCAGGACGTGGAGGCGGCTTAGACATGCTTCCACGTCCTGCCGGATGCGATCAAGAAGATCGCGTACTGACTCACGCCGAAGAACGCCGCGACTTTCCGCTGCGGCATTCCCGTACTGAGCAACGCCTTACACTCCGAGCCTGACTCTCAGTCAAGGCGGATTTCTGCTCGACCCTTGCGCAGCATGTCCTGCATGTTCTCCTTCTGTGTCCCGACGAAAATATGCTCAGGTGCGCGGACGCAGGAAGATCACGTCGCAGCGATGCAGGGCGAAGCAGCCCCTCGGGAATCGGGCCGACCCACCAACTCATAGGCAAAGCGGTGGGCGCGGACGTGGTCTGTCTGCGCCGATCTTGTCCTAATGAAAAAGACACCATATCCGTTGGTGTCCAGTTCCGCCGGTCCACAGCCAGCACCCATCAGGATGCGGAGACTTCTCAACGTAGACGCCAGAATCTCTCGGCAGCGGGAGCAATGCGGATGCACCCGCAATTCTCGCTGATGCCAGACCGGAGGTTGCTCGCCCATACCTCGCGCTCCGTGCCGCACGCACAGCGGCAGAGCACGTAGCGGCGCTTCGTGGCGGGTGTACTCAGGACGGTCCACCGGCCAAACACTTCGCCGGGCGTCACTGCTATTCTGGTCCAAGCCATTCGGGCGCGCCCTCCTCTTCCTTCAGGGTGCTGTGCGGTGGTCAGGGTCGCATGGGCGTTAGAGCGCTCATGCGGCCCGTTTGTTGTCTCACCCAGTTTACCCCGTCCATGTGGTGCACGGTGCCTCACCCAAAGGAGCGTCCATGAACCGAAAGAAGTATCTAGGGCTGTTGCTTGCCGGACTGGCCTCGCTGGTCGGCGCCACCGCCGCCCCCGCGTTCGACTTTAGCGGCTGTGGGCTGTTCGAGATGATCGCGTTCGATAAGGCCGTGTTCGAAAATAGCCAGCACTTCACCGACCTCAAGGGTGACGTCTTCGTCATCTCGCCCACGGGGTTCATCAAGACGGGGCAGAACAACACCTTCGGCGCGCTCTTCGCCAACACGATCTTCATGCAGGCGGGCTCGACGGCCAACTTCTGCTTCGGCACGGTCGTGGGCACCGGCACGTGTGTACACACCGGGCCGTTCGTCGCGCCTCCGGGCTGCTCGGTCGGCCCCTTCCCCCTGGCATTGTCGTGCCGGGGACTCCCTGATCCCGCGTTTTGCGTCCCTGGCACCGCGGTGGAAGTGACCGTGGATCAGGCCCTCGCGCCGGGCTGCTACAAGTCGATCAAGGTGTTTGAGAACCAGACGCTCACCCTCGCACGGGGGCGCGTTCTACTTCACGCTGGGCGAGTTCCGGGTGAAGAATAATGGCAGCGTCGTGAGCGATACGCCGGGGACGCGGGCGACGACGACCGTATCGCGCGGGCCGACGATCACGGGCGTGGACGTGCATCTCACGGATCTGTTCATGTTCCATCTGCCAACGTCGGCCATGCAAATCTTCAACCGCAACATCCTGGACAACGTGATCCTCATCGCCCCGAACGGCATCATTCACTTGCACACCGGGTCGCTCCTCAAGGGCGGATCGGCGCTCGCGGGGGCAGGCGCTCGACGTCGAGCCCGTCACGTCGCTCTTCAGCGACACGCCGCCGATCGTCTGCGAATGCCCGACCGGCTTCACGTTCAAGCTCAGACCTGCACCAGCGTCAGTTGCGAAGCGGCGCGCGAGTGCGTGCCTGTTAACTAACGGACCACGCTCAGGCGGCCGGGCTGCGCGACGCCCGGCCGCCTGCGAAAGGCGCCCATGCACCGACGCACGTTTCTGACGCGGGGACTCTCCGCCGCCGCGGTCGGCCCGTTTTGTGCTGCGGCATCGGAGTCGCGGAGGCGGACCCCGCCGTGGTGGGGGTGTGGGGCCCCCGGGTCCGTCAGCCCAACATTCCGATCCACGTGGCCGCGCTCCCGGGGACGACGCGGTCCTTGTGTCTCTTCGGGCGAGGAATAGCCCGACCTCCGGCGGCCTGCGCGTGGCAGATACAACTGGGCGCAGGGCGCGGTGGTCGGCGCCTCCCCTGGAGTTCCGTGCCGTTCCGCGTATGACCCGATGTGCGGGGGCGCCATCATCGACGACGACGGCGCCATCCGGTTCTATGGCGGCCGGACGTCGGGGGCGAACCGGAGTGCGCGGTTTGACCCGGCGACCAATCAGTGGGCGTGGGGGCCGTGGCTCTCGGCGAAGCGGGCGGCGCTACTACTCCTCGGCCCTCCCGCACGGGGCGCTCCCGGGCTATCCGCACGGCGCCATCCTGGTGTCGTTTGGGCGCCGATCGTGGGTCGACGCCTACGATGCTGAGGAATACGCCTCCCACTTATGTCCTCCCGCGGATTTCGACCCTGATCGCTGCCGGGGACCGAAGCGGCGAATTATCCGCGGATGCATGCCGCTGCCCGACGGGACGGTGGCGATGGTCGGGACGGGACGGCAGATGCGGCGCTTCGATATTCCCAGCGCCACGTGGACGGACACCGGCACGATGCTCTGGGGCCAGCGGTATGAAGGGTGTGCGACGCCGATTGGCGAGAGCGGCTACGAGTTCCTGCTCTCTGGAGGAGACATCGCCGCCGTCAAGCAGCGGATGGAAGTGGTCGATGCCCGCACCGGGCGTCTCGCGCGAGACGGCCACCCTGGCGGTCCCGCGGTGGCAGCACAATACGGTCGCTTGCCGGACGGCACCGTGCTGCTCGTCGGCGGGCGCATCGACCCCCGGTGGCTCACCCGGAGCTGTACGACCCGGTCCATGAGACGGGTGCGCACGCTCGCCACGGTGCTCCCCGCGCAGGGGCGGCGATCAGGGGCCGTGTATCCGCGCGTACCATTCGGTGGCGGATCTGCTCGACGACGGGCGCGTCCTGTGGGGCGAGGGGCGTGACGGGGACCGGGGCCAGTCGATTGAAATCTTCTCGCCCCCTACCTGTTCCAGGGCCTCCGCCCGACGCTCGGCCCGCCCGCGGGGTCGGTGGGGCATGGGCAGACGGTCACGCTCTCGGCCAGTGGCGCGATCACCCAGATGGTGCTGATGCGGTCGGGGGTCGTGAGCCACGGATGTAACTTCGAGCAGCAGCGCCTCGTCTGTCCCTTCACGAAGGCGGTGGGGACCGTGACCGTGCGGATGCCCGCGGACTCGCGGGTGGCCCCGTGGGGTGGTATCGGGTCTTCGCGCTCGCGGGGTCGGTCCCCTCCGTAGCCGTCTGGTTCAAGCTGGAGTAAATGACGCAGCCCTTCCCCACACAGCCGCAGGAGGACTAACCCATGGGGCCCATCCGTCGCCGTCACCCTCGACAAGGAACGCTTTCTCCGTTTCGGCTACCGGAACTCGCGCTTCGCCTGCTCCGCCCTCCAGAACGTGATGCCGGCGCGGGCGGAAAAGCTCTCGATCGGCGACGCGTCCATGCTCGTGCTCAAGCCGGATCAGGACGCGGTGCTCGTGTTTCTGTATCGCGGTCTCAATTGGGATGGCGAGAAGACAAGATCAAGATGGACCAGATCGAGCGGTGGCTCGAGAACGCGCTGGACGCGAAAGCGCGACCTCTCGGAGTTCTCCTGCCGATCCTGGAGGCGCTCAAGCAGGCCGGGCTCGTCACGCTCAACTATAAGACCTCGACACGGGACGACAGCGCCACGAACGGCGCGCCCACCGTCGGCGCGTTTATCGACCCCGGAGACCCGCTGGCGCGGCGCCCTTTATCCGTCACGAAGCCACGACGAGTCCGAGGGAATAGCGAGCGGGCTCGACCTCGACGCCTGGGAGGCGGCCATGGAGCCCGTGGCCTACGGGCTCCTGGCCCTCAAACCGTGGGAGTGGGAGGAGATGCTGGAGCGGGCAACGGTGGCGGAGATTGAACGGGTGGTCTACGGCGCGCGCGGTGGCGCACGGACGTGCTCGACTACCGCGTCGCCACGCAGACCGCCCATCTCATGAACGCGGCGGGCAGTAAGCCCCGCTCGGCTGACGAGCTCGCCATGCTGCCGCCCAGCGAGTTCGCCGGCTGGACGGCCGAGAAGCTCCTCGGGCGCCCGCCGCTCGAGCTCGATCCCGCCGCGCCCACGCCAGAGAGGCGAGGCCGCCTCAACGCCGCCTGATGACGGCCGCCCGGACTGGGACGAGGCGACGCGGCGCGAGAAGGCCGAGCGGACGCGCCTGATGATTACGATGGCGCAGGCGCAAAGGCGACGGACTGATGGCCGCCGGGACCGTCGAAATTAGAATTGTGGCCTCGGGCGCGGAGCAAGCCGCCCGCGTGCTCCAGTCCGTCGGCCAGGCCGGCGCGCAGATCAGGGAGCATCACGGCGTCCGGGGCGAAGCAGGCGGAGCAGGCCATGACGGGTCTCGGCGCCTCGGCCAAGCGCGTGCTTCCGAGGATCTTCACCGGCATCACCGCGGCGGGCGCGGTGGCGAAGCTCGTGGAGCTCGGCAAAGCCGCGGCCGACTCCGGCCTCAAAGCGTTGCAAGCGGAGGCGGCGTTCCGCCGGGATGACGGAGGCGCTCGGCGTCAACGGGGACCAGATGCTCGCGCAAATGCAGCGCGTGTCCAAGGAGGCTTGGCTGATGAAACCGATACGATGTTGGCCTCGGCGCGCGGCCTCCAGCAGGGCTTGAGTCAGAGCCAACTGGTGCAGGTGCTCGATCTGGCCACGAACAAAGCCAAGCTCGCCGGGGTCAGCGTCGCGCAAGCGTACAGCATGATGTCCGATGCCATCGCCGAAAACAGCGTCCGCTCGCTCAAACGGTTCGGCATCGTTCTCGATGTGAACGATGTGATGAAGAAATACGCGGCGACGCTCGGCACCTTCCCGGAGGCGCTGAGCCAGGCCGAGGAGCGCAGGCCATCTTCAAGCGCCACCATGGAGGCCGCCGCGAAGCAAACGCGCGCCGCGACGACCGCCATGGACGAGAACCTGGAACGCTTGGAGCGGAACCGGAATCGCACCGCCTCGTTTTGGGCCGACGTCGGCAAGGTCATCGTCAACGCCCATGGCGAGTTGCTCGCGTTCTGGCAGGACTTCGACAAGGCCGCCGAGGAGATGAGCCAGCGCCTGGTCAAGCAAAGGCGCGTTCGGCCCGAACCGTCCGGATTTGCGCCGGGCGCCTCGGGAAGGGCTCGCGGGCGGGCTCGGCACGTCCGATATCACCCGCGGCCCGCGCAGCTCACGCCCGTCGCGATCCCACCGGAGGTCATCGCCGCGCCCGATCTCCTCAAGCGTGCCCTCGCCGAAGCGGATCACGCGCTCACGATGCTGAACGCCACCGCTGGCCGCGGGCGCGACGACGAGCGCGGCCTACGCGGCGGGGGCTCAGGGCAGATCACCAAGCTGCAAGCGCTCGGCTCGACGATTGACGAAGCGGGCACGCTGAAGCTCCTCGGATTCAGGCGGCATTGGCCGCCATCAACTTCACGAAGTTTCAGCAAGCCTCGCCGTGAGCCTGCAAGCCACCCAAGCCTGGGGGTCGGGCCTGATCGCCAGCGTGGAAGGAATCGGTCGCCCAGTCGAATACCACGGTGGAGCAGGGGGCGGTGGCCAGAGGCGAACATCCGCGTCGCCATGCTCGCGGCCGATCGCATGCGGCTGGCGCAAGCGCTCGCCGCCTTCCAGGGCAACGAGGCGCAGAAATTCCAGCTCGAGCAGCAGTACGCCGCCCTCGGGCTGCAGCTCGCCGAGGCCGAAGAGCACCGCGCGGATCGCGGTCTGGTCGAGGGAGACGGCTGCCCTCAAGGACTTTGTCGAGCAAGCTCAACTCGGGCATTGATGCGGGTCTCCGCAGGTGACGCAGGGCACCGACGAGTTCGCGCGCGCCTTGCGGGAAGCCGAAGAAGCGCAGAAGAAGTTCGCCGATGCCATGGACGTCATGATGGACGGTATGAGAGCGGCGCCAGCGATGGGTTCGATCGAGCGGCGCCGAAGCCGCCCGGGAGGCCACGCGCGGCTTCAATAACGACCTCGCCAAGATCGGCGTCACTGCTGCAGCTCATGGGGCCCAACTTTGACTCGAGCGGCGCGGCCATCGCCCGCATGCAGCAGCGCCTCGTCGACTTGACGAACGAGGCCGAGGGTGACGATCACCCCGGCGATGGTCAGAGCTGGCCGCCAAGATCAACGGCCTCATCGACGCAGAAACGGCTTGACGAGCGCCCTCGGGCCTCACGCGCACCACGTTCGACCAGCTTCGTCGATCTCGCGCGCTCGACCGCGCAGAGTATGTCGAGCGCCTTCTCGGACCTATTCTTCAATATCTTCACCGGCAACCTCAAGAGCGCGGCTGATATCTTCAAGGCGTTCGCGCTGTCGATGCCTGCGCAGCATCGCGAACTTTCTGGTGAGCGCGTGACGCAGCAGTTTCTCGGCTTTTCTGTTCGGCGCGGCGACAGGCAGCTCACCCCGCTGCGGCGGCTGCGGGCGCACTGGGTGGGGGCAGTGGGGGTGGTGGTGGTGGCGGCGGCGTCGGCGGCTTCGGCGGCGGCAGCGTACTCGGCGGCAACGCGATCGGTGGGGGTGGCGCTGGCGGCGGCGGGTTCAGCGTGCCGCGCATTCCGACGGGGATCTTTGACACGGGCTTCCTGAGCAGTGTGTGGACGGGCCTGGGCAACGCGTGGACCAACTTCGGCGCGTCGCTCGACGCGGGCGCGAGCGTGGTCGTGCTCCTTGTCCGGCTCCTGGGACTCCGTTTCATGTCGGCGTTCGCGCCGGCGGCGTCGGGGTTCACCACGCGCGCTCGCTGGCGTGGGGCGCCGCGCTCTCGGTCTTTAAGCTCGATCATGGATCTGGTGAACGGCAACACCGCGAAGGGCATTGGCGGCCTCGCCGGACGCCGCGGTGGGCGCGCGCGCGGCGCGCTGATCGGCACGTTCGTCTCTTCCCGGCGTCGGCACGCTGCTCGGCGGGCTGCTCGGGGCCGGACTCGGCGGGACGCTCGGCAGCTTACTCGGCGGGCTGTTCGGCGGCGGCCGTCAGATTATCAGCTCCAGCGCATCAAGGCGGCTGACTTCGCCGCGCAGCAGGTCGGCGGCGCCGGTCGGCACGTTTGCGACGGCCGCGCGCGCCGGCTCAGCCGCGGACGTGCTATCAGCGCGTTGCGGACAGGACAAAAGCGCCCGTCGCGGGGGCGTGGGGCCCGAATCCGCTGCGCACCGATCTCTCGCTCCCGCCAGCGCTCGCCGGGCAGCTCAGGCTGGCCTCGAGGCGGAGATCGAGAACGGGCGCGCGATCGTGCACTGGGCGGACGTGACGCAGGAGCAATTCAATCAGCTCATCGCGCTCTTCAAGACCGATCCACGGCATGATCGCGAGCACCATCGTCGGCAAGGCGGACGTGTCGTATCTCAGCGCCGACAAAGGTCAAAGCACGTACACCGACGCCTGCAACAGGGCGCCGTCCGCGCTGCTCGACGCGTTCACGGCGCTCGGCAGCGTCGGCGACAAGATCAATACCTTCTCGGATGACATCATCGAGAGCGCGAAGGCGCTGATGCCGCCGAGCGTCGCGGCGGAGCTGGCTGACGGCAATCAGTCAATCGATCCGGCAGCAAATCGCTGGCGGTACTCGCGCAGCCGAACATCCAGTCCTGACGAGATGGCGAAGACAGCTCGCAGGCGCGCTCGGCGCGGTGCTCGACTCGAGGTCAGGACTGGGGGCGCTTCGCCGACGCGCTCGGGGCTATCGACATCGTCAAAGGCGATCAACCCCGGCGACCTCCGCTGATCGGATGCAGAGCGCGATTGCGCCCGCGCGTATGACGCCGTCATCACCGCGATGCGCACCGGCACGGCTGGCGCAAGGCGAAGGCTCGCCGTCGACAACTTCCGAAGCAACGCAAGCGCAAGCGTGGACGACGTTCGCGCAAGCCGATCAGAGACAGGCGGTCAGCGTCGACGCGATCGTGCAATCAGTGCCGAGCGATCTCGGCGACCGCCACGGCGGCGATGCAGCCGTTTTGTGATCAGGTGCTCGCGCAGTCTCGTGGCGGGGCACGGCACGATCGCGCTGAGCGCAAGCCCAGCATTATCAGCGTTTAAACGCGCTGTGGGGAGCACGCTCGGTCAAGCGACGCGTGGGCGCGCAAGCCGGTGCAGGCGAATCTGCCAGAAGAATTGGCGGGCCAGCTTTACTGCGGCGATGGGCGCGATCATATGGACAAGATCTCACCACGCTGCAAGCGAAGGCACATGATCAGCTCGCAGAGCACGCTGTTGGCGACGGTTCAATAAGCTCACGACGGCGTGGGCGCGCGTTCGGCGAGTCGACGAAGAGGGCAAGCGGCTGCTCGTCGAGAATCTGCTGCCGGTCGATCTCGCGGGGCAGTTTGGCGCGCGCATGCAGCCCGAGTGGGACAAGATCCTCACCGCCGCGCTGCAAGCGGGCAACGCGCGATCTCGCGGCGGTGCTGATCGCGAGTTTCGGACGCGCAGGTGAAAGCGTGGGCGCATCTCGGGCAGACGCTCGCGACGATCACCGCCGATATCAACGGCGCTCGCGCCGACGACGGTCGCGAACTGGCAAGCGGTGCAAGCGACGATGCGAACAGACCGCGGCGCGCGCCAGAAGCCGCCTTCGACGCGGCGATCTGCGAGCGGCGATGTCGAGCCGCATCGCGACGGCGGGTCTCGCGTACCACGACGCCACGCAGTCGTCGCCCAGCTCAAGCTCGAGCGTCAGATGGTGGAGCAGATCGAGCGCGATCCAGCACATCTCGACGCGGCGACGACGCTTGTGAGGACCACCGCTGACGCGGATCGCCCGGCTGGACATCAGGGGGCGGCGCGGGGCTCAGCACGATCAACGCGCTGCTCGGCGCGCTCCAAGGATGGCCGAACACGGCGAGACGGCCGCGATGCGGCTCTGGGCCGTCAATCAGGGCATCGCGGCGATCGTCGCGATCCTACCGGACGCGATCGCCGCGTTCGGCAGCATGCAACACGCGGTGGATCTGGCTGACGACAGGGATACCAGACCGCCGCGCAGCTGCGGGCGAGCGGCCCCACCAGATCACGGGCGCGGTCACCACCGGGGCGGCCCCGTTCCTCACCGCCTGCAAACCTCGATCGATGCCGCCGCCGGGCCCGAGAAGCTGGGGCTGCTGCAGCAGCGGCTAACGGCCGCCGCCTGGACGGCCCTCGCGGATGCCTGCGATCGCCGGCGTCAATCAGTGGGCGCAGCAGGCGATCAAAGGGGCGCCGAGGCGGCTCGACGCCGATCCCTCGAGGGGCTGCGCCTCGACAAAGGATGCCAGCTCAAGGCGATCGATGTCGAGATCGAGAAGATTGACACCCAGGCCAAGTTCGAGCATGAGGCGGCGATGCATGCGCCGCGATCGGGGCGATCAGGCGCAGGCGGAGGCCGAGGCGAGCGTGCGGGCCGAGCAGATGGACGCGCTTCCGTCAGCAGATCGCCGGGCCGAGGAGTTCGCCGCCGCGGTCAAAGTCCATGGGCGCGTTCATCCGGGGCTCAAGGTCGGCCCGCTCGGATTTGGCAACCTGCGGACAAACTCGCGCTCGCGCAGGGCCGACAACAAGCGCTGGCGGCCTACACCCGCCAAAGCCGACGCGCAAGGGCTCACGGATCCGGAGGCCTCGGCCCAGTCGATGCTCAGCCACGGCCGAGCCGATCTTCAGCAAGCCGTCGCCCCCAGTTCCAGGCGCTGAGCGCGACGACGCTCAAGCAGTTAACGGCCGGCGGAGAGATGGCCGCGGCGATCGCGTCCGACTCAGGAAGTGCTCAAGGCCCAGCTCGCTACCCTGGGAGGCGATCGACAAGGCCGCGGCGCAAGGCGTGAGAAGATCAGATCGACGCGATTCAGAAGGCGGACAAGCGCCGCGACGGACAAGGCGCAAAAGCTGATCGAAGGCTTGAACGCGCCGAAGAAGACCATCACGGAGGACTTCCAGACCCAGGCGCAGGCGATCGAGAAGGCGTTCAAGACGCAGAAGGAGGCCATCGAGAAGGCGGCCAAGGACGAGATCGACGGCATCAACACCGGGCTGGCCGCGGCCTCAAGAAGAATGCCGAGGCGCGGGCGCCGCTCATTGCCGCTGGGCTGAAGGCGCGAGACGGATCTCCTCGCGGCGGTCACACGGGGCTCGGGCGCAGGCCTCATCGACGGCGTCGCCTTCCTCGCCGCGCGCCATCGACACGGTGAACATCCTGCGCAACATCGCCACCAACATCGCGGCGGCCGTGGGCGGCGCCCCCGCCGATGTGCGGCGGGCTCGGACCGCGTGACCGAGGGACTCTACCCATCTCCACGATGACGAGGCCGTGCTGCCGAGACGGCGCTGGCCGA
>ERZ1370068.9244-contig-8035_pt1 | contig 28236 bp, 30 predicted proteins | sample MGYA00561227_ERZ1370068 | MGnify/ENA primary metagenome ERZ1370068 (study PRJEB38410, sample SAMEA6850437) | metagenome | study: Metagenomic assessment of the ecological functions of the soil: analysis of the soil microbiota associated with the...
CTGATGTCGGCATCGCGGGCGACGCCCACGCGACGATGGAGCTTCGGCCGCGATCTCGATCTCGAGCGCGGCGAGCGCCTGCTCGGTGAGCGCGTCGAGCCTCGTCCTCGCCGCCGGCGCTCAGCAGCAGGTAGCCGAGCCGCTCGCGCACCGGAGGTCATCGGCGGCAGCGTCATCCCCTCGCGCCAGTACCAGCTCGGCCTCATGGACGCCGTCGAGCGCGAGCACGGGAGCCGTGTCGAGCCGGACGATGCGCCCGGGCTGCGCGACCACGAAGCGCACCTGGCCGACCGGGGCGGTGCGGCTCGCCCGGCTGCAGGTCGTCGCGGGCACAGCTCGCCGAGCGCCCAGAGCACGTTCGCGCGGATCGCGTCGAAGCCGGTCACGAGCTTGGCCAGCTCGGCGTCCTTGCCGCCGCCGAGCCGGGCGCCGACCTTCGATCGCCCACGGCTGGCCGTCGCGCATCCGCACCTGCACGTACGAAGGGCCGGTCTCGATCCCGACGGCGAGGCTCGCCTTGTGCGCGAGCTCGAACAGCGCGGCTCCTCGTTCGCGAGCAGCGAGGATAGCGGTGCGCGATGCAGACGCCGAGCGGCGGCGGCGGGTACAGGAGCCGCCGGGTGACGCTCATCGGGAAGCCCGCGCTCGAGCAGGTAAGCCGTTGACCGTGTACTGTCGCCGTCGAGGTACTGTTTCGAGCGACGATCGCGCCGGCGCGGGAGCTGCGAGCGCGCGGTCGACGTCGCGTCGAGGAGCTCGCCCCTCGGCTCGCACCTCGGTAGACGCCGCGCTGGGCGGAGCCGTCCGACCGGCTTGCTTACGACGACGGGCGCGCCGAGCTGGTGGAAGGCCTGCTCGGCTTCCTCGAAGCTTCGTCGCCTCGCGCCTCTCGGGCAGCGCACCTTGCGCTCTCGAAGGCCGCGCGCATGCGGCGCTTGTCGGCGACCGTGCGGGCGGTCTCGACCGGCAGGCCTCGGCGAACCCGAGCCGCTCGGCGAGCTGCGCGGTCGGGAGGACGGCCTGGTCGGAGCCCATCGTCGCGACCGCGACCGGCTCGATCCCCTGCTCCACGAGGTCGCCGAGAACGCCGCCGACGTCGGTGAAGCTCCTGACGATCCGGTGCTCGGCCTCGGCGAGCAGCGGCGCATCGGGCGAGCCGTCCACCACGCAGACCTCGTGTCCGAGCGCGCGCGCTGCTCGGAGCAGCCCGAGCTGCGAGCGTGACCCGCCGGTGAGGACGAACGCTTGGGCCATTCAGGCGGGCGCGGCGGCTCTGGAGCGAATCGAGCAACAGGCGCATGCCCTCGTCGAGCGGACCTCCGGCCGCCAGCCCGAGCGCTCGGATGCGCTGGGTCGAGATCCGCGTCATCACCTGGCCGGGCGGCGGCTCGACCTCCACGATCAGCTCCTGCGGCGCTCCGGCCAGCTCGCAGGCGAGCCAGGCGACGTCGGCGAGCAGCGACCGCCTGGCCGTCGGCGCCGATGTTGAACGCGCCCCTCTCGCCGGATTCCAGCTATTGAGCCGGACCGCGCGACGACGTCGCCGATCCAGCAGAACGTGGTGCGCGCCTCGCCGCGGAAGACCGGGATCGGCTCGCGCGCGTCGGCTCTGGCGCAGCATCGTCGGCACCGCGCTCTTCGCTCTGCGCCGGCATCGACGCCGGGGCCGTACGGGTTGGCGAGGCGCAGGATCGCCAGCCCTCGGGCGCGCAGAGCGTGGCGGCCTGCTCTGCCCCAGAGCTTCGTCAGCGCGTAGAAGCTCTGGCGCCGGCGGTGTCTGCCGTCGGCCTCGACCGCCGAGCCGTAGACGTCGGAGGTCGAGAGGCACGTGAGCCGAGCGCCGTGCCTCGTCGCTGCAGCCGGGCGACCAGCGTCGTGGCCAGCATCGTTCGAGCGCAGCGCGAGCCTGGGCGCCTCGCCGCAGCGCACGACGCCGATCCGCGCGGCCGCATGGACGACCACGTCGGGCCGGTAGTCGGCGACCGCCGCGTCGGCGACGCCCTCGTCCGCGAGATCGCCGTCAGCACGGCCGAGCGAGGATGGACCTCGTAGGCTCCATCGCCGTGGCGAAGCTCGTCCTCAAGCGCGCGGCCGACGGAACCCGGAAGCGCCTGTGAGCAGCACCTTCATGGCCGCCGAGTCTACTGGCGCGCCTGCGCGCTCCTGGCGGTCGTGCCGCCAGGCGGCTGCGACCACGGCAAGCGCTGAACTGAGCCGCAACCGCCGCAACCCGGAAGCTCTCGTTCCGGTCGGCGGCGCTCGACCGCGAGCACCAGCGCCTGGTGCGCTGACTACGAGCCGGTCAGCTCGGCGATGACGGCGTACGAGCTGGCGTTCCGCGACTGGCGCCTTGAGGGCGGCTCTCGCAAACCGGCCTGCCACTCGCGCTGGCTCGTATCGCCGGGTCGTCCGGCACTCACGCACGCTCGTTAGCGGCGATCTTCGGCGACCGATGAGACCGACGCGCGAAGCGCTGGTCACCGGCAGCGCTCACCGCCCGGGCGGGTGCCCTGGCAGTGCTCCGGACCTGCAGGTGTGCCGGACCGCTCTGAACCGCTCCGAGTCCTCGGCCCGCGCGAGGCCTCACCGTGCTGCAGGACATTCGTGACCGTGCCCCGCTTGATCCCGCTCCCGGAGATGAAGCGTGAGCTGAGCTTTGACACCTCTCGGAGACCGCTAACGTGCTGCGACCAAGACGTAACCAACCGCACCATGCGGGCCGCATCCACGCCGTTCGCTGACGCTGGTGGTGCCATAGCGGCCGCGGTTTCCGCAGGTTTCGCTCGCCCCGGGTGGGACGTGGTTGTAGCTGCAGCGCTACGGCACGGCAGCCAGGTCGCCTGGCTGAAGGAGGGACACGTGGCGCTTCACCCGGCTCAGGTCGCCGCAGGTCTCGGCGAGCGATCGCCAGCAGAACAGGAGTTTGGCTCGAGGAACGGCGCCGCCAGGTTGTCGCCGCAGGTCGTGGGTGGCTCAAGGGTGATCTCTGACGAATCTGCGAAACGGCGTGTGTGGATACGTTCGGCGCTGGCAGGTGCAGGTGACCTGGAGCCCGCTCGCGATCGACGTCGACCTTTCCGGACGCCTGCTGCGGGTCTGGCGGCGCGGGACTGGTCGCGCGCTGCACCGCCGTGGGGTGGGAGCCGCCGGCACTCCACGCCGATCGGCCGCTTCGGCGCTCACCGACAAGCTCACCGGCGTCAATCCGGCCGCCCACGGCCGCTGGCGTCCCTGCAGCTCCCCGCTCCATCAGATCGCACCTGCCGCCGGGGGCCGGGCCCGGTGGTGGACCGGACTCGCGATCCACGGCGGCGGCGGAATCATCGGCGCCGACGTCGAACGGCTGCCTTCATGCGACCGAGCCCGTCCTGCGCCGCCTGCTGCGCCTCGTTCCGGCCGCTGGGACCCAGGTGGTGATCCACCCGCGACGGAGCAGGGTTCCGACGCCGCCGCCCACCGGCTCGGCGTGGCTGACGCGGCGTCGCGGGCCGGAGGCGGGTCTCCGGCTCGACGGTGCTGTTCGCTGCGCCGCCGGCTCCCCACCCTGGCCTGGGCCGGCTTCGCGATCCGGGCCTCCGGCCCCCGGCGCGGGGAGCCTGAGGCTGCGCTACCGGGCCTGTGCTGCTGGCTGAGTGATCCCGATCCTGTCTCGCGCGCCCCCGCCCTCGCGATCGGCTTCTGTGCTCTTCACGCTGCTCGTCAACCCGTACCGCGAAGCTGGAGCTCCGTTCCGCCCTTCGCCGGATCGCGGCCCGTGGCTGTGACGGTTCTGATCGCCGGCGCTGGAACGAAGCCGGAAGCGATCGCGCCGGACGCTCGAGGAGATCGCCCGGCTCACGTATCCCGGGCCGGTCGAGGCGGTGCTGGCCGACACACGCGTGTCTGACCGACCTGACCGCGGAGCTCGGGAAGGAGGCCGCACGGCGCCCGGGCTCGACTATCGGCGGGTGTTCGAGCAGGCACCCAGGGAAGCACCACGCGCTGAACACGGTCCTCGCGACGGTGACGACGCCGCTCGTGGTGACGGTCGATGCCGACACCATCGTGCATCCGCAGTCGCTGACGCGCCTCGTCGTCCGCGCTGACGCGACGCCGCAGGGCCAGCACGTCTGCGCGTGCGCAGCTGCCCTCGTCGCCGAGAACCCGCTCGCGACGCTTCGTGACCCGGATGCAGCAGTGGGACTACCGGCTCGGGATCAACGGCGTCGAAGCGGATGCAGGCGGCCTACAACACGGCGCCTCGTCGCCCAGGGGGCGTTCTCGGCCTACTGGACGAGATGACCTCCGTGCGGTCGGCGGCTGGCCGGACGCGATCGGTGAGGACATCGTGCTCACCTGGACGATGTTGGGAACGCGCGGGATCGTGCAGTACGAGCCGGTGGCGCTCGGCTTCACGCACGTCCCCGAGCGGCTCGAGCAGCCTGCTGAGCCAGCGCTCCCGCTGGGCGCCGTGGGATGCTCGAAGGCCTGCGCACCCACCCGCCGCCGCAGCAGCCGCGCGTGCTCGCGAAGCTCGTCGCCGGGATCGACTACCTCGTCCCGTTCCTGGACATCGGGCTCGATCTTCTTCTGGGTGCCCGGCGTCATCCTCTTCCTCTTCGGCTACCCGCTTGATCTTCGGCTGGTGGTCGATGCTCCTGCTTCCGATCACGCTCCTGATCTGCGGGTTCCTGCGCCGCTGGCAGGAACGCGCACGTATTCCGCCGTCTCGGCGTCGAGGTGGGCAGGGACGTGCGCGAGTTCACCGGCTATCTGCTCGTCTACCAGGTGCTGACGCTCGGCCGCGTCGCTGAGGGGCTACGCGCAGTACCTGGGCGGCGCGGCCCGCCGCTGGTAGCCACTTGCGCCTGTTGTGAGTGAGTGATAACCTTACTACGCGTGAACGGCAGCAACCAGCAGCGCAAGACCGCTGAGGTGCGGCGCGAGGAGATCATCGCCGCCGCGCTCGAAGAGTTCTGGCGAGCACGGCCTCGACGGCACCTCGACCGACACGATCGCCGCGCAAGGCCGGGATCTCGCAGGCCTACCTCTTCCGGCTCTTCGGCACGAAGAAGGAGCTCTACCTCGAGACCGTACGGCGCTGCCTGCTCGAGACGCTCGAGCTCTTCCAGGAGGCTGCGGAGGGCAAGCGGCGGCGAGGACGCGCTCGACGCGATCGGCCAGGCTTACCGCGGCCTGCTCGCCGACCGCACGCGCCTGCGCGCGCAGATGCAGGCCTACGCCGACTGCGACGACGACGACGTGCGCGACGGTCGTGCGCGAGGGCTACGGCCGGCTCGTCGAGTACGTCGAGCGCGTCTCCGGCGCCGAGCCCGAGCGCGATCCGCGACTTCTTCGCGTTCGGGATGCTGCTCAACGTCTTCGCCTCGATGTGACCTGCCTCGACCAGCCCGGCGCCGTGGGCGAAGCAGCTGCTCGAGGCGCTGCCTTGGGAGAGGAGTCAGCCGTGAGCCGCGCGGACCGCCACCATCTGGACGTCTTCGCGGATCACCTCGATCGCGCTCTTCATGACGACGCTCGACAACCTCGTCGTCACGACCGCGCTGCCGGTCATCCGCCAGTGACCTGCACGCGAGCCTCGCAGGGCCTCGAGTGGACGGTCAACGCCTACACGCTCACCTTCGCGGTGCTGCTCCTGATCGGCGCGCGCGCTCGGCGACCGCTTCGGCCGCCGGCGGCATGTTCGCGATCGGCCTCGGCGATCTTCACCGCTCGGCCTCCGCGGCCGCGCGCGCTCGCGCCGTCGATCGAGCGTGCTCGATCGCGGCGCGCGCGCGTGCAGGGCGTCGGCGGCGCGATCGTGACTGCCGCTGACGCTGACGATCCTCTCCGCGGCCGTGCCGCCGAGACAGCGCGGGCTCGCGCTCGGCGCCTGGGGCGGCATCAGCGGCCTCGCCGTCGCGCATCGGCCCGCTCGTCGGCGGCGCCGTCGTCCAGGGCATCTCCTGGCAGTGGATCTTCTGGCTGAACGTGCCGATCGGCCTCGTGCTCGATCGCCGCTCGCGCTGCTGCGGCTGCAGGAGAGCCACGGGCCCGAACGACGCAGCTCGACCTGCCCGGGCGTCGCGCCTCGCCAGCGTCGGCCTGTTCGGGATCGTCTGGGGCCTCGTCCGCGGCAACCAGGTCGGCTGGGCAGCCGCCGAGATCGTCGGCGCGCTCGTCGTCGGCGCGCGCTCGTGCTCGCGCTGTTCGTGCTCTGGGAGCTGCGCACCACGGCGCCGATGCTGCCGATGCGCTTCTTCCGCAACCGCACCTTCACCGCTCGCGAACGTCGCGTCGCTGTTCATGTTCTTCGGGATGTTCGGCTCGATCTTCCTGCTCGCGCAGTTCTTCCAGACCGTGCAGGGCTACTCGCCGCTGCAGGCCGGGCTGCGGATCCTGCCGTGGACGGCGATGCCGATCTTCGTCGCGCCGATCGCCGGGCGCGCTCTCCGACCGGATCGGCGGCCGGCCGCTGATGGTCACCGGCCTCGCGCTGCAGGCGGTCGGGCTCGCGTGGATCGCGGCCGTCTCGACGCCGACGACGCCCTACTCGGCGCTCGTCGTGCCGTTCATCATCTCCGGGATCGGGATGGCGCTCTTCTTCGCGCCGGTCGCCAACGTCGTCCTCTCGTCCGTGCGGCCGCGAGGAGGAGGGCCAGGCCTCCGGCGCCAACAACGCGATCCGCGAGCTCGGCGGCGTCTTCGGCGTCGCGGTGCTCGCCTCGGTGTTCGCGCACTACGGCGGCTACCGCACGGGCCAGACCTTCGTCGACGGGCTGATCCCGGCGCTCTACGTCGGCGCCGGCTTCGTCGCCGTCGGAGCGCTCGTCGCGCGCTCGGGATCGCGCGCAAGGTGCGCCGGCGAGGAAGCGCCTGCGAACGTGCCAGCGGCTGAGTAGCGCGTAGCCCTCGCGCAGGAACGGGCGTCCGGTCGACGAGGGCGCCGATCTCGTCCGGCGAGACGCGTGCCTCCTCGGTCACGACGGAGTCGATCAGCGCGGGCAGGCGTGAGCTCGAACTCCTCAGCGGTGAGGGGCGGCGCGTCGCCCGCGTCCATCGGGGCCAGCTTGATCACTTCGCAGGCGACGACGACCGGGACGCTGGTCGCCCGCCGCCGCCTCGGCCAGGACGCGCGTGCCCGTCTTGTTGCAGAGCGTGCCGTCGTGGAAGACCGGTGTCGGCGCCGAGCAGCAGCAGCGAGGCCCACTCGAGCCGGGCTGGGCGCGTCATCGTCCTCGACCAGCTCGACCTCGAGGCCGTTCCTGAGCGCAGCTCCTCGGCGAAGGCGCGGCCCTCGTCCTGTGGGCGAGGAGACGGTGCAGATGACGTGGGCCGGCGGAGTGCGAAGCAGGGCCTCGCGCACCGTTGCCGAAGCCGAGTGTGTGAGCACGTCGGCGTCCTCGAGGCGCTCCCGCAGGCTGGATCGCGATCGACGCGCCTGCTCGCTCCCGTCCGTTCACCGAGCGACTTCGCGCTCCTCGCCCACCAGCTGCTGCAGCTCTGGACCTCGAGCTGGACGTTCGCGGTACGCCGCCGCCAGCAGCCGCCCGACCGCGCCGGCGATCGCGCCGACGCTCGGCCGGCTTGTCCGCCAGCTCGCGGCCGGCCACGACGAGACGGGTCAACGAGCTCCTCGCCGAGGCCGACGGCTCCAGCGCCGATCCCGGCCGAGGGCCTCGACCGCTCGGCGCGCCATCCAGCTCGCGCCATGCTCGCTGGTCGGCTCGCAACTCTGCGACCCGCTCCCCCAGGATCGACGTCACGCGGCCATTGCACGGACGGCGTCTCGTGAGGCTGCTCGTGCTCGGCGCGCGGCAGAGCTCGGCTGCTCGCGGCCGCCCGCGCGCGGGCTGCCACGTGATCGCGGTCGACCGCGACCCGGGCGCTCCGGGTTCCGGCTCGCCCACCGCCGGCGCGATCCTCGAGCCGGACGACGAGGTCGCGCTCGAGCGGCTCGGCGGCCAGCGGATCGCGTCGGACGGCGTCGTCGGCGCCAGGCGCGACGACCGCGGCTGCTGCGCGTCTGGCGGCGCGCTTCCGGCTCCCGCACCCGATCTCGCCCGAGACCGGCGTCGCTCGTGAGCTCGCGCTCTGCGCCAGCGCGCGCGGCTCGCCGAGGCCCGCGTTCCGCAGACGCGTTGGGCGGTTCTCCACGGCGACGAGCCGAGCCTGGCTTCCCGGCCGTGATCGGGCCGTTCGACCGCAAGGCCGGCGGCTGGCGGAGGAGGCGTCCGGCGGTGCGGAGGTGACCGTCACCGCCTGGTCGAGCGACGTGTGCCTTCACGCCGCTGCTCGGCGGCGCGCGTGGCAGCGATGCTTGCGGCCCGCGCCGCCGAGGCGCTCGGCGTTGAGCACGGGCTCACCTCGACGCAGCTCCGGCTCGGGCTCGGACGGGCCCGCGCGTGGTCGAGCTGCGCACGGACGCGAGCGACCGCGAGGCCGAGCTCTGCCGCCGGCTGCTGCTCGGGATCGACGTTGCACGCGCTCGCGCTCGACGCGGCTCTGGGCGGCACGCCGCGGCCGAGTACGTACGCTTCGGCACCGCCGATGCCCAAGCTGCCTGAATAGCGCTGAGAAACCGGTACCTCCGGCTCGCAGGGACGCTCGCCGGTCACGGGTCTCTGCACCGCCTACCTCGATCTGGAAGATCGACCTCTCGCGGACGCTGCACACTCCTGGCGCACGCGAACATCGCCTACTTCCTGGGCGCGGTGGCGATCATGATCGGCTACCGTCTGGCCGATGGCCTGGCGCTGGCAGCAGCTGCTCGACGCGCGCGGGATCCACGAGCGGCTCGCCTGGCTGACGCGCGCCTACTTCGTCGCGTACACGGCGGGCCAGGTGCTGCCGACCGCGGTCGGCGGCGACGCGGTGCGGATCTACGAGACCGCCCGCCGGCACCCCGGCCGGGGTGGCCCGGTCGCAGGCTCGGTGCTGCTCGAGCGGGCGCTCGGCGGCGCGGCCACGCTCGACGCTCGCCGCGGTCGGCTTCGCGCTCGCGCTCGGCCAGCTACGACGTCGGCGCCTACCTCTGGATCGAGGCTGTCTTCGTGCTCGGGACGATCGTGCTCGGCGGTCGCCTTCTTCTCGACGCGCGCGTCCGGCCGCTGCTGGCGAAGACGGTGCCGCTCCTGCGCGCTGATCCGCGTCGAGCGCCCGATCCGCGCCGCCTACGAGGGCATCCACGCCTACCGCGACCACCCGGCCTGCTCTTCGGCGTCTTCACGCTCACGCTCGCGCATCCAGACGATCCGCGTGCTCGCGATCTGGTCTCGCCGGCCAGGCGGTCGGCGTCGACCTCTCGCCGCGGCCGTACTACGTGATGGGGCCGCTGCTCTTCCTCGTCCTGCTCCTGCCGTTCTCGGTCAACGGGATCGCGGTGCGCGAGACGTTCTTCGTCAGCTTCCTCGGCAAGCTCGGCGTGACGCGGACGCAGGCCTTCGCGACCGGCTTCCTGTTCTTCGTGGTGACGCTCTGCCTCGCCGCTGCCCGGCGCGGCGTGCTGCTCGCGGCTACCAGAGCTTGCGGGACTTCAGCGCGCGCCGCATGCCTCGCCGGACCATGGCTGACGTCTCCGGTCGTCGTCGTCACCTGCGAACGCGCTGCCCTGGGTCGAGCGGCGCCTCGAGAGCGTGCGCGGCCACGAGACGATCGTCGTCGACCACGGCTCGACCGACGGCACGCTCGAGCTCGTGCGCGAGCGCTTCCCGGACGCGCGGGTGATCGAGCAGGAGAACACAGGGCCTCGGCGCGGGCTCGAACACGGGCATGCGCGTCGCCTCGGGCGACTGGTTCCTGCTGCTGAACTCCGATGCCTGGGCGACGGACGACGCGCTCGAGCGGCTCGTCGCCTTCGCGCGAGGCGCATCCCGGAGGCCGCGGTCGTCGGCCCGAGGCTCCGCTATCCCGACGGCTCGCTGCAGCGCTCGGTGCGCGGCTTCCCGACGCTCTGGCGGCTCGCGACCGAGTACCTCTTCCTGCGCAAGCTCGCGCCGCGCTCGCGCGCCTGCAACGCCTTCTACGGCGACGGCTTCGCGCACGACGAGCCGCTGCGAGGCGGAGTTCCTGATGGGCTTCGGTCACTGCTCGTGCGGCGCGAGGCCGCCGATACGGTTGGCCTCTTCGACGAGGACTTCTTCATGTTCAGCGAGGAGACGGACTGGCTGCTACCGCTTCCGCCAGGCGGGCTGGAAGGTGCTCTTCACGCCTGACGCGGAGTTCGTGCACGTCGGCGGGGCCGACGACGAAGAAGAGCTGGGGCCCGATGTTCCGCGAGCAGGTGCGCGGCCACATCCGCTTCCTGGCCAAGCACCACGGGCGGCGCGAGGCCGAGCGGGCGCGGCGCCTGCTGCTCGTCTCGCTGCGGCTGCGCGGCTGGTCTTCTCCGGCGAGCGCGGCCGCACCTACGCGGACACCGCACGCTGGCTGGCCGGCTCGTCGGTCGAGGAGCTGCTGGCCGAATGAGGCCCGCCGTGGTGGTCGACGTCGGCTGGGTGAACGGGCTGCCGCGGCGATCCGCTCGCTCGGGCGCGCCGGGATCCGCGTGCTCGCGCTCGACCATCGCCCGAGCGCGCTCGGCTTCCGCTCGCGCTACGCGGAGCCGTTCGCTGACGCCCGACCCGCAGGACGAAGAGGCGTTCGTCGACTTCCTGGCCGGGCTCGAGGTCGAGGGCGCGCCGATCTTCGCCACCCACGACGAGCCGCTGAACGCGATCGCGCGCGCGGCCGGCCGGCTCGGCGGGAGGTTCCTCTACCCGTTCCCGCGCTGGGAGGTGCTCTCGCGGATCCAGACCAAGCGCGGCCAGCTCGAGGCGGCCGAGGCGGCGGGGATCCCGATCCCGCGAACGGCATATCCGGGGTCGGCGGCCGAGGCGCGCGCGGCCGCCGAGGAGCTCGGCTTCCCGGTGCTCGTCAAGCCGTCGTCCACCGAAGGCTTCAAGCGCACGTTTCGGCGCCAGGCCTTCCGCTGCGAGACGGCAGCCGAGGTCGAGCGAGGCCTACGCGCAGGCCGAGCCGTACGAGCCGATGGTGCAGGAGGTGATCCCCGGCGGGGACGACGAGCTCTACACGCTCGGCTGCGTACCTCGCGCGAGGACGGCGAGGCGCTCGGCCTCTTCAGCGGCCGCAAGCTGCGCCAGACGCCGCCGGGCGTCGGCACGTGCCGCGTCGGCGAGGCGCTCTGGGTGGACGAGGTCGTCGACCAGGGCCTGAAGCTGCTGCGCGCGCTCTGCCTTCCACGGGCTCTCGCAGGTCGAGTTCAAGCGCGACCCGCGTGACGGCGCGCTTCAAGCTGATGGAGGTGAACCCACGGCTCTTCCAGTGGCACGGCCTCGGCGGCGGCCTGCGGCGTCGACCTGCCGCTGATCGCCTACCGCGACCTGACCGGCGAGCAGGTCGAGCCGGTCTCGGCGCAACGGGGCGCGCAAACGCTGGGCGATCACGCTCCTGCCGGGCGAGTCACCGGCCGCTGCAGCGGCCGCCCTACGTCGACGCCGGTCTTCGCGCGCGACGACCTCGAAGCCCGCGCTCGTCCAGGTCGCGCGCCTCCTGCGCCGGTGAAGCTGCGCGCCTGGTTGCTCGCGCCGGTCGCTGCTGGCGCTCTCCCGGCTGCTGCCCGCCAGCGGCGTCGGCCTCGGCCTCCGGCTGGGCGCTGCCACGCTCGTCTTGCTGATCCCTGGCGCGTTCCTCAGCGCGGGCGCCTCGGGGTGCGCGGGTTCTCCGGGCGCGCTGGCGTGGACGATGGCGATCCTCTTCGGCGCGCACCGCGGTGATGTTCGCCGTGCACGGGTCGCTCTGGCTCACGCTGGCGCTGCTGCTGGTCGCCGCGTCGCGGCCGCGCCGCTGTTTGCGGCGCGGCGGAAGCGGCGGCAGCTCCTTCTGGACGTTCGGGTGATCGTGGCTCGGCCTCGTGGCCGGATCACGCTCTGGTGGGTCTCGGCGCTACGACGGCGACGCGCTTCTTCCACCTCGCGCGCGTGCAGAAGCTGCTCGCCTTCGCACGACCTCTCGCTGCGCATCGGTGGACGAGTTCAAGCGACGGCGGCCTGCATCCGGGCTATGCGTTCCCGCTCTGGCACGCGGCCGTGGCCGTGATCGCGAAGCTCGCCGGGCGTCGGGTGCCCCGTCGCGCCTTCCTGCACCTGCCGACCGTGCTGCTGCCGATCTCGTTCGTGCTCGTCTACGAGGCCGGACGCGCGCTGTTTCGCCTCGCGCTGGGCGGGCGTCGCGACCGCGCTCGCCGAGTTCGCGCTGCTCGGCCTCGCGTCCGGGCACGGCGGGCGCGTACGAGTCGATGGCCTTGCCGGCGACCGCCTCGCGCATCGCTGATCCTGCCGCGCGCTGCTCGCGCTCGTCTTCGTCTACGTCCGCGAGCCGTCCGCGGCGCGCGACTCGCGCTCGGTTGCGGCCGCCTCGCTGCGCGATGACGCTCGTCCACCCGAGCTACTCGGTGCTCGTCGCGATCGGCCTCGACCGGCTTCCTGGCTGTGCGGGCGCTGCTCGACCGGCGGCATGACGTGAAGCACATCGGCGCCGCGCTGGCCGCGATCGTCGTGCCCGGCAGGCCTCGTCGTGCTGTGGCTCCTGCCGATCGTCCGCGAGACCGCCTCTCACAGCCCGTCGCGCGTCGAGCTGAACCGCGCCCTGCGGCGCTACGGCAACGAGGCTGGACGTCTTCAGGCTGCCACAGCTACCGGCTCGCGCCCGAGCTCTTACGGCCGCGCGGGCTCGATCGCCGTCGCCTCGCTCGCGCTGCTGCCGCTCGCCGTCTTCGCGCACCGGCGGATGTGGGCGGCATTCGTGCTCGGCTCGATGCTGGCGACGCTCGCGGTCACGCTGCTGCCGTTCGTCTTCCCGCACTTCGCCGACGCGATCTCGCTCTCGCAGGCGCGCCGGATCATCGGCTTCTGCGCCGCGGCCGTTCGTGCTCGTGGGCGGGATGCTGGTGCTCGCAGGCTTCCTGCGCCTGTGGCGTGCTGCCGGTCGCGCTGGCGGCCGGAATCGGCCTGCAACTGGCCTATCCGGGCGACTTCGGCGCGCCGTACCGGCTGGTGGACGGCTCGCCCGGCTGGCTGACCTGGGTCAGCCTTCGGCGCGGCGATGGCCGCGCTGATCGCCGCAGCGATCTTCGGCCGCCGGATCCCGCAGGTCGAGGGGATGCCGCGTCGTGGCCGCCTCGGCGGTTGCGTGCTTCCTGCTGCCGGTGGCCGTCCACGGCTACTCGCACTGGACGCGACCTCGAGCGCGCGGCTCGGCCTGCCGGAGAAGCTGGTCGCCGCCGTCCGCCGTCACGTGCCGACGGGCGACGTGGTCTTCTCCGACCCGCTGACCGCCTACGAGCTCGCGGCCTTCGCGCCGGTCTACATCAACGCCGCTCCACGACGCACGTCGCCGACACGCGTGCCAACCGGCCGACGGCGCGGCGCAAGGACGCTCGGCGCTTCTTCCGCGACGAGGGGCCGCTGTCGCTCGCGCGACGCTACGGCGCGCACTGGCTGCTGGTCGACCGACGCCCGCGTCGGCCGGGTCTCGCTTCCGCCTGCCGCGTGTACTCGGGGTCGCGGTACGTTCTCTACCGGATCCCGGCGATCAGATGAAAGTCCTGCTCGTCACCATGTACTTCCCGCCCGCCGGCGGGGCGGCGTCCAGCGGCCGCTGAAGCTGGCGACGCACCTGCCCGCGCTCGGGATCGAGACGCACGTGCTCGCGCCCGACGACCCGAAGTGGCTGCACCGCGACGACGAGCTGCCGGCCGCCGACGCAGGCGTTCGTCCACCGCGCGCTACCTCGGGCCGAAGGCGCGGCTCCCGTCCGAAGAGCTGCGCGACGCTGGACGGGCTCGACCTCGCGCTGGCCAAGGCGCGGCTCTGCCGGACGGCGGCCTGCTGCTCCCGGACGCGAGCGTCACCTGGGCGCCGACCGCGATCCCGGCCGCCGTGCGCATCGTCAAGCAGCGAAGGCATCGACGCCGTGATCACGACGAGCCCGCCGCTCTCGATGAACCTGATCGGCGCAGCGGTCAAGCGGCTGACCGGCGTGCCGTGGGTCGCCGACCAGCGCGACTCGCTCGTCCAGAACGCCGACCGCCGCTTCGAGCGCAAGACCGTGCAGGCGAAGGAGAAGGCGCTCGAGCGCGTCGTGCGGCTGGTCGCGAACCGGGCCGACGGGATCGTCGCCGTCTCGGACGCGATCGCGGACGAGATGCGCGCCTTCGACCCGGCCGGCCCGGTGCGCGTGATCCCGAACGGGCAGCGACTTCGACGACTTCGTCGGGCTCGAGTACCACCCGGCCGACCGCTTCCGGATCACGCACACGGGCAGCTTCTTCGGCAAGCGCAACCCACGCGCGTTCCTATCCGCGCTCGCTTCCTCGGGCTGGATGACGTGGTCGCGCGCTTCGTCGGCGACTTCCGCTCCGTCGACCGCGAGTGGGTCGAGGAGCTCGACCTCGGCGACCGGCTCGAGCTGCTCGACTACCTGCCGCACCGGCGCGCGCTCGAGCTGCAGCGCGACTCGGAGGCGAACCTGCTCTTGCTGCCCGAGGCCGCGCGGCGCGGGAAGCGTCGTCCCGAGCGGCAAGATCTTCGAGTACCTCGCGGCCGAGCGGCCGATCCTCGCCGCGGTGCCGACCGACGGCGTCGCCGCGCAGCTCGTGCGTGAGACCGGCGCGGGCGTGGTCGTGCACCCGACGACGAAGACGGCTCTGCGCGAGGCGCTCGTCGGCCTGCACGCGCGCTGGAAGGCCGGGCAGCTGGCGAACGGCTACCTGAGCCGACGAGCAGCGCAAGCGACTCTCGCGCACGACCCGCGTCGAGGAGCTGGCTGAGCTGCTCTGGAGCCTCGAGTGACGGCGCATGCGCGAGAGCAGAGCGCCTCGTCCCGTTCTTCTTCTTCGGCCGCGGTGTTCACGTGCACGTTCGCCGAAGGTGCAGTGGAACGCCGCAGGCTCGATCTTCCTGGCCGACCTGCACCGTGCGGCGGCTTCCTGCTCTTCTACGCACTCGACCGGCTCGGCCGCGGCGGTCGGCCGCGCGCCGCGCACGGCTGCCGATGCTGCTCGCTCTTCCTGGCGGCGTTCCTGCTCGTCTACCTGATCGGCTTCTTCAACCTCGAGACGGCGCAGGCGCTCGACCAGTTCGTGAAGGGCCTCGTCAAGTGGCTGCTCCACTTCGGCTTCCTGATCGTCGGCGTCGATCTACCTCGCGCGCAAGCCGCTCGACTTCTACTGGCGCACGCTCGCGCTGGTTCCTCGGCGGGATCGCCGTCAACGGCGTCTACGGGATCCTGCAGCTGCTGTCCGCGCAGGCCGGCCACAACCTCGACTCAGTCTTGCTGGACGCCGCTCACCGCGCGGCGCGAGCCAGATCAACATCTACGGCGCGGTCAACGGCTCGAGCGTCTACCGGCCGAACGCGCTGACCGGCGACCCGAACCACCTCGCGATCGAGCTGCTGCTGCCGATCCTGATCCTCTCGCCGATCTACCTGCGGCTCGAGCGCGGCCACCGGCTGCGGACGCCGCTGGCGGTGCTGATCGGCTTCCTGCTGCTCGCGGAGCTGGCGACGCTCTCGCGCAGCGGCCTGCTCGGCCTGATCGGTCGGGGCGATCGTGCTGCTGATCCCGTACCGGCACCTGCTCTTCTCGCGGCCTGGCGCTGCTGCCGCTCGCGCTCGTCGCGCATCCCGGTCGCCTTCGAGGTCTACCACCGGCGGCACTTCTTCGACGTCGTGATCCGCTCGCGTATCCAGACCGGCGGCAGCTCGACCAGCGCGCACCTCGGCGTCTACGACTTCATCCCGCAGGTGCTGCACCAGCACCCGCTGTTCGGGCTCGGCTTCAACAACTTCTCGGTCTACTACGAGTTCGTCACCGGCAAGACGAACTGGGGGCCGCACTCCTACTACGTGATGCTGATCGTCGAGGGCGGGCTCGTCGGGGCGGCGCTGTTCGCGGTCTTCCTCTGGTGGACTGTTCCGCAGCTCGCGCGCGGCGCGCGGCTCGGCGAGGCGCTGCGCGGCGGCGGGCGACCTCGCTCGCGGCGCGGCTGCGGCCGCTGGCGTGGGGATGACCGCGGCGCTCGTCGGGACGCTGGCGGCGAACGCCTTCTACCTGACGATCCCGTTCCTCTACTTCTACGTCTTCGTGATGCTGGCGCTGGCGACGCCTGCCGTCTTCTGCTCGGCGATGAAGATCGTCGTGCTGACGACCTCGTACCCGCGCTACGAGGGCGACCCGGCGGGGAACTTCGTCGCGCGACGCGGTCGAGCAGCTGCGCGACGCGCAGGCGTCGAGGTCGACGTCGGTCTCGCCGGCGTCGTTCCGCGCACTTCGGGATCGCCTACGGCGCGGGCGTGATGGGCAACCTGCAGCGCTCGCCGTGGAAGGCGGCGCTCGTGCCGGCGATGCTCGGCTCGTTCGCGCAGGCGGCTCGGCGCGCGGCGCGCGACGCCGACCTCGTGCACGCGCACTGGCTGCCCGCCGGCGCGGTCGCGCTCGCGACGGGCAAGCCGTTCGTGGTGCAGCTCTGGGGACCGACGTCGAGCTGGCGCGGCGGATGCGCGGCCTGGCGCGGCGCGCGTGCTCTCGCGGCGCGCGGTTCACGATCTGCGCCTCGAACGCGCTCGCCGAGGCGGCGCGCGAGCTCGGCGCGCGCGAGGTGCGCGTGATCCCGAGCGGCGGTCGAGCTGCCCGAGCCGGTGGGCGAGCCGGCCGAGCCGCCTGAGGTGCTGTCCGTCGGGCGGCTCTCGCCGGAGAAGGGCATCCTCGAGCTCGTGCAGGCGGCCGACGGGCATGAAGCTGACGGTTGCAGGCGACGGCCCGCTGCGGGCGCAGGTTCCCGGGGCGCTCGGGTTCGTGCCGCATCACGAGCTCGCCGCCGTTGTACGAGCGGGCGGCCGTGGTGGCGGTGCCGTCGCACCGCGAGGGCTTCGGCGTCGCGTGCGCCGAGGCGATGGCGGCACGGCCGGCCGGTGGTCGCGAGCGCGGTCGGCGGGCTGCTCGACCTGGTCGTCGACGGCGAGACCGGGCTGCTCGTGCCGCCGCGCAACGTCGGGCGCTGCGGGCCGCGCTCGAGCGGCTGCTCGGCGATGCCGAGCCTGCGTCGAGCGGATGGGCGAGGCCGCGCCGCGAGCGCATGCCGCGAGCACTTCACCTGGCCGGCGGTCACCGACTTGACGATCCAGGCCTACGAGGACGCGCTTGCCGGCTGAGCGGCCCGCAGTCGTGCTCGGCCTGCTCTGGGCCGGGCTCTCGTTCGCGCGCAGCCTCGGCCGCCGCGGCGTGCCCGTGACCGGGATCACGATGCACCCGCACGAGTTCGGGCGCGCTCGCGCTACCTGCGCGAGGTCTCGCGCGCGCAGGGCGACGAGGCGGTGCTGAAGGCGCTGCGCGCACCGCGCAGGGCGACGTCAAGCCTGGTCGCTGCTGCCGGAGCGCGACGACCACGTCGAGCTCGTGCTGCGCCACTGGGACGAGGTCGAGCGCGCTGTACGAGCTGCCGCTGCCCGACGATCCCGACGCTGCGCGTCGCCTGCGGCACAAGGCGACGCTGCCGCAGGAAGCCGAGCGCGCCGGGCGTCGACGCGCCGCGCACGGTCGAGGCCGACTCGATCGAGACGCTGCGCTCGCTCGACCTGCGGCCGCCGTTCCTGCTCAAGCCGGTCGAGGGCCAGCACTTCGCGGGCTCCTTCGGCGAGAAGGTGCTCGTCGCGCAGACGCCGGACGAGCTCGTCGCGTCAGTGGAAGCGGGCGACGCGAGCGCGGCTTCGACACGGTCGTGCAGGAGCTCGTGCCCGACTCCGAGGACCGGGATCTGGTCGCTCTTCGCCTACCTCGGCCGCAGCGGCCGTCCGCTGGCGACGCGTGACCGGCGTGAAGGTACGCCAGGGCCCGCTCCACTTCGGCACGAGCGCCGTCTTCCGGACGACTCCGCAGCCGCGCGTGCGCGAGCTCGGCCTGCGCCTGCTCGAGAGCGCCGGCTACAAGGGCTTCGCCCAGGTCGAGTTCGCCTACGACCGGCGCGACGGCGACTACAAGCTGCTCGAGGTGAACACCCGCGTCGCCGATGTGGGCCGGGGTCGCGATGAGCACGTCACTTCGACATGGCCCGGATCGCCTACGACGACCTCTGCGGCGAAGCCCGAGCCGGAGCCAGTCGACCTGCGGCAGGAGCTCTGGTGGGCGTTCTTCGCCAAGGATCTGCTCGGTCTCGCTGCAGATGGCGAGGCGGCGCGAGCTGACGCCCGCCGGCGTGGGCGCGCCATACCTCCAGCGGCAAGAAGGTGCGCGGCGTCGTTCGCGGCGGACGACCCGCTGCCTGCGCTGGGCGTGCCCGCCTACGCGCGCTCGAAGATGACCTGATGCGGATCGCGCTGCTCGACCCGCCGAGCTTCACGGTGCCCTACGACCACGCGCTCGCCTCCGCGCTCGCGCGACCGCGGGCACGAGGTGACGCTGCTGACCGCGCCGTTCACGCACGGCGACGCGCCGAGCCCGAGGGCTACCGGCGCGAGGAGATCTTCCTGCCGGTCTCGTCGCGGCTCGTCCGGCGCTCCGCGCTCCCGCGCCCGGCTGCGTGCTGAAGGGGCTCGAGTATCGCGCCGAGCGCCGCGCGCCTGCCGCGGCGCGTGCGGACGCTCGACCCGGACGTGGCGCACGTCCAGTGGCTCGCGATCCCGCGCTACGACGTGCACTGGCTGCGCCGCCTGGGCCGCCGGCGCGTGCTGACCGCGCACGACGTGCTCCCGCGGCGGGAGCGCAACGCCGCGCCTGGAGCGAGGCGCTCGCGCTCGTGCGACGCGTGATCGTCCAGTCGCAGCGCGCGCGTCGAGCAGCTGGCGGACGCCGGGCGTCAGCGCGGAGCAGCTCGTGCGGATCCAGCACCCGGTCTTCGAGAGCGGCGTCGAGACGACAGCCGCCGAGCGGCCGCGACGATCCTCTTCTTCGGCCTGATCCGCGAGTACAAGGGCCTCGACGTGCTCTACGCGCGCTCTGCCGAGGTTCCCGGACGCGCGGCTCGTCGGTCGCCGGCGACCCGCTCGACCCGGTCGAGCCGCTGCAGCGCCTCGCGGCCGAGCTCGGCGTCGCCGAGCGCGATCGAGTGGCGACTCGGCTTCCTGCCCGACGAGGAGATTCCGCAGCTGATGGCACGAGGCTACGCTCGTGGCGTTGCCCTACCGCAAGATCGACAGCTCCGGCGTGCTCGCGACCGCGCTCGGGCACGGGCGCCCTGCCGTGGTGACCGATGTCGGCGGCTTGCCCGACGCGATCCGCGAGTTCGGGCGCCGGCGAGTCGTCGCCGCCGGATCGCTCAGCGCTCTCGCCGCAGCGATCGGGAGCTGCTCGACCCCGACGCGCTCGCGACAGCCTATCGAGGGCGCGAGGCAGCCCGCGCGCGCGCTCACCTGGGACGCGGCCGCCGCGCGCACGAGGCGGCTCTACCGCGAGGATCGCCGCATGAGCGTCGTCGAAGCGGTTGCTCGACCGCGCTGCTGTCGCTTCCTCGCGCTCGTGCTGCTCTCGCCGGTCTTCGCGGGCCTCGGCGCTCTGGATCGTGCTCGAGTCGGGCCGCCCGGTCATCTTCCGCCAGCAGCGGTGCCGGCAAGAGCGGCGAACCCGTTCTCGATGCTGAAGTTCCGCACGATGGTCGCCGAACGCGGTCGAGCTCGGCCGCGAGCTGCAACCTCGCGACGACCCGTTCGGCCTGCTGCCCGAACGACCCGCGGATCACGCGCAGCGGGCGCTTCCTGCGGCGCACGAGCCTCGACGAGCTGCCGCAGCTCTGGAACGTGCTGCGCGGCCAGATGAGCATCGTCGGCCCGCGGCCGGACCTCGTCGAGCAGGTCGCGAACTACGAGCCCGCCGGACCGCCGACGCCTGGACGTCGAAGCCCGGGATCACGGGCTGGGCGCAGGTGCAGGCCGCGACGAGATCCCGTGGGAGGAGCGCTTCCGCCTCGACGCGTGGTACGTCGACAACTGGTCGCTCTGGGCTCGACGCGCGGATCGTGCTGATGACCGTTCACGCAGCTCGGCCGCCCGGAGCCGGCGCCGGTCGGAGGACACGCTCAACATCGAGCGCGCACGCGCGGGAGCCGGCGAGTGAGGGAGGTCGCGCCCGCCGAGTGGGACGAGGCGCTCGAGCTCGACGCGTACTACCGCCGCGCCGTACGTCGAGAGCGCGGCGCTGCTCGACCGGGCGGCCGCTTCCTGCTCGAGCACGACGGCGCGACTTCGCGCGGGATCGAGCGCGAGGACCCGCGCGACGTGATCACGCCCGTACGGCTACGGCGGGCTGACGCGGATGCCGCGGCTTCTGGGGCGTACGAGGATTGGGCGCGCGAGCGAGCGTCGTGCTCGACGTTCGTCCGCTTCCACCCGCTGCTCGCGAATCAGCGCAGGGCGCGCTGATCCACGTCGACGCCGCTCGCGCCGACCGTCGCGCTGGCGCGTCGAACCGGAGCGCGACCTGCTCGCCGGCGCCTGCACTTCAAGCACCGCAACAGTGCGCAAGGCGCGAGAACGCCGGCGCGAGCGGTCGACGCAGCACGGCGGGCCTCGGGCGGAGTTCGTCGCCGCTCTACGAGGACACGATGCGGCGCGATCGACGCCGACGACGTTCTACCTCTTCGAGCCCGCCTACTGGCACGCCTCGGCGAGCTGCCGCTCGTCCGCTTGACGCCACCATCGACGGCGAGGTCGGTCGCCAGCGCGCTCTGCCTCGCCGACGCCAGCCGTGGCTGCACTACCACCTCAGCGGCACGACCGACGAGCGGCCGCGAGCTCGGCTCCTCGACGCTCGCTCCTGCTCGAGGCCGCGCGCTGGGCGCAGGCGAACGGCTACGACGCGCTTCCACCTCGGCGGCGGCGCTGGGCGGCGCGCGGACTCGCTGCACCAGTTCAAGCGCGCGCTTCGACCCGGAGGGGCTGGTCGAGGCGGCGATCGGCAAGGCGATTCACGACGAGGACGCCTACCGCGAGCTGAGCGGCGGCGAGGGCGGCGCTACGACGGCTTCTTTCCCTGCTTATCGCCGCCGTAACGGTAGCTTCGCGGCGTGATCGTCTGAAGGCGATCTTCTGGGCGAGCCTCGGCGGCCTCGCGTGGACCCACGTCGGCTATCCGCTCGCCGCGGCGCGCGCTCGCGGCGCGTCCGCAGCGGCGCCGTGCGCAAGGCCGAGGTCGACGCCGACCGTCAGCGCTGATCGTCCCCGCGCACGACGAGGAAGGACGTGATCGGCGCGCGCGTCGAGAACCTGCTCGAGCTCGACTACCCGGCGGACAAGCTCCAGCTCGTCGTCGCCTCGGACGCCTCGACCGACCGCACGCACGAGATCGTCACGCGGCTACGCACGGCCGCGTGCGGCTGCTCGAGTGCGAGCGCGGCGGGCAAGCTCGCCGACGACTGAACCGCGCGGTCGCGCGAGACCGAGAGCAGATCCTCGCCTTCGGCGACGCGGAACGCGACCTGGTCGCCCGACGCGCTGCGCAAGCTCGTGCCGCAACTTCGCCGACCCGACGTCGCCTACGTCTGCGGCCAGCGTCGCGCTTCCAGCGCGCAGGACGGCACGAACCGGAGGGGCGTCTACTGGCGCTACGAGATGTGGCTGCGCGAGGCGAGTCCGCGCTCGGCTCGATCACCGGCGGCAACGGCGCGATCTACGCGGTACGCCGCTCGGACTACGTCGAATGGCCGTTCGGCCACGACCAGGGCTTCCCGAACCTGATGGTGCAGAAGCGGCCGCCGCGCGGTCTACGAGCCGGAGGCGCTCGCGTTCGAGAAGCCTCGCGCGACAACGAGGACGAGTTCCGGCGCAAGGTGCGGATGCTGCCGTGGTCGTGGCGGTACCTGTTCGAGGCAGGCCGCTGCGGCGGGTGCCGCCGATGTACCTGTTCGAGCTGCTCTCGCACCGGGTGCTCGCGCTACGCGAGCGGCTTCCTGCACGTCGGCCTGCTCGGCGACGCTAGCATCGCGCTCGTCGGCGACGGCTGGATCTACCAGGCGGCGCTCGCCGCGCAGGCGCTCTGGCTGGCGCTCGCTGCCGCGGGCAAGCTCGAAGCTGCCGCGTGCCGGGCGCGGGACTCGCCTGGTACTACCTGCTGATGACCGCGGCCACGATGGCCGCGCCTCGTCCGCTATCTGCGCGAGGGCGCGCCGCTGATGTGGGAGAAGGCGGAGGGCACCGCGCTAGAAGCAGCGCATGGCAACCGTAGGGTCTCTAGCCTGGGGCGGGTGCGCCTGCTCGCGTCGTGCTCGCTCGCGCTTGCGCTGCTTGCCGCCGGTTGTTCGTCGGAGAAGCAGGCGCAGCCGACGACCACGCATGCGCGCCCGCGGCGACGCCGCCGAATCCGCCCCCGGCGCCGCAGAAGCGCTCGAAGGTGCACGTGATCGTCTTCGACGGCGACACGGGCGCGCCGGTGCGCAGGCGCCGGCGTGCAGGTCGGCCGCTTCGGCCGGCCGCACCGACTACGCACGGCGTGGCGAAGATCCGGATCGCGCGCCATTCGCGCCTGCAGGTCAAGGTCGCCAAGCGCGGCTACGACGGCTTCGAGCAGCGCCTCCAGTTCCGCAACCGGCCCAAGGTCGGCGTGCGCGTCTACCAGGCGAAGCTGCAGTGGCCGCTCTACGGCGCCAACCCGGGCCGGACGCAGTCGCATGACGATGATCCGCGTGCGGCCGCCCTTCCGCGTCGTCTGGAGCACGCGCCGTCGGCGGGCTGATGGAGTTCCCGGCCGTGGTCGACGCCGACGTCGCCTTCGTCGCCAACTACCACGCGAGCGTGCGCGCGTACTCGATGCGCAACGGCAAGCGCGTCTGGCGGCGCGACCTCGGCGGGATCATGGCCTCTTCGCCCGCGATCGCACGGCGAGGACCGTGGTCGTCCACGCGATGAACGGCCACGTCTACGTGCTCGACCGCCACAACGGCAAGGTGCGCTGGAGCTACACGACCGGCGCGCCGATCGAGTCCTCGCCGCTCGTGCTGAACGGCGTCGACTACTTCGGCGCCTGGGACGGCACCGTGCTACGCGCTCGACCTGCAGACGCATCGAGCCCGCTGGACGCTACAGCGCGCGGCGACGAAGATCACCTCGAGCGCCTCGTACGCGGGCGGGACGGTCTTCATCGGCGACTACGGCGGGCGGCTGCTGCGCGCTCGGCCCGCGCACCGGCGGCCTGCGCTGGTCGGGCTCGCGTCAACGGCCGCGTCTACGGCACCCCGGCGACCGCGGACGGGCGCGTCTTCGTCCCGAGCTCGACCGGCGGCTCGCTGACCGCGTTCTCGACGAGCGGCTCGCGGCTCTGGTCGCTCGGCACCGGCTCGTACGTCTACTCCTCGCCGGCCGTCTGGAACGGGCGCGTCTACATCGGCTCCTACAACGGCTCGCTCTACTGCCTCTCGGCCGCGAGCGGCTGCGACGCTCTGGCGGTTCGACGACCGGCGGCTCGATCGGCGGCGCGGCGCCACGGTCGTGGACGGCGTCGTCTACTTCGCGAACCGCCAGCACCGGATCTACGCGCTGAACGCGCGCACCGGCAGGCAGGTCACCTCGCGCTGGCCCGACGGCGCCTTCGTGCCGGTCGCGGGCAACGGGCGCCTCCTGCTCCTGCACGGCTTCTCGCGGCTCTACGCGATGGCGCCGAAGAACCGCCGGCGATGAAGAAGGTCTGCTCGGCGTCGGCGGCGCGTCGTGCTGCTGGTCGCCGCCGGCTCTGGCCGCGTTCGTGCCTCTACCGCAAGCATCAGGGCCAGGACGTCCGCGGCTCCGTCGACGGAGGAGTTCGTCACGACCACAGGAGCGCACGGCCTCCGCCGCCGACAGCGAAGATCCGCTGGCCGATGTACCGCTTCGACCTGACCCGCCAGGGCAACGCGGAGAAGATGCTCGTCCAGCCGCCGTACCGTCACGCTCTGGTTCTTCCGCGCGCGCTCGCTGGTCGAGTTCCCGCCCGCGGTCGCATACGGCCGGCCTCCTACTTCGCGAACGCCGACGGGCATCCTCTTCGCGCGTGCGCATCCAAGGACGTGAAGGTGCACTGACGTACCGAGCCGCACCGCTGCACGGCCGCCTCGCCCGCGGTCGACAACCACACCGTCTACATGACGTTCCTGAACAAACCGCCCTGCAACGCGACGCGCTCCGGGCTCGACGGCGAGGTGGTGGCGCTCGAACGCGGACACGGGCAAGCTGCGCTGGCGGCTCGAACGATCGGGCCGAGCCGGTCGTCGCCGCTCGTGCTCGACGGGCGTCGTCTACGTCGGCGACTGGAACGGGACGCGTCTACGCGCTCAGCGCGGCCTCGGGCGCGACTCGCTGGACGTTCCAGACGCGGCGACAAGGTCACAGGACGCGGTCGCCTATTCGCGGCGGCCGCGTCTACTTCGGCTCGTACGACCACCACGTCTACGCGCTCAACGCGCGCACCGGGAAGCTCGTCTGGCGCGCGTCGGCCCAGCAGCGGCTCGGCATCGCGCGGCACCTTCTACTCGACGCCCGCGGTCGCCTACGGCCGCGTCTACATCGGCTCGACCGACGGCAAGGTCTACTCGTTCGGCGCGACGAGCGGCAAGCTGCGCTGGTCGCACGGGACCGGCGGCTACGTCTACTCGTCGCCCGCGGTGCTGGCGAGCGCGCGTCTACGCGGGCTCGTTCACGGGCGACTCTCTACTGCTTCGACGCTGCCACGCGGCGACGTGCGCTGGAAGTACCGGACGAACGGGCCGATCTCGGGCTCGCCGATCGTGATCAACGGACGTCGTCTACGTCTCGTCGCTCGAAGGGCCGCACGTACGGCCTCGACGCCGCGCACCGGCAAGCTGCTCTGGTCGTTCCGGCGCGGCGTCCTACGCCGCCGTCGTCTCGGACCGGCGGCGGCTCTACCTCGTCGGCTACGCGCGGATCTTCGCCCTGGCGTCCGCGGCTGCGCCGGGTAGGCTCACCCGCGGCGCATGACCGAACGCGGATCGCATTGCCCGACCTCGACGCCGAGCAGCGACGTCGACCTGCGCCGCCACCTGGGACACGATCACGGCGCACTGGTGGCTCGCTGCTCGGCGGGCCTCGTCGGCCGGGATCGTCGATCGGCTACCTGATCTCTGCTCGGCGGCGCGCAGGTCTACGAGGCGAAAGCGATCGGTCTACCTCGGCCAGCCGCTCTCGCAGGGCGGCGTGCAGGTGCAGAGCCAGGCGACGAACCCGCTCGACCGTCAAGCAGATCGTCACCGCTGAGTCGACGATCCAGCGCGTCGCGCGCGACGGTCGGCCTGCGCGCCGGGCAGCTTCGCGGGCACATCTCGACACAGGCCGGTCACCGGAACATCGTCGCGGCTCGGGCAGAACCCGCTGTCGCGATCACCGTCACCGGCCACGCTGCGCCGGCAGGTCGCGCGCGTCTGCGAACGACCTGGCCAAGCCGCGTGGTCGACCTCGAATGCGCTCGCGCGGCTACTCGAAGACGAAGATCGCGATCGAACCTGCTGCTACGGTCGACCAGGAGAAGGCATCGCTGAGCGGCGTTGAGCACAGAACCTGAAGGCCCAGCAGGCCGCGCTCAGCAACGGCGTCCGGCCTCTCGACCGACCGAGCGAGCTGATCGCTGCTCGAGCCAGCTCAACGGCACTGCAGTCGCAGCAGCTGCTGACGACCACCGACCAGCTCACGACGAACCAGCAGCAGCTTGCGCTCGCCAGAGGACGTCGAGGCGCCGCAGATCACCACCCTCGCAGCGGCGACGAAGACCGACCGCCGCGCAGCCGCGCGCAACACGGTGTCGTCGCGGCCCTGATCGGCTCCTGATCCCGGCATCGTCGCCGCGCTGGTGTACGAGCCCGCGACGCCGGGCCGTCCGCTTCCGCTCGTAGCGCTCCAGACGTGCTCGAAGGCAAGCGCGGTCGCGGTCGTCGTCCCCGCGCACAACGAGGAGAAGCTGATCGGCGGGAGACGATCGCGCGGCGATCCCGCACTTCGTCGACCGCATCTACGTCGTCGTCGACGACCGCCTCGCACCGACGGCACGCGTCGAGGCCGTGCGCGCGCTGGCGGCGACCCGCGCGTCGAGCTGATCGAGCACGAGCGCAACCTCGGCGTCGGCGGCGCGATCATCACCGGCTACAAGCAGGCGCGCGACGAGCGCGATCGACGTCACCGCGTGATGGCGGCCGACAGCGCAGATGGACCCGGACGACCTCGAGATGCTCGCCGGCGCCGGTCGCGCGCGGCGAGGTCGACTACGCGAAGGCGAACCGGCTCTTCACCGGCCAGGCGTGGGAGCTGATCCCGCGCTACCGCTACCTCGGCAACGCGGTGCTGTCGCTGCTGACGAAGATCGCCTCCGGCTACTGGCACGTCGCCGACTCGCAGTCCGGCTACACGGCGATCTCGCTGCGCGTGCCTCGCGCAGCTCGACCTCGACCGGATCTACCAGCGCTACGGCTTCCCGAACGACATGCTCGTGCACCTGAACGTCTGGAACGCGCGCGTGCGCGACGTCCCCGTCGCGGCCGATCTACGGCGTCGGCGAGCGCTCGGGGATCCGGCTGCGCAAGGTCGTGCCGACGATCTCGTGGCTGCTGCTGCAAGGGCTTCTTCTGGCGGCTGCGCGAGAAGTACGTGATCCGCGACTTCCACCCGCTCGTCTTCTTCTACGTCGCTCGGCTTCCTGATGACGCTCGCTCGGCCTCGGCCTCGGCATCGCCGAGATCGTGCTGCGGATCCTGGGCAACGACGATCACGCCGGCGACGATCGTGCTCGTCGCGCTGCTGCTGATCTCGGGCTCGCAGTTCACGCTGTTCGCGATGTGGTTCGACATGGAGTCGAACAAGGACGCAGGCGGCCGCGGCCGCCATGGCACTGACCAGACCGGAAGCGTTCCAGAGACGGCGTAAGGACTTCGTAAGGCCCGCCCGGATGACGACCAGGATCCGGCAGTAGTGGCGGCCGCAGCAGCATCCCTTCGCATGCCCAGCCGCTGTCGTGACCGGCGGAGCCGGGTTTCTCGGCTCCCACCTGTGCGAGTACCTGCTCGAGCAAGGGCCACCGCGTCATCTGCGTCGACAACCTCGTGACGAGCTCGCTGGCGAACATCGAGCACCTGCGCGGCGACGCGTTCGTCTTCCTCGAACCACGACGTGATCGAGCACATCGAGGTCGACGAGCCGGTCGACTTCGTCTACCACTTCGCCGCGCTCGCGAGCCCGATCGACTACCTGCGGCATGCCGCTGCACTCGCTCAAGGTCGGCTCGTACGGCACGCACCACGCGCTCGGCCTCGCGAAGTTCAAGCGCGCGCGGTTCCTGCTCGCCTCGACGAGCGAGGTCTACGGCGACCCGCAGGTGCACCCGCAGCCGGAGACCTACTGGGGCCACGTCAACCCGATCGGCCCGCGCGGCGTCTACGACGAGGCGAAGCGCTACGCCGAGGCGCTGACGATGGCGTACCACAGCCAGCAGGGCGTGGACACGGCGATCGTCCGGATCTTCAACACCTACGGGCCGCGGATGCGCGCCCACGACGGCCGCGCGATCCCGAACGTTCATCCGGCAGGCGCTGGCGAACGAGCCGATCGACCGTGCTACGGCGCCGGCTCGCAGACGCGGAGCTTCTGTTACGTGGACGACCTGATCCGCGGCCTCGTCCTGCTCGCCGAGAGCGGCGAGCACCTGCCCGGTCAACCTCGGCAACCCCAGGCAGTTCACGATTCTCGAGCTCGCGCAAACAGTCCGTCCTGAAGGTGCACGGGATCGAGCGAGCGAGATCGTCTACGAGGCGCTGCCCGTGTGACGACCCGCAGGTTCGCCAGCCGGACATCACCCGCGCACAGGCAGGTGCTCGGGCCGGGAGCCTGAAATCCAGCCTCGAAGAGGGGCTCAGGCGGATGCTGCCGAGCGCCTCGGAAGGGAGCCACTTGGGGTCTAAACGAATCTGCATCGCCCCTGATCGTGATCGATCCTCTGCGGCGTCGCCGCTGACGAGCCAAGCCAAACCCGGCGAATAGGCCGCGGGCGGGATGCTCGTGGGAATTCACGACCCGGTTCAGCCGCTGGCCGCGCCGGACGCCACGTTCGTACAAGACGCTGGTCAGCCTGCGCGCCCAGATCATCCGGCTGGAACCTGGACTGGAAACCCGATCGCCACCGCGCAGCCGGCCGCGCCAAATGGGTCCGGACCGACCCGGCCTGCGACTGGTCGTCGTACGACCGCGCGCGTGGTGCTGAACGCGGCGAAGAACAAGATCCAGGCGGCTGTTAGCAATACGTAAT
>ERZ1370068.2124-contig-1286_pt1 | contig 28235 bp, 49 predicted proteins | sample MGYA00561227_ERZ1370068 | MGnify/ENA primary metagenome ERZ1370068 (study PRJEB38410, sample SAMEA6850437) | metagenome | study: Metagenomic assessment of the ecological functions of the soil: analysis of the soil microbiota associated with the...
AGGTTACGTATTGCTGAGATCTGCACGTCGTCGGCATGTTCGGAGCTGGAATTTCCACGTCGACGGAGTGGAAGCGACGGGCCGCAAGGGCGAATCGGTCGCGCCCGGCGCGGCAGCAGCAACGACCAGCGCCGAGAACGGCGTAACGTGGAGGATTTCATGGAGAGTCCTGAACAGGAAGGTGCCTACTTTACCCGAGGGATCGTAGCGCCCAGCGGGTGGCGGCGATGTACTCCTTTTGCGGCACCGCAGCGTAACCTGGGCTGCGGCACGGCGGTTCTCACGGGGAGGTAGCATGGCGCTCCGAAGCGGAATATTGTTCGGCGTATGTCGTTGCTGCTGGCGGCGTGGCGGCGATGGCGATGCCCGCGCGGCGGCCGAAGACGGCGAAGTGTCACGCCACGATCTACAACAAGAACATCGCGCTCATCGAGCACGTGCGCCCGCATCAACGCGCCCGCGGGCCAGCAGCGCATCGAGTTCACCGGCGTCTCGGCGCAGATCATGTCCCGAGACCGTGAGCTTCATCGCGCCCGAACCTCGACGCTCATCGAGCAGAACTTCGACTACGACCTGCTGACGCCCGCCAAGCTCATGGAGAAGGCGGTCGGCAGCACGGTGCGCGCTGGTGCGCGTGAATCCCGCCACCGGCGCGGAAACCAGCGAAACCGCCGAAGTGCTGTCCACCGTGGGCGGCGTCGTGCTGCGCATCGGATCGCGCATCGAGGTGCTGCGCGAAGACAACCTGCCCGACGCGCGTGATCTTCGACAAGGTGCCGGAGAACCTGCGCGCGCAGCCCGACGCTGTCGGTGCTCGTCAACGCGGCGAAGCCGGTCGAACGAAGACGCGCGCCTCACCTACCTGCACGCGCGGCATCACCTGGGACGCGGACTACGTCGCCGTGTTCGACGAGGCCCGCAGGCACGACGTCGATGCAGGGCTGGATCACGCTCGCGAAACACTTCCGGGCACGACGTTTCGCGAATGCGCGCACGCCAGCTCGTTGCCGGCGACGTCAACCTGGTCGACATCGAGGAGCAGTGGTGGCAGATCTGGCAACAGCGCGCGCAACACGCAATCAGCGCTCCGCCGGCACTGAGAGCACCGGCGCGCGCAGCAGCTCGGCGACTACTACGTCTACCCGATCAAACAGCTCACCACGGTCGCCAACAACCAGACCAAGCAGGTGAGCTTCCTCGACGCCGACGGCGTGAAGGCCAGCAAGGGTTACGAGCTGACGTTTCTACGGCTTCCAGTCGCAGCGACGAGCCCGCAGTCCGCCGAAGTGCGCGTGCGCTTCTCGAACTCGAAGGCGGCCGGCCTGGGAGAGCAGCTGCCGAGCGGCGTGGTGCGCGTGTACATGCGCGACGCGCGCGGCCAGCCGCAGTTCGTCGGCGAGAGATCACATCGGCCACACCAGCGCGGGCTCCGAGCTGGCGCTCAAGATCGGCGATGCGTTCGACGTCGACCGTGCAGCCCACGCTGCTGCAGACCACCGCGGATCACCAAGCGCAAGATCGAATACGACATGAGCTACCTCGTGCGCAACGCCCGCGACGCACGCCGATGCGTCGTCACGCTGCGCCAGGATTGGCCTGTGGCGCGAGAACGCAGATGCTCAAGGAATCGATCGCGGGCCGGCGCACGCGACTCCGACAGCTTCGCCTGGGACGTGCCCGTGCCGGCCAACGGCGAAACCACGCTGACGTTCACCGCTGCGCCACGAGCTGGTAGCACGCATGCGTCGCACGACGCTCATCGCGGCGCTGCTGCTCGCCGGCGCGCCGATGCCCGCGCGCGCGGAAGCAGCGTCGAGGTGATCTCGCCGCAGGCCGGACGCCGTGTCCGTGACTATCTACCGCGACCTGTTCGCGCTGGTCACCGAGACCCGCACCGTGGATCTGCCGGCAGGACCCGGTGACGCTGTCGTTCGACGGCGTGGTCGAGACGCTGCTGCCCGCAGTCGGCCGTGGTCACCGAGTCTCGGCCGTGCGCTCGCGGAGCGCAACTACGACTACGACCACGCTCTGCGCCCAGCAACCTGCTGAGCAAGTCCATCGGCAAGACCGTGACGCTCACGCGCACGCTGCCGGGCTGCGGGCAAGGTCGACGCAGACTGCGCGCGGTCATCGCGGCTAACGAACGGCGGCGTCACGCTGCGCACCGAACGGGCAACGAAGCGCTGCACTGCTCGGGCATTCCCGGAAGCGCCTGACGTTCGACGAAATCCCGGCGACCTGCATGCGCGAGCCGACGCTGTCGATCCGCGCTCGCCGCGGGCAACGCCGGCAAACGCACCGATCCGCGTGAGCTACCTCGCGCAGGGTTTCGCGTGGAAGTCCGACTACGTGGCGCGGCTCAACGCGCGACCGGCAGCACGCATGGATCTCACCGGCTGGCTCACGCTGCGCAATTTCACGCAGAGCCAATCTTCGCGGTGCGCAGGTGCAGGTGGTCGCCGGCACAGCTGCAACCTGCTCGACGAGCGAGGACGGCGGCATCGAGCCTCATCGGCGACACCGACGACTACGAGAGCGAAGAGCAGCTGACAGTCACGCGCGCGACGATGCGCGATTGCGAGGACTCGAAGCGAGAGGACGCGAGCCGCCGAGACTGAACTCGTTTCGCGGGCTGTTACCGCTGGCTGCCACGCGTCCGGTACATCCAGAGGCAGGCGTTCGCGACGCAGCCCGACTTGCGGCTATCGGCGGCATCGTCGTCACGGGCTATCGCCGGCGAGCATGCGAACGAAGTGATCGTGACAGCGCGATGCGCCGTTCGATGGCTGCGCTCGAAGAGCTCGGCGACTACCAGCTCTACCGCCTGCCCTGGGCCACGGACCTGAACGCGCGACAGACCAAGCAAGCCGTGTTCCTGGACAAAGCCCGCGTGAAGGTCGAACGCTTCTACGGCTGCCTTCGACGCGGATTCGACATCGAGGACGACGATCCGTATCGTATGCGCCCGAGTCATGGTGTCGCTTCGAGAATCGCAGATCCTCCGGGCTCGGCGAGCCACTGCCACGGGGCATCGTGCGCTGTTCGAATCGCGGCGACGATGGCGACGTCTTCCGCGGGCGAAGCGCCGCATCGGCGACAAGCCCGTGGGCATGCCCGGTGGAACTCGCCTGGCACGGCGCGATCGACCTCGACGTTCGATCGACGCTCGATCGAGATCCCGAGGATGCCGAGTGCGACGAACGTCGCCGACGTCGCCGACGTCGACGTCTGCGTGCCGCAACGCCAAGCGCGGCCGGTGACCATCGGAAATCCGCCAGTGCTCGATGAGTACACGCGAACGCGACGATCGTCGAAATCGAGCCACCGCGTACGGTCGCAAGTTCGGCGACTTCGCCTGGCGCCTGCGCGTGCCGGCGAACGCCGCGAGCGACTCTGCGCCTACCTGCGATCGGCGTGCGCCGAGCGAACGCGACTAGCTAGACGAGGCTTCGCCACCAGCGAGATCTTGGCGTTCAGCACCTTCGACACCGGGCAGCCGGACTTGGTGATCTCGGCGATCTCCGCGAACTTCGCCTCGTTGATGTTCGGCACCTTGGCGATGCAGATGAGATCGCTGTGCGTGATGGCGAAGCCGTCGCCGACTTTCTCGAGCCGCACGGCGGCGCTGGTCTCGATGGAATCCGCCGTGAAGCCTTCCTTGCCGAGGCCCGCCGACAGCGCCATCGGTGAAACACGCGGCATGCGCGGCGGCGATGAGCTCTTCCGGGATTGGTGCCCGGGCCGTCTTCGAAGCGCGCCTTGAAACCATAGGGCGCGTTCTTGCAGCACGCCGGTCTCGGTGGAGATCGCTGCCGGTGCCTTCCTTGAGACTGCCCTTCCAGACGGCGGAACCTTTCTTGATCATTTTCCTGACTCCAGTTCGTAACACTGATGAATGCGCGGATTGCGTTCGAAATCTTTCGGCAGCGTCGCGCGCGAGATGTCGGTGACTTTGTAGCGCTCGCCGAGCATGCCGTCCAGCTTGAACTTCTGCGCATTGGTGGAGAACACCAGCTTGCCGCCGCGGCGCCAGCAGCGCCATGCAGCGATCGATCAGGCTCGGCGTGATCGCGCTGCACATCGAGGATGTCGTCCATGCGCTTGCTGTTCGAAAACGTGGGCGGATCGAGAAAAATCAGGTCGTAGACGCGGCGCTCGGCCACCGCGGTCCTGAGCCAGGCGATGCAGTCGGCCTGGATGAACTCGTGTTCGCGCCCGGAAAACCGTTCACTGCCAGATTGCGCTGAGCCCAATCGAGGTAGGTGGCCGACATGTCGACGGTCGTGGTGGCGCGCGCGCTGCCCGCGGCGGCGTACACCGTGGCGCTGCCGGTGTAGGCGAACAGAGTTGAGGAAGCGCGCGCCCGCCGCATCGCGCGCGCAGCCGCTGCGCGCGTGATGCGGTGATCGAGGAACAGGCCCGTGTCGAGGTAGTCGGTGAAGTTGACCCAGAACCTGAGGCCGCCCTCCTCCACCAGCTTGAAGTCGGCGCTCTCGCCTAACTTCTCGTACTGGTCGCCGCGCGTCGTGCGGCGGCGCTGGCGCAGGTGGATGCGCTCGACGGGAATGCCGGTGACGCCCGGCAGCGCCGCCAGCGCTTCGTTGCGCCGGCGCTGCACGGCCTCGGGCTCGATGGTCTTGGGCGCCGCGTACTCCTGCACGTACAGCCAGACGCTCGTCGCCGTCGGACTCGGCGTAGCGATCGATGGCGAAGGAATACTCCGGGCATGTCGGCGTCGTACAGGCGATAACAGCTCACGCCTTCGCGCTCCGCCCAGCTCTTGAGCTGCTTGATGTTCTTGGCGAGGCGGTTGCCGAACATCTTCGAGCCCGGCGATTCCGCGAGCGACTCGTCGATGCGCGCGCCGCGGCCGGTGTGCAGCATCTGCTTTTCGGTCTCGGCGGAGACGTGCAGCCGCAGCAGGCGGCATTCGAGCGCGCCGTTCCACACCGTGTGCACGCGCTCGGCGCGGATGCCGAGCTCGAGGCCCGCATCCGGCGAGCCGGCGAGGATCGCCGCATCCCAGCCGGTGAAATGTCTCGCGCAGCACGCTCGCCTAACTGCTTCATCAACGCGCGCGCGTGTCGCGGTCTTCGAGGCGCACGCCATACGGCGGATTGGTGGCGAGAAATCCCGACGCCCTCGCCCGCGGGCTTCGCATCGGCGAGCCGGCCGCTGCTCGAAGCTGATGAGCTCGCCAAGGCCGGCGCGCGCCGCGTTGTCGCGCGCCGCGGCGAGCACGCGAGGCATCCGCATCGACGCCGCGCAGATCGCAGCGTCGGCTTGTGCTCGCGCGCCAGCGCATCCTGCTTCACGCTCTCCCAGGCGAGCGCGGTCGTGGCCCACCCAGCCGAAAAACCGAAGTAGTGACGGCGCGCGCCGGGCGCGACGTTGGCCGCGATCATCGCCGCTTCGATGACCAGCGTGCCCGAGCCGCACATGGGATCGAGAAATTCCGCGGCGGTCTTGCACTTCTCCGGCCAGCCGGCGCGCATCAGGATTCCGGCGGCGAGATTCTCGCGCAGCGGCGCCTCGCCGGCCTGCGCGCGATAACCGCGCCGATGCAGACCTTCACCCGACAGGTCGATGGAGACGGTGACGTTCGGGCCGTTGGCATGCGCGTGCACGCGCACCGCGGGCCGCTCGGTGCGCGATGTCCGGGCGGCTGCCGCGTGGCATCGCGCAGCTGATCGCAGATCGCGTCCTTGAGGCGCAGCGCGCCGAAGCGCGTGTGCGTGATCTCGGGATGTTTGCCGGAGAAATCGCAGGCCAGCGTGCGCGACGGGATCGATGTGCGCGCGCCAGTCGATGGCGCGCGCCGCGTCGTAGAAGCGTCGCGTCGGTCGGCGGCCGTGAACTGCGCCACGACCAGGAACACACGCGGCTGCCGACGCGCGATTCCAGGCAGGCGCGATACGCCACTTCCAGCGGCCCCGTGAATTCCACGCCGAGCGCGCGCTCGCGCACGTCGGCCGCGCCGAAGCTGCGCAGCTCGGCGGCCAGCAAGTCGCCGAAGCCGCGAGGCTCGGACGCTACGAATCGTGCGCAACGAGTTCCATCAGATCCCTGCAAGCAGCCGCATGGCGGCCACCTCAATGTCTGCCACGCGCCGGCAGCGTCGTGCCGCATCATCGAGCGGCGCTGTCTCGGCGGTTCGCGCGCTGCGCTCGATGGACGCGGCGATCGCGGCCCACTCGCGCGCCGAGTCGGCGAACAACGCTTGCGCCTGCATGAGCTTTGCGCGCGCGCCGGCCAGATACTCGCGCGCTTCCGCGAGAAAGTCGCGGTAGAAATTGCGGAACAGCGATCCACCGGTTCCGGCCCGCTCCATGAGCAGCGCCGCGAGCGCGAGATCGTCGGCGGGTCGCTTGGCCATCTCGAGCCATCGCGGCAAAGACTCGGCCAACTTCACGATGCCGAGATGCGATGCGCCCTTGAATGGCGGCGTCAGGTACTGCTTCGCGTTCGCGCGAATGGCCTTGCGCGTCGCGACGTCGAGCGCGGGTTTGCGCCTGGGCGGCGCGATGGTCCAGGTTCGCGCCTTCGCGGCCATCGGCCCTTGGCAAAGCGCGCCTTTTCCAGGCTCGCGCGCGAGGTTCGCTGCAACGTTCCTTGCGGCGCCGTATCGACGAGCAGGACTTCACGGTCATCGAAGCCGTGCGCGGCCACGAAGTGACCGGCGAAGTGCACCGGGCGCGAGAAGTATTCCAGGTGGAAGCAGTCGAGCTGCAGACCGACGGGCTGTCCGGCGCGCAGCGGCGTTTCGAGCGCCGCCCACGCCTTGGGCTTCGATGCCGTCTCGACGGACTTGCACTCGAGACCCAGGTTTGCGCAAAGCGCTTCGGTCAATGCGAACGGCTTCGAGCGGCCGCCCACGAACGGCAAGGGCAACGAACTCAGCTTGATGAAGATGAAGCCGAGCCCTTCGCCCAGACCAAACAACATGGGCTCGGACAGCTTCAACCCGCCGGCGGCGAGCAGCGTGCCCGTCGCGACCGTCTCGCAATGCTGTGCCGACGAAGGGCTGGAAACCCGGTACTTCAACTCGCGGCATGAATCACGAACGCGGCAGCGGCTGCGGTGGGATGCCGGAGTCGCGCATGAAGCGCATGAAGATGCGATACGCATCGATGTCGAAGTCTTCGACGGCGCTTCGGGCCGCGCGGTCGCGACTCGCGACGGCATCTTCATCGCCGGCATCGAAGCTGCCCAGGTGCTGCCAGCGCGTCGATGACGTGCCATTGCTGACGCTCGCCCGCGCCCTCGCGCAGCACCACCGGCCCTTCGTGCGGCCAGGGCTTGAGCTTGAGCGGCATGAGCCCGATCTTGACGCGCGCCATGTGCAGCAGCGCGGGCTCCTTGCCGACGCAGGCGCCCTTGCAGCGGCCCGACCTGCAAGCCGAAGCAGGAACCGGCGCCGCTTTCCAGGCCTAACAACTTGAAGCACCACTGGTGCTCGCGCGCCAGCGCCTCGAGCGCGCGGCGCGCATCGCGCTCGCTGCGATAGGTGCCGAACGCGTTGTCCGAGCGCAGCACCTCGGCATCGAGCTCCACCAGCCGCGGCGCCGCGTCGCTGTCGTCGAACAGCCACGTGAGCCGCTCGCCGCCGCCGCGCTGCAGGCGGTTGTACACCGGCTGCGCGCTCGCGCACTTCACGCGCTTCCAGCAGCAGCGCGCCGAGCTCACCCGCGGTTTCGGTCCACTCGACGCGCCGAACCTGCGCCGCGAGCTTCCGCGCCTTGGCGTCGCTGGCGCCGCCGCGAAAGTGATCGAGCACGCGTTCGCGCAGGTTGTTCGCCTTGCGCGACATATAGAAGAGTCTCCGCGCCGTCTTCGCCCGCGCCGAAAGAAGCGATAGACGCCCGGCCCTTCGGGCAGGTCGTCGGCGAGATCGGGCGGCAACGCCGCGGGCAACGTGGCGCGCTGGCTCGCGACGATCGAGCGCGCCTTGCAGCTCATCCGCGCGGCCACGCCGCGCGCAGCTTGCGCCAGAACGCCAGCAGCGCCTGCGCATCGGGCATGGCGCGATGGCGGTTCTCGATCATGATGCCGTGCCGCTCCATCACGGCGTCGAGATTGTGACGCGGCATTTCGCGGATACAGCGCGCGCGACAGCCGCACCGTGCACGAGATTCGGAGCTGCGCCACTGCGTTCCCATGCGCGCGAACTCGCGCCGGATGAAGCCGTAGTCGAAGCGCACGTTGTGCGCGACGAACACGCGGCCCGCGAGCCGCTCGCGCAGCTCCCTGCGCGATGTCGCTCGAACGGCGGCGCGTCGGCCAGCATCTCGTTGTCGATGCCGGTGAGCGCGGTGATGCCGGCGGGCACGTGCACGCCCGGATTCACGCAGGCTCTGCCATTCGAAGTCGATCGTCGCCGCCGGTGACGCCGATCACGGCGACGTCGATGACGCGATGCATGCCCGGTGTGCAGCCCGTCGTCTCGATGTCGACGAAGGCCACCGGCGACGTCGGGCGAGATGTTCAGCTGAGCTCGATCCACGTCGTCTTGAGCTCGGTGTACTTGTCGAAGGCGTGCAGCGACTTGTCGCGGCCGATGCCGGATTGCTTGAAGCCGCCGAACGGCACGGTGATGTCGTCGGCGTCGTAGCAGTTCACGTACACCGTGCCGGCGCGCAGCGCGCGCGCCGTGCGATGCGCGACGTTGATGTCGCGCGTCCACACCGCCGCGGCGAGGCCGTATTCCACGTCGTTGGCGATCTGGATGGCCTCCTCGACGTTCTTGAACGAGATGGTGGCGAGCACCGGGCCGAAGATTTCCTCGCGCGCGATGCGCATCGCCGGCAACACGCCGTCGAACACCGTGGGCTCCACGAAGAAGCCGCCGCTGTCCTCGCGCACGCGTTTGCCGCCCAGCGCCACCTTCGCGCCGTCGGTCTTGCCCGCGTCGATGTACGACAGCACGCGCTTCATCTGCGTTTCGTCGACGATGGCGCCGAGCTTGGTCGCCGGATCGAGCGGATCGCCGGGCATCATGCTGCGGCCCACCGCCGCGATCTTCTCCAGCATCGCGTCCTTGATGGACGCCTCGCACCAGCAGGCGCGAACCGGCCGAGCACATCTCGCCCTGGTTGAAGAAGATGGCGTAGGCCGCCGCGGTCGCCGCCTTGTCGAGATCCGGGCAATCGGCGAGCACGATGTTGGGCGACTTGCCGCCGCACTCGAGCGAGACCTTCTTGAGGTTCGACTGCGCGGCGTACTGCATCACCGTCTTGCCGGTGGCGGTGGAGCCCGTGAACGTGATGCAGTCGACGTCCATGCGACGAGCGCCAGCGCCTTGCCCGCCGTGTGGCCGAAACCCGGCACCACGTTGAACACGCCTTCGGGCAGGCCCGCTTCCATCGCCAGCTCCGCGACGCGCAGCGCGGTCAGCGGCGATTTCTCCGAGGGCTTGAGCACCAGCGAATTGCCGCTGGCGAGCACCGGGCCGATCTTCCAGCGACGCCATCAGCAGCGGAAAATTCCACGGCACGATGGCGCCGACCACGCCCATCGGCTCGCGCGTGATCGTCGCGAGCGCGTTCGGCCCGGTGGGCGCGACTTCGTCGTAGATCTTGTCGACCGGCTTCGGCGTACCAGCGGATGCAGTTCGCGGCCGAGGGAATGTCGACGGCGAGCTGAATCGGAAATGGGCTTGCCCATGTCCAGCGTCTCTAGCAACGCCAGCTCTTCGCGGTTCGCGAGCATGAGCTCGGCGAGCTTGAGCAGCACCTTCTTGCGCGCCTTCGGCGGCTGCTGCGACCAGCTGCCGCGGCGGAACGCGGCGCGCGCGCTCGCGACCGCGCGGTCGATGTCGACCTGCTCGCCGGCCGCGACGGCGCCCAGCGATCGGCCGGTGGCCGGATTGATGTTGTCGAACGTGGCGCCGCTCGCGGCCGGCGACGAAACGGCCGTCGATGAACACCTGCGAACGCGGCTTGAGCGCGGCGGCGCGTTCGCGCCATTGGGTCGCGGAAACGATGGGCTGTGCGGGCATGGAGTGCCTTCAGAACGTCGGCGGGGTGGAGGCCGAGATGATCTCACAGACCTCGTGCCCGACATTGCGAAAGCGATGCGGCGTGGCGCTGGAGAAGTAGTAGGCGTCGCCGGCCTCGAGCACGCGCGTCTGGCCGCCCACCGTGAGCTCCACCTTGCCGCGCACCACCACGCCGCCCTCCTCGCCGCGATGCGAGAGCATGTCCTCGCCGGTGGCGGCGTCGGGCTCATAACGCTCGTGCAGCACGGTGAGCTGCCGCCCCGGACGCTGCGCGGCGACCAGGCGCAGCGAGGCGCGCTTCGTTGCCGATCTCCACCAGTTCGCCGGCGGAGTAGAACACCTGCGCGGCGCTCGTGCACGTCGAGCGTGAAGAACTCCGCCATGGACATCGGCACGCCATCGAGCACCTTCTTGAGCGAGCCCACCGAGGGGCTGACGCGGTTCTGCTCGATCAGCGAGATGAGGCCGTTGGTCACGCCGGCGCGGCGCGCCAGCTCGCGCTGCGACAGGCCGTGCAGCTCGCGCACGTGCTTGAGGCGCGCCCCGACGTCGATGCTCATATGATTAGGGATTATGATCTTGGCGCAACTGCCGGAGTCGATCATGGCCGCCCAACCCGAACATACAGCACCGATCCCTCGACGCCTACTGGATGCCGTTCACGGCGAACCGCCAGTTCAAGCAGCAAGCCGCGCATGCTGGCGCGCGCGTCGGGCATGTACTACGAGACGCCCGAGGGCCGGAAGATTCTCGACGGCGTCGCCGGGCTGTGGTGCGTCAACGCCGGCCACGGCCGCAAGGAAATCACGCAGGCCGTCGCCGAACAGCTCGAAGTCATGGACTACGCGCCGGCGTTCCAGATCGGCCATCCGGCGGCGTTCGAGCTCGCGAATGCCCTGGTGCGCATCGCGCCCGCCGGGCCTCGAGCACGTGTTCTTCACCAACTCGGGCTCCGAGTCGGTCGACACCGCGCTCAAGATCGCGCTGGCGTACCACCGCGTGAAGGGTGACGCCGGCGCGCGTGCGCTTGTTAGGCCGCGAGCGCGGCTATCACGGCGTGGGCTTCGGCGGCATCAGCGTGCGGCGGCATGGTCGCCAATCGCAAGGCGTGGCCGACCGCCATGATTCCCGGCGTCGATCACCTCGTGCACACGCACGACATCAAGCGCAACGCGTTCACGCGCGGCCTGCCGGCGCACGGCGCGGAACTCGCCGACGATCTCGAGCGCCTGGTGGCGCTGCACGACGCGTCGACCATTGCCGCCGTCATCGTCGAGCCCATCGCCGGCTCCACCGGCGTGGTGTTGCCGCCGCAGGGTTATCTCAAGCGGCTGCGCGAGATCTGCGACAAGCACGGCATCCTGCTGATCTTCGACGAGGTCATCACCGGCTTCGGCCGCACCGGGTCGGCGTTCGCCGCGCAGGAATTCGGCGTGACGCCCGACATGATCACCTGCGCGAAGGGCCTCACCAACGGCTGCGTGCCCGATGGGCGCGGTGCTGGCGTCGAAGAAGATCTACGACGCGTTCATGCAGGGACCGCCGGGCGCCATCGAGCTGTTCCACGGCTACACCTACTCGGCGCATCCGATCGCCTGCGCCGCGGGACTCGCGACGCTGGCTATCTACGAGAGCGAGAAGCTGCTGACGCGCGCGAAGCAGACCGGGCCGTGTGTTCGAGAAGGCGCGTGCACGAGCTGCGCGGCTTGCCGCACGTCATCGACATCCGCAACTACGGGCTGGTCGCGGGCATCGAGCTCGATCCGATCGCCGGATCGCCGGGCGCGCGCGCGTTCGGCATCTACCTCAAGTGCTTCGAGCGCGGCCTGCTGATCCGCACGACCGGCGACACCATCGCGCTCTCGCCGGCGCTCATCATCGAGCCCAAACACATCGAAGAGTTGTTCGGGATCCTGTCGCAGGCGTTGAAGGACATGAGGCGGCCGCCTCTGCCAGCAATCGCGGCTGCGCGGCGCCGAGCGATTCGTGAGCTTGCGGCGGAACTCGCGACGCAGCAGCGTGAAGCTCACGACCGCCTGCAGGAACATGCTGCACACCGACAGGTACCACACGTGCACGAGCTCGAAGTGCGGCTGCGTCGACAGCCAGCATCACCGGCGCGATGAACACGAACAGCCGAATGATGCTCGAGCTGATGGTCGGCCAGGTGTTGCCGAGCCCCTGGAACATCGACGAGCAGCTGAAGATGATGCCGTTCGCGGCGAAGTTCCACGACGTGATCATGAGCATGGTCGCGCCGACGGCCACCACCGCTTCGTCGTACGTGAAGATGTGCATCAGCAGGTGCGAGCCGAACTGGCAGAACACGGTGAGCGCCAGCATGATTCCGATGCTCATGCCGACGGTCCAGTTGAAGGTCTCGCGCACGCGTTCCGGCTTGCGCGCGCCGAAGTTCTGACCGGCGATCGGCGCCGCCGCGAACGCCACCGCCATGGCGGGCAGCATGATGAAGCGCAGCGCGCCCTGCCCTTCGCCGAGCCCCGCCTGCGCATCCGCGCCGAAATCGCGGATGACCCAGTACATGACGCCCATGACGAGCGACATGAAGAAGAACTCGAGGCCGATGGGCAGGCCGATGAAGAGCAGGCGCTTCAGCACCTCCGCGTTCGGCTTGATCTGCTCGCGATGGAACGACACGTACTTCTCGTGCTGGTGGAAGTAGTACGCGCTGATGATCACGCCGATGATCGTCGCGAGCGTGGTGGCGAGCCCCGCGCCGAACGCGCCGTACGGCTTGCCCGTGAGCCAGCCGATGGTGAGCACCGCCGCGAACAGGATGTTCAACCCGACGGTGATGAACTGGATGATCATCGTCGGCTTCACGATGCCGGTGCCGCGCAAGGTCGCGAACATCGAGATCATGAGGAACTGGATGCCGAGGCCCGGCGTCACGCCCAGTCAGATAGTCGATGCCCGCCTGCGCGACCACCGCGTCGGCCGCTTCCATGTGCATGTACGGACGCGCCACCGCGTACAGAAGCGACGAGCACGAAGATGCCCATGAACACCGAGAGCATCAGCGACTGGTTGAACACGAGATTCGCGCGCTCATGCTGCTGCGCGCCGACCGCGTGCGACACCATCGCCGCCGTGCCGACGTTCAGGATCTGCGTGAGCGCGAGCACGACGAACCAGAGATTGCCCGCGACGCTGAAGCCCGCCGCCACTTCGTTGCCGAGCATGGAGACGAACTTGAGGTCGGTGACGAAATACGCCACCTGCACGACCATGCCGATGAACATCTGGATCGACATCGACGCGACGTGTCCCGGGATCGAACCAACGCTCAGGTTTTTCATGCGGGCACCAAAGGGGGTGGCCTAAATGACAGGCCGGAACTGAATCGTCAACTGCCGCGCGAACCCAAAGAAAAGGCCGGTCGCGAGACCGGCCTTTTGCATCAAGTCAGCGTGGACCGCTGATCTTGTTCTTCAAGTGAGATCGGATTCAATCGCCCCAGGGGAACGTCGTCATGACACCGACGAGGAAGCGCGGCTCGTTGTTGCCGACGTCGCCGTCGACCTTGGCATCATCGCTGGCATCGGTTCCAGTGAACTTGCCGAAGATCGTGAAGTGGCCGGCACGTGTAGTTGGCCTGCACGGCGTAGTCGAACTGCGCTCCGATGTCGTCCCAGTAGTCGCCCCACGCGTAGCCGGCGTGGAACGCCAGCGAGAAGGCGTCGCTGATCGAGCGCGGTGTAGTTCGCTTCGGTGTACTGGCGCGTCGATGCCCAGTGCGTAGAAGTCGTCGCGAGTACCACTGCTTGAAGCTGAAGGCACCGGCGTTGAAGCCGACGTAGATTTCCGGATAGTCGATCCTGCGACATCGCCGGTCCGGGTACATGTAGCAGCGTGCCGCCGGCCGTCCACGAGAACGTGTCGTTGATCTTGCCGACGTAGTTCAGGTAGAGATCGAGCTCCGATGTCTTCGTCGTCAGGTCGAAGTCCACGTTCGACGCCCACGCGCCAATGGAGAGTCCACTGTGACGAACGCGTAGTCGGCGCTGGCTTGCAGGGCTGGATCTTTCCGCTCTGCGTGACGCCACGGAAGTCGTAGTCGCTCACGGCGGTCCAGGTCGAGCTGAATTGAGCTTGGGAAACGCCGCTGATGGCCAGAAGGCCAGTCACGAGCGCCAACGTTTTAATCGATTTCATTTGCTCCTCCGAGAGCTATAGGGGCCATTGTACCTAAGCAAAGGCTGTGCCATTCTCGCCTTCACGGCCGCCTCATCCTTGGTATTTCAATGAGTTAGACGTATGCACAAAAATACAACGCAGGTGCGTGGCGCGGATTATGCCGTAAACCCGGAGGCGATGCACGATTTAGGTGCGCGCCTCAAAGATGGCGTAGAACTTGGTGCAGTCTTCGAGGACTTCCCACGTGCCCTCGAACCCTGCCGGCACAACGAATCCGGCACCGGGACCGAATTCCCATCGATCGCCCTGCCAGTTTTCGAGCACCACCCGGCCGCGCGTGAGGCAACAGAACTCCGACTCGGGTAACGGATGCGCCACTTGCCGGGTGAGCTCGACCAGCGTCCGGCGAAGAACTGCTGCGTGGCATCGGCGAAGTAATTGGTGACGGTTTGCCGCGGGTCGCCGGCGAGCAGCCGATCGGCGGCGGGCGTGGTGGCCTCGCCGTCCGAGCGCGGCCGAGAAATCGATGATCTTGTGTTCGCGGATGGGTGTTCATGGACGGAGTATGGCGCGAACCCATCCGGTGGCGGGCGGCACGACCGCGGATCGTGCCGCCCGGGCACCGCCATCGGGAACGGCTCAGTTGCTGGCGAGCGAAGTGCCCGACTCGAAGCGGATCTCGACGCAGCGCTCGAAGGCCTGGTCATCCGCGACCGCTTCGCTGCTGGCGAATCGCTCGCCCATGGCCTCGATGATCATGCGTTCCTTGGGCACGCCGGCCTTCTCGAGCTCGCGCGCCACCATCTCCGCGCGCTCCTGCGACAGGCTCAGGTTGAGCGCGTCGTCGCCGCGCGAATCCGCGAAGCCCGAGACGCGCACACGCACGTCCTTGAGGTCCGGCAACCAGCGCGCCGAGTTTGGCGATTCGTGCGCGATCGCTTGTCGCGAACGGCCGGTCTGCGCCGGTGCGGAACTGCACCGTCGAACCGACCGCGCCCGCCTTGGTTTCGATGTGCAGTCAGCGAGCTGTTCCGCGACTCGAGCTTCGCTCGCGAGCAGCGCCGCCTCGGCCTTGCGGGCCGCGATCGCCTCGCTCTTCTTGTGGCTGCGCTCGCCCATCGACCGCGCCGACCGCCGCGCCGACGACCATGCCGATCGGCCCGGCGGCCGCGCCGCCGATGATGGCGCCGCTCGCGAAGCCGGCGCCGCCGCGCTTCGAGCCGCTCGTCGCCGGCGGCTTCGCGAAGGCGGTGTTCGCCGCGAGGCTGATTGCCAGCAGGCCCGCGATCGAACGCGGGTTTACGAAATTTGGTAGTCCAGGTGCCCATGTGCCCTCTCCAGTGGTTAGAAACTCGAGAGCCGTTTTGCTCTCGAGGTTCATTACGCACCGGGATCGGGCACGCCAGCGGGCAGCGCGCGGGCGATCCGGCGACGGATCGTGGCAGATAGTGGACTGTATCGTGCGGCAAGAGGACGTACTCCAGGCGTCCGCTTGCAGAAACGAGGAATGTCCCCATTTCCGCTCCTCTACTGCGATTCGCTCTGCTCGTGCAGGCGCGCGAGGAACAGGCGCACCTGCGCTTCGGCTTCCTGCGCCGACATCAGCCGCTGCTCCACCAGCACGCGCGCCATGTCGCGCATGGAGCGCTCACCGTTGATCAGCGCCAGCAGGAATGCGTGCACGCGGCTGGAAATGGCCTGCATCTCGAACGCCGGCGTGCGCGGCACGGGTTTGTCGGGCTGCAGCAGCCAGTCGGGCAGCACGCGGGCGCGCGGCGTCTCCGCGGGCGGTCCCACCTTGTTAGCCACCCAGCTGATGGTGCTCTCGATGCGCGCGTGCCGGCTGGCCGGCGAGCGCATGTAGGGAATCGAAGCTTCGCGCGACCTCGAAGCCGGCGAACCCGGCCTTCGGCATGCAGCTCGCTCACCTCTTCGAGGCTCAGGCGCTCGGCATGCGCGGCGCGGGAAAACGCCAGCGAGCCGAAGTTGATCCAGCGTCCGCCAGGCTTGAGCAGCGAGGTTGACGCGCGCCGCCACGCGCGCGAACGGCTCGCCGATGATGTCGACGAACCACGGCGTCACGACCGTATCGAACGCGCCGTCGGCGAACGGCGGCTGCAATGCATCCGCGGCGACCAGCTCGAGTCCGGCGCTCGCCGGCGCGGGCGCGGCCAGGCGCCGCAGCACGGCGTGATCCTCGATGCTGCGCGGGGCGATCGGAAATTCGTACAGCTCGACCGTGCGCCCGGCGAACAGCTCGCGCGCCGCGAACAACAGCAGCGGATTGAAATCCGTGGCCACCGTGAGCGTCGCATCGGAAGCCGCATGCAGATCGTAGGCCAGCCGCCCGGCCCCGGCGCCCTGCACCAGCACGCGGCCCAGGCCGTTGACAGTTGCCGCCGAGCAGCGCGCGCAACTCGTTCATGGCCGCCTGGTTCTCCTCCTCGCCCCATGCACCAGTCGCGATGCAGATTGACGTAGTAGTTAGTCAGGCCCTGCTCGGTGGGCAGACGCGTGCCGAGACCCTGGTGCGTGGCCTCGGCGATGCCGGCCTGATCGAGGCCGAGCGGCGCGAGCAGCTGGCGCAGGCGCTCGATCTGATCCTCGTTCGCGCGCGCGACATGCTCGAGCCGCCGGCGCGTACCCGCTTCGAGCGCGCGCCTCGCCCAGGCTTGCGCGCATCGCCGCGGCTTCGGACGCCAGATGCTGGGTGAGCAATCCGAGGCGGCCGCGCCATTCCGCCAGCGCCTGGCGCGGCTCGGGGAACAGCCATGGAATCTCGCCGATGACCGGATAGCCGCTGCTGCAGGCGCCGCACATCCAGCCGGCGCGCGCCAGCGTGACCGGGCCGCGCCGGCAGCGCGGACAGGCAAGCACACTCGTCAATGGATGGGTTTCGGCCAAAGCGCGGCAATGCTGGCGGTCGTGCGGGCCTGCGGTCAAATGTCCGAGTTCTCAGTCGTGTGACAGATCACTTCACAGGGCGTACAGGCCTCGCGCAAACTGCGCCACAAGAAAACGAGGGAGTTCTGGATGGACCACGTCTACCCACCGGGCCCGGCCACCGTGCCGCCCAATCTCACCGCCGCGACCGCCGCGTACAAGCACCGCGCCTGGCTGGCCATGGGCGGCCTCGCCGCCTTCATCGTGCTGTATTTCGCGTTGTCCGGCTGGTTTGCCTGGACCTCGTGGCGCCTGTTCAGCGGCATGTTCGGCCAGGGTGGCCACTTCGACCTCTGGCAATTCGTCGCCGCGGTCTGCGCCGCATTCCTCGCGGTGTTCATGCTCAAGGCGCTGTTCTTCATCCAGCATCGCTTCGACGTCGAAGACATCGAGATCACGCGCCAGGACCAGCCGCGACTGTTCGAATTCATCGACCGGCTCGCCGACGAAGCCCGCGCGCCGCGCGCCCACAAGGTCTACCTCTCGGCGCGGGTCAACGCCGCGGTGTTCTACGACCTTTCGCTGCTGAATCTCATCATTCCTTCGAAGAAGAACCTCGAGATCGGCCTGGGGCTCGTCAACGTGGTCACGCTCGGCGAACTCAAGGCCGTGCTGGCGCACGAATTCGGCCATTTCGCGCAGCGCTCCATGGCCGTCGGCCGCTGGGTTTACATCTCGCAGCAGATCGCCGGCCACATCGTGGCGCGCCGCGATGCGCTCGACAAACTGCTGCAGCAGCTGTCGCGCTTCGACCTGCGCGTCGCCTGGGTGGGCTGGATCCTCTCCATCATCGTCTGGTCGATCCGCTCGATGATGGACGTCCTGTTCCGCGGCGTGCTGCTGGCGCAGCGCGCGCTGTCGCGCGCAGATGGAATTCCAGGCGGACCTGGTGGCCGTGTCGCTGACCGGCAGCGATGCGCTGATCCACGCGCTGCACAAGCTCAGCGCGGCCGACGACGCCTGGGACAAGGCGCTGGCGTTCGCCAATACCGAAGCCGGCGCGAAGCGCGGCATCACCGACCTGTTCGCCGTGCAGACGCAGAGTCATCGAGCGCATGCGCGAGATCCTCAATCAGCCGCTGTACGGCCGGGTGCCGCCGCTGCCGGCCACCGCGCGCGACTCTCATCGCGTGTTCAAGACGGAGCTCGCGCAGCCGCCGCGCATGTGGGGCACGCATCCGCCGAGCTGGGATCGCGAACACAACGCCAAACAACGTTACGTCGCCGCGCCGGTCGACGAACGCAGCGCCTGGGAAGTGTTCCTGAATCCGCAGGCGCTCAAGGAACAGATGTCGGCGCACGTCTACCGCAACGCGACGGTCGAGCCGACGCCGATGGAGAAGACGTTTCAGCAATCTGGAAAAGCAATACGGCCGCGCATTCCTGAATCGCGCCTATCGCGGCGTGTACCTGCATCGATCGCCGGTCCGGTACGCCGAGACCGTCGACGCCCTGTATGGAGCGGCGATTGCGCCCGCCAACCTGGTCGCGCGTGCTCGATTCGCTGTATCCCGAAGATCTCGCCCTGAAGGTCGAGCAGCTGAACGAGAAGCTCGGAGGAAAAGCACGCGCTGACAGCGCTGCGCGACCAGGTCGCGCAGGCGCCCGGCGGCATCATCCGCCACAACGGGAACCGAGATCCGCCGCACCGAACTGCCGCGCGCCATCGCCAATCTCGAGCGCGAGATCACTGCCGTGCGCGGCGAGATCGAAGCGCACGACAAGCTCTGCCGCAGCGCGCACCTCGCGGCCGCGAAGACTCTCGAGAAGGGCTGGCCCGAATACCTGCGCTCGCTCGCGGCGATGCTGCACTACGCGGACCACACCGAAGCGAACCTGCGCGACGTGCAGGGATACGTGGCCAACATCTACAACGTGGTCACCGCCGACGGGCGCGTGAGCTCCAAGGAACTCACGCGGCTGCTCGAGGGTGCCAGCAGCTCTACGCCGTGCTGAACGCCGTTCACAGCCAGGCGAACGAGGTGTCGCTCGATCGCACGCTGTTGCGGCGCCTGGAAGTGGAGAGCTGGGGCGCCACTGCTCGAGGAATTCAAACTACCGCCGCCGAATCGCGAAAACATCGGCGAATGGCTCAACGTGATCGACGGCTGGATCGGCGCGGCGATCGCCGCCATCGCCCGGCTGCGCGACGCGGCTCTCGAGCAGCTGCTGCTGGTCGAAGGCCAGGTGGCGAAGTTCGCGCGCGAAAACCTGCAAGCCGGCGGACGCGCCGCCCGCTTCCGCCGTTCCGAAGCAATATCCGCACGCTGCTGCCCGGCAAGGAGCGTCCGCGCCAGAAGCGTCTCGACTGGTGGGACCGCTTCCAGACCGCCGACGGCGTCGTCGCGACCATCGCGCGCTCGGCCGTGGCGCTGGGCATCGTCGGCAGCGTGATCGCCATCGGCGCGCACGTCGGCTCTTCGAGCATGACTATCTACAACGCGCTTGCGGTGCCGGTGCGTCGTCGAATACGGCGGACCAGCAGATCGAGACGCAGCCCAATCGTCCGACCACCGATCACCGTGCCGGCTGGCGGCCAGACTCGAGCGTGCGGACGGTTACGCGAATCCAGCGAGCTCATCGAAGAGTTCGACCGAAGAGCTTCACGGCGCGAACGCCAGGTACGTCTACAACGTCGCCGCGCGCGGCGCCGCTGTACGAATGGACCGGCGATCTACACGCCGGAAGGCTCGCCGAACACCGAGCGGCCTCCACCGAAGCGGCCAGCTCGGCACGCAGCGCTGGTCCACCACCTCCGCGGACCACGTGTTCAGAAGTCCCGCCGGAGCGCATCCAGACGAGCAGACAGCAGCGGCGCGACCGCGTCGCCAGGTGCTTTCCGTCGGCAGTGAATTCGCGCCATGGCGCCGAGATCGAGATGGTCAACGATCCGGCGGATCAGTCGCTGCTCGTCCTGACGCACGCGCGCTGGGATCGACACCGATTCGGTGTGGATCCTCGACTGGCTGCAGGCTGCGTCCGGAGGATCCCGGATTCGGCGCGCTGTTCGCGGCGCGGCTGAAACACGACCCCGAAGGACGATGCTGTGCTGCTGCGCTTCGAACAGGACAGCAGCGAAGGCGAAAACACGAAGCGGTGTGCACGCGCCATCGGGCGCTGGCCGAACGCCGAACCGGCGCAGGCCAGCCTGCAGTACCTGCGCATACGCTGCGTGGGCGACGAGCAGCAGAAGAATGCGCAGTTCATTTCGGCGCAGCAGAAATGGCCTGACGACCCGTGGCTGTCGCTGGCTGCCGGCGCCACTTACGCGGAGCGCGGCAACTATCTGCGAGGCGCTGCCGATGTACGAGCTGCGCGCTCAGCGAACGTCTGCCCGCCATGCGCAGCTATCTGTCGCTCGACGCAGCGCGCCTGCGTCGCCTGAATTCGGCGGACGGAAAGGTCGAGCTCGACGGACCTCGCACTAGAACTCCGATCACCTGGCGATGCTGCTGTCGATCGAGACCGGACGCGAACTCGAAGGCACGCCGCTCGAGGCCTATGCCTCGCTGGCGCGCGGCAACCTCGATGCCGCCGTGCGCCAGGCGAACGCGCACAAGGAAGGCCGCGAGCGCGTACTGCGGCTGGTGGCATCATCCGAAGGCGCCACCCGCGCGATGATCGATGAGGCGCTGGCGCTGCCACTCGACGACTCGCGACGATTTCGAAACGGCGATTGCCATGTATGCCGTCGCCGTCAGGACATCAGCGCGATCCGTCGCCCTATGTGGCCCAGCTCGAGAAAGATGCTGGCGACGCGCCGGCAAGCCGGCGCTCTGAATTCCTGGAAAGCCTGCGACGCGGCGCGAGATCCGCGAAGGCGCGCGCCATGTTGCCCGAGTTCGATCTGCGCCTGCGCATGCACACGCTGCACGCGGCGGTGATCATGCTGGACCGTCGCGCGCCCGGCGGAATGGCGAATGCGAAGCCTCGCGTCGGGTTGTTCGTCGGTGAGCGCGGCTACCTGCGCAACCTCTGAGGAGAAGCCTCCTCAGCGTTTCTTTGCTTTCTTCGTTCTTTGCCAGGTTTCTTCTTCGCGGCGCTTTTCTTTGGCGCCGCGACGCTCGCACTTGAGCGAATGCGGGGCGCTTCAGCTCCACGAGCACACCTCTTTCACATCGACGCGGTGACGTGCGGAGAAATTGAATGGCTCCCTGGATGTGAAGCACTGCGCAGCCTGCTGCACATCGTTGTTGAGCGCCAGGGCATGCGCTTTCACCTCTTCGAGCATGTCGTGAATGAGCGCGGCGCGGCTCCTTCGAGCACGACGTGGTGATGCATGTGGTGGATGCGCCCGGCGGCATCGTGAAACGCGAGCGCCTCGACTCGCACGATGCGCGGAGCTTCACCGGTCGAGGTAAACGTGGGATTGGTCATCTCGGCCTCCTATGCCCAGTAGCCCAGATCGAGAACGATCCGTACCTGGCAGTTGTAGACGTACAGGGCGTAGGTGATGCTGGTCATGTTGTTGTCGAATTTCGCGGGGACGTTGGCCAGCGAAACCGTCTCGTCGGCGCCGGAGCTCAAGCGGCGGCGCATGCTCGCGACAGGCCGACGTCTGAACATGCTGACGCGGTCGTCGTCATATTCCATGTAGAACGCCGGAGTTACCTTTGGCCATCACGCGCTTCGGCGCAAAGTCGATAGTCCAGCTCGCGGTGTAGCCGCCGCCGCTGCACCACGCGTCCGTCCCACCAGAGCTGCTCGCCATTCAGTGCCATCGCTTTTGCTTCTCCCGCGTTTCAGGCCGGAACCATGCGTTGCCCACCTGCAGGTAGATGGCCGTCGTTCCGTTGCTGAAGCCGACATCCATGCCGGCGTGCACTCGAACTTGCGCGCGAGCTCATAACGAAAGCCCACGGCGCCGCCAGGCGACGTCCTTCGATACGCGAAAACAGATCCAGGTCTCGGTTCTTGCGGTGCCGTAGCCCGCGGCGCCGATCATAGGCTCCACCGCCCGTGAGCCTGCCACGCTTTCTTCGGCTTCCGCCCGCCGATGCCATTCTCCCCTGGGCGCATCGCGCCGCCGCGCAGCTTGATGTAGGCCCAGAAAAGGCGTTCCTCCGAGCTCCACTGGTAGTCGCCGCGCAGGCCGAAGGTGACGCGATCTCGAGAGCGGGAACCAGCCCATGAGCACCCGGGCTGCCGGCGCTCGAAGTCTTCGCTGGCGCCAAGATCTTCGCGCGACAGCATGTAGAAGGTCTCCGCGAATACGCGCCGCGCGTGGGCGTGAAGAGTATTGTCGCGGCTGTCGTATTCGGTGGATGCAGCCCCGGGCGCGGAGACATCGACCCTCGATGCCGGCGTCGGCAAGGCCGGGAAACGACGGATCGCCATCGAGCTTTCGGCTCGACGTTCGCGTACACGTAGCGGAATCCGAGAGCCTCCACGGGGAGTCGGCGCGCAGCTCCCACCGCCTCTGCATCGCCCCCTGCCGCTGAAATCGAGGGAATAACTGACGGGCTCGTCGAGTGACTCCGCCGTCAGGCCCCAGGCCGTAGAAATCGAGATTGACCTCTCGCTTCGCCGCCGCCGCCCAGCAGGCGTCTCTTCAGGCGCCTCGTCGATCCGTCGCGGCTCGAGTCGCCGGCAACGGCGCCCTTCGTTCCATTCTCCGTGGCAAACGCCGCGATGGCCGGATATGTTCGGGCGGCTGATAGCCCTCGCCGCCCGCTGTGCTTGCGCGGCGTCAGCGAACATCCCGCGGGCCAGGCCGCCGCCATAACCCACGGCGGGTTCCGTGGATGCACCAGCGGGATCGGGCAGAAAAGGCGCGCGGTGCTCGCCAGCCGAAGCACTGAGGTCGATCTGGCCGTCCTGCGGGACGCGCGAAATTCCTGCTCGGGCTGCTGCGGCCGGTGCGCCCGTATCTGCCGCAGGGCGCATCGGCTGGCGGGCGCACCACTGGCAAGTCGCAAATCGCCGGCATGCGACCAGGCGATGAGCAGTACACGCGCGAGCCCGCTCAACGCCGCAGGCTGCCATGGCCCGCGCTGCCTGCCGCCATCGGACCTGGTCCCTCTCAAGCGTCGAAGCGATCCAGGTTCATGACCTTCGTCCAGGCGGCCACGAAGTCCTGGACGAACTTCTCCTGCGCGTCCGAGCTTCCGTAGACCTCCGCCACGGCCCGGAGCTGCGCAGTTCGAGCCGAAGACGAGATCCGACGCGCGTGCCGGTCCACTTGACCTGCGCCCGTCTTGCGATCGCGCCCTTCGAACACGTCCTTGGCGTCCGAGGCCGCCTTCCACTCCGTGCCCATGTCGAGCAGGTTCACGAAGAAGTCGTTGGTCAGCGCCTCCGGCCGCTTGGTGAACGACGCCGTGCTTCGACTGTCCGAAGTTGGCGTCCAGCACGCGCAGGCCGCCGACGAGCACCGTCATCTCGGGCGCGGTCAGCGTCAGCAGCTGCGCCTCGATCGATCAGCAACGCCTCGGCCGGCACCGCGTAGCTGCGCCTTCTGGTAGTTGCGGAAGCCGTCGGCGACCGGCTCGAGCACGGCGAAGGACTCGACGTCGGTCTGCGCCTGCGAGGCGTCCATGCGTCCCGGCGTGAACGGCACCGTCACCGTCGTGGCCGGCAGTTCTTCGCCGCCTGCTCGACGCCCGCGCAGCCGGCCGAGCACGATCAGGTCGGCGAGCGAGACCTTCTTGCCGCCGGTCGCCGTCTCGTTGAACTCCGCTCTGGATGCCTTCGAGCGTCTTGCAGCACCTTCGCGAGCTGCGCGGGCTGATTGACCGCCCAGTCCTTCTGCGGCGCGAGACGGATGCGGGCGCCGTTCGCGCCGCCGCGCTTGTCGGAGCCGCGGAAGGTGGACGCCGACGCCCACGCGGTCGAAACGAGCTGCGAGACGCGACAGGCCCGAAGCCAGGATCTTGCCCTTGAGCGCGGCGATGTCCTGCGCGTCGATCAGCTGGTGATTGACCTTCGGGATCGGGTCCTGCCAGATGAGCTCTTCCGTCGGGAACCTCCGGGCCGAGGTAGCGCGCGCGCGGACCCATGTCGCGGTGCGTCAGCTTGAACCAGGCGCGCGGCGAACGCGTCCGCGAACTGGTCCGGATGCTCCATGAAGCGCCGCGAGATCTTCTCGTAGGCCGGGTCGAACCGCAGCGAGAGGTCGGTGGTCAGCATCGCCGGCGCGATGCGCTTCGACTGGTCGTGCGCATGCGGCACCGTGCCGGCGCCCGCGCCGCCCTTCGGCTTCCACTGATGCGCGCCGGCCGGGCTCTTCGTCAGCTCCCACTCGTAGCCGAACAGGTGCTTGAAGAAGTCGTTGCTCCACTTCGTCGGCGTGGTGGTCCAGGTGACTTCGAGGCCGCTGCGTGATCGCGTCGACGCCCATGCCGGTGCCGAAGCTGCTCCTCCAGCCGAAGCCCTGCGCCTCGAGGTCGTCGGCTTCCGGATCGGCGCCCACGTGCGACGCGGGGCCGGCGCCGTGGGTCTTGCCGAAGGTGTGGCCGCCGGCGATCAGCGCGACGGTCTCTTCGTCGTTCATCGCCATGCGCGCGAAGGTCTCGCGGATGTCGCTGCGCCGCGGCGACCGGATCCGGGTTGCCGTTCGGGCCCTCCGGGTTGACGTAGATCAGGCCCATCTGCACGGCCGCCGAGCGGGTTCTCGAGGTCGCGGTCGCCGGAGTAGCGCTTGTCGCTCCAGCCACTTGGTCTCCGTGCCCCAGTAGACGTCGTGATCCGGCTCCCAGACGTCCTCGCGGCCGCCGCCGAAGCCGAAGGTCTTGAAGCCCATCGTCTCGAGCGCGACGTTGCCGGTGAGGATCATGAGGTCGGCCCAGGAGATCTTGCGGCCGTACTTCTGCTTGATCGGCCAGAGCAGGCGGCGCGCCTTGTCGAGGCTGACGTTGTCCGGCCAGCTGTTGAGCGGCGCGAAACGCTGCTGGCCGCGGCCGCCGCCGCCGCGGCCGTCGCCGGTGCGGTAGGTGCCGGCGCTGTGCCAGGCCATGCGGATGAACAGCGGTCCGTAGTGACCGAAGTCCGCCGGCCACCAGGCCTGCGAGTCGGTCATCAGCGCCGCGAGATCCTTCTTCAGCGCCGCGAGGTCGAGGCTCTTGAACTCCTTCGGCGTAGTCGAAGTCCTCGCCCATCGGATCGGACTTGGACGAATGCTGGTGCAGGAGGTCCAGCCGCAGCTGGTTCGGCCACCAGTCGCGGTTCGACGTGCCCCCGCCCGTGGTGTGATGGACCGGGCATTTGAGTTCGGCTGACATGTCGATCTCCCTCTCGTTGAACGGTGAACGCGAAGCTACGCTCGCGGGAGCCACGGATGAATTCGATTGTTTGGATGAATTCGATAGACGGCGTCTATGTCTGACGTGCCCCGGTGACTCCCGGCAAGCCGCACGCGTGAACTCACTGCCCTTTGCCGAGACCGTCGCTGCGCCCTTCGAGTGTACCGCCGTGCAGCTCCACAAGCGCCCTGGAAAGCGCAGAGGCCGATGCCGACGCCGCCTTCGCTCTGCGATCGAGTGTCGGTTTCACCTGGGCAAACATCTCGAAGATCCTGGGCAGGTCTTCTGGCGCAATGCCGATGCCATTGTCAGCCACGCGAATTGCGACGCCATCACCCACGCGCTCGGCCGGCCAGGCGGATCGCGCTGGGTTGACTGGTGTACTTCGCCGCGTTGGTCAGAAGGTTGCAACACCACGCAATGCGCAGTGCGTCAACGTCGGCTCGACCTGCCTGTCGGCAGGCTGACCGTCAACGCATGTTTGCCGGCGTCGATGGCGGGCCGCGCGGTTTCCACGGCGGCATCCAGGATGTGCGCAGCGCGAACACGGCTGCGGCGCACCTCGAGCCGGCCCCGCGTAATGCGCGAGACATCGAGCAGGTCGTCGCAGCAGGTGCGCGCCATGTGCGCGGTCTGCCGCTCGATCACCGCCAAGGCTCCAGCGAATCTGCTCGGGAGTCGTGTCGGGATGGGCAGCAGACGCCGCAGCCTGGCGAATGGGCGCCAGCGGATTGCGCAGCTCAGTGCGCAAGGGTGGCGAGGAACTCGTCCTTTCTGCGGATCCGCGAGCTGTAGCGCGTTCTCGGCGGCGCGTTCTTCGGTGGCATCGCGGAACACCAGCACCACGCCCGTGATGACGCCCGTGGTCATCGCAGATCGGCGCGCCGCTGTCCTCGATCGCGGTTTCGTGGCCCGCCTTGTGGATCAGCACCGTGTGATTCGCGAGGCCCGACGATGCCTCCTTCGCGCAGCACCTTGGCCACCGGGACTTTCCACCGTCACGCGAGTCTGCTCGTTGACGATGCGGAAAACCTCTTCGGAGCGGTTTGCCTCGGGCGTCGGCCAGGCGCCAGCCGGTGAGTTTCTCGGCGACCGGGTTGATCATCGTGACTCCTGCCCCAGCTCGTCGGCTCGCGATCACCGCATCGCCGATGCTGCGCAGTGTGGTCGCGAGCCGCTCCTCGCTGAGCCGCAGGCGCGCGGAATCGCGCCGCACCACGTAGGCGAGCAGCGATCATGAGGAAGACCGCGAGTACGCTGACCGAGATGCTCGAGCGCAAGCGTCGCTGTCGCGAGCGTCGCGCTCCAGCGCCATGAGGCGCTCGACGTTGCGCTGCTCGACGAGCACGCGCTTCGCCGACCAGCGCCCGGATGGCGTCCATCGCGATCTTGCCCTGCGTTCGAGCGCACCAGCGCGATGGCTTCGTCCCGATGCCCGGAGCGGCCGAGCTCGATCGTGCGCGCGAGCTCGTCGAGCTTGAGCTTCACCAGGCCGCGCATCGACCTGCATTTCTTCCACCGGGCCGTTTCGCGCCGCCATGCGGTGCCTCGACGCGTGCGCAGCCGGCCTGTCGATCTCGCGCAAGCGCCGTTGTCATAGGGAAAGAGGCTTCCGCTGCCGGTCACGAGGTAGCCGCGCTGGCCGGTCTCCGGCGTCGCGCACGACTCGACAGCAAGCCGCCTCGAGGCTCAGCTCGAGCTCCTTCGAGCGCAGCGATTTCGTCGCTCGTATCGGCGAGCACCTGCACCGAGCGATGCGCGATGACGCCCGCCACGACGAGCACGATGCTCGATACACCGACGGCGATGCCGACGATGGACTTCGATCTCTTTTCATTCTTGTTCTTGTTGTTTCTCGATCCCGTGACCGCACTGCAGCGAAGGTCGGAAGTCATTACGAGAAACCGGGCTCCGATGGGTATAGACACGCGCGCAAGTTTTCGCGGCAACGCGACAGCTCTAAGACGACGGACACTCAAATTGCATGTCTCGCGACCGGTGTTAGATAGGCGCGAGTCGAACGAACAACAGCAGCAAAAATTCGACTTCGAATTCATTCCCGTGGCGGCCCGCTCATGGAGGTGGCTTCGTGCCTGACAACCGGATTCTCGTGAAGATGCGACCCTCCACGGCGCTCGCCGCGGATTCCCGCGCCAACATACGGCCGCTGCGCATTCCGTTGCCACGGGCGAAGTCCGCTCGGCGCCAGTGGCGAGGGGCGGAGTGGTATCTCGCCGAGCTGACCGACTCGCAAGCCTCGCCCTGGGACACCGCGCACGCGCGCGTCGCCGATCAACTGGGCGTCGCCGAGTCCGACGTGTTGTTCGTCGAGCCCGATCTGGTGCAATAATGACGTGTTTCCCGGAGGATGGAGATCCGTCATCGGCATCGGCCGGCTTTGCGATCGGCGAGAACTGCAAGTCCGACGCCCAGACCGCGGACGGCAACAGGATCCTGGGTCCGAATTCCGGCTGGCACTGATGACAATTTCTCGCAACTCGCCAAGGCGCGAGCCGCGGTCGCTTCGCGGGATCGCCGCACGCGCATCGCGCACTTCGACACACCGGGTACTTCGCGCAGCAGATCACCGTGCCGGAAGCATCTTTCGCCACGATCTCGAGCGAAATTTCGTCGATGGCCCCGGCAACCAGGGCAACGCGGCCGATCCCGACAATCGCCGGTTGTTGCTTCGATAACTCCGGTCACGGCACCGGCACGATCAGCATTCTCGCGGGCCAGGCATGGGCCAAGTCGAACGGCTTGCCCATGGGCGCGCCGCGCCCGAGGCCGACATCGTCTCCCCTGCGCATCGCCGACTCCGTGGTGCTGCTGCGCACGAGCGCGTTCGCGACGGCGCTCGATTACGCGGTAGCAATACGTAACTGAACGAAGTACAA